>Ga0207700_10000222_pt1 | contig 33985 bp, 18 predicted proteins | sample LARL82metaG_FD_184348 | JGI IMG/M metagenome (GOLD analysis project Ga0207700, IMG submission 184348) | Corn, switchgrass and miscanthus rhizosphere microbial communities from Kellogg Biological Station, Michigan, USA - LAR L8-2 metaG... | ecosystem: Host-associated > Plants > Roots >...
CGTTATTTTTCCGAACGGAAGGTGGTGGCCGCACCGCCATCCAGGTGGGCCTGGCACCCTTGCCCGCTGCCATGGCGGGTACTGAAAATGGCGGGCATGTCGCTGCTAACGCTGTGGCTACGGCGTGAGGCCCGGGCGCGCTGGCGGGGGCTCCTGGCCTGCGCGCTGCTGGTTGCCGTCACGAGCGCGACGGTGCTGGCGGCGGTAGCGGGGGCGGTGCGCGGCGCAACCGCGGTGGATCGGCTGCTCGCGGTCACCCGGCCGGCTACGGCTGAGGTAGTGCCGAACAAGCCCGGGTTCGACTGGGCCCGGATCCGGTCCATGCCGCAGGTAGCAGCGCTGACCACCTTCCCCGCCTACAGCGGCCTGCTGACCGATGCCACCCCCGGCGACGACGCGCCGTCCCCGTTCATCCCGGCTGACGACGAGGCGATGCGGGACATCGAGGTCCCGGTGGTGCTGGCCGGAAGGCTCCCGGACCCCGCCAGCCCCGCCGAGGCGGTGGTCACCCCGGCGTTCATGGCGAGCACCGGCCGCGGGGTCGGCGCCACGGTCACCGCCCGGCTGCAGACCCCTGGGCAGGCCGACTCCGGCTTCGTCGGCGGTCAGACCGGACCGCCAGCCGGGCCGGCCGTGCGGCTGCGGATCGTCGGCGTCGTCCGGTCCCTGTGGTATGGCGACGACGTGAGCGGCCACGGCGCCCTAATTCCGTCCCCGGGCCTGCTGGCCCGCTACCGCGGCAACTTCCTCGGCGCGTCCGGGTCGGTCCCGCTCAACGCGATCGTCCGGTTGCGCGGCGGCGAGGCGGCGCTTCCCGCGTTCCACACCGCGCTGGCCAGGGCGACCGGCGATGACAGCATCGACGTATACGACCTGGCGGCGCTGGCCGGCCATTTCCGGGCGGTCACCGGGTTCGAGAGCGACTGCCTGCTCGCCTTCGCGCTGGCTGCGCTGCTGGCAGGCCTGCTGCTGGCCGGGCAGGCGGTCGCCCGGCTGGTGGCGGCATCTGCCACCGAGTTGCGGGTGGCCGCCGCGCTGGGCCTGACCCGGCGGCAGGCGGCTGGGCTGGCGGCGGCCGGCCCGGCGCTCGCGGCCGTGGCTGGGTCGGCCGCCGGGGTGGCGGCGGCAATCGTTGCCTCGGCGTGGCTGCCGTTTGGCGTGGCGGCGGGGAAAGAGCCTCACCCGGGGATCAGCGCCGACTGGCGGGTGCTGGGCGCGGGCCTGCTGGCCTTCCCGGCGGTGGCCGCCGCGATCGCCGCCGTCACCGGCTGGCTTGCCCTGGACCCGCACCGGCGCGAGGCCAGGGCACGACGTTCTGCCATCGTGCGGGCCATGGCCCGCGCCGGCCTGCCGCCCTCGGCGGTGGCGGGGGCGCGGTTCGCGCTCGAGCCGGGACCGGGCCCGGATGCGGTGCCAGCCCGCGCCGCGTTGCTCGGCTCGGTCGTCGGCGTGCTTGGCGTCATCACCGCCTTCACCTTCGGAGCCGGAGTGGCCGACGCGGCCGCCCACCCGGCCCGGTTCGGGCAGGACTACCAGCTTCTGGTCGTCTTCGGCTCGGGCGGGCACGACTTCACCCGGGCAGGGCCGGCGCTGCGCGCCATGGCGGCCGACCCGGACGTCACCGGGATCACCGATCTGCGGATCGGTGCGGCCACCTCAGGGACGGTCCCCGTACTCCTGCACAGCTACGAGCCGGCGGGGAAGCCGGTGCCGCTGGTCCTCACGGCCGGCACGCCCCCAGCCGGGGCCGGCGACCTGGTGCTGGCGCCGGCCACCGCGCGCCGCCTTGGCGCCGGAGTCGGCAGCGTCGTGCCGCTGGTCGGCGACCGTGGTGCCCGTCACCTGCGGGTCAGTGGCATCGGCTTCACCTTGGAGTCTTCGACCGCCCCTTATGACAACGGCGGATGGGTTACCGCCGCCGGGTACAACGCGCTGTTGTCCGGATTCAAGGAGCACGGCGCGCTTGTCGCCTTGCGGCCCGGTGCCGACCCCAGCCCGACCGGGCCGGCGGGGGCCCAGCTGGAACGGCTCGCCGCGGCCGCGGCTGGCGGACCGCTGACGGTCATCGCTCCGTTCCAGCCCAGGCAGCTAGGCGAGATCACCGACGTCCGCGTGCTGCCTACCTTCCTGGGAGGCTTCCTCGCCTTGCTGGCCGTCGGAGCCGTCGGGCACGCGCTCGTGGCGGCCGTCTCGCGTCGCTCCCGCGACATCGCCGTCCTGCGTGCCCTCGGGATGACCCCGGCCCAGTCCCGCTGGGCGGCGCTCACCCAGGCGATGGTGTTCACCGCGGCGGGGCTGCTAGCCGGGATCCCCCTCGGCGTCGCGGCGGGCCGTGCCCTATGGCGGGTGACCGCCGCCGTCATACCGCTGCGCTACCAGCCGCCCGACGCCAACCTGTTGCTGCTGCTGACCATCCCGGCCGCGCTGGCCTGCGGGCTCGTGCTCGCGCTGGTCCCCGGCCAGCGGGCGGCACGGCTGCGGGCCGGGCAGGTGCTGCGCGGCGAGTAGCGCCCGCGCGGGCACCCGCCGGACCTGCGGACCAGGCTCAGCGGCGAACCGGCAGCTGCCGTGTCCGCCGTCGCAGGTGAGGTCGTCGGGCAGTCGGCGGCGCGGCTGCCTCAGCCGCCGCCGCAGCTCCGCTTCGTGTACGTCGATCTCCGGCCCGGCGTCCCGCTCGTACCAGGCGGCAGCCGTGGCCTGTCCGTCCTAGGCGCGGTGGCCCGGGAACGCCGCGACCCACATCCGGTGGCACAGGCCGCCCAGGAGGTGGGTGAACTTGAGGTCGAGGACCAGCGAGCAGGCCGCGGCGACCTTCGATGTCCAGCCACTGGCCCACCGGTGTCCGCACGGCCACGTGTACCCACTCTCCGGAGCGCAGCTGCTGCTCGGCGGCCCACAGCGGCCGTCCGGTCTGTTCGTGCAGCGCGAGCGCGAGCATCTGGCACTGGGCGTACAGGAACAACTCGCGGGCATGCGCGTCGATGAGCCCGGGCGTGACCGACAGCTCGGTCAGCGCCAGGTTGGCGGACGGCTCCAGCAACCGGACCGTGACCGGCGCGGAGAGCAGCTTCATCGGTAGAACTTCGGCTGCGCGGTGGGCGTGACAATCCACCAGGGCCGGGCGATCGCGGTCACGGCGGCGATGAACGCGACGCAGGCCTGCTCGGCGCCGCCGTCGGGACCGTCGAAAAACCAGGTGGTGTAGTCGTTCCCGCCGCGGGTCACCCTGAAGTGCCCTGCATCCCGGGCAAGGCGCGGCAGCTCGCCGAAGATGAGCGCCTCGTCGGCGGCAGATTCCGCGTCGCCGTGGACAACGGAGACGGGGCGGATGCCGCGGGCGGCCAGCTCGACTTCCTCGGCGGTCTTCAGCTCCTCGAGTGCCGCCAGCAGCGCGGCAGGATCGGCAGGCAGCCCGGCCAGGAAGTCGCGGAAGCGGCCAGCGGCTTCCTCGTCAGGCTCGGGAGCGAAGTCGCTCATCCCTTCATCCTTTCGGGTAGCGCGATCGGGGTCGCTGGCTAGCCGACCACGGCCAGTGGCTGGCCGGGGAGGTGGACAGCGGCCCGGCGGAACGGCTCGAGCTCATGATCCCAGGCGTCGCCCAGCAGCAGGGCGGCGCGGAAGCGGGACTGCCCCGGTGAGCGCCATCGCCGTGCCGGCCGCCGGGCCGACGCTTGCGCGGAGCCGGCTTGCGTGGCGGGTCTTCGCCGCCGAGGCGGGCAAGGGGCTGCGGCTGACGTGGCGGCGGCGTGCGGTCACCCTCACCGCGATCGTGGCAAGCGGGGTTCTTCTACCTGATGATCCAGTTCTTCATCGGCGGCGGGCACCTGGTGCTGCCGGTGCTGGCGCTCACCCTGCCCGCCCTGTTCGCCGAGACCGTCGCCGCGGGGCGGCGCTGGGCGGCAGCGGCGGGATCGCTGAGGAGGTCAACGGCGGCACGCTGGGACAGGCGCACCTGTCCCCCGCCCGGCCCGCCGCGCTCATGCTCGGCCGGCTCGCCGCGCTCGCGGTGGAAGGGCTTATCCCCGCCACCGTGCTGGCGCTGGCCTTCGCCGTGGGATACGGGCCGCACTGGGTGATCCGGCCCGGCGCGCTGATACCCCTCGTCCTAATCACCGGTGACGCGCTCGGCTACGCGCTGCTGATGACCGCCCTGACGCTGCGAATGGCCAGCATCGGCGCGGTCGTGCACGTGTTCAACATGACAATCATGTTCTTCGGCGGCATGTTCATCCCCATCACGCTGTTCCCGCACGGCGTCGAGATCTTCGCCCGGCTCGTGCCGACCGCCCTCGGCGTCGAGGTGCTCAACACGACGCTAGCCGGGCGCGGGCTCGGCGCCGCGTGGTCCAAGGCACCCTGCCCTGGCTGCTGGCCCACGTCGCGGTGCTGGCCTCTCTGGGCTGGATCACCTACCTGCACACGCTGCGCCGGGCACCGCGTGAGGGGGGCTGAGCGCCCGATGATGAACTTCCCCATCACGCGGCGCTTCCTGACGGCACTGGGCAACGAGGTCCGCAAGGGACTGCTGTTCGGCTGGTCAGAGAAGCTGCAGATCGCCATGGAGCTGCCGTTCTTCGCGCTGATCACCGTGCTGCTCGGGCCGATGCTTGGCGCCGGCCGCCAGATCGCCGCCGGGCACCTGGACTGGACACTGGACGGCGGCCGGATCTCGCAGCTCATCGTCGCGTTCGTGCCCGCCATGTTCTTCTACGTCCAGGCGGTCAAGCTGTCCTGGCGGCTGCTGGCCGAGATCCAGGCCGGCACGATCGAGCAGGTCTACCTGTCCCCGCTGCCGCCGGCGCTGGTTGCCGCCGCCGGGCGGGTGACCGCCGCGATCATCGAGACCCTGATCCAGTATTCCGTCACTCAGCGCGGGGCCCCGGTGGTATCAGGCCGCACCAGATTCCGAGCCTGCTCGAGGCCGCGTTCGGCGTCACCAACGGGTATCCGCTCTTGTTCCGTGCGCAGATATTTTCCGTCGGCGAGCTGGAGGGCGGCGAGCGCGCTGGCCTCCGCCCGGGTCAGCGTCGGTTCGGGCTGGTCGTACCGGTCGAGGTCTTCTTCGACGCCCCGCGGCCGGTAGGCCTCTATGTCGGCTGGCGCCATGAGCAGTGATTCGAGCTGCGGGAGCATGGTGCGGGCGCGGGAGAGGAGGGTGAAGCCGTGCCGGTCGAGGTCGCCCCAGTACCAGCAGCGGCCGTGCCGGATCCACGGCAGGCGGCTGAGGACGTCGAGGTGGTTGCCGAGGGAGTGAATGACCACTAGGCCTGTCGTGTCGCTCCAGGCGAGGGCGGGTTCCTTGTTCTCCACGATGAGGACCGCGCCGGGATGGATCAGGAGCCCGGCGAGCTCGTCGACGGGGGCGGTGATCTGTCGCAGGCCGCCGACAGCGGCGCGCAGGACGGGGTCGGCGATGACGACGCTGATCTCGCGGGGTAGCGGCCGCAGCCCGAGGACGTCGAGGTCGCCGACGGGGATGTCGGCGGGGTCGGCGTCCCCGGCCGGCTCGGTGAACTGGCTGGAGTCGGTGGGGGTGCCAAGGCAGGCGAGGACCATGCCGCGGTGCCGGGCGAGCCACTTGGTGTGCATGCCGGGGACGGGCACGCTTCGCACGGTCAGCCCGGAGCGCGGATTGGCCCGGAACCAGTCTGTTGCGGCGAGCAAGGTGGTGAAGTCGTAGTCGTCGAGGTCGACGATGCGTGCCAGCCAGGGCCGCACTGCCTGCCCGGGCTGGTGGCTGCGCAGCCGGTCCCATCGGGCGGAGGCACGCTGCCAGTGCGCTGCTGTGTCCGCGTTGAGGCCGGCCAGGGCGGGGATGTCCGGGATGTCGAGGTGGGTGTGGATGGGCTGCTCGCCGAACTTGGTGCGGATGGTGCGGGTGCGCAGGGTAACGTCGGGATGCTGCGTGGCCCACTGCCGCCAGCGGATCAGCCAGGCGGAGACATCACGAGCGCGGGCAGTGATCGCGGAGGCGGAGGGCGGATCGAGCGCCACGGAGTACACGTCTGAGCGCGCGCCCAAGAGCGCGTCGCGCCACACGCTGCGGTACCGGTTCTGCGCCTTCTGCAGAACGTACTGGGGGTCGCGCATCAAGCCGCGTCCTGGTCGAGCTGAAGAGCCTCCTGGATGGTCATCGAATAGATCCGCACGCCGTCGGGGTTGTCGGGGTCGGTGCTGATGTAGGCGACCAGGTCGACGAATTCCTCGAATGCGGTGGCCTTCTCGCGGGGGGCGCCGATGATCAGCTGGAAGCCTAGCTCCTGCAGGGCGCGCAGGGCGCGTCCGGTGTAGTCGCTGTCGGCCTTGACGAACCCCTCGTCAAGGACGATGCAGCCGTACGCCGGGGGTGTCTGGCCGCCTTCGCCGAGACGGTAGCGCAGCGCGGCGCCGAGGATGAACGCGATCAGTTCTTGCCCTTCCCCGCCGCTCATCCCGGACACCCCCTCGTGCACGATCGGCTTGCCCGAGCCGGGGGTCTCGATGGCGCGGAACGTGACGTGCTCGCGGGCGTCGAATACGTTTCGCCGCCAGGATTCTCCTGCCCGGGAGGGGTCGGTCAGGCGTTCCAGGCTCTTGCGCAGCTGCCTGAAGGAGGCCTCGACTTTGGCCTCGTCGTTGAAGAGGTCCTCGCCCAGCGGGTTGTCTCGGGTGAAGGCGAGCACGACGTTCCGGAATTCTTTCAGGTTGCTGCTGGGGTGGTCGGCCGGCTCGATCGCCAGGCGGGAGCCGTGCCGGAATGGCACCCCGGCCAGGACGGTGTTGATCGGGTCCAGGCCGCGGGTGATCTCCCGCCGGTCGGTGTCGATTTGCTGCAGCAGGGTGCGCAGTCCCTGGTTGAGGTCGGCGTCGACCTTTTTCAGCCAGTTCTGGCGGGTGCGGGGAAGGTCGTCGGTGACCAGTTGCTGATGGATGTGCTCCAGCGCCGGCAGGGATTCGATGGCGTCGTCGACCTCGCGGTGCGTGCGGTCATTGATGTTGCGATAGGCCTGGATGATCGCCAGTAGGGTGCGTTCGTGGCTGGCGCGGGCTGCGTCGCGGGCCCGGATCTGCTCCTCCAGGTGGCTGGCGGCATCCAGGTAGCTGGCGTGCGCGGCGGCATCGGTCTGGTCGTCGGCGTCACGGCCGCTGAGGTCGGCCTTGTCCAGTACGGGCGCCTTGAATGGCAGGGCCGCGGCTGCCGCCAGCTCGTCAGCGGTGAGCGGCTCGTGAGCGGCGGCGATGTCGTTTGCGGCATCCTGGGTCCGCAGCACAGCTCCCCATAGCCGGGTGAGCCGCTCGGTGTTCTGCCGGGCCCGGTCGGCCGCGGTCTTAGCGCCGAAGAGCTTCTGCTGGGCGGTGTCGTAGGCGGCGCGGCGGGTCCGCTGTTCGGGGTTGTCGGCATGTTTCAGGTCATCGGCCAGTGCGGCCAGGCGCTGCGCGGTCGGCTCGAGATCGAGGTCTTCCCACGACAGGTCGTCCCGCAGCCGGTTCAGCTCATCGATGCGGCCTTGTTGTGCCTGCATGAGGCCGCGGGCGACCTCGACTTGCCGGGTGATGTCGTCGTACTGCCGCCGGAGGCCGCCGAGCTCGTCCTCCAGTTCGGCGCGCAGGGCGCTGTTGTCGCGGCCGACCCACCGGTACCGGTGCGGGGCGCCGGCCTTGATGACCCGCCTGTTGGGGGCGGTGCGCATGCCGGCGCGGGTCACCCGGCCGATCACGCCAGCGGGGCGGGGGCCGTCAAGGTCGGTGTCCTTCTCCACGCACAGGTAGGTGAACCGTTCCAGTTCCTCGCTGAGCCACCCCTGGTAGGGGCCGGGCGTGATGTCGAGCATGGCCGCGACCGTCCCGGCCGGGTGGGTGCGCGCCGGCCGGTGCGCGGCACCGGGCACCAGCGTTGTGTCCCCGTCAAGGGTGTGGCTGTTGACCCAGGCCCGTACCGCGGGGAAGTCCTCGGCGGGCACCAGCAGGTCGCTGGCCAGGGGCCGGATGATCGTCAAGATGGCCCGCTCCCACCCGCGGTGCTCGGGCGGGATGTCCAGCAGTTCCCCGATGTACTGCAGCCGCTCGGCCGGGATCCTGGCGCCGTCGGCGATGAGCCGGCGCCGCTGGTCGGCGTCGCGGGGGATGTTGCCGGGCTGCTTTGCTACCCGCTCGAGTTCTGCCTTCAGCTGGGGAATGGCCTGGCCGAGGCGCGTTTTCTCCCCGGCCTGAGTTTCGTATTGGTGCGAGAGCTTGCCGAGATGTCCTGCCAGTTCAGCTGCCTGCTGGGTGAGGGCAGCGCGCAGCAGCTCCAGGTCGCCGCTGGAGCTGGGCAGCACCTGATCGTAGGCCTTCAGCCGGGCGGTCATGACGGCGCGGTGCTCCTCGATCTCGCGCCGTTTTTCCTGTGCTCGCTCGATCCGTTCACGGATCAAGATCGTCTGGTCGGCGCCGGAGGCGGTGAGCGCGTTGAGCGCGTCGCTTTCTGCCTTCTTCGCTTCGCTCGCGCGTGTCCGTGCCTTCTGCAGGTCCTCTTCGGCCTGGGCTAGCTCGAGGCGCACGTCCTCCTCATAGGTGCGTGCCCAGTCCAGGAGCTTGCCCGCATGCCACACCTTCAGCCGGGGGGTGCCGGAGGCGTGCGGCTGGGCGAGGGCGCGCATGCCGGTGGCGTCCCGGCCGGCTGACCGGTACTGCCCGCCGACGGCCGGCAGGTCCATCAGCGTCTCGGTTTTGGTCTTGGCCAGCTCGAACTCGTCATACAGCCGGGAGGCCTCCCGGTAATGCTCGAGCGTGACGTCCCAGCGAGCCAGGGCGCGCGGCTCGGTCAGGACGAACTCCTTGAACAGGTCGTTGATAGAGAAGATCCCCTTGGACGCCTGGGCGCGCCGCAGCAGCTGCATCGCCAGGCGCTGGGACTCTTCGGTGTGGCCCATCTGCAGCGCGCGGCGCATCGCGGCGTGCATCCGGGGCTGCCGGTGATCAGCAAGGTCTCCGCGGGCGGGGTCGATCAGGGGGCGCACCGATGCCTCCGACAGCGGCGCCGCCCCCAGCCGGGCCGGCTTCAGCCCGTCCAGGCGGGCCAGGTCGAAGACGTCGTGCACGAACCCGTATACGGTGCTGTTGCCGATCGCGGCGTTGTCGGTGGCGTCCGGGGCCACCCACGCCAACCGGAAGGCGGTCACCCGCTTGCCCATGCCGGTGGACCACGTGATCGCGGCGCCGCTGATGAAGCCCGGCCCGCCTGGGGGACGCAAGTACGAGGGAGTCGCGGAACGGCCGTTGTCGTCTTGATGGCTCACGGTCAGGCCGCGGGCGTAGGTGTAGACCGTGCGCTCACGCTTGCGGCCCTTGTCGTCGCGAGCGGCCTGGTTGAATTCCTGCGGGTTCGGCATGATCACCGACGCCATGGCGTCCAGGAGGGTGGACTTGCCGCGGCCGGAAGGCCCGAGGATGGCGGTGCTGGTGCGCCCGGCCCGCATCACCTGCAAGCCGGCGTAGCCGCCCCAGTTGAGGATCTGGACCTGCTCGATGCGGTACTGCCCAGCCGGGACCGTGCTGCTCATGGCAGGTCTCCCTCGCCGTCGTCCTCAGCGTCTTCGTCGCTTCCGGCGACACTCTCGGCGACGTCGCCATCCAGCGGCGGCGATGATCCGGAACCGGCGGCCTTGCGGAAGGCTGCCTCGAGGCGGCGCATCTCATCGGCACCGATGAGGGGGACGACCACCGGGGAGATGGTGAAAAGGTAGTCCACGGCCGGGTCGGGTTCCAGGATCTGCCAGGGCTTGACCAGCGCGTTGATAGCGGCATCCACCCGGCGTGAGAAGCGGGCGTCGTCGCTGTCTCCGTCCTCCCGGTAGGCGCGCAGGAATTCACCGACCTGATCGCTGGTGATCATCACTGGCCCGTCGTCAGGGTCAGCGAACGCGTACTCGCGGCGCAGGAAGATCAGGACGAACGAGGCGTCCCGGGTCAGGGCCTTCTCACGGCGCAGCACGCGGGGGATGTCGTCACCGTCTTGCTGCCGCTTGAACGCGACCTCAGCCTCGTGGTCGACGACCAGGTCGAGGTACATCTCGTCCAGGCGGGCACGAAGGTCGCTCTCGGAGGTCAGGATCCCTTCCCACGCCATGCGGTGCCGGGCCCTGGTGATGTACCGGTTCATGAGCAGGGACACCAGGGCACGCCGGGCCGGCTCCGGGAGCCGGTCGCCGGCCAGGTCGTAGTGATCGCGGTGCCCGGTCCCGGCGTCGCCGTCGGCAGCTGGCCACGGACTGCTCATTGCTTCTCCCCCGCGCGGATCGCGATCGGCTGGTGGAAAGCCAGGTGCGGCAGGAGCACGGTCAGTTCATGCTCGTGCGTCCCGCTCAGCGTCACCTGTTCGGCAACCTCGGGGTCCACCGTGCCGTACTGGACGGCCAGATCGAGCATCGTCACCAGCGACCCGAGACGCTGGAACTCGGCCGGAGTGTGCTCGAACACCTCGGCGGCGGTGACCACGCCGCGTTCGGCCACCAGCTCGTTGATGCGCCTGGCGACGGCCTTATGGCTCGTTCCTGCCGCCAGGCGGAGCGCGGCCCGCTCCCCGGCGGGCAGCTGACCCCCGCCCGCGGCGACCGATACCGTCACGGTCTGCGGGCCGGTATCCCGCCACAACTGCATCTGGGAGACGTCCTCAACCCCGAACAAGCCGACGCCCAGGACATCGGCGTCCAGCTCGCGGCCACGGCTGTGCGGGTCGGCTGCCACCCAGTCTGCCGCCGCTTCGAGCGCCAGCGACGACAGGGACAGCAGCCGCGCGTGCTGCCCGTGCACGGCCCTGGTGAGCACGCGCCGCAAAGACGCGGTCCAGCGCACATAGGCCTCCTGCACGTCCAGCTCGGCACTCATCAGCGTCGAGAACATCGCTTCCAGCGATTGCCGCTGAGCCGGGGTCATATGATCCCGCGCGAACGGCGCCGCCAGGATCTGATCCAGGTCGCGCTGGATCGTCGCGGACTCCTCCGACGACGACAGCATCCGCGCGAACCGCCGGTAGGCGACACCCTCCGGGGTGCTCGCAAGAAGGTCATTCTCGTGCAGGTACGACTCAACCATGTCGGCCTTCGGGATCTCGGCCAGGGCTTCACGGGCGATCACCTTGTGCCGCTCCTCGACCATCGACCGCAGCTGCCGGAAGTCCGCCGGAAGGCTGCGCGTCATCGCCAGCACCTCGCGCAGCTGCTCACCGAGCTGCGCGACCGTCGCAGTGCCGCCCCGGCCCTGGAGCACCTCATGCTTGCGCCGCTGCAACTCGGCGATCTCCTCTTCGATGCGCTGCGCCTGCGCAAACCGGTCCGGGCTGGTCATGTCCGCCAGGCGCCGTACCGCGTGTGCGATGCTGCCCAGCCTGGCTCCCGACACCGTGCTGTCTCCCTCGGCGATCTCCCGCACGAACCGCAGCGCCCGCAACGAGTACGGGGACAGGCGGTACCGGGCGCCGGAGTCGCTCATCTCCGTGTCCAGCCAGCGCTGCCTGACCCACCAGGCGCATCGCGCACTCGGCGACCGATCCCCCTGCCACTCCTTGTCCTCCCTGGCTTCCTGCAAAGCCTCCGCGACGCGCTCGTGGAACCACTCCGCCGACACCGATCCCTCAACAGGCTCCAGGTGCTCAGCAAACAGGGGCAGCACCCAGTCCCGGCTGTAGGCCCCCAGCAGCGTCAACGTGGGATTCGCCGTTGAGATCTCACCCAGCCGCCGCGCCTCAACCGGCCCCTGCCTGCTCACCGCAGGCGGGCTGAGGAACCGGCGCCGGCCAAGGGTGCCTCGGTCAAGTACCGCGGCCCCAAGGCCGGATCGGTGCCGGCGCCGATGGTTCGGCTATTGCTCATGCCACAATCATGCCCGCCGCCACCGACATTCTTATTTTCCGCGCAGAAAGCCGCCTGGCCTTCCCGCTCGGCGCAGGCAACAGCGAGCAGCTCTTCGGCGAACAGTTAACCCGCTGTCCTGCGTGATCTGAGCTAAAGTTCAAGTCCGCGGCCGCGGCCGGGGCCCTAGGAGGAAATCGGCCTGCTGCTAGCGTCCCTGAGCGCGGCGCAGCGGCCGGTGACTGCAGGCGAACGCGCAGAGCCGGCGGCGCTGCTGGAGCTCATGGGTATGCCGGCGGCCCTGCGCTCGAAGATTGCTCCTGGAGCCCGTCCGGCCGCCTGCTCGCCCGCGCGGCAGGCGTCGCCGGACTATTCCTGTTCGCTTCTAATTCCTAGTTCCCGGTGGAATGCGCAAATTCGTGAGTGCTGAATTCGCCTTCGGCGGGTGAAGGACGTGATTTCCGCTGTTCCGCCCTCGTGCTCGGCGATGGTGTCCCGCGAAGTGCTACTGAAGGTCCGGTTTTGCGGTTGGATGGGGGCATTGCCGGAGGGGGTGGATCGTGCGCTGGTGGCGGCTGGCGCTGCTGGCCGCGGCAGGGGCGCTGGCGGCGGCTGCGGCGACGGTGCTCGCCGTTGCTGTGAACGTGGCCACCGGCAGCACTGCCCGGTGGTTCCCGACCATGGACCAGCATCCGCTGCGGTGGACAGCCGGCGCGACAGCGGCCGTTGCTGGCGCGGGGCTGCTCGGCTGGGGTGCGCAACGTTGGTACGACCGCAGGATGGCCGAACTGGTGCCGGCCCGCTCCCGCGCGGACGCGCTGGCCCACGCCACGGCTAAGGCCCACGCGAAACGATCCGTCCGCCTGGCCGCCCTGCTCCCGCCGGATCGCGTCCACGACGTCGTCACCTGGATGGTGAATCACCACGATCCGACCGTCCGGGTGCCCGAGGGGCAGCTGCGCGTGCTGATCGCACCGATGGGGGCCGGGAAATCCGAGCAGGCGCTGCGCTGGCTGGAAGAGGCACTCCGCGCGGCAGCACAGGACGCGGAGGTCGAGATCCCGGTGTGGCTGGCCGCCAGGGAGATCAGCGGCAGTCTCGAATCGGTGGTCACGGCGGCGATCGGCGGCGACCCGGCCAAGGCTTGCCGGATCGTCATCGACGATCTCGACAGCATCAGGCCCAAGCGGGCCGATGACCTGCTCAACGACGCACGCGAACTGGTACAGATATGGCCGCGCGTGTCGGTGCTGGCGACCTCCCGCCCCGGGGTGCTGGTCAACGATCAGGAGCTGTTTCGAGTTGATCCGTGGCCCGCCGAGCGGGGCGCCGACCTTCTCCGCGTACTCGTGGGTGAGCGCGCTCCGTGGGGACCCTGGTCGCAGGAGACGGTGGAACTGCTGAAGAGCCCACTGTCCGTCCTTGCTCTCGCGGCCCGGCTCAATGCGGGCGGCGACACGAGGATATCCCGTCCCCAGCTGCTAGCCGACCTCGCCGAGACCATCATCAGGTCGCGGCACTCGGCGCAGGCCACCGAGGAGACCTGGCACGACCTTGCCCGTCTCGCCGCCCGTGTTCTGGAGGGCGCAGGCCCGGTACGCGCCGCGTCGTTCGGCACCGAGCCACGCGTCCGCCAGCTTGCCGCCACGGACCTCGTGGTTAATGACGGCGGCGTCCTGACGTTTGCGCTGCCCTTGTTCGAGCAGCACTTCGGAACCCAGGCCATCGCCTCCAGCGTCGTAGCCCTGGAATCGGCGGCCAGTCCGGCGACGTTCCCGCGGTGGCGCTATGCGCTCGCGTTCGCGGTGGCCACGAGCGAGGCTCCGGTACAAGAACAACTCATGATCCGCCTGGCCCGTGTCAACCCCGCAGCGGCGCTGTGGATTCTCGGCGAAGTCGCGCCTGGCGACGCCCGCATCGCGGGCGGGGCGAAGGACCTCACCGACACCGCGATCGTCGCCATGATCAAACGGCGGCGCGGCGAGGGAGAAGGGCCGGCGGTGGAAAAGCCCGAGCCCAATCCCGCCGTCCTCGCCGCCGGATGGCTCCGGGAGGCCGAGCAGGCCCTCCTGGACGGACTCGGACCACTCGCCGAGTCGATGGCCAGCCACCGCCAAGGCCACCTCGTCCGATGGGGGGCCTGGATGGAGTCGGGATACCTGACCGTCGCGGAGGCGCGGAAGACCGTGCCACCGCCCGAAGTCGTCCAGCTCGACAGCATCCACCCGGAGATCACCATCGCGTCAGGCTGGAAGCGCTGGACGCAATACCGGTTCCCGGACGCGGAACTCGGGCGGTGGCTCTGGGCGCAGCGCAGGCTGCGGGAGCGGCTCGTGACAATGCTCAGGCGCCGAACGCTGCCAGTTCCGAGGACGTCTCGGCTGGCTCGCGAGCGCCTGTGGTTTCTCAGCCAGTTCGTGATGAAATTCGGCACCAGCCAGCAGCCGAAAACCATTGAGGTCGCCGCGCTTCGAGAGAAGGTCGCCGACTGGATGGTGAAGGTCGAGAACTCGGTCGAGTCCACCTGGCAAGGCACGGGAACCACGATCAATTCCGCTGATGTCCGCTGGCTGCACGCCCAGCTGGAGTTGGAGACCGGCGAACTTCTGGAACCGCCATGGCCGGCCGCCGACCTGCCCTATGCGGCCAGGAAGTGGGTCTGGGAGGGCTACTCACCTGAACTGACCTTGACGATTGCCACAGACGTCCTGCGGGATGCTTTGGTCGGCTACCGCGAGCTGGTGGAGCTGAACTTTCCCAACTTCGGCGCGGCTCTCGGTCTTCACAGCGTCCTGCCCGTCCGCGTGGACGGGCTTGTGGCGAGGTTCGACGGCGACACCCAAAGATCCCAAGTAGAGATGGTGGTTGAGCTCATCCAAGACCCATCGCTGGGTGCGCGGTCGATTCCGCCGGTCAACCTTCAGCTGGTCACCGGCAGCGCGGATGAATCGCTGCACGAGTTCCGCCAGGCCCGGCGGCGGGCGGCTCGCTCGACATTCGGCCCTCGGATGGTGGAGGACCTACCACTAGACCTCCACGTGGCACGGCCGGCCACAAACCTTGCCTACAGGTGGCTTGCCAGTGATCTCAAAGCTGTGGGGTGGCTGAGCGATGACGTCCGCTACCACGATTGACAGCGGGCACCAGACCGCCGGTGATCACGAACTGGACCACCTGCCCGTCCGCCGCCACGGCGCGCATAAGCCCGGGCCCGGGGCACAACGCGCGATCACCGCGACGGCCGCCCCTGGGAACCGCCCCGGCCCGGCCCGATCCCCTCATCTCACCGCCAGATAACCCCCGGCGGCCGGGAAGCCACCAGGCCCGCCGACCGCCATCGCGCCCGCAGCCCGGCCCGGGCACCCCGCCCGAACCCGACACGGTCGGCCTGGCCCAGACCCGCCGCGCCGCCCGGCCCATCCCCGAACGAAGACCCCGGCACGGCCGCCCCTGCGAAGACCGCCGACCAGCTCCGGCCGCGCCGGGCACCGCGGCTGCGGCCGACGACCCGAGGAACCACGCCCGCCCATCCCGGCTTCGCGGGCAAGGCGGGCGTTCTCTCCCAAGCGAGGCGTGAAAGATGGAGATCGGCTTCGACAGCGACAGGGTCAGGTCGAAGTACAGCGGGCTGCGGCGGGCCTGGCGGGCGGCTTCGGTCCGCAGTTCGTGCTGGCGTTCGCAGGCGGGCGTAGATGTCGGCGGTGTTATGCCCGCTGCCCGGAGGCCGGCCGAGCTGGGTGCCGTCGGGCGCTTTGCGCTCGCCGAACAGCAGGTCGTACGGTTCGCGCTCGACTATCTGGCCGTGCTCGAGGCCGAGTGCTTTCGCGCCCGGGCCCCACCAGCGGCCTGGCGGCTCTCCCCCGCTCTCGCTGGCCTGGAAGTAATAACCGGCCGCGTCCTTCGCCGGGCCGCAGTCGACCTGGCGCCAGATGTAGTCCAGGTCATAGCCCTTGCTCAGGGTCGCGACAACCGCCAAGCAGACCTCTACCCCCGCAGTCCGGAGGCAGCTGAATTGACCATGATCATCAGTTGGTGCATGGGTGTGACGCGGTTACGGATCATGAGTCAATGGCCAACGGGCGATCAAGATCAGGAACGAAGCAGTGCACTGTAGGTTCTTATTTACGCTGTCGCTTTCTCAAATCCCATGTCGCCTGAATGTCGCTTGCGACATGTTCGTGAGAAAGGCCCGGCGTGGCAGCGTCCCATGAGTCCGTGACGATGGCGATATCGGTGTTGTCTGCCGGGATGTTCACCGGCTCGGCCCCGTGCCGCTAAGGAGACTGCCCGCTCTGTGGTCGGCGCTGTCGGCCCGAGGGCGGGAGCGTGCCGTGCCTGGCTGCCCATGATCAGGCTTAGCTGCTCGGCAGCGCTGCAGATCGATCTTCGCGGGGCTTGGACCAGCTCGCGTCTCCGGTAAGCTCTCGCGCTGACTAACGGGATGCGCTCGCCGCCTATGGCGAGGTGCCTGCGGCGTGCTAAGCCAGAACCGGGAGACCCGCCCGATGCGCGTAGCTTTCCTGGACGACAGCGAACAGGTCAGTCCTCCACGCGCCGGGCTAGGGCACCTGCTCGCCTTCGCGGCGGCGATCTTCCCGGAGGAGAGCTTGGCTCCTTTCGCCAGGGACCTGTCCGATATCGTCGCCGGCCTGGGCATCCCGGCGGGCGAGGAGATCAAGTGGAACCCGCCCAGGGGAAGCTTCCTGAAAGGCGCCGACGGCCATCTCGTCAAGGCCCTGCGCCGACAGATGCTCGAAGCCGCCCTCGACCACCAGGTCCGCACGGTCACGGTGATCATCGACCACGACGCCCGCTACCAGGGCCATACCAAGCCGGAAGTCGGCAAGATCATCCTGAAGTGGCTGTATGAGAGGGTCACCATGCACCTGGGCGACCATGACGCCGTGGGAATCATGATCGCGGACAAGCCCGGAGGCGGTGCCAGGGAGGAGAAACGCTGGCTCGGCGAGACACTGGAGCTGACCCGCGACGGCACCGAGTACGTCGAGCCCGGCCGCGTCGTCCTCCCCGTCGTCACCGCCGACTCCCGCCACGTCCCTCACCTCCAGCTGGCCGACCTGATCGCGGCAGCCACCACCGGCGCGATCGCCGGTAACCCTCCCGCGCTGGAACTCGGGCCGCTGCTGGCCAAGCTGATGCACCGTCACAGCCTGGGCGATGCCAACGGCGCCGGCCTGGTGCTTTACCCCGACACCTACTACAACCTGCTCTACCACTGCTTCGGCGAGACCGGCGCGTCGAAACCCAGCATGATGTCCGGTTACGCGCTGCCCTGGCGGGGATGGCCCTACGCTACCGATGACGGACTCGGCAACGCCGTCCCGAGTGCCGGGCCTGGCAGCTGAAGCCTCACCGAGGCGAAATCTCAACAACTAGCGACAGACTAATCCACCTGCGAATGTCGCACGAGAACCGCGAGCCGACCACCCTACGGGATAACGGCAATCCGTCGCAGAGAGGATGTTCTCAGTGAGAGCGTGGGAACGGTATCAGCACCAGGCGGCTGACCTGCTCCGCGAGCTGGGGTTCACTGCCGAGGTCAACGATCCGCTCCAAGCGCCGAACGGCGTGGTGCACAGGGTGGACGTGTCCGCGCGGATCGCGCTGGCAGGCGTGAGCGTGCTCTGGGTCGTCGAGTGCAAGCTGTGGAACAGGGCAGTTCCGAAGGAGAAAGTGTCCGCGCTCAAGGACATCGTCAACGACCTGGGTGCTGACCGCGGGCTCCTGATGTCCGAAAAGGGGTTCCAGTCCGGGGCCGTCAACCTGGCCGCGGTGAAAAACGTAACCCTGAGCAGCCTCGATGAACTGCGGACCAACGCAGCCGAGCAGCTCATTGCGGCGCGAGTGACAGCCGCTGAACTGCGCCTGCTGTCCCTGATACGCAGGATCACCAGGGACCTGCGGACTTTCGGGCCAGCCGTTCCTCACCTGTTGCCGGCCCTCGCCGAAAGGCTGACAGAAGAAGACCGAGCCGAATTCGCCCGGCGACCCGCCGCGACCGGGTTCCTGGAAGGCATCGCCGACCTGGCGAGCCGTATCGGCGATCCGAGCATCCGCAACCTCGTGCCCTCGGGCCTGGACGCATCGGGGATGTACCGCACATGGAGGGGCGGGGTTGACCCGGCCGCAGGCAGCACGACGGCAAGCGTTATCGGCCATCTGACACAGGCCCTTAACCAGGGAAGGCTCGGCGACTGGCCGGTACTGATCAAGGCACCGGATGCACCAAAGCTCGCGTGGAGCATGCCCCAGCTGCTCGGAGTGGTCGAGCCCGGCCTGACCCTGCTTGAGCAGCAGGTTGACAGGCAAGAAGCAAAGGCACGCTAACAGGCCATTTCCAGCCGACGACCATGCAGAGTTACGTCAGTCACCGAGGTTGCAGTTCCCAGCGCGAGGTCACAGTGGCGGGCTAAACGGCGGGCGGGTTGAAGCGGAAGTCGCGGTAGGTCCTCTGAGGCACCAGCCGGCGACCTTCCTGGGCCTTCTTGACGAGGTCAGCTACCTCGGCCACATCCTCATCGCGCATCCCCAGCGCGCGGCAGCGGCCGGCGATCTCGCTCACCGAGACTCCCAGCCAGCGGGCGCGGGCGTTCATCAAGTCGGCCTTGAGCTTGGCTACTTCGTTCCACTTGAGGTGGTTGTCATATCCCCGAGCCATCTGCGCGAGGTACTGGAGGATTTCGGGGATGCCGTTAGGCAGGTCATCGCTCACGACGTAACTCTAGGGGGGCGGCACCGACGGACTGGGGTCTCAAGAGTAGGCATCGGGCGTATCTCCCTACTCCGAGTCTTCGACCAGATGTGCTAGACGTTCAGCCGGGAAGCCGAAGCCCGCTCCTAGCATGGTCACGTGCGCTAGCGGCGCGCCGAGACGGCTGCCGGACCTACGTAAGACGGCTCAAAGGAGGGCGGACGCAGGTGCCTGAATCGCTGTTCGATGATCTCTACCGCAACGACGTCAGGCCGGCGCTCTTCGATGAGCCGACGTTCGGCTTCCTGAACCGGCGGGCCGACGCTAGATGGCAGCGGGTACGAGACCTGCTGGACGAGTGGTTCGGCCGTGTCCCTGATGAAGAGGCACGCGCGGATCTGCCGGGCCGGCTGCGGTCAGGCACGGAGGTCGACTTCCGTTCGGCGTTCTTCGAGTTGTACTGCCATGAGGCCCTTCGCCGCGCCGGCTGGGGCCTGGAGCACCATCCGCGCCTTGCCCACACCTCAAGGCGCCCGGACCTGCGCGCGTCGCGCGGTGGCATCATCACATACGTCGAGGTCACGACGACCTCGACGCCACGGCTCGATGAGGCCGCCCAGGCGCGGCTGAACACGGTCATCGACATGATCAACGACCGCATGGAAGTAGACCAGTTCATGCTCGGCGTGGAGGTGCTGGACGTCGGGAACGCCGCCCCGGCGACAGAGCCTCTCTGCGCCAGGCTGCAGGCATGGCTAGCGAGCCTGGATGCCGATCAGCTCATCACCCTGGGCAGCCGCGACGCTGACGACGGGATCGAGGCCCTCGAGTGGGCTCAAGGCAGCTGGCGCCTAGTCTTCGAGGCTTACCCACTCCAGCCTGACCGCCGCGGCCCCGGCGGCCGGATCATCGGTACGCTCCGCCCCGCAGAGGCGGACGTCATCGATGACGTGACGCCTCTGAGGAGGCGGCTGACCGCGAAGGCGAAAGCATACGGCGACCTGGATGCGCCGTTCGTAATCGCGATCGACGCGGACGGCGAGTTCACCGAAGACCGCGACTTCATCTCAGCCCTCTACGGCACCCCGGCAGTCCGCTACTACCAGAATGCCGGTCCTGGCGCGCCGCCTCCCGCCAGTATCCGCCAGTTCGATGGCTTGTGGGCCAGACGCCACGGCTGGCACCACACGCAGGTCTCCGCTGTTCTCGCGAGTACGAGGATCACGCCGTGGACTGTCGGATCGGCAGTCCCGACACTGTGGCATCACCCAGGCGCCGACCTGCCGGTCAACGAGATCTGCCCCCTGCTGCGGCAAGCACGGCTCGACCTCACCCGTGGGCAGATCCAATACGACGCGCCCGAGATCACCCCCCACGAATTCTTCGAACTCCCCGAAGGCTGGCCTGAACGGTAGCCCCCGGAGCCACCGCCCGTTCGGGGCGGTGGCCGACATCCGTTCCGCCCGCCAGCCGGACACGGCAGCAGCCGCCTGAACGGTCATCACGCCGTCGGCGATGCCGACGCTGACACGATCGAAGCAGCCCGCAGCACTCCAGGGCACCTGCCGTGGCGTAAGCCAGGCCGAGGCCCTGCCACCGAGGGAAATGACAGATCGTTGAGAAGAAGCCGACGACAGATCGACGAAACGACCTGCATCAGCGGAGTTCAGAGCGATGCTGAGCGACAAGAAGGATGAGAACCTACATGCACTACGCGCAGTAAGCGGTGGAAGCGGTGGAAGCGGTGGAAGCAGTGTGTCCTATGACATCGAACTTTCCTTTTTGCCAATTAGTCGTGCTCGACTGACGCCGTCTGCCACTCAACTTTCCTCGGCCCGCAGCCGACAGCCTGCTCGCGACACGTTCATGCAGCCCGGGAACCTCCCGAAGCGGTCGCCCAAGCACCCTGACAGGCAAACTTCGATGTCACGAGTTGCCGCTCTGCAGCCAACGAAACGGGCAAACCGGACTCTCTGCCGGCCGAAGATTGACAATACAGATTCCTCTTAGCAGGTCAGCGACGTGCGTCGCGGAATCTTCGACGTCACAGGACAGCAGTGGCCATGAGGAGACAAAGACGTGTGTCAATAGCGGCCCATTCTTGAAGATCTCACAGATGAAGCAGGACGCCTGCGGCGTACAGGCCGGTGATGTGGTCGCGCACGGCCCGGGGCTGCGGGCCGCCGCGGATGAGGATGCCGCATTCAAGGTTGGACTCCATGGCGCGGCTCGTGAGGTTCGCGCTGCCGACGAGCGCGACCTGGTCGTCGACCACGATGATCTTTGCGTGCAGGGCCGCGCCAGGCGGGCGCGACTGAGCGGGCCAGTGCAGGCGGAGCGCGTTGAGGCCCGGGAACGGCGTGCCCAGCGCCGTATAGGACGGATTGTCCTGGTGGCGTTCTGCCAGCAGCGTGACCGCTACGCCTCGGGCGACGGCGGCCGACAATGCCGTGCTGATCGAGGGCTCGGTGCGGGTCGCATAGCTGACTAGCAGGATCTCCGACCGCGCCGCGTTGATCAGCTCGATGACAGCTGCCGCAGTCAGCCGCGATGACGACACGCCGGATTCCGGGCCGGTCCAGACGACCGACACAGACTGGTGGCGCCGGGCCCGCTCGACGGCCCGGGCCGCGCCTGCGAGCAGGCCTGCCAGGTAGGCCGGCTCGGCGTAGCGAAGCCGCCGCAGCAGCTGGTCGCACGCGTCCCGCAGGATCGAGGAGCCGGTGGTGGCCCGCAGCTGCCGGACGCCCGGCTCGCCCGCGGCCGCGGCTTCGGCCAGGCGGCGGACATCGGCGTTCGGGAGTCGCTCGGCTGTCCGGCAGGCCCAGTCCGCCATGCCGTCATGCGGGTCCGTGACGGAGCCGCCGCCAGGTCCGCTCACCGCAGCGGGAACGCGAAGCCGTCGCCGGTGAGGTCGACGAGCACCGCGCGGTCCAGCCACCGGTTGCCGGCCTCGCAGCTCGTCTCCGACGCGAACAGGCACGCATGACAGGCCGCGTTATGCAGCACCGCCGACGGGAACTCCGGTACGTGCTCCGCGCAGAGCGGGTCCGAGGAGCAGTGGGCGGCATCGCCCAGCGCCTGGCGCAGTATCCGCTCCAGGTACCGCCGCTCGCCGAGTGCGACGAGGCCGCCGAGCGTGCCCTCGCTATCGCTGGCCGCCGTCGAGATCAGCACGCCGGCCGCGGGCGACGACGGGGTGCCGAGGTAGATCCGCTCCCGCAGCGACGCCGACGAGTACCCGCACTCCAGCGCGACCTGCCGCATCAGCATGTGGCTCAGTGTGTGGATCAGCAGGAACCGGGCGATCGGGAACCCTGCCGTCGGCGTCTGGTCCCGGTCCAGCGCCCACTGCCGGTAGGCCTGCCCCAGCGCGGTGATGTGCTCGTGCTCCGCGATGGACGACGCCCACCGCGCGACGTGCTGCTCCCGTAGCTCCAGGAAGATGCCCTCGCCTCGCTGCTCGACGGCCGGCACCCACTCCGCCGGGCCGCGTGCGAGCGGGATCCGGCGGACCGGCCGGAGCTCGTCGCGTTCCGGCGCGGACAGCCGGGTGAACCCGAGCAGGGCGCGCACCTCGCGCAGCCGCGACACCAGGACCACCTGGTCGATGAGACTGTCATAACCGCGCGGTGAATCGGTCGGCACGGCGCGGAAGTCAGCGTCCTGCCGCTCCGTTGTCGGGCGCGACAGCAGCTGCCACTCGGCGTCTCGCAGGTTGTCCGGCGATTCCGGGACCGTGGGGCCGCCCTGGCCGCGCAGCTTCTCGATGCATCCCCACACCTCGTGAAAGGGGTAGACGCGCAGGGCACGCATCGCGGGCACGGCATCGATGATGGCCTGCGCGGCGATCGGTTCCTGCTGCGAACCGAGGATGTTCCAGTTCGCCGCCACCAGGTCCTCGACCGTCTGCCCCTGGGGCAGGTGCAGCGCACTCGCCGATACCGCGAACCACAGGTTGCTCGCGCCGAGCACGATCAGCTTCAGCTGCATGCCGCACTGGTAGAACCGCTGCAGGTGGGGGTGGCGGCCCCGGCAGACCGGCAGCTTCTGCCAGCCGTCGCTGCCCGCCGCCTCCTGGATGGACCGGCTATGGTCGCACGTCACGCACCGTACCGTTACCCGCGGCCCGAGGGTGGACGCCGCGTCGGACATGGTGAGCTGCGGTCCGTCGCAGACGCCCTCGGCCCGAGTAGCGTGAACGAAGTCCACGTACGGGAAGTCGTCCAGGTGACCGTCCTCGCAGACGACAAGAAACCGCGCGGGTACGCACGCGCGCCTGCTCGCCACGCGGAGCGACGCCTGCCGCAGGCACTGCGCGTGCACGTACTTGGCCAGGTCCGGGCGCCGTCCCCAGCGGTGGATCAGCTCGAACTGGCCGGGCGGGTCCAGCGGTCCGAGCCGGTAGCAGCGCGGGCAGCGCACCCACCGCGGGAACGGCGTCACCGGCACGCCGGTACGCGTGAGCGGGTCGTCATTCGCATCCGGGTCCCACGGCGCGTGCCGCAGCGCCCGGACCTGCGGACCGAGAACCCGCTGCACCGCCTCGAGCAGGCGCGGCTCGTCGACCGGATCTTGCTGCTCCGGGTTCCACGCGTCCAGGCCGCGCACGATCACGCTTATTGACGGCAAGTCGACGGTCGCGCCCACCCCGGCGGTCGTGATGAGATGGCTCGGCCGTGCCTGCCCGATCCGGGTGGGAGCACCGCGCTGCCCGGCACCGGAAACGCCAGACGCGGCAGCCGCCGGAATAGTCATGCGGGACCTCCAGCGGTCGAGCGCTCGTAGCTCCAGGCCGGCGCGTCACCGACGCTGCGGTCGTCCCGGTCGAGCTGCAGCAAGATCTCCGCCTCCACCTCGCGCATGGACATCGGCGCGGACCACAGATCCCACGATCCTTCGTCTGGCTCGCGCAGCAGCCCGTTGACGTCTGGCGCTTCCTTATAGCCCAGGTGACCGGTCTGCACGGCCCGCCGCCGCGCGTACCACCGGTCCAGCCGGTGCTGCAGCTCGGCCCGGACCGAGGCCGCCCGCTGCCCCTCATGGGTGACAGCTTCGGCCCGCGCGGCGACCGCGTCGAGCAGCGCCGCAGCGAACGGCCCGGACAACGGCACCGAGGTCGCCGCGACGTTCGGCAGCGACGACACCCCGGAATGCCGCAGCAACGTCACCAGCACCCCGGTCAGCCCGCGGTCCAGCGCCCGGTCGCTGAACGGCGTCGTGGTCAGCCCCTCAACCCGCAGCCCGAACGTCGCGTGGTCGTACCCGAACGATTCATAGTGCGCCAGATCGCGGGGCCGCGACCACTGGTAGATCGTCACCACCAGCCCCGGCCGCGACACCGAGCGGCCAACACGGGACGTGGCCTGGATGTACTCGGCCGCGTTCTTCGGCTGACCGGTGACGGCCATCAGGCCGAGCCGCTGCACGTCCACGCCCACCTGGAGCATGGACGTGGCGAGGAGCACGTCGATCGGGCGCGGCCGCCTGTCGGACCGGGCCCGGAAGGCCTCCGGATCCCGGCGCAGCTCGTCCAGCGCCGCGGTCGAATCGAACCGCGGGTCGAAGCGGTGCTCCAGGTCGGCCAGGCTCTCGGCGATCCGGCTGGACGGCATCCGCCCGGTCAGTTCCTGCACGATCGGCGCCCGCCGCCGGGTGCGAACCTGCTGGCTGCGCAGCCGGTCGGTGATGTCGTCCTCGACCAGCCGCCGCATCCCGGCCAGCTCCCGGGTGGCGGTGAAGTAGTCCACCAACGTCATGTAAGGGTCGGCCGCCGCGCCGTGCCGGTCGAAGAGGAACTGCGCGTGCTCCATCAGCGCCGACGCCACCCGGATCTCCACCGACTTCAGCCGCTCACCCGGCGCGAGGATGCCCCGGTACCGCCGCCCCGGCGTGGATGGCGACGGCGGCACGGTCGCGGAGAAGTACGTCTCCCCCGCGTCGAGCACCGGCGGCGGAAACACGGTAAGGCCGCGCGCGAACACCTGCTCCACCTGGTCACGCGCCCGCCGCACCGTCGCCGTCGACGCCACGAGCACGGGCCGGATCGGGCCACGCGAGCTCAGCCGGTCGATCGCCGTCTCGTACAGGCCCACCATCGAGCCCAGGGCGTCGCTGATCAGGTGCAGCTCGTCCTGGATGATCAGGTCCGGCGGCCGCAGCCGCATCGCCGGCTGGATCACCCCGCGCGGCAGGTCACCCCGCGCCGGATGCCCGCCCGGCCCGCAGAAAGACGAGAAATCCGGGTTCTGCCAGCCGTGCCGCGTGCATTCGGTGTCCACCAGCCCGAACAGGGTCGCGGTCGCCGCCTTCCACGGCAGCTGCGCCAGCTTGTCCACCGTGGCGATCACCAGGCCAGGCGTCAGCCGGTAGATCTCCTCATCCACCGTGACCACCGGCAGCCCCTCGTCGGGAGAGTTCCGCGGCGAGAACGCGCAGTCCCCCTCAGGGTCCGAGCAGTACACGAGCACCCGCCGCCGCAGCCGACTGGTCTGCACGTTGGCCGACGACAGCCGCGACCCGCACCACGGGCACACCGGCAACTGCAGCACGCCGCCGAGCACCCGCTCCGCGCCCCGCGACTCGGTGACCTGCCGCTCGGCCTCCTCAAACGAGTTCGGCGACACCGACGAACCGACCCACAGACCGATCCGGAACGGCGTCGTCCCCCACCGCGAGTCCCCGGCGTCGACCCGCTCCCGGCGCAGCATCTCGCACGCGCACACCAGCGCCGAGGCCCGCTGGAACTGCTGCGCCGTCAGCAGCCGCAGCGTATACCGCATCAGCACCGCGACCCCGCGCGTCCCGTCATAGGCGTCAGGACCCGACCCGACCACGCCCTGCAGCCGCCGGATCGCGAACGTGTACGCCGCGAGCCCCAGGTACGCCTCCGTCTTACCGCCACCGGTCGGGAAGAACAGAAGCTGCACCTCCGCATTCGCAGGATCGCCGAGCCCCCGGTGCGCGTCGGCGTGCCCCGGACTGGTCAGCCCCGGCAGGCACAGCAGCACGAACGCGAGCTGGAACGGCCGCCACGACCGGTTCTCCGGCACGTCCAGACGACGCAGCAGCCCGGCCACATCCGCGCCGGGCACCGACATCCGCGCCCGCACCACCTCCGACCGCACGCGCTGCAGCGCCATCGCCTGGTTCGCGAACCGGAACGCCTCCCGCGCGATCCCGTCGGTCCGCAGCAGCTCGATCGCCCGCTCCAGGCGGCCGGCCACGTCCCGCGCCGCCGCAACCGCGCGCTCCCCCGCGTCCCCGTACCGCGCGATCTCCGGATCCGATTCCACCCGGGACGCCTGCTCGGTCAGCCACTTCCGGTACCCGGTCACCAGCGGCCGCAGCGCCCGCACCAGGTCATCACGCCCCAGCTCCGGCGACCCGAGCCGAGCCATGTCAAGCACCAGACCTGGCACCTTCCCCGGCACCACAAGCCGCACCTCCGCCGCCGGGAAGCACGTCGTGGACAGCTGCCACGCCCGCGTCTCGCCGTCACGCACGGCAGCATCGACCGCGCACTGCCGCCCGTTCGCGTACATGCGCGTCGCCCGGTGCAGCAGCTCCAGGTGCAGCCGTTCGTCGTCAGACCCCGGCAACGGCTCGACCACGCCCGGGTCGTTGTGCCCGCAGAAGATCGCCGCGTTCCCGTCCAGCGCGGTCACCGTCAGCCCCACCTGATACAGCCGCGCCGTGTCCCGGGTCTTCGCGGGCGTCCGCTGCCCGTTGACGAGCGCCAGCTCGACGACGCGCCGCGCCCCACGGTGCCGCACCGTGTACCGGACGACCACACCCGGCTGCTCGTCGTCCGGCACCAGCGAGTCCGATCCCTCAGCGTCGGTCCGCACCTCGACGGACCCGCCCGCAGGCACCCGGTGCCAGGTGGTCGCAGCCCGTCCGGTCGGCGTCTCGTGCGTCTCCGACGAGGACCGCTCGTAGCGGCCCCACTTGGCAACCACAGTGATCACGTCGACGATCGCCGGCACGCTGAACGCAAGTCCGATGGCTGAGGCAGACATAGATCCCGAACGGATGGTGGCGTCTGCCTCGGCGGCCTCTTCCTCCCCGTCGTCGCCGGACGCCGGGGAGGCCACCTCCCGGTCAACAAGTTCCGGCTCTAGCTGCTCATCGTCGGCAGGCTCTTCCGGTGGCTGCCGCGGCACGAGCCGCCCGAGCATGTACCGCTCGGCGGGCGAGGTTCCCGGCGGAAGCTCCTCCTCTGGACCGTCCCACGGACCGAGCAGGTCGCGCTCTAGGAGGTCCTCCAGCTCAGCCCGGACCTGGAACGAGGTGACGTCCGGTGTGGTCACGACGGGTTCTCCAGCGCGTAGCGCCGGTGGTTCTCTTCGAGCAACCGGTCCAGCAACTCGAACCGCGCCTCCTTGCTCACCGTCCACCGGATCCCGATCTTCGTGGGATGATGACCGATCTTGAGGTCGAGATCGTCCCAGCCGTAGGCGCGCATGACCGCCTCGTCGATCGCGACGTGAATGTCGCGGAGTTCCGCGATGGCGGGCTCATGATTTTCCGGGCTGTGGACTTGCTTATAGGTCTTCGTGAGGCCCCATGCGCGGGAGAGCATTAGATTCCGGCGAGCTTCGTCCAGTTGTCGCCCGAGTGCTTCAAGTGCTGGCGTGGGTTCAGGGCGCGGCAACGTGACAAACGCCTCAGATGGGGAATAACTGACATCAGTGCGCAGTGTCAATGAATATCTAATTACCCAAATAGAATGAACATTTGACGATAGTAGCGCGAGACTGGAGAAGTCATCTAGCGCGAAGATTATACACTTCTGGTCGAAGACCTGACCGGTTGGTATATGGGCTGGCGCGAGCGTATTGCTGACCTGCGTGAGTGCCAAGACGTGATCGAGATCCTTGGTTGCGCGATACAATCCGGGGCGATTCTCGGCATATCGCCACCAGAAGTCACGGTAATTGGCTCGATTATTGCGATCGCGAAAAGGTTTCACGAGACGGCGAATGATTTCAATGCAGTCCGGATACTGTTCGGCGCGCTCAAGCGTCCAATCCTTGAAGTTAATAACCCATCTGCTTCCAGAGCAATCGGGACGCTGATTAAGGTCCCTACCGATGATGTAGGGCTGAATAACATCGAAATTATGCGGGTCGCGTGCAATTAGCTCGTCTCTTTCCCCCTGAGTAAGGACGAATCCCAACCCAAGTATGTATGATCCGATGAAGGAGACGCCATCGTTTTCTCGGAGGCGGTATGGGCGCCCCTTTACACGGCCGTATGGTTGGAGATCATCACCAATGGCCGGAACCTCTTCGCCGTCCAGCCATCGAATGGCCGATCGGGAGGGCGATACCTGGCTGGCCCAGAACTCAATTACCTGCAAGTTGGCACTCTTCGTTGGCCATGGATGAGGTGAACGTCCGGCGCGGATGGTAAGTGGCACCTGTTCAAGGCCGACCTGGAGTGTCGTCCCTTCGATCAGTGTCTTAACTGTGACATAGCCTAGCTGGCCACGCGCTGACAGCAACCGACTAGCGCGTAGAACGAACCTGCCGGCAAGGTCAGCGCTGCCCTTGACGTCGTTACCGTCCCAGCGTTGGAGCCAGTTCAGGTAGTCGTCGCCCACCGTGCCGGAGATCTTCTGTCCACCCAAAAATGGAGGGTTGCCGATGAGGGCGTCGAAACCCGGACTTGTCGTGTCCGCGAAGATCTCGGGAAACACCAGTGGCCAGTGGAAGGGTTCGCGTTCGATCGTGCCTGCCGGTCGCGGATCCTGGAGGTTCTTCTCGACGTAGGTGGTCAGCTTCTCGGTGTCTTCGTTGCTGACAGAGACGGACAGCTCCAGAAATGCCTGGTCGAGTTTCTTACCCTTCAGCTTCGCGTTCGCGAGACCAGTCGCCGTGATGGCGTCGGCGACCGTGGCGATCTCGCCGGACAGTTTCTCCGCCTGGGCGAGCAGCCGCGCCTTGTGCTCGATGTCGCGAATCGTGACGCCCCCCGCCGCGGTGATCTTGCGGCGGAGGTCGGCGGCCTGGGCGAGCTTGTCGCGCCATTCCGAGGCGAAGTCGAGGGTGCCGTGGTGCAGGCGGCGGCCTTCCTTCACGTCCACGTGCAGTGACACCAGTTGCTCCAGGCTGACCAGACCAAGCAGCGAGTCCCCGGCGGCGAGGCGGTCGTCGAGGAAGCCGAAGGGTCGCTCGGTGTCCATCGTGATCAGCCACAGCGACAGCTTCGCCATCTCTACGGCGAGGGGGTTGATGTCCACGCCGTACAGGCAGTGCTCGGTGATCTCGCGGCGGGCCTTGAGCAGAAGCTGGTCGGCTTCGGCGTCCGCACCGACGCGGCCGGCGGTGCGGTGCAGGTCCATGGCGAGGGCTTCGGCGTCGCCTTCGTCCAGCCATGCCTCGACCAGGCGGTCGGCGAGGTAGCGGCAGGCGGCGACGAGGAACGCGCCGGAGCCCATCGCGATGTCCGCGACCTTCAGTTCGAGGATCTGCTTGGACGGGCGGATCCGCCACTGCGACGTGTCCGACGTCTCCAGGGGGCCGGGGCGGTAGACGAGGGGCTGAAGGGCGCCTTCGGCGACCTCTTCTGCGAGAGACCGAGGGGTGTAGTGGGTACCTGTCGCGGCCCGGCGATGCGAGCGGGTCACGTAGCGGCTGCCCGTCGGGAAGATCGCGGGCAGGCCAAGCTCGTCGAAGCTGAGCAGGCCAAGGAACGGCGTGATCTGCTCGGCTAGTTCGGGATCGGCGACGGCCCGCTGCAGGCCGCTGACCCGCTCGGCGTCGGCCGTCGGGTTCGCGAGCGCGGCCTGCACCCGCTTCGCCGACCAGCCGGTGCGGTCGGCGAAGTCCTTAACCTTCAAGTCCGCAGCGCTGGCGAGGGTGATCTCCGCGTCTTCCTTGATCTTCTGCGGCCACTTCGACGGGCGGGCCAGGCCGAGCACGGTCTCGGTCGCGGTGCGGACCTCCAGTTCCAGGAGGCCTTCGTACACGTAGCCGATCTGCTCCACGTCCAGAGCGCGGAAGGTGAGGCGGCGGCGCTCGCCGCCGATGATCACGTACTGGACGGCGCGCAGCATTCGCAGCACGGTGCGGTCGTCCACGGCGGGCGGCCGGGCCGCGGCGGCGGGCGTTCCGGCGTCGGGGCGGCCTTCGAGCCACGGGTAGCGGTCGGGGTCGAACAGGCCGCCGCCGTAGGCGGGCAGCCGCAGGTCCTCGTGCGCGACACCGGAGTGGACGGCGCGGGTGACAGCGAGGAGCCGGTGCCAGGCGGCGGTGCGCTGGCCGAGGACGGCACCGAGGCTGTCGGCCTGCTCCAGTTGCTCGACGAGGTGGCCGACGCTGTAGGCGGTGACGTACAGGTCGTCGTCGCTGGGCAGCAGGCGGCGTTCCTCGGCGAACAGCAGGAACACGACGCGCATCATGATCGTGACGACGCCGGCGTAGAAGTCGTCGTCGGAGACGCCGACCAGGAGCGTGCCGTTCGATTCGCGGTCGAGCTGGTCGAGCGTGGTGACGAGGAGCTCGACGGCTTCGCGGACCTGGCGGCCGAGCTGTTCGGTGACCTCTTCCTGGCGTTCGAGGGATTCGGCGAATAGGGCCGGGAGCTTGTCCTTCGGCTGCGCGGCTTGGAAGCGGGAGCGGGTGAGCAGCGCGACGAGGCCCTCCAGGGACTTCGGCTCCTCGCTGAACAGGGACGCGTCCCACACGGCGGCGCCGGTCGCGCCGCCGCGCGGCGCGGTGACGAGCGCCCACCAGCGCCCGTCGGTGACAATCCCGGCCGGGACGTCTCTGGCGCGGAGCAGCACGGCCAGCCGCTCGACGGCGTTCGCCGTCCAGGTCCCAGTCGTGGTCCGCATCAGCGGATGCGTCCCCCAGGCGGTGACCATCCCGAGCAGCTTCCACGGCCCGCTGCCCGTGCCGCCACTGCTCGCCTCGGCGTCATCGCCTTCGGAGTCTCCGTCGTCCTCCTGCTCCTCATCTTCGGCTGCATCCGAGAGGTCGGAGCCGTCCTCATCGACGGTGTCCGCGTCCTCAGCCGCGTCGTCCTCGGTCTCGTCGAAATAGCCGAAGTCCGGGCGGAGCGTTACCCCGTGGTCAGCCACGATCTCGGCCAGTGTCTGCGGCATGGCGTTGTCGATGACGAGGTGCTGCTGCCAGTCGAAGACGTCACGCAGCACGTCCGCGATGACCGCGTGCCTGCTGGCGCCGCGGTCGTCCATCATCTGGGCGACCAGCGCGCGGACGGCGGCGCGCTGCTGGACAGGCACTTCCGGCAGGCCGTTCGGGAAGACCCGGTGGACCACGGGCAGCGTCAGGAACGGCCCGGAGACCTGCAGCAGCTCCAGCCACGCGTGCCGCTTGCGGACCTCCTCGCTGACACCCTGCGCTCTCATTCGGCCACCTCATCCGGCACACACAGGGCTACGGCGAACGGGAAGACCAGTTCGCGGACGTTCTCGTAGCGCCGCCTGATCGCGTCAAGCTCACGCTGCCTCTCTTCGGCGAGCCCGTCGCGGCGCGCGGCCCACGCCTGGCGGTCCCGGTCATACTGGTGCTTCTCAAGCTCATCGAGCTGGTCAAAGGTGAGCTGTACCGCTCCCGGCCCGTCGAGTGCGCTATCCAAGTTCGCCTTGAGCTGGGTGAACACGGTGTCTACGTTGCGCTGCTCTATGGCCTCGCGCTGATCGAGGGTCCGTTGCAGGCGCTCCTTGCGCTCCTTCGCACGCTGCTCTATGTCACCGGCGAGCAGCGGCTCAAGTTCGCTCCACCGGTCAGCGAAGTCGAGCCGCGCGGCTTCGGGGGCCAGGCGGCAAGCGTCCGGTTCGAGGGCGGCCTCCACAGTGGCGTACAGCGCCTCGTGCCGACGTTCTTCCAGCTCCACCCGCCGGGATCGTCCGGCCGGCGGGACGATCCGGGCCGACAGCATGATCTCCTCGTGCAGCCGCCGCCCGTCCGCGCCGACGAGCACGAGCCGGGCGAACACGGCGACGAGCGGCCCGTTGACCCCGGCGTCCGCGGGCGGCGTGAACTTGAGCGCGGCGACCCGGTTGAGGGCTGCGCGTCCGCCCCAGATCGCAGAGCGGAGCAGCCGCGTCGCCTGCGCGACGAGAGGGTACTCCAGGTGCGCGAGGACGACGTCGTCCCGGCGCTCAGCGACCTTCGCGTCGAACGTGAACGGCCGCAGGTGCCCGTCGAGCGGATCGGCGAGCCCGGTCACGGTCCGCTCCCACCCCGCCCGCAGCGTCGGCGGTGCGATCAGGCCGTCCGGCTCGTCGGCCAGCGGCGGCTGATTGGCGAGGGCCAGCGCCGTGTCCACGACGCGGCGGACGTTGGCCGGGGCGACGTGCAGTTCCCGGATGCTCGCGTCGAGCTGATCGTGCAGCTTGCGGATTTGGTCGCGCAGGTCGCGTTCGGCGCGCAGCAGGCTCGTGGACGCCTTCGGCGTGACCTGCAGCGGGTCGATGAGCCGCGGCCGGCCGAGCATCCGCGCCTCGACCGCGTGCGCGAGTACAGGGTTGACGCTGCCGAGGTCCTGGCGTTCGGTCGCGACCTTTTGCGCGACGCGAGAGAGGTACTCAAGGTCGCCGGCGTAGGAGCCCTCGGGTTCTTTGTCCCAGCCGGCGCCGACGAAGTGGGACACCTCTACCTCGTGGGTCTGGCCGTGCCGGTCCACCCGGCCGATCCGCTGTTCGAGCCGGTTGGGGTTGAACGGGATGTCGTAGTGGATGACCCGGTGGCAGTGCCGCTGCAGGTCGATGCCCTCGCTCGCGGCGTCGGTCGCGAGCAGGATGCGTACCGGGTCGCGATCCAGGCCAGCCTGGAAGGCGGCCTTGAGGTGCTCGCGCTTGTTCTCGTCCATGCCGCCGAACAGCAGGCCGAGCCGGTCCCCGCCCAGGCCACGTGCCGTCAGGATGCCGGCCAGCCACTGCTGGGTGGCCTTGTACTCGGTGAAGACGATGACGCGCTCGCCCTTGTCCCAGTCCCCGTCCGGGCGGCAGATGCGGTTGAGCTCGGCGACGAGCGCCTTGGCCTTGGTGTCGGCGGGCTCGGCGTGGCGCTGCGCCCAGTCGGCGAGCTGGCGGCGGTAGGCGGCCTCCGTGACGGAGCCGCCGGATTCCCGCACGTCTTCGAGGATGCCGGGGAGGCTGGCGACGCGGCCGAAGACCTCGCGCTCGTCGTCGCTGCCGGGATCGTCGTCGGACGGCTCGGTGTCCCAGCCGAGGACGTCGTCCATCCAGTCCAGGTCATCGGCGGTGTTCGGAGCCACCACCACCCGTTCGGGATGATGATTTTGATCTTCGCTTTCGAGATGGGCCTCGAGGGTGAGCGCGAAAGCAGCGGGGGAAGAGAAGAGGCGCTTCTTGAGGATGAGCGTCACCAGGTCGCCGGCGCGGGCCTGCGCCGCGCCCGGCTTGGCGCGGCGGGCGGCGGTGTAGAGCTGAAGCAGCTCGTAGGCCTCGCGCTCAGCGTCGGTATAGGTGATGTCGACCGCGTTGATCGTGCGGGCGGGGAAGCGCTCGGTGCCGTCGTCATTCTTGATGTCGGTCTTGAGGCGGCGGATCATGACCTGGTCGAGCGTGGCCTTGTCCGGCTCCTGGCCCTTGAAGAAGCGCTGCGGGTCGAGCATCTCCAGCAGCGCCTGCCACGACCACGAGTAGCCGTTGTGCGGGGTCGCGGACAGGAAGAGATGGTGCTGGCTGTGCTCGGTGAGCCTTCTGACCGCCTGCGTCTGCTTGCTCTCGACCGGGTAGCCGTTGGGCTTCGGCGGCTCGGCGGGTGCGCAGTGGTGGACCTCGTCGACGATCAGCAGGTCGAAGAAGCCGGGGAACCTGCTTTCGTTCGTCAGGACCTCATCCAGCATGCGCTGGACGCGGGGGGTGCGCAGCCATTGCAGGCTGATGATCGTGCGCGGGTAGACGGCGAAGGGGTTGGCTTCAAGCCCGTGGGACCGCCGGAGCTCCCTGAGCTGGGCCGTGTCGACGATCGTGAAGCCGAGGCCGAACTTGGCCTCCATCTCCTCCCGCCACTTGAGTGTGAGCGACGCCGGGCAGACGACGATGACGCGTCGTGCCCGGTGCCTGAGCAGCATCTCCTGGACGACCAGACCGGCCTCAATCGTCTTGCCGAGGCCCACGTCGTCGGCGATGAGCAGGTTGACCCGCGGCATGGCGAGGGCGCGGGCGACCGGTTCGAGCTGGTACTCCTCGATCGTAATGCCGGACCGGAACGGGGCCTGAAGCGTACGGGTGTCAGCGCTGGCCACGGTGCCCCAGCGGACGGCGTCGAGGAAGGCGCCCAGTTGCTGCGGGTCGTCCCAGTTCGTCGGTGTCACTGCCGGGAGCTGGGTCGCGGGGACGATCTCGCGGCCGGGCTCGACCTCCCAGGCGACGGTCAGCTCGTCGCCGAGGTCGTCGTCGCTGACGCTGGTGAGGGTAACGAGTGTACGGCCGGGGATCCGCGTGGCGGCGAGCTCATCCTGC
>Ga0207700_10000223_pt1 | contig 33978 bp, 17 predicted proteins | sample LARL82metaG_FD_184348 | JGI IMG/M metagenome (GOLD analysis project Ga0207700, IMG submission 184348) | Corn, switchgrass and miscanthus rhizosphere microbial communities from Kellogg Biological Station, Michigan, USA - LAR L8-2 metaG... | ecosystem: Host-associated > Plants > Roots >...
GGTTTCTATGAACATCGCACGCCTGCTCACACTCACGTTGATGGTGTGTTCGGTCGCCTTATTCGGCGATCAGCTCACAATGAAAAATGGCGACCGCTTTAGCGGCGCAGTTATCAAGCTGGACGGCAAAAATCTGGTATTCAAATCGGACTACGCCGGGAACATCACGGTTCCCTGGGCCGAAGTGGCCGCAGTCTCCTCCACGGTGCCGTTGAGTATTACCTTGCAGGACGGGCAGCTGGTGGTTGGTCAGGTAACGACGGCGGACAACAAATTCGTGGTCCAGACCCACGATGCCGGCACGGTGACCGCGTCCAGAGACTCGGTCCAAATGATTCGTTCACAAGCCGAGCAGGCTGAAGCCGACCGTTATCGCAATCCTCGGATTACGGACCTGTGGGCAGGTTTTCTCGACTTTGGATATGCGGCCGCCAGGGGCAACTCCACCACTAACAATCTCAATGTAAGTGCGAACGCCACTCGCGCAACCACGCGCGATAAGATCGAGGTCTACTTTACTTCGCTATACGCGAGTAACAAAGTTTCCGGTAAGTCGGTAGTGACCGCCAACGCAGAGCGCGGCGGCATTGGTTACAATCTCAACATTAGTCCTCGGACGTTTGTCTTTGGGTCGGTGGATCTGGAGTCCGACCAGTTTCAAGACCTGGATCTTCGGTTCTCGCCGGCTGGAGGGTTCGGCTACCACGCGGCAAAAACCACCACGACCCTGTTCGATATCTTCGGCGGAGCCGCGCTTAATCGCGAGTTCTTTTCCAGCGGCCTGAATCGGACGTCGGGCGAGGGCTTAGTGGGCGAAGACCTGGTTTATAAACTATCTTCCATCACGTCGCTGCACGAACGGCTGAGCTTTTATCCGAATATGACGCGTACCGGCGAATACCGTACTAATTTCGATCTGTCCGCGGCTACCACTCTCAAGAAGTGGCTGGCCTGGCAGGTTACAGCCAGCGATCGTCTGCTGAGCGATCCTTTGCCGGGGCGTAAGAGAAACGATGTGATTTTAACGACTGGATTGCGAATCACCTTTGCCAACGCAGAGAACAAGTAGCCTGCTAGGATTCACGCACGGTGAACGAAGCCAGCACCAGTCCCAACATCTCCTGAAGCTGCGCCGGTTGGAAGTCGGCAGGGAACCCCAGCTGCGCAGCCAGATACCGGTCGCGCAACATCCCTTCCAGCATGCCCATGAGCGCCGAGCGCACGGCTTGGGGATGGAGTTCCGGACGAAGCAGATGCATTGCGCGCATCTCGATCAATACGGCATCCAGTAGGCCGACGAAGCCGAGAAAACCCTCCGTCAGTGCCACCATCGGGCCTTCCCTACGAATTCGCCGGCCTTCCAGCAGCATCAGCAGCTTCAAGTCGGGATCCGATTCCAGGTGTCGCAACACGCAGCCGGCTATGGCTAGGAGCTTCTCCGCGGGCGAGGACAAATCCCGGCTGGCGGCGCGCGCCTCTTCCGTGATCTGAGCCCATCCAACGGTGAAGATGGCTTCCAGGAGTCCAGCTTTGCTACCGAAATGCTTCATAAGCTGCGATTCGCTTGTACCGGCCTGGCGCGAAATGGCCGAGGTGCTGGTGTGTTCATAGCCGCGGCTCGCGAACAGCTTCTTGGCGGCTTGTAGGATGCGCTGGTGGGTGGAAACCTTAGAGGGCGGTAACGCTGGTGCAGGTGTCACGTGTTAAGTGTATCACAATAGTAGCACTGCTATCTAGACGGTGTGCGGTGTCATCGGTTCGGCTGCCCGCAACAGCGCTGCTTGCTCCTCGGGCCGAGTGTCATTCAAAAACGCTCCATTTCCGCTCTCCACCGATGCCAGATACTTCAGCTTCGTCCCGCTCCTTTGGATAGGCAGAAAATCGATGTGGAGATGAAAATAGGGATACTCCCCCACGGCAGGCCGCTGCCGCACCAACATCATCAATGGCATATGACACCCGTACAGGTTGTCATATTTCTGCCGGACGATTTTCAGCAGGGCCGCCAGATCGTCGCGCTCCGCGGCGCTGAGTTCCTGCAAAGCAGCGACATGCCGACGCGCGCAAATCTGCAGCTCGCTGGGGAATCGCCCGAAGAACGGCAGGAAAGCCACGAAGCTGCCATTCGAGCCCACTATTCGACGGCCATCTTTCAACTCCGCCGCCAGAATACCGCAGTAAAGGCAAGCCGAATGTTCACGATAATACAGCGCTGCCGAGTCCAGTTTCCTCTGGTCCAGGGGCGGAACGAACGGGAAGGCATAGATCTGGCCGTGCGGATGCGGCATAGTCACGCCGATTGCGACCCCGGCGTTTTCAAAGACCGACACATACCGAACGTCCGGATTGCCAAATAGTTCGATCGTCCTCTTGGCCCACAGATCGATCACCTTCCTCCACTGCTCCAGCGGCAACTCGGAAGGCAGCAGCCGATGGTTCGGAGAATAGAGCACGACATCGCAGGCCCCCCGTGCGCCGGTGGTCTTGAACAATCCAGTCTCCGGCGAGAACGGCGGATTCTCGAAACTGAACGCTGGAAAATCGTTGGGGTAAAGATGAACGTCGTAATGGTCCGGCACACTTCCCGAACCTGGACAAAACGGGCACCAATCCTGGGGCAATTGCGGACGACCCTGACGTTCCGCCGCAACGGTCACCCATTCGCGCAACAGCGGATGCCAACGCAATTCAGAGGATGCTTGGGAGTCTGCCATGTTGGACCAAACAACAAGAATACTAGGGTGGTTCTCAACTTGCTACAACTGAAGTCAAATGAACATCCGTCCGGAAGATGTGCTGGACTACCATGCTTCAGCGCCCCAGGGAAAGATTTCGGTCACTCCCACCAAGCCCTGCCACACCCAACGCGACCTCAGCCTTGCCTATACGCCGGGCGTCGCGATTCCCTGCCTGGAGATCGAAAAGCAGCCGGGCTTGGCTTATCGCTATACCGCCAAAGGCAATCTGGTAGCGGTGGTGACTAACGGGACGGCCGTGCTGGGCTTGGGAAATATCGGACCGCTGGCCGCCAAGCCGGTGATGGAAGGCAAGGGAGTATTGTTCAAGCGCTTCGCCGACATCGATGTGTTCGATCTGGAGCTGGCTGCCAGCGATCCCAAAGACGTGATCCGCGCCTGTCAGATGCTGGAACCGACGTTCGGCGCCATTAACCTGGAAGACATTAAAGCCCCCGATTGTTTCATCGTCGAGGAAGAGCTGCGCCGCACCATGCACATTCCCGTTTTTCACGATGACCAACACGGTACGGCCATCATCGTGGGCGCAGCGCTGCTGAATGCCCTGATCCTGGTAAACAAGAAGATCGAAGACGTGAAGGTGGTCTGCAACGGAGGCGGCGCTGCTTCGATAGCCTGCGCCGAGCATGCGCTACACCTCGGCCTGCAGCGCGAAAACATCATCATGTGCGACATCGCCGGAGTGGTCTACCAGGGCCGCACCGCGGAAATGAATCCCTACAAGGCGCGCTTCGCACGCAAGACCGAAATGCGCACGCTCACGGAAGCCATGCGCGGAGCCGACGTCTTCATCGGACTTTCAGTGGGCAACTGTGTCACTCCAGAAATGTTACTGGGCATGGCCAAACGGCCTATTGTCTTCGCGCTCGCAAATCCGGATCCGGAAATTCCGTACGACTCGGTGGTCAGAAGCCGGCCGGATGCGATTGTTGCCACCGGACGATCTGATTTTCCGAATCAGGTGAATAATCTGCTCGGATTTCCGTTCATCTTCCGCGGCGCTCTGGATGTTCGTGCCACGACCATTAACGACGCCATGAAGCTCGCCGCGACCTACGCCCTGGCGGAGCTGGCGCGCGAAGAGGTGCCGGATTCGGTCAGCCGCACTTATGGAGTCGAGCGTCTCCAGTTCGGGCCGGAGTACATCATTCCTAAGCCCTTCGATCCGCGCGTCCTTCTGCGCGAAGCGGCGGCAGTGGCAAAGGCGGCGATGGAGTCCGGCGTGGCGCGCGAGCATGTGGATCTGAATGCCTATCGCGACGAGTTGGAGCGGCGTCAGAGCAAGGTACACGGCGTCATGCGCATTATGATCCATAAGGCACAGCAGAAGCCGAAGCGCGTCGTGTTCCCCGAGGGTGAAGAAAGCAAAATCCTGCGCGCCGCTCAAATCCTGATTGACGAGAAAATCGCCGTGCCTATTCTGCTGGGACGCGAAGCTGTCATTCGGGAGCGAGTGGCGGACCTGCATCTCACGCTGCACTCGGCGGTCATCGTCGATCCTGCCGAATGCGGAGAGCGGGCCCGCTACGCGGACCAATTGTATCGGTTGCGCCAACGCAAGGGAGTCACACCCAAGGAAGCCGAAAGTCTGATTCTCAACCACAATTATTTTGGCTCCATCATGGTCGCGGTCGGGGACGCCGATGCGCTGGTGGGCGGGCTCACGCAGCATTATCCCGACACGATTCGTCCCGGTCTGGAAGTGATCCCGATCCGGCCTGGACTGCGCCGCGTGTCGGGGCTGTACATGATGATCACGCTCAAAGGCGTTTACTTTTTCGCCGATGCCACGGTGAACATTGAGCCATCCGCCGAAGATCTGGCGGAGATCGCGATTTCGGCAGCCGAGACAGCCGAGCGCTTTAACGTGAAGCCGCGAGTGGCACTGCTTTCCTTCTCCAACTTTGGAAGCGCTCGTCATCCGTTGGCGGACAAGGTTCGCAAAGCGGTCGAACTAGTCAAGAAAAGAGCGCCGCAATTAATGGTCGACGGCGAAATGCAAGGCGACACGGCCGTGACTCCGGAAATTATCGAACGCGATTACCCTTTCAGCTCGCTCAAAGGCGGAGCGAATGTCCTTATCTTTCCGAATCTCGAGGCCGGAAACGTTGCCTATACGCTGCTGGCGCGGTTGGGAGGGGCAGATGCCATCGGTCCCATTCTCATGGGCCTTTCGAAACCGGTGCACGTTCTGCAGCGCGGGGCGGAGGTCAACGAGATCGTCAACGTCGCCGCTATAGCGGTGGTGGATGCGCAAGAAGCCGAACGCCGGGCAGTCATGGTCCAGCAGGATGCCCGGCTTGTGAGTGATCGCTAAGGCTCACCGGCCGCGACCGAAGCGTGATGCTTTTTTCTTAGCGGGACCTCGCGAAGGAAAAAATTCACCGCCACTGCCACCACCATCAGGACGGCGCCCATGACGAAGATGGAATGCAATCCCGCGAGCAATGCCAGGCGCACGTTGCTCCAGAGCTGCTGGAGCATCACCATCGCACTGGGTGGGACAGCGCCGGTGCTGGGCAACCCTCGCTGTAATTGCAGCGGATTGTCGAACAAAGACACTAGCCGCGCCGGGGTCCCGGGTGGAATGCTGCGCTGAAAGCGGTCGTGATACATGGTCAGCAGTACTGATCCGAAGACTGCCACGCCCAGCGTCGCGCCGATCGACCGGAAGAACTGCGTCGACGCCGTGGCCGCGCCCATCTGCGCAGGCGGCGCAACATTCTGCACTGCCAAGGTGTAGATCGGTTGAGCAATTCCCATGCCGAGGCCCGCGATAATCATGTTGCGAATGACAACCCACTGCGGAGTGTCCCCATCCATGGCCGCCATCAGAAACATGCCGATAGTGGCAAGTCCCGCGCCCACCAGCGCCATCACACGATATCGTCCCGTGCGCGCCATGATGTTTCCTGACGCCATGCTGGCCACGACGAACGCCAACATCAAAGGTGTCAGCAGCGAACCGGATCGCGTCGCCGATACTCCCAGCACGGCCTGCATGAAGAGCGGAACGTACACGATCACCCCGAACATTCCCATGCCGAACAGAAACACAGCAATGGTCGAGACTGCGATGATCCGGTCGCGAAACAGCGAAAGCGGCAGCACCGGTTCTACGGCCCGAGTTTCGGCGAACAGGAACGCGCCCAGCATCAACGCCGCGACCGCGAGCAACCCGAGCACTCGCTGCGATCCCCATCCGTAGTCGGTCACCCAGGTCAACGCCAGCAGTAGTGGAACCAGTCCGGCGGTCAGCGTGAACACGCCGAACCAATCGATCTTGCGGCGGACACCCTGTGGGCGAAAATACGGAAATTCGAAAAATATCGAGGCGGCTGCCAGCAGGCCGACCGGCAAGTTGACATAGAATGTCCAGCGCCACGAAAACTGGTCGGTGATCCAGCCGCCCAGCGTGGGGCCGAAGATGGACGCCAGGCCAAACACGCTGGCGAACAGACCCTGATACCTGGCGCGCTGCGCGGGGGCGAAGATGTCGCCGATGATCGTAAACAGCAGCCCCATCGCGATTCCAGCGCCCATCCCTTGAACGCCGCGAAATACAATGAGCTGAGTCATGCCATCGCCCGGCAGCCAGCGTACTTCGCCGGCCGCGCCGCAGAAAGCGGACGAAGCGACGAACAAAACATTGCCCGCCAGGAAAAACCATTTGCGCCCGTAAATGTCCGATAGCTTGGCGAAGATGGGGACCGCGATGGTCGACGTGAGCAGGTACGCCGTGGTGACCCAGGGATAGCGGTCGAAGCCGTTCAGTTGCGCGATAATCCGCGGCATCGCCGTTCCCACGATGGTCTGGTCGAGCGCCGCCAGCAAGAGTGTCAACAGCAGACCAGTTATGGTTCCAGCCAGTTGCCGGCGCGTCAGGTTATGAAGGCCGGGCGTCTGGGCATCGGCCGCGGTGGACATCTAACTATTCTAACCGTGTCCCGGTCACTTGCCGCGTGAGACTCGCACGCTAAATTGGAACTCGGCCAGCCCCTCCCATGAAGCACTTCTTGCTGCGCATCGGTATGGGGCGCAGAGTTTTGCAGTGCGTTCCACCGAACTGGCGCCGCGTCAGCTTTTCGCATTCTGCTATCTCTGCTGCGTTGTCTTTCTAGCGAAGATTGTGGCCACTGGTCACCGCGTCTATTGATACGCCGCCTGGAACGCGATCGCTTGAGAATGAGCTGGCCGCTCGCCGCCCGATCGGTCGCCGTACTGATTGCCACGGTTCTGGTTGTCTGGCCTGCCGCCGTTTTTCAAACTAACCTTCGAGAAGTCACACATTATTGCACTGGCTCCTCGTCCGCGCTGGACCTCTGGTCCGGCCTTTTCCATCACACGAGAAACGAGGGCCGACGGGGGCGTCGGCCGCGGACCGGGGTCCGCCCCACATCCCGATTGTTCAATGAACCTCTGACTCAGGACACTAGCGCCCGCGCAAACCCGTCGCGTTCGGAATCGCCGGCCTAGTCGGCGCAGCCCACTCCGGCCGACCTTGAAGGCTTTGCGCCACACGCAATCTTGTACCCGTGAGAGCCGTTGTGTACTCAGGCTGCATCTAACTCAACATGGATCTTCAACTCAAGAACAAGACCGCTCTCGTAACCGGCTCAACTGCCGGCATCGGCCTCGCCATTGCTCAAGCCTTGGTGAAGGAGGGTGCGTCCGTGACCGTGAATGGCCGAACCCAGCAGCGTGTCGATGAAGCTGTGAAGAAAAGCGGAGCTGCGCATGGCATTGCGGCCGACCTCGGAACCGAATCCGGAGCGGCCAAGGTGATTGCCAAATTTCCGGCCGTCGATATCCTGGTGAACAATCTTGGCATCTTCGAGCCCAAGCCCTTCGATCAGATCACCGATGACGACTGGCGGCGCTTCTTCGAGGTCAACGTGCTCAGCGGCGTTCGCTTGAGCCGTCACTACATCGGGGCCATGCGAAAAAACAATTGGGGCCGCATCGTCTTCATTTCGAGTGAATCCGGACTCCAGATTCCGGCTGAGATGATCCACTATGGGATGACCAAGACTGCTCAACTCGCCATCTCACGCGGCCTCGCTGAAACTACCGCCGGTAGCGCGGTCACAGTCAACGCTGTGCTGCCCGGGCCAACCGCGTCTGAAGGTGTCGTCCAATTCGTGGAGAAGCTGGCGAAAGATCAAAGCACCGATCGTGAATCCTTCGAGCGCGAGTTTTTCCGCCACGCCCGGCCAAGTTCCATCATCCAGCGCTTTGCGACGCCGGAGGAGGTTGCGGTGGCAGTGGGATTTGTTTGCAGCCCACTCGCTTCGGCCATCAATGGGACTGCGTTGCGGGTTGATGGCGGTGTGGTGCGGTCTATCGCGTAGCATTATTCTGACCTTGCCTTTTGCTATACTTGCCACAATTCGGCTCAAAGGAGCGCCATGGCCAAATCCAAGAAGATTTCGATCGCGCGCCGCAATTTCCTGAGGGGCGCCGCCGGGGGTGCAGCCGCATTAGCCGCAAGTCCGCTAACTGTCAGGGCTCAACAGGCCGAACCCCAACGCTACGCCGCGGCCCGCCCCGCGCCGGCTGAGACTGATCCCACGCCAACTGTCGAAGTACTCACCACGGATCGCCCCGGCTCCGATTTCATGACCGACATCATCAAGTCGCTGGGATTTGAATTCGTCTTCGCGAATCCGGGATCGAGCTTCCGCGGCCTGCAGGAGTCGATCACTGTCTATGGCGGCAACAAGAGTCCGGAATTTATCACTTGCTGCCATGAAGAATCGTCGGTCGCCATGGCCCACGGGTACGCCAAGATCGAAGGCAAGCCGGCCTGCGTTTTCGCGCACGGCACAGTTGGTCTGCAGCACGCCTCGATGGCGATTTACAACGCCTACTGCGACCGTGTTCCGATTTTCGTCGTTCTCGGCAATCTCATGGACGCTACGTCGCGCCGACCCGGGGCCGAATGGAACCACAGCGTGCAGGACGCCGCTTCGATGGTCCGCGATTTCGTCAAGTGGGACGACAATCCTGCTTCGCTCACCCATTTCGCCGAATCCGCCGTGCGCGCCTATAAGATCGCGATGACGCCGCCCATGCTGCCCGTGGTGCTGGTAGCGGATGGCGATCTGCAGGAGAATCCGATTGCGCCCGACGCGCGGCTCCACATTCCCAAGCTAGTAATTCCGGCCCCGCCTCAAGGCGACTCGGGTGCTGTGGCCGAAGTTGCGAAGCTGCTGGTGGCGGCGGAAAGTCCCGTGCTGATCGCGGGCCGCCTGGCTCGCACGGCTGCCGGCATGAAACAGTTGGTGGAACTTGCAGAGGTGTTGCACGCTCCGGTCATAGATCAGGCTGAGCGGATGAACTTCCCGACGCGGCACGATCTCAACCACACCGACCTTAGCCGCGCGGTGTTAGCCAATGCGGACGTGATCGTTGGCCTGGAGCTGACCGACTTCTGGGGTACCGTCAATTCTTACCGCGACCAGTTGCACCGCACTTCGAAACCGATCATCAAGTCCGGCGCGAAACTGATCAGTATCACTTCCGTCGATCTTTTCACCAAGAGCAACTATCAGGATTTCCAACGCTTCCCGGAGGTCGACATCGCTCTTGCGGCGGATGCCGAAGCCACACTGCCCGCGCTGACCGAGGCCGTTAAACGATTGATCAACGCCGATCGAAAGCGCTTTCTTGAAGACCGGGGCGCCAAGCTGGCCACCGCCAAGCAACAAGCCGTGGAGCGCCTCCGTACTGAAGCAACTTACGCATGGGACGCCAGCCCCATCAGCACCTCGCGATTGTCGGCGGAAATGTGGGCGCAAATCAAGGACAAAGACTGGTCGGTGGTCTCAGCAGTTTCGTCCATCAGCAACTGGCCCTTGCGGCTTTGGTCATTCGACAAACACTACCAGTATATTGGCGGAGCAGGTGGTGCCGGCATCGGCTACGGAGCTCCCGCGGCCACCGGCGCGGCGATCGCCAATCGCAAGCACGGCCGGCTGACGGTAAACTTCCAGAACGATGGCGACGTGATGTATGCTCCCGGAATCCTGTGGACCTCAGCGCATCACAAAATTCCGCTCTTGAGCGTAGTGCACAACAATCGCGCATACCACCAAGAGTTGATGCACCTGCAGCGTATGGCCAACCGCCACCAGCGCGGCATCGATACTTGCTCGATTGGCACTACGCTCGACAATCCCAACATCGACTACGCCAAAGTCGCGCAAGGAATGGGCGTGTATGCCCAAGGCCCCATTACTGATCCGAAGGATCTCGGCCCCGCGATCGGCCGCGCAGTAGAAGTCGCGATGAAGGGCGAGCCGGCGTTAATTGACGTCGTAACTCAGCCCCGCTGAAACTCGGCCGGGATCGAACGTGAATTTTTCGGAAACTTTCATTCGGAGGCCCATCGCCACCAGCCTGCTCATGCTGGCCATCGCGATGTTTGGCGTCATCGCCTACCGCGCGCTCCCGGTCAGCGATCTGCCGCAGGTCGACTATCCGACGATCTCGGTGAATGCCAGCCTGCCCGGCGCTAACGCCGACACCATGGCTTCGTCTGTCGCAACCGTACTGGAGCGGCAATTCACGACCATCGCGGGTGTCGACTCCATGATTTCCAACAGCCGCCAGGGGTCCACCAACATCACTCTGCAATTCAATCTGGACCGCGACATCGACGGCGCTTCGGTGGACGTGCAAACTGCAATTGCGGCCGCGATGCCTCTGTTGCCGCCCGGCATGCCGACTCCGCCATCGTTCCGCAAGACCAATCCTGCCGATCCGCACATCATTTTTCTGGCTGTGAACTCTCCCGCCATGCGCCTTTCCGATCTCGATGAATATGCGGAGATGATGTTGGCCTCCCGCATTTCGATGGTCGACGGCGTGGCGCAGGTGCAGGTCTTCGGCGCGGCCAAGTATGCTGTGCGCGTGCAAGTGGACCCCAATGCACTTGCCACCCGCGGCATCGGACTCAACGAAATCCAGAACGCAATCCAGAAATGGAACGTCAACGTACCGACCGGCACGTTGTTTGGACGCCGCACCGCTTACAACATCATCGCCAATGGCCAGCTCCCGCGCGCAGCGAACTTCCGGCCTATGGTGGTCAGTTACCGCCACGGCGCGCCGGTCCACCTGGAGGAAGTGGCGAACGTAATCGACAGCGTCGAAGACAACCGCCAGATGGCCCTGATGTACGGCGATCAGTTCGGTAAGAACGGCGCGGCGATCGTCATGCTGGCCGTGGCTCGGCAGCCCGGCAGCAATACCATCCAAGTGGTCGATGACATCCGGCGCCTGCTGCCCTATTTCCGGCAACTGATTCCGCCCAGCGTGAATCTGATCATTCGTGGTGACCGGGCGCAGAATATTCGCGAGACCTTTCACGATATCCAGTTCACCATGATGGCGACGCTGGGCCTGGTCATTCTGGTGATATTCGTATTCCTGCGAAAACTTTCCGCGACCATGATTCCAGCCATGGCTCTGCCGTTTTCCATTCTAGGAACGTTCTCGGTGATGTATCTGCTGAATTTCAGCCTGAATAATATCTCACTGATGGGCGTAATTCTTTCGATGGGATTTGTGGTGGACGATGCCATCGTGATGTTGGAAAACATCGTGCGTCACATCGAGATGGGCGAGAAGCCATTCGAGGCGGCGCTGAAAGGCTCTCGGGAAATCGGCTTCACCATCGTTTCGATGACGCTGTCGCTGGCTGCAGTGTTTATCCCACTTCTGTACATGGCGGGAATCCTGGGACGGCTGTTCCGCGAATTCGCTGTAACTATCTGCGCCGCCATCCTGATTTCCGGCGTGGTCTCGATCAGCTTGACTCCGATGCTGTGCAGCCGTTTTCTGAGCGAATCGAGACCCGAAAAGCACGGGCTTCTATATCGTGGCATCGAGCGCGCCTTCGTAGGGACGCGCAACGTCTACGGCGCCAGCCTGCGCTGGGTTCTCGAACATCGGCCTGTCATGATGTCCATGTTCTTCGTCGTTCTGGGAGTTACAGCGTACCTCTACGTCATTGTGCCCAAGGGATTCATTCCTGAAACTGACAACGACCAGTTCAACATTAACCTCGAAGCGTCGCAAGGCACTTCGTACTATCAGATGATTGCGTATACCAAGCGTCTCGCCGACATCGTGATCCAGGACCCGGCAGTCTTGAGTTTCTTCGCAAACACGGGCGGTGGAGGAGGCGGAGGCGGAGGATCTTCCAACACCGGAAATCTGACTATCAACCTCAAACCGCGGCGCCAGCGAAAAGAAACCGTGGTCCAGATCGTCAACCGTATCCGGCCCAAGCTGGCTTCCATTATTGGCCTGCGGATTTCCCTGTCGATTCCTCAGTCGATCCGCGTCGGCGGCCGCATGCAGAAAGCCAGCTACGACTACACGCTCTACGGTCCGGACACCGACCAACTCTATGCTGAGGCCCCCAAGTTGGAGCGCGCGATCGCTCGCCTGCCCGGCCTGGTGGACGTCACCAGCGACTTGCAGATCAAAGATCCGCAGATCGAAATCACAATTGACCGTGATCGCGCGGCGGCGCTGGGCGTGAATTGGACCAACATCGCGAATATGCTGTACAACGCATTTGGTCCACAACTAGTGTCCACTATCTACTCAGATACCAATCAATACCGCGTCCTTCTCGAGTTGTTGCCGAAGTACCAGACTCACGAGGATGCTCTAAAGTTGCTTTATTTGAAAGCGACCAGTGGACAGCTCGTTCCCCTGAATGAAATTGCCAAGCTCAGATTCCGCGCGGGTCCCACCAGCATTCCGCACTCCGGCCAATTGCCCTCCGTGACGATATCGTTTGCGCTCAGGCCCGGCTTCGCGCTAGGCCAGGCTACCGACGAGATTGAGGAAGCCGCCAAGGCCACTTTGCCAGGCAATATTACGGGCACGTTCCAAGGCACGGCCAAGGTTTTTCAGGACTCCATGCGCAACATGGGAGTCTTGTTGGTGATCGCAATCTTGGTGGTTTACATTGTGCTTGGCGTTCTGTACGAAAGCTACATCCATCCGCTGACGATTCTGTCGGGGCTACCGTCGGCCGGCTTCGGCGCGCTGCTGACCCTGCTGATATTCAAGATCGAGCTCAACATTTATAGCTTCGTCGGTCTGATTATGTTGATTGGGATTGTGAAGAAGAACGCCATCATGCAGATCGATTTTGCACTGGAGGCCGAGCGCAAAGAAGGCAAGTCACCGGTGGAAGCGATATACGAAGGCTGTATGATCCGTTTCCGACCCATCATGATGACGACTATGGCGGCGTTGCTGGGTGGTCTTCCGATCGCGCTTGGTTGGGGCGCTGGAGGCGAAGCCCGCAAACCATTGGGCACAGCAGTGGTCGGCGGCCTGGCATTTTCCCAATTGATGACGTTGTACCTGACTCCCGTGGTTTATACTTACATGGCATCGATTGTGGCGCGCCGCCGCGCTAAGAATGCAGCCGGCGAAAATCTGCGGCCGGTGATGCAAGCCGGCGACTAACCGCTTGCTGGCTCGGAAACGCTGATTCTGAGCCGTGACCGTGAGGGAGAGGTCACTTAAGCCGTCTGAATCTGCGCGACGCCTTCCAGACCCAGCTCCTTGATCTCGATTTCGCGGATCTTGAATTTTTGAATCTTCCCGGTCACCGTCATCGGAAACGCTTCGACAAAGCGGATGTGTTGGGGAATCTTGAAGTGTGAGATCTTCCCGCGGCAAAAATCCCGGATCTCATCCTCCGTCGCCGATTCTTTGAGCTTGATCCAGGCCGCCACTATCTCGCCGAGCTTTTCATCCGGTAGCCCAACCACCTGCACGTCGGCCACTTTGGGGTGCGTGTATAGAAACTCTTCGATCTCGCGTGGATACACGTTCTCGCCGCCGCGAATGATCATGTCCTTGGAGCGACCGGTTACGCGAAAATATCCATCCGGCCGCATCGTCGCCAGGTCGCCCGTATGCAGCCATCCATCTTTGTCAATCGCTCGTGCGCTGGCCTCCGGTTCCTGATCGTAACCCTTCATCACCAGATACCCGCGCGTGCACAGCTCGCCCTGTTCGCCCACCGGAACCGTTTCGCCGGTCGGCGCAGCAATTTTGACCTCAGTCGCCGGGCAAGCGCGCCCCACTGTCGAAACGCGATGCTCCAGGCTGTCATCCACGCCGGACATCGTGATTACTGGCGAGCTCTCGGTCTGTCCATATGCAATCGTCATCGCTGGGCAGTGCATCTCAAGCCCGACTCGCTTCATTACTTCGATCGGGCATGGGGCGCCGGCCATTACACCCGTGCGCAGCGAGCTGAAGTCGAATCGAGAGAATTCGGGATGCCCGAGTTCCGCGATGAACATGGTCGGCACGCCATAGATCGTGGTCGCGCGCTCGTCGTGGATGGCCTGCATTGTGGCCAGGGCATCGAAGGTCGGCGACGGAAGGATCAGCGTCGCGCCGGTCAGCATGCAAACCAGAGTGCCGATAACGCAGCCGAAGCAGTGATACAGCGGCACGGGCGCGCAGATCTTGTCGTCCTCGGTGGTCTTCATCCCGAGCGAGCAAACCACTGCGTTGTTCACCAGGTTCCGGTGCGTGAGCAAAACTCCTTTGGGTGAGCCCGTTGTTCCCGAGGTGTATTGAATATTGATCACGTCGTCAGGCGACGTCGCTCGTGACGGGATCTCCTTGCCGTGCAGTAGCATCTCGCTCCATGAATTCGTACCAAAGTAGATCTTGTGCTGGAGCGGCAACGTCTGCCCCGCAATCGCCTCCTGCAAGATCGCTCGATAGTCTGAATGGTTGTCCTTCTCCAAAAGAAACAGCGCCTTCATTCCGGACCTTCGTAGTACGAAGGCCAGCTCATGTGCTCTATATGCAGGATTAACATTCACCAGGACGGCGCCGAGGCGCGCGCATGCCAGGTGCAGCAGTACCCACTCCACGCAATTGGTCGACCACAGGCCGATTCGGTCGCCGGGTTCGAGCCCCAATCCCGTCAAGCCACGGGCCACGCCTTCCACTTCCACAACCAGTTGCGCGAAAGTAAGCCGCACGCCCTGATGGCGGACAATCAGCGCGTCGTGGTTCGGAAATCGCTTAGCCGTTTTCAGAAAGGCTTCCGAGATCGTCTCCTCCAGGAGCGGGACATCGGGGCCTTTTGAGTAACTCAGCATAAAGGCATCATACAATTAGCTTATGACTCTCAGGATTTCGTTAGGTGCCTTCCTGGCTTGCGCAGTTGCTTTCTCGGCGCCCGCGAAGCGCTTCACGCTCGAGCAAATTATGAGCGCGCCTTTCCCCACCGACCTTACCGCTGCCCCGAAAGGCGGCGCAGTGGCCTGGGTGCTCAATCAAAAAGGCGCTCGCAACCTGTGGGCCGCCGAAGCCCCGGATTACAAGGGCCGAAGGCTCACCAACTACCGCGATGACGACGGCCAGGAGATCGACCAGATCACCTGGGCTCCCGACGGCCGATCCATCCTCTTCGTTCGCGGCGGCGATTTCGAAACGCACCGCGATAATCCGAATCCGGCCAGTCTGCCGCAAGGTGTGGAACAAGATATCTGGATTATTTCGCTTACGGGTGGCGCGCCGCGCAAGATTGCTGAAGGAAGCGAGCCGGCCATTTCACCCAAGGGCGATCGCATTGTCTTTCTCCGAAAGAACGAAATCTGGTCGGTCGGCTTGGAAGAAAATGCCAAGCCGGAGCAGTTGATTCATGCCAAGGGATTGGCCGATGATCTGCGCTGGTCGCCGGACGGTTCGAAGCTGGCATTTGTCACCAATCGCAACGAACACGCGTTTGTCGGTGTCTACGACTTTAACGCGAAAGCGCTGCTCTATCTCGATCCCAGCGTCGATCGCGATTCCAATCCGATATGGTCGATGGATGGAAAACAGGTCGCTTTCATCCGCCAGCCTAGTTCAATGCGCACCATTTTCTTCGGACCCCGCCGAACCGCGGAGCCATGGTCGATTCGTCTAGCTGCGGTCGATTCCGGAAATGGCCGTGAGCTCTGGCATGCCGCCGAGGGCCCGGGTAGCGCCTTCCATGCCATGGTCGCCGAAAACCAGTTGTTCTGGGGCGCGGGCGATCGCATCGTCTTCCCCTGGGAGAAGACCGGGTTCATGCATCTTTATTCGGTCTCGATCCATGGCGACGCGCCGACGCCGTTGAACGTGAACGGCGAATTCGAGACGGAGCATGTGTCACTTTCGAGCGACGGCAAGACCGTGCTGTTCTCGTCGAACCAGAACGACATCGATCGACGGCATCTCTGGCGCGTTTCAGTGTTGGGCGAAGGCCTCACGCCGGTTACTCGCGGCGAGGGCATCGAATGGTCGCCAGTGGAGACCAGTGATGGCAAGGCTGTCGCAATGCTCCATTCCGATCCGAGGAATCCCGCGCGCGCTGCTATCAAGGTGGACGGTCGCGACGTTCGCGATCTCGCTCCGGATTCGATTCCGGCCGAGTTTCCTGCATCGTCTTTGGTGATTCCGCAACAGGTGATACTTTCCGCCGCCGATGGAATGCGAATCCACGGCCAGCTTTTCTTGCCTCCGGATCTAGCGCCGGGCGAGAAACGTTCCGCGATGGTCTTCTTTCATGGCGGCTCCCGGCGGCAAATGCTGTTGGGCTGGCACTACATGGACTACTATCACAACGCGTACGGGATGAATCAGTATCTGGCCAGCCTGGGCTACATCGTCCTGGCGGTGAATTATCGCAGCGGCATTGGCTACGGTCTCGATTTCCGCGAAGCTCTTAACTATGGCGCTGCCGGCGCGAGCGAGTTCAACGACGTGCTCGGCGCAGGTCTGTATCTGCGCAGCAGGCCGGATGTCGATCCCAAGCGCATCGGACTCTGGGGCGGCTCGTATGGGGGCTATCTCACTGCGCTCGGATTGTCGCGCTCTTCCGATTTATTCGCCGCCGGTGTAGACTTTCACGGAGTCCACGACTGGAGCACGTTGCGTAGCGCAATCACGCCCAGCGATTCCGAGAGAGAGCAGAATATTCGTACGGCGTTTGAATCGTCGCCGATGGCTTCGGTCAGTACGTGGCGCTCGCCGGTATTGCTCATCCACGGCGATGACGATCGCAATGTCAACTTCCAGCAAACGGTGATGCTGGTGGAAGCCTTGCGGAAGCAGCATGTCGAGTTCGAGGAGCTGATTTTCCCGGACGAAATTCACGGCTTCCTGACAACGAAACGCTGGATACAGGCTTATCAGGCCTCCGCCGATTTCCTGGGTAAGCATCTAAAGTAGCCGGCAGCGGGCGACGGCTTGCTTCCAGCCCGAATACAGCTCCTCGCGACGTTGAGGGGCCATCTTCGGCTCCCAAACCTTGTCCGCGCGCCAGAACTGCTCGAGTTCGCCGAGACTCTTGAAGAATCCAGTGGCGAGCCCGGCCAAATAGGCAGCCCCCAGCGCTGTGGTTTCGGCGTCGGCTGGCCGGACGATTCGCTTGCCTAGAATGTCGGCCTGAAACTGCATCAGAAAGTCGCTCGCGGCCGCGCCCCCATCGACGCGAAGCTCCTTCAGCGCTTCACCGCTATCGGCCTCCATCGCCTCCACCAACTCTCGGGTCTGGTAGGCGATCGCTTCCAACGCCGCTCGTGCGATCTGCGCGCGCCCGCTGGCCGCTGTGAGTCCGGACAACATGCCACGGGCCTGTGAATCCCAATGCGGCGCGCCCAAGCCGACGAACGCCGGCACGAAGTACACACCGCCGGTATCACGAATCGATGCCGCGAGTTCGCCGCTCTCCGCCGCCGTCTTGATAATCCCGAGCTTATCGCGCAACCATTGGATGGCCGCGCCGGCGATGAATATACTTCCCTCGATTGCGAACTGTGGGCTGGCGTCCGTGGATGCGGCCCGCGTCGCGAGTAATTTGTTTTGAGAAACCGGTTGTCGCGATCCTGTGTGCATCAAGGCGAAACAGCCGGTTCCATATGTGTTTTTTGAGAGCCCGGGACGAAAGCAGGCTTGACCGAACAAAGCAGCCTGTTGATCGCCCGCGATTCCAGCGATCTGAATCTCGGCTCCCAAATGCTCGGCCGCCGCGGTTCCAACGACGGAGCTAGATGGAACAATTCGCGGCAGCATGGCAGGCGGCACTCCAAAGGTGTCGAGCAGTTCGTGATCCCATTCGCCGCTGCTGAGATTCATCAGCATAGTGCGGGACGCATTGGAATAATCGGTGACATGCACGGCGCCGTTGGTCAGTTTCCAGATCAGCCAGGTGTCGACGTTTCCGAACAGTAGCTCGCCGTCGCGCGCTTTGCGTTCGGCGTCCGGAACGTTCGAAAGAATCCAGTGGATTTTGCTTCCCGAAAAATAGGCGTCGATCACCAGGCCGGTTTTCTGCGCGATCGAAGCGGCCCAAGCGGAAGAGGCCAGCTTATTGCAGAAGTCGGCAGTTCGGCGGCATTGCCAGACGATCGAAGGCGCAATGGGCTTGCCTGTCTTGCGGTCCCAGACAATAGTGGTTTCACGCTGATTGGTGATGCCGAGCGCGGTGATCGACCCCGGACCTCCCGAAGCCTGTGCGATGGTCCGGCGGGTGGCGTCCAACTGCGATCGCCAGGTCTCATCGGCGTCTTGTTCCACCCAGCCCGGCTGCGGATAACGGCACTCGATGGGAGTGGATTCGAGGGCGAAGCGGCGCCCTTGTTCGTCGTAGAGCGCGGAGCGGGCGCTGGTAGTTCCTTCGTCTAAGGACAGGAGAAAAGGCACTCTGGCATTATAGTAAGTGACATGTTCTTCCGTAGAGTAACGCCGCGCGAGCCGGGATTCAAAGAGCGTCTCGAGAGTTTGAAGAATCTCGGATTCACCGTGAATTTTATGAACGCCGGGCATGCGCGCGTGAGCCGCGACGGAATCGGCGCAATTGTTGAGGACCGGCCTGGCCAGCGGCCGCATGTGAATCGTGCGGGTTTTATCATCGGCGACGAGATTGGATCGTTAGTCAATGCCGGCTACCAAATGTTCTGGAGAACGCCGAGCGGTCGGGGAGTGCCTGCACAAGCATCCCAACTAAAGGCGCTGCATGCTTTCGAGGAGGACCTGAATGAAGGCCTGGGTCTATCAAGCCTTTATAACGAGAGTTTGGGGACTACTTCGGATTTGCATCTGTACGACCGCGTCGAGCACCGCGATGCCGGCGACGCACACAAACCGTGGGAACACAAAATCACCGGCGCCTAGCCATAGTCGCCTTTTTGTTTGCGGCGCTGGCCGGCGCGCAAGAGCCGACCACACTCTTGCTCTGGCCCAACGGAGCGCCGGGCGCGCTAGGCGACGAAGATCGCGATAGGCCTTCACTCACCGTCTTTCTGCCCACCAAGAATCAAGCCAATGGCACCGGTGTAATCGTGTGCCCCGGAGGAAGTTATACCGCGCTGGCAAGCAATCATGAAGGACGGCAGGTGGCCAATTGGCTCAACTCACTTGGGATTGCGGCTGTGGTGTTGAAGTATCGCTTGGGGCCACGCTATCATCACCCCATCGAATTGGGCGACGCGCAGCGAGCCATTCGCCTGGTCCGCGCGCACGCCGCTGAATACGGCATCGCTCCCGATCGGCTGGGTGTAATGGGATTCTCTGCCGGAGGACACTTGGCCGCGACCATGGGTACGCACTTCGATAACGGAAACGCGAACGATCCCGATCCGATCCAGCGCGCCGGGAGCCGACCCGATTTTCTCGTGCTCGGCTATCCCGTGATTTCGTTTACGACGTCGTATACGCACAAAGGATCGCTGCAGAATCTTCTGGGCGAGAACCCCGATTCAACGCTGAAGGAGAACCTGTCGAACGAATTACAAGTCACCGCGCAGACGCCGCCCACGTTCCTTTTTCACACCACCGAAGACAAGACCGTGCCAGTTGAGAACAGCGTGCTGTTCTATCTCGCGCTGCGTAAGGCCGGTGTGGCGGCGGAAATGCACATTTTCGAGCGTGGACCGCACGGCGTCGGATTGGCGCTGCTCGACCCGGCACTCGGGATGTGGCCGGAGTTGTTGGCGAACTGGTTTCGGGTACGCGGTTTGTTAGCGGTGAAATAAAGTATTCTGAGTTCCGCACAGAATAAGTGGGGCGGGTCCCCTGACCCGCACCGGGGCGCCCTCGCCCGATTGATTGAGTTTTCAGCAAGATCCCGATGCCTGGCCAGGGGGCGAGCCGCGAACCGGGCCGTTCGCCCCACACAACTAAGTGGTACTAACCAGCAGTTGTTTTTTCGCCGGCTCGTTGCGGAGCGACCTGCAACCGCTCGATGCGGACGCGGGCGATTCGGTTATGGTCCATCTCCACAATCGTGAAGCGGCGGCCACCGTATTCGATCGACTCACCGGTCTTGGGAATGTAGCCGAGCTGGAAGAGGAGAAATCCGGCCAGCGTCTCGAAGCCCGCATCACCAGGTAATTCGAGTCCGTATTGGGTATCGAGGTCGCGGATGGTGGTTGCACCTTCCACTTCCAGGACGGAGGACTCGGCCGCCTGGCGTGGCCGTTTCACGTCGTGCTCGTCGCCGATCTCGCCCAAAATCTGCTCGAGCGCATCTTCCAGCGTCACCAGGCCGACGATGGTTCCGAACTCGTCCACCACCATGGCCATGTGCTTGTGCGTTTTGCGAAACTCATCGATCAAGTCGTTGAGCGGTTTGGTTTCGGGCACGACCAGAGGTTTGCGCAGCACGCGCGAGAGATGAAATGGACGCAGAGCGCGATTCCTTTCGGCCGCGATTCGCCGCTCTTCCCAAATCCGGATGATGTCTTTGTAGTGGACGTAGCCGATGATATGCTCGGGCGACTCCTGATAGACTGGCAGACGAGAATATTGATTCTCTCGCATCCGCCGCATGACCTGATCGAGACCGGCGTCCACCGAGACGGAGACGATGGCGTTGCGCGGCACCATGATTTCCCGCACATAGTAGTTCGGGAGCTCGAGCAACGCCTGGATGGCATCTTCCTCGAATCGATGCAGGTGTCCTTCCAGACGGCTGGAGCTGACAATGAACTTTAATTCTTCGGCCGAGTGGCCGCCGCCAGTATGCAGCCCTCGCAATCCAATGGCGCGGGAGAGCGCCGCCGCCGAGCGTTCCGCGAAGAACACGAACGGCGAGGAGATACGGTCAAAAATCAACAATGCTGGGGCTACCAGAATGGCGAGACGGTCAGCTTTTTCGATGGCCAGATTTTTCGGCACCACTTCGCCCAGTACGACGTGCGCGAAACTGATCAGTAAGAATGCAAGGCCGAAGCTGACGGCGTGCAGAACAGGATCCAGGCTGGGCGGCATCCACGGCTGAAACATGGATAGAAAGAGGTGATAGACGCTGTTTTCACCAGCCCATCCGAGCCCCAGGCTCGCGAGTGTCACTCCCACCTGAGTGACTGAGAGCAGCCGAGCCGGATTGGCGAGAAGATTGAGCGCGGCTTGCGCTCCAACTTGTCCTTCGGCCGCCAGCGCGCGCAGCCGGCTCTTCCGAACGGAAACCAAGGCTACTTCAGCGGCTGCAAAGAATCCGTTCAACAACAGAACCACGATGAGGATGATGAACCGCAATGGCATGGCTTAGCGCGGGCGGCGGACGGCCCAATGATGGTACGTTAGAATCTTTCCAGTGCCACACGGAAGAGTCCTCAAGTACATCAACTTGAGCATAGCGGTTTTGCTGGTGTTGGTTTTGGCCGTGACTTACTGGGTGGCATATCGCCCGCTGCCAAAGACTTCCGGCCAGATCGCGGCGCCAATTTCGTCTCGCGCGACCGTATCGCGAGATGCCCTGGGAGTGCCCCACATTATCGCGGCGAACTGGGAAGATGCCGTGTTCCTGCAAGGATTGGTTACAGCGCAGGACCGGCTGTGGCAGATGGATGCGCTCCGGCGACTGGCGGCGGGCGAATTGTCCGAGGTGATCGGACCCTCGACGCTGGAATTGGATCGCGACGCTCGGCATCTGAGGATGCGGCATATGGCCGAGGAACAGTATCGGACGCTACCCCCCGCGGACCGCGCCGTAATGGCTGCCTATGCACGCGGAGTGAACTATTTCATCGAAACGCATCGACGAAGCTTGCCGCTCGAATTCACGATTCTGCGTTACGATCCGCGACCGTGGACCGTTGTGGACAGCATTCTGTGCGGGCTGCAGATGTATCGCAACCTGACCACTACCTGGCGGACGGAACTCGAAAAGCAAGCGATGCTTGCCACGGGCGATCCGGCGAAAGTCAATTTCCTTTTTTCATCGCGCGCAGGCTTCGAGTTCCAACCCGGATCGAACGCCTGGGCCATTTCCGGGAAACACACCGCCAGCGGCAAGCCGATTCTGGCGAACGATCCGCATCTTGAGTTCGCAATCCCCTCCACCTGGTATCAGGTGCATTTGCGGGCACCGGACCTGGATGTGACCGGTGTCTCGCTACCCGGTGTGCCCTGCGTGATCGTCGGCCACAATCAGCGCATTGCTTGGGGCGTCACGAACCTTGGGTTTGACGTGCAGGACCTGTACATCGAGAGGATGGATCCATCCAGCGGCCGTTACGTTTTTCGCGGCCAGTTGGAGCAGGCGCGTCTGGAAGCCGAGAACATTCCTGTGAAGGGAGCCCGGCCGGTGGAATTCCGGCAGTGGGTCACTCGGCATGGTCCGGTGAGCGTTACCGAGGACGGCCGTTATCTGGCGTTGCGGTGGACAGCAGCAGAGTCCGGATCATTCCAGTTTCCATTTCTCGATCTAAATCGAGCTCGCAACTGGACGGAGTTCACTGCTGCCATCCGGCGATTTCCAGGTCCCGGGCAGAATTTTGTCTATGCCGACGTGGACGGAAATATCGGCTACCACGCCAGCGGTCTGCTGCCGATTCGGAAAACGTACGACGGCGATGTTCCGGTGGACGGAAGCTCCGGAGAATATGAATGGCAGGGCTTCATTCCTTTCGACGACCTACCCACTTTCTACAATCCTCCGCAAGGCTGGATCATCACGGCCAACCAAAATCCTTTCCCTCAAAACTATCAGTACCGCGTGCATGGCAACTTCGCCTCGCCGTATCGCGCGCTCGAGATTCGGGGCCAGCTCACCGCGCACGATGGATGGAAGCCGATGGAGATGGTGGCGGTGCAGAAGGATGTCTACTCCGCCTTCGCGCATTTTCTAGCGCATGAAATTGCGACGGCTTACGATCGGAAGAAGCCGGCCGGGTCCGCGATGCAGGATGCGGTAGCGCTGCTCCGAAGCTGGAATGGACAAATGGAAAAACAGACGGCGGCTCCGCTGGTGGTCACGTTGGTGTACCAGCAACTGCGCAAACGGATCGCCGAACGGGCATCGCCTACGAACGGGCGGCTCTACGATCTACAGATGGCTCCGGCCATGGTCCAGGAGATTTTGAGGAATCCGCAGGGCTGGTTTCACGACACGAACGACACTCTAATAAGCGCGCTAAGAGATGCGCTGGACGAAGGACGTCAATTGCAGGGTAGTGACACCAAGCATTGGGATTATGGGAAATATAACGAGCTCACGATCCGGCACCCGGTGGGAGCGCAGTTACCGCTGGTCGGATCGTATTTCAACGTCGGGCCCATCGGTATGAGCGGGTCGCCGACCACCATCAAACAGATCAACGAGCACCTGGGCCCCTCGATGCGGTTCGTAGCGGATTTCTCGAACTGGGACCAGTCGCTGAATAACATCACGATCGGGGAATCCGGGCAAATTCTATCGCGGCATTACAAAGACCAATGGGACGCGTATTACTACGGCCGGAGTTTTCCGATGCAATTCGAACACATCGATGCGAAGTCGACTCTGGTGGTTGAGGCGAAATAAGAGTTACGGCTTGCTAACGCGCGGCCCGGTTTGATCAGGCAACGGTGGGTTCGGGCACAGCTTCCTTAACCCGTTTCTTGCGGTGCTGGATCTTCGCCAGGATTGCCGACATGTACGTGTAGAAGACCGGGGTCAGGTAAAGCGTGACCAACTGCGAGAACAGCAGGCCGCCTACGACCACCAGGCCCAGCGGCTGACGGGCTTCGCCACCCGCGCCATAGCCGAGCGCGATCGGCACCGCGCCCAGGAGCGCGGCCATGGTGGTCATCATGATGGGACGGAACCGGATCAGGCAGCCTTCGTAGATGGCTCGCATTGGATCCAGCCCCTGATTGCGCTCTGCTTCGAGCGCGAAATCGATCTGCATGATGGCGTTCTTTTCCACGATTCCGATCAGCATGATGAGCCCGACAAAGGCGTAGATGTTCAGATCCATGTGGAACAGGTACAACGTCACCAGTGCGCCGAATCCGGCTGAAGGAAGGCCCGAAAGAATCGTAATGGGATGAATGTAGCTCTCGTACAAAATGCCCAGGACGATATACACCACCATGATGGCGACGATCAGCAAGATCCAAAGATTACCCAATGAGTTCTGGAACGCTTTCGCGGCGCCCTGAAAATTGGTGCTGATGGTGGACGGCAGTGTATTGTTCGCCAGATCCTGGACTTTGGCGACCACGTTGCCGAGCGAAGCGCCAGGCCGCAGGTTGAACGAAATCGTCACCGCATTCAACTGGCCGTAGTGATTGATGTCCTGGGGGCCAATGTCCTGGTGGACCGTCGCCAAGGTGCCCAGCGGAATTAGCGGTCCGTTGGTGGACTTGAAATATAGCAGGGAGAGCGCGTTCGGATCGGCCTGATACTGGGGCTTCAGTTCAAGTAGTACCTTGTACTCATTGATGGAAGCATAGATGGTGGAGACCCAACGCGGGCCGTAGGCATCGTAGAAGGCATTTTCGATGGCATCCGCGTTCACCTGCAAAGCGGCGGATTTGTCGCGGTTAATGGTGACATTCACCTGCGGGCTCAGAATCGCGAGGTCACTGGTGACGTCCTGGACTTCCGGCAGTTTCTCGATTTCTTTTTGGAGCTTCTCGGCGCCCGCGTAGAGCTCATTCTTGTCGGGCGATTGCATCGAAAATTGATACAGACTCTTGGTGACCTGGCCGCCGATGCGAATGGTCGGGGGGTTTTGCAGATACACTCGCATGCCCGGAAATCCGGAAAGCTTGGGACGCAGGTCTTCGATGATATCGTTGACCAACTCCTTCCGCTCCGACCGGGGCTTGAGGTGGACGACGATCTCACCGTAGTTGGGGCCGCCCAAGGTAGAGGCGGATGTGCCGCCCACCGTCGACATCAGAGCAGCTACATCTTTGTGCGTGCGAAAAACCTCGGCGATGGCCTTTTGATATTCGACCATCTGGTAATAGGAAGTACCCTGTGCGGCTTCCGTAACGGCATAAATCTGATCGGTGTCCTGATCGGGGATGAAGCCCTTGGGAATTTTGACGAACATCACACCCGTGCCTGCCAGCACCAGCAGCGAAGCCAGGATAGTCATCGCGCGATGACGCAGCACGATCTGGAGCGTCGTGTCGTAGGCGCGCAGCATGGCTTCGAAAAAACGTTCGGTGGTGCGATAGAACCAGGAGCGTTTCTGCTCTTCCGGCGAACGCAGAAAGCGCGAGCACAACATCGGAGTGAGGGTGACGGATACCACGCCGGAGATCAGAATGGCCACGCAGATGGTAACGGAAAATTCGCGGAACAAACGGCCCAGAATCCCGCCCATGAAGAGCACGGGAATGAAGACGGCGGCCAGCGACAGCGTCATGGAAACGATGGTGAATCCAATCTCTTTGGATCCCGTCAGCGCCGCGTATAACGGCTTCTCGCCCATTTCCATGTGTCGGAAAATATTTTCCAGCATCACGATTGCGTCATCCACCACGAAGCCGATGGACAGGATCAGCGCCATCATGGAAAGATTGTCCAGGCTGTAGTGCAGCATGTACATGACGGCGAATGTTCCGATGATCGAGAATGGCAGCGCGAGACTCGGAATAACCGTGGCGGAGACGTTTCGCAGGAACAGGAAGATCACCATCACCACCAGGCCCAGGGTGAGCAGCATGGTGAACTGGACGTCCTTATAAGATTCGCGGATCGTTTCGGAACGGTCGTACAGAACATCCATTTTCACGGACGCCGGAACTTCGGCGCGGAACAGCGGCAGAAGATTCATGACCGAATCGGTCACCTGAATCGTATTGGTGCCGGGCTGACGCTGGATGCCGAGGATGATGGCCCGCTGGCTTCCTTCTGGATTATAGAACCAGGATGCGGTCTTGTCGTCCTCCACGCTATCGATGACGTTGCCGAGGTCTTCCAAGCGCACCGGCGAGCCCTTGCGATAAGCCACTATGAGCGGCCGGTATTGCGCGGCGCTCATCAACTGACCAGTGGCCTGCAAGGTGAAAGCGCGCTGCGGTCCGATGATGGTACCGGTGGGCAGGTTCACGTTCCAGCCCTTGAGCGCGGTCTCCACTTCGTTGATACCGATTTGCCGCGAGGCCAGCAGATGCGGGTCAACCTGCGCATGGACGGCGTACTTCTGCGCTCCCAGCACCTGCACCTGCGCCACGCCGCTTACCATCGAGATGCGCTGGGCAATGCGGGTCTCGGCGTATTCGTCGAGTGTCCATAGCGGCAAGGTCTTGGAGGTGATGGCCAGATACAAAATCGGCTGGTCGGCCGGATTTACTTTGGTGAAAGTAGGCGGCGTGGGCATGCCTTGCGGCAGCAGGCGCGCGGCCTGAGTAATGGCGGCTTGCACGTCGACCGCCGCGCCATCCAGACTCTTGCTGAGCACGAATTCGAGCGTGACCTGCGTGGAGCCGAGCGAATTGATGGACGTCATCGAGTCCAGCCCGGCGATGTTGGAAAATTGGTTCTCGAGCGGCGTGGCGACGGCGGAAGCCATGGTCTCTGGACTTGCGCCCGGGAGGCTGGCGGTGACCAGCAGGGTGGGGAAGTCGACGTTAGGCAAGTCGCTGACGGGCAGCGACCGATAGGCCACCAATCCGAATAGAGCGATGGCCGCCATCAACAGGCTGGTGGCGATCGGGCGGCGGATGAATGTTTCCGAAAAATTCATCTAGTCCCCAGTCACCGCTCCGTGAGGCACCCGCATAGGCTGGAAAGTGGGCACATGCCGGCGGCGCCACCACTCCAGCATCGAAGCCATGTAAGTGTAAATTACAGGCGTCAGGTAAAGCGTGATCAATTGCGAAAACAGTAGGCCGCCGACCACAGCCAGTCCCAGAGGCCGCCGCGCTTCTCCGCCGGATCCGTATCCGAGGGAAATTGGAATGGCGCCGAGCAGGGCAGCGCTGGTGGTCATCATGATGGGGCGGAAACGAATCAGGCAACCCTCGTAGATCGCTTCAGCGGGCGACTTGCCTTCCTTCCGCTCGGCTTCCAGCGCGAAGTCGATCTGCATGATGGCGTTCTTCTTGACGATACCGATCAGCATCATCAGGCCCACGAAGGAGTAGATGTTGAGATCCACGCCGAAGATGATCAGCGTGAGTAGCGCGCCCACGCCGGCCGAGGGCAAACCCGAAAGAATCGTCAGCGGATGGATATAGCTTTCGTACAGGACGCCCAGGACGATGTAGACTACCAGAATCGCGATGGTGAGCAGCAAGCTGAGGTTCTTCAGCGAACTCTGGAAGGCTTTGGCATTGCCTTCGAAGCTGGTGCTCATGTTGCCGGGCAGCGTCTGCTTGGCCGTTTTCTGAACCATGTCGACTGCTTCGCCCAGCGAGACGCCCGGTTTCAGACTGAAGGAGATCGTTACGGAAGGCAGTTGGCCCGAATGGCTGATGCTCTGGGGGCCGGCGTTCTCCTTGAGCGTGGCGAAATCATCGAGCGGCACAAGCTGCCCGCTGGAAGCTTTGAAATAGATCTTCGAAAGGTAATCGGAGAAGGCCTGATACTTGGGCTGGATCTCCATTAGTACCTTGTACTGATTGGTGGGCGCGTAAATAGTGGAAGCCCAGCGCGGCCCAAACGCGCTATACAGCACGTTTTCGATCTGACTGGCGTTTAGCCCCAGCACCGCCGCGCGGTCGCGGTTGATGACGACATTTACTTGGGGGTTCTTGATCTGCAGATCGGTTGTTACGTCGGCCAAAGCAGGCAGCTTGGCGATTTCACGCTCGAGATTGATGGCTTGCTTGTACAACTCGCCGGTATCGGGGCCTTGCACGGTGAAATCGTAGGCGCTCTTGCTCTGACGTCCGCCGATGCGGATGCTGGGCGGCGCGGTCATGAAGACGCGGAAGCCCGGAAATCCTGACAATCTCGGCCGCAGCTTATTGATTACCTCGTTGACGGCGAGAGCACGCTCTTTGCGCGGTTTCAAGATCACATTCATGCGGCTCTGGTTGCCCGAGGAGCCCATGCCGCCTCCGACGCTCGACATAAACGATTCGACATTGGGGTCGCGGCGGAGAATGTTGCTAACGCGATTGACGTACTGCACCATCTGGTAGTAAGAGGTTCCCTGTGCAGCCTCTACAGTGACATTCATCGAGTCGTTGTCGGTGTCGGGGATGAATCCCTTGGGCACTTTGCCGAACAAGTAAATGGTCGCCCCAATGACCACGAAAAAGACGCCCACCATGACATAGCGATGATTCAAGACGCCGCGCAAGCTCCACTTGTAACCGGAAAGCATCGCCTCGAAAACCCGCTCCATGCCGCGCTTAAACCAGGACTGCTTTTGCCCGTGCGTCGTACGAAGGAAGCGGCTGCACAGCATCGGGGTCAATGTGATTGAGACCACGCCGGAGATGAGAATAGCGGTGCAGATGGTGACGGCGAATTCCTTGAACAAACGGCCCAGAATCCCACCCATGAACAAGACCGGGATGAAGACCGCTGCCAGCGAGAGAGTCATCGATACGATGGTGAATCCGATCTCGCGCGAGCCACGCAAGGCCGCCTGCATCGCGCTTTCACCGCGCTCCATGTGACGCACCGTGTTTTCGAGCATCACGATAGCGTCGTCCACGACGAACCCGATCGAGAGGATCAGCGCCATCATCGACAGGTTGTCCAGGCTGAAGTCCATCACGTACATGACCGCGAAGGTGCCCATGATGGAGAACGGCAAGGCCATGGCGGGGATGAGTGTGGCCGAGACGTTTCGTAGAAATAGATAAATCACCATGATCACCAGCGCGAGCGTAATAAACATGGTGAACTGGACGTCGTGAAACGCTTGGCGGACGTTCTTGGAGCGGTCCATGCGGACCATCAGGTTTACCGCCGGAGGTAGCTGCGACTGGAAATAAGGCAGCAGTTTGCGGACTGAGTTGGTTACCTCGATGGTGTTGCTGCCGGGCTGGCGCATGATCATCAAGTTGACAGCTCGCTCCGTAGTGTCGGGCGTATTGAACCAGGAAGAGTTCTTGTCGTCCTCGACGCTATCCTTGACGTTGGCCACTTCTTCGAGGCGAATCGGAGTTCCGTTGCGCCACGCGACCACCACCGGCCGATAGTCCGCGGCCTTCATGAGTTGACCGTTGGCCTGGATGTTATAGACGGTTTTCGGACCGTTTAACGTTCCCGTGGGGAGATTCACATTCCAGCCGGCAATGGCGTTTTGCACCTCGTTTAATCCGAGGTGTTTGGCGTTGAGCCGATCGGGGTCCACCTGGACGCGCACGGCGTATTTCTGCGATCCCCAGACATTGACCTGCGCCACGCCGGAGACCATGGAGATGCGCTGGGCCACCACCGTCTCTGCATAGGTGTCCACGTCCCACATAGGCAAAGAGGGACTGGTGACAGCCAGCATCATTACAGGCTGGTCCGCCGGATTGAATTTCCGGAAGGACGGAGGCGCGGGCATGCCCGCCGGCAAGAGCGGCATGGCTTCAGCGATGGCGGTCTGTACGTCTACCGCGGCGCCGTCGATGTCGCGCGCCAGATCGAATTGCAGCGTGATGTTCGTGCTGCCGGTAGAACTGCTGGAGGTCATCGAATCGAGACCCGCGATGCTAGTGAACTGGCGCTCCAGCGGAGTGGCAACGGCGGATGCCATGGTGGCAGGATCGCCCCCGGGAAGGCTGGCCGAAACATTCAGTGTGGGGTAGTCTACGCTGGGAAGATCGCTGACCGGAAGTGCGCGATAGGAGACCACGCCAAACAGCGCGATCCCCAGCATAAGCAGGCTGGTGGCAATAGGGCGGCGGATGAAGATCTCGGAAAGATTCAAGTCACGCCTCCTAGCTGGCCTTGCCCTGCTGGCCTCCCCGACCACCCGGCCGCTCGCGTCCGTCCCGAACCTGAACGCGGCTTCCCGGAGCTAGACGCAACTGGCCCTCCGTGACGATTGTTTCACCGGGCTGCAGACCACTGTCCACCACCAGCTCCTGATCGACGCGCGTGCTGGTGACCACCGGCCGCATCTCTACCGTCTTGTCGTCTTTCACCACGTAAACGAACTGCCCGTCCTGACCGGTTTGCACGGCTTGGTTGGGAACTACGACGGCATTCGGACGGGAGGTAAGCTGCAGTGTGACGCGGACGAATTGGCCAGGCCACAGCTTGTGATCCCCATTGGCAAACGTTCCCTTAAGCTTGATTGTCCCGGTGGTCGCGTCGACCGTGTTGTCGATGAAAGTCAGGTAGCCGGACTCTTTCTGCGTATTGTCGTCTTGGGGCGTTGCCGTGACCGTGAGCTTGCCCTGGCCCATATAACGCTTGATATCACCCAACTGGGATTCAGGAACCGAGAAGGTGACATAAATTGGCTCTACTTCGGCAATCGTCATGAGTTCGCTCGTATTGGCGGTGACAATGTTGCCCTGTTTGACCGCGAGATTCCCGGTGCGGCCGGTGATCGGCGAGCGGATAGTGGTGTAACTTAGCATGACCTTGGCGTTCTCCACCGCGGCCTTGGATGCGACAATCTGCGCTCGCGCGCTCTCGATGGCAGCTTTATCCGCCAACACAGTCTGCGCCAGCGCGTCGGCGCTGGAACGCTGCTGATCGCTTTGTTCCTTGGAGACTACACCTTCCGCCTGAAGCTTCTCGTATCGGCCCGCTTGGGTTTGCGCATACTTTTCATTCGCCGTGTCGCGCGCAAGGTTCGCTTGCGCCTGTCCCAGAGCGGCTGTATCGCGGGAGATGTTGGCCTCCAACTGATTCAGCTGCGCCTCGTAGGGGCGCGAGTCGATGGTAAACAACAGGTCATCCTTCTTGACGAAGTCGCCTTCCTGAAAGGAAACTTTGGTCAATTGGCCTGAAATCTGAGCTTTCATGGTGATGGTGGAGTAGGCCTCCACGTTGCCGATCACATCGATGTTAATGGGCACGGTCTTCTCGCCTACCATGGCGACGATCACCGGGACCGGGCCACTTTCGCCGCCACGCCCGCGGCCGCCCTTTCCGGAGCCCGGGCCTTTGTCGGCTGAGACGGTTTTGTCGCCACAGCCCTGGAGTGCGATGAAGGCAAAGAGGATAAATGCGAAAGCGGCAACCGCGTGAAGGTTTTTTTGTAGTTTCGTCAAGCTCATTGGGAACCGAATTGACTCTAACGTATAATGTGGCGTCGAGTCGGTTCTTCAGGTTACACCGAACGGACCTTTATCTGCAAGCATCGGTTGGTTTTAGGGGGAATCCGGCGGCTGGCTCGAAAGGGCTACTTTGACACGTGGTGCGCCTAAGTTACAGGTAAAACTAACGTAGTTCGAAGCGGCCATCCGAATACAGATAATACCGCCGCCCTCGCCAAACGATCGTATTGCCGAAAAAACCAGCCAGCCAGAAGCCAAAGCTCAGGATGTCCTGCAGGATGACCAAATGCCAGCGGGGTTTTACACCCAAAACCCATGTCGAGGTCGACCAGGCGGCGACTCCACGAAGCGCCACGGCTGCCAGCACCGCCGGCCACCACCCCGGGGCGAGCGCGCAAACGATCAAGGCCAGCGGAACGGGATACGTGAAAAGCTGGCCGATGTAACCGAGCGGCCGGGAGCGGCGAGTTCCACGAACCCAGCGGATACGGTGTCGGGCGTTGATGCGCCAAGGCTCGCTGCCGATACGGTGCTCGACGATGTTGCGCGAAAGGATGACCCCGAAGCCGGCTTCAGCGGCGAATTTGCCGAGCACGAAATCTTCCGACAAGTAATCCTTGAGGATATCGAAGCCGCCGATTTTGGCCAGCACCGATTTGCGCGCTGCCAAAGTGGGCCCTACGGCGAATTTGACGCCTTCGATCATGCGCGCGACCAACAACCCCGCCAGGAACTCCGTGTTCATCCCCTCGGCTTCCAAGTTGGACCAAAGGCTCTCGCCCGCGATGGCCCGATACGGACACGTTGCCACGCCGATGCCCGGATCAGTGAACTCGGCGGCCACCGATTTTAAGAAGCCCGTTGCGACGCGGATGTCACTGTCGCTCATAACCAACAGGTCGTGACGCGCCTCCGCCAGCATGTGGTCCAGACTGAAGACCTTCGCGTTCGGATAAGGCGGCTCACCCGTCACGATCAACCGCGATGCGCGGGTAGGGAACTGCCTTTGAAGCGCCTGGACGACTTCGATGGCTGGATCGTTAGCCTCGCGCACAGCGAACAAGAGCTCAAAGTCCGGATGGTCCTGCTCGAAGAAAGTGCGCAAGTTGATTTCGAGGCCCTCATCGACGCCCGCCAGCGGTTTGAGAACGCTGATGGGCGCGAGGGCTTGCGCCACTGGGATCGGCTGCGCGAGATAACTGCGCGCCGCGATGACAATCAGAATGCAGTAAACGATCGATCCGGCCAGCAGGCAGCCGAAAAAGATCGCGGCGGCGAACACTACTCGGTCCGGGCTTTGGTTTCGATCAGTTTTCCGATGGCGGCCAGGAACTCGTCCACTGTTTGCGCTCCTTGATCGCCGTGTTTGCGGTTGCGGACCGAGACGCTGTCATTCTGGGCCTCGCGATCGCCCACCACCAGCATGTAGGGGACTTTTTGCAACTGGGCGTCGCGAATCTTGAGGTTCACCTTTTCACTACGGTCATCGAGCGACACGCGCAGGCCGGCCTCTTCCAGCCATTTGGTTACTTTTTGCGCGTACTCGATGTGTCGGTCGGTGATCGGCAGAACGACGGCCTGCACCGGAGCAAGCCAGACCGGAAACGCTCCCGCGTAGTGTTCAATCAGGATCCCGAAAAATCGCTCGATGGAGCCGTATAGCGCTCGGTGCACCATCAACGGCTGGTGCTTTTTGCCGTCCTCGGCGATGTATTCGAGCTCGAAGCGGCGAGGCAAAGTAAAGTCGAACTGGATGGTCGAGAGCTGCCACAGCCGGCCGATGGCGTCCACCAGTTTCATGTCGATCTTCGGGCCATAAAAAGCAGCTTCGTCCGGGATGAGCTTGATCTTGACGTTGAGGCGCTCGGAGGCGCGCTTCAAGGCATTCTCGGCGAGCTCCCACTGATCGGGCGTGCCGTCATATTTTCCGCTGGCTCCGCCATCCCAGGTGGACAGCTCCGCTTCGTAATCGTCGAAGCCGAAAGTGCGCAGGACATCGATCGCGAACTGCAGGCAGTTGACGATCTCGTCTTCGATCTGGTCGGACGTACAGAAGATATGCGCGTCATCTTGCGTGAATCCGCGGACGCGCAACAACCCATGCATGACGCCGGAGCGCTCGTAGCGGTAAACAGTGCCGAGCTCCCCCAAGCGTACCGGGAGATCGCGATAGCTGTGCATCTTGTCGCGATAAATCAGGATGTGGCCCGGGCAGTTCATGGGCTTCAGCTGATACTCGGCGTCGTCCAGCTCCATGGGCTTGAACATGTTGTCGCTGTAAAAATTGGCGTGGCCGGAAGTCTTCCAGAGATCGCGGCGCATGACGTGCGGCGTGTAGACCAGGTCGTAACCGCGCGCCAGATACTGATCGCGCATCCAGTCCTCAATGATCTTGCGGATGCGGCCGCCCTTGGGATGGAAGAAAATCAGCCCCGGGCCGGCCAGTTCCTGGATGCTGAACAGATCTAGCTCCTGGCCCAGCTTGCGATGATCGCGTTTCTTGGCTTCTTCCAGCCGCGCGAGATACGCGTCCAGATCTTTCTTGCTGAAGAACGCCGTGCCGTAGATCCGTTGCAGTCGTGGATTGTGCTCGTCGCCTTTCCAATACGCGCCGGCCACCGAAAGAAGTTTGAACGCTTTGATGCGAGCGGTGCCGGGGACATGCGGGCCCCGGCAAAAGTCGATGAAATTTGGCCCAAGCGTGTACTCGGAAAAAACCTCGTCGGCTTTTTCTTTGATCAGCTCGACCTTCATCCAGTCGTCGGCGTATTTTTGGAGGCCCTCGGAT
>Ga0207700_10000226_pt1 | contig 33757 bp, 28 predicted proteins | sample LARL82metaG_FD_184348 | JGI IMG/M metagenome (GOLD analysis project Ga0207700, IMG submission 184348) | Corn, switchgrass and miscanthus rhizosphere microbial communities from Kellogg Biological Station, Michigan, USA - LAR L8-2 metaG... | ecosystem: Host-associated > Plants > Roots >...
CCGGGGTTGCGCGCGATAGCTGCGCAATTGGGGCTGTGGGAATACGGGAAGAGCAGAAATGAGTTATGCCGTCTACACTCGTCGCTTTGCGACTCGGGCAAGGTGATTCTTTCAAATTTGCGGGTTAAGTTCGCGATCCTTCGCTCGTGGTCTGCTAGCATATCTGCCCGTGGAAGGGCCCCAAGAAACTGCCTCGGCGACACCGATCCTCGACGCAGGGGTGATGCCGCCCCGTCATCGCGGGATCAGGCCACTGGCTCTGCTAGCCGCGCTGCTTGTCGGTGTCGTTCTGATGGAATCGCTGGCTTTGGCTGGTGGACTGTGGCACGAAAATTGGCCAGCCATTTTTCTGCTCCTCTTCTTGCTTGCTGTTGCTGTCCATGAAGTTGGCCATCTCCTGGCGGGTTGGGCGGCCGGGTTTCATTTCAACTCGATTCAAGTAGGCCCGCTGTCGTTGGAAGACGAGTATGGCTTCGTCAAAGCACACTTCTCACTCGACGTCATGTATCTCGGCTACGCAGGAATGTATGCAAATACGGTGCGCAAGCTTCGCCGCCGCTTACTCATCTACATCGCAGGAGGACCTAGCGCGAACCTGTTGAGTGTTCTCGCGGTTGTATTGATAAGTCATCTGATGCCAGTTTCTGATTCCGGGCTCGCGACCGCAGCCGGACAATTCGGCGCGATTTCCCTCCTTCTCGCGATGGTCAGTCTGCTTCCGGTTTCATCAAGCGATGGTGCGTTGATCGAGATGCTCCTGTTCTCTCCATTTTCCGCACGACGATTTATCAGTACTGTCGCCCTGGGGGCTCAGTTCAAACAAGGCATACGTGCTCGACATTGGAAGCAGAGTTGGATCAAGGCTGCGACCGGCACACCCGATAAATCAGGCCATGATTTCTACGCAAGTTGGATGGGGTACTTATCAGCCAGCGATAGAAAAGATGATTCAGTCTCGGCTCAATACCTGGAACGTTGCCTCTCCATAACACCAATCCTTACAAATCGACTCCGAAGTCTCGTGGCGCAGGAAGCATCGGTGCATGCAGCCTGGGTCATGCGAGACCCACGTCTCGCCGATAAATGGCTTGCGCAGGTAAAGAGCCGGCCGTTGCTGCCGCCGATTGTTCAGGCTCGAATCGAAGTCGCGTTGAATTGCGCGCGAAGCGACTTCGACAAGGCTGCAGTTGCTTATGAAAAAGGACTGAAACTGTTTCAGAAAATGCCCATGAAACCGCACATTCGCGTGATGAAGGAATCATGGGTCGAGTGGTGGGCTGAAATTGAACAACAACAAACGCACCCTGTAGTTAGCCATTTGGAGGAAGAGCAAGCAAAAGCCGCCAGCATTTCGCTGACGGCTGATGGCTAAAAGCTCAGAGCTTTTTTCTAGTTTTCGTACAACAACACGCCTTCGGCTTTCTCTGAATCTACTGGCCTATAGAACAGCTTGTTGTCTTCCAGGAAGACTTCGATGAACGCTGGGCGCGTCGTGATCGTGCCCTGGATCAGCGCCTCCGACAGCGGGTCTTCGATGTACTTCTGCAGCGCTCTGCGCAACGGGCGTGCTCCGTAGCTGCGGTCGGTCAGGGTCTGGTTGAGGATCCACTTCTTGGCATCGTCCGCCACCGTGACCGTGATCGACTTCTGCGCCAGGTTCGTGTTGAGCTGCGCAACCATGAGTTCGAGAATCTGAATCAGGTCGTTTTCGCCCAGGGCGTTGAAGATGATGATCTCGTCGAGGCGGTTCAGGAACTCGGGGTTGAAGGTGCGCTTCACCTCGTTCTTGACCAGTTCTTCGACTTTATCAGCGATCGCTTCTTCTTTTGTCGACTGGAAGCCCAGGCCCTCGCGCTTTTGCAAGTGCCGGGCGCCAATGTTCGACGTCATGATGATGATTGTGTTCTTGAAGTCGACCGTGTTGCCGAGTCCGTCGGTCAACTGGCCGTCTTCAAACACCTGCAGCAGAATGTTGAACACATCCGGATGCGCCTTCTCGATTTCGTCGAGCAGGACCACACTGTAAGGCGCGCGCTTCACGCGTTCGGTGAGCTGCCCGCCCTCTTCGTAGCCAACATATCCCGGAGGCGAACCGATCAGTTTCGAGACCGAGTGCTTCTCCATGAACTCCGACATATCGAAGCGGACCAGAGCCTTCTCGGTGCCGAACATGAATTGGGCCAAGGTACGCGCCACTTCGGTCTTGCCGACGCCGGTTGGTCCGAGGAACAGGAACGAGCCGATGGGCCGGTTCGGGTTCTTCAGGCCAGCACGCGACCGACGGATGGCGCGAGCCAGCGCGCTAATCGATTTGTCTTGCGAGATGATCCGCTTATGCAGCTCTTCTTCGATGCGGAGCAGCTTCTGCGTTTCCTCTTCTTTGATCGAGGTGATGGGCACGCCGGTCCACCGCGAGACGACATCTTCGATGTCCTCGCGGTTGACCACCCCGGTCGAAGACTCATCGAGATGATACTTCTCGCGCAGGGCGCGCAGGTTCTCGCGCTCCTTGCGTTCTTCGTCGGAGTAAAAACGTGCCTTCTCGAACTCGTGATTCGCGATGGCGTTTTCCATGCGATGCACGATGAACTTGATTCTCTTCTGGACTTCGGTCAGCTCTTCGGGCAGCGAAGTCTGGCGCAGCTTGACGCGGGCGCCGGCTTCGTCGACCAGGTCGATAGCTTTATCCGGAAGGAAGCGGTCCGGGATGTAGCGGTTCGAGTGCGACACGGCAAAGTTGATGGCTTCGTCGGTGTAGGTAACCGCGTGGAATTTCTCGTAACGGTCCTTGATCCCGAACAGGATCTTGATTGCATCCGACTCATTCGGAGGCGGAACCTTGACGGCCTGGAAACGGCGTTCGAGCGAGCGATCTTTTTCGATCGATTTGCGATACTCGCCGGGAGTCGTCGCGCCAATACACTGAATCTCGCCGCGGCTGAGCGCGGGCTTGAGGATATTGGCGGCGTCGAGCGAACCTTCGGCAGATCCAGCTCCAACCAGTGTATGCAACTCGTCGATGAAGATGATGGAATTCTGAGACTCCATCAACTCCTTCATAATCGTTTTCAGTCGCTCTTCAAACTGGCCCCGATACTTGGTACCGGCGACGATGAGCGAAAGATCCAAAGCCAAGATCCGCTTATCCGCCAAGAAGGAAGGAACTTCCCCATCAGCTATGCGCTGGGCGAGGCCTTCCACGATGGCGGTTTTTCCAACACCAGGCTCTCCAATCAGGACAGGATTGTTCTTTGTGCGGCGGCAGAGAATCTGAATGACCCGGTCAACTTCGCCCTCCCGCCCAACCAGCGGATCCAGCTGGCTGTCCATCGCGGCCTGGGTTAAATCACGCGAAAACTCTGCAAGAAGAGAACTTTCACGCTGACGCTGCGGCTGAGCTTTCTCCTGGGTCGTGCGGGCAAGTTCTTCCCGAATTGTCGAAAGTCTCAACCCCCGCTCGTGCAGGATCTCGGCAGCAAAGCACTTCTCTTCTCTTAATAGCCCCAAAAGCAGGTGCTCGGTCCCAATATGCCTATGCGACAACCGTTCCGCTTCTTCTGCTGCGTAAGCCAGAACTCGTTTGCATTCATTGCTTAGCGGCAGGTCGACGGAGGTCGAAACCTTCTCGCGGATTGTGGTGTGTCCTTCGATCTGCTTGCGGATCGATTCGACCGACGCGTGAGAGCGCAGAAAGCGGTTGGTCAGGGCCTTGTCTTCACGTAGCAATCCCAAAAGAAGGTGTTCTGTCTCGATATATGGAGACCCGAATTGGCTGGCTTCGTAGCGTGCGAAAAAGATGACGCGCCTGGCTTTCTCCGTATAACGTTCAAACATATGCCCCTTTGACCTTCCTGGGTGAGGAAACGATCTCTCCTGACCCGCTGAAGCCCGGACCGAAGTCCGTACCTAGCCCTTACCTTAATTACCACATTATGCAATCAACGGGCCATGAAACCCAAGCCACGAAACCGGGCCACAACCCTTTGATCACGTTACCGAAGGAATTATTGCCCTTCCTTCGGGCTTTACTTCCAAAAACCAACCCATTGCAGTTTGTCGAACTTATCTTGCCTTCGTTTCACCGGGGCTAAAGCCCCACATCTTTTGTACTGATCGCGCGCTCATCAAGCCGGTAATGAATCCGCCGAAATCTCCTCCACGCGCCCTCGCTGCAACCGCAATACACGGTGACAACGTTTTGCAAATGACAAATTGTGTGTAGCAATGAGGGAGGTGAGTTGGTGCTCGCGATGTAGTCGCGCTATCAATTCGAACACGGCTTCTGCAGTCTGGCCGTCCAAGTCTCCTGTGGGCTCGTCAGCCAGCAAAAGCTTGGGACTGGTGATCAGCGCACGCGCCAGAGCCACTCTCTGCTGCTCGCCGCCAGAAAGCTCTCCCGAACGATGATGCGCCCGCTTCTCCAGCCCGACCTCACGCAACCAGCGTGAAGCCAACGGCTCTGCCTGCTGCCAACTCTGCCCACGAAGCAACAGCGGCATGGCTACATTCTCTGCCGCCGTGAACTCCGGCAGCAAGTAATGAAACTGCCAAACGAAGCCGGTTTCGCGATTGCGAAAGTCTGCGGCCTCATCGTGAGACAACGAATTCAATCGCAAGTTGGCGCAGTATACGTCACCTGCAGAAGCACGATCAAGAGCGCTCAAGATGTGCAACAGGGTACTCTTTCCAGCGCCGGATTCTCCCACGATCGCAAGCATTTCTCCTTGCTTCACAGCAAATGACAAATTTTCAAAGAGCACCAGATCCGACTCTCCGGATCGAAAGACCTTCTTCAAACCTTCGACGCGAAGCATAGAACCGTTATCCTTTAGATGCATCGTCTTCGACTTTCGTTCCAAGTGGCCTGCTCCGTGCATGTTGACCGAATCCGCGCCTACAGTTCCAAAGGTATTTTGCTCGCCTAACACTCCCTACCCAACATATAGTGCGCCCAAACGGCTTAATGTGACTAAAATCACGGTTCTAAAACAGCAAATCCAAGTGCTGCAATGGGTTTATCGCCAGCATGTAGGGGCGGAAACAACGTGCGGAGAGCAGCGTGCGGCACCCCTGGCCTGTGGCCCGTCGCAGCAGTCGTAAATTGCGCTTCGCGCAACCCCGGGCGAGGCGCACGGGGCCACATTGACACTTATTCATACCGCAGGGCCTCGGCGGGTAGAATTCTCGACGCCGACCATGAAGGATACAGAGTCGCCACAAACGAGACCAGCAATGTGAATACTGCGATCCAGGCACCGTCCACTAGCCGAGGAGCAAAGGGGACGTAGTCGATGGAATAAACCTCGGGCGAGAGCTGGATCAGGTGGTAGCGGCTTCCCACAAATGCAAGCGCGTAGCCGGCAATGAGGCCAAGTACCGTTCCCACGACGCCGATCAGAACTCCCTGCGCAATGAAGACGTTGCGCACCTGCGCCCGCCGGGTGCCCATCGACATCAGGACCGCTATGTCCTTGGTCTTCTCCATGACCATCATGATGAGGCTGATCAGAATGTTCAGCGCCGCTACAAGGACAATCAGACCGATAGTGATAAAGGTGATAAGGCGTTCGGTTTTCAGTGCCTTGAATAGTGCGCTATTTCGCCGCAGTTCATTACTCGCCATGAAGCCTTTGCCGGCTGCGTTTTCAACGCTCGTCGCGACCTCGTCGGCTCTATCGAGATCGTCGATCTTGAATTCGACTACTGAAATCAGGTCGCCAAGGCCAAACAGCCGCTGCGCGTCTGAGAGCCGCGTGAATGCCCAACTCGAATCGTAATCGAAGAATCCGGAGTTGAAGATTCCCACGACTTTGAAGCGGTTGTACTTGGGCACCATACCGAAAGGTGTCAGTTCTCCCTGCGGGCTGGTGACCAGAACTGGATCGCCTACCCTCGCGCCGAGGCTGTCAGCCATCTCTTTACCAAGCACGATGGGCGGCATGGCGGCTACTCGCGCCTGTACGCCCTCGAGCGAGTCAGGAGATTGTGTGTCGGAATTAGTCTGTGTAGGGGCGGGCGCCTCGCCCGCCCTCGCCGAAGGCGATGAAGATGCAGTTGCCGATGTCGGTTGCTCCACTTCTCCCTGATTTTGGGAGAGGTGGGGGTTTTCGCCCGTATCGTCCAAAGCCGTAGCCGACCCCTGAGTCACGGAGTTGAGCAAATCCCCGACCTTGCGCTCGTATTTGGGAATCATCCCCTTAAGTACCGCGCCACGCGCCCGGGGCCCACGCGAAATCAACACCTGCTCGAAGATTGCTGGAGCTGCAGCCACAACGTGCTGTTCCTTCGACAAGCGATCCATCAGCGGAGGCCAATCTTTAATCCCGTCATCGGCGATGCGCTGCAAACTTATGTGCGAAGTCGACCCAAGCAGTCGCTGCTGCAAGTCCTGTCGAAAACCATTGTTGATGGCGAGAGCGATCACAAGCGAGGCGACTCCCGCCCCCACACCCGCGATGGAAATGCCCGTGATGATTCCAATGAAAGCCTGGCGCCGCTTAGCGCGCAGGTAGCGGGATGCGATGAAAAGCTCGAATCTCATCCAGAGATCTTTCGTTGCACTAAGGATTTCGGCGCGCGGCTCAGACGCCCCGCAAACGGCTCAAGTTCGAAGCACATGAAGAATTCTTGGCTGTCAGCTATCAGCTTTCAGCCAAACCGGATTATAGCGGCTCAGCCGAGTCAGGCTGCTATGCTGTGTCCGGATTCTCCTGATGAGTACACCGCTGCGCTTTGCCCTTTGTGGGCTGTTGTTGCTGTTTTGGAGTTCGCATGCTCTTTCGCAGAAAGCGAACGCCCCGGCAGGAATGGTCAGCAAGATGCACTCGATCGCCGGCAGGGATTCTCTTGATTGCGGTCACATGGCGCCGGAAGCAGATCCGAAGGTGTCGTTGAAATGCGCGCGGCAGGCGATCAAGCGAAAGCAGGCGTTCGTTGTCCGGTACGATGAGGACGGGATTGAAGGTCGTCTTTTCACGGGCTTCGCCGGGGACGGAGCGGGAAATGTCTATTGGCTCCATTTCGACAGCTACACCTGCCAGGATCCCCGCCGCTATCCTGACCGGTGTCCGCAGGTAGTGAAGTGCCCGAGACCTGTTCGCCTTTTCTATTATCTTGACATGCATGGACTGCCCTACGGGTATGACTGCGTTCCACGCTATGACAAGAAGCTGAACTGAGCGTTACAGTCGCGGAATGAGTGCGGGCACTGCACACTGATATCGTCGGTATTCCTCACCGAATCTTTTTTCTAACTCAGCATCCTCCATTCTGATCATCACCGTGCCAGTGGCGATCGCAAACGCTGTCAACAGCCAGGACACTAGCAATCCTGTTCCCATGCTCCATGCCAGCATTTCGCACAGATGCCCCAGATAGACCGGATGCCGCACGTGGGCGCGGATTCCTGTTGTGATGAGGCGATCGTCGCGATGATCGGTGCGGACCTCGGGCAGTCCTCCCAATTGCGCCCAGCTGAAATGGGCTCCCGAGCGGGCGTATAGAAAAAAGCCAAGCGCGAAGAGCACGGCCGCCGGCATCCAGGTCCACAGCGTGGAATAGAGCTGAACGTTACGCCAGTGGCCGGTGATTGCGCCGATCCCCACCCACATCGTCAGCCACGCTGGTACAAGCAACCGAAATGGCGAACGCTGCTTTTCGCGCCATATGCGTGCGCGGGGATGGACCATCAGCCAAAACAGCGGCACCGTGGAGTAAACCACGCAGGCAAGCCATCCCACGGTTTGAACGACACGCATGATGAGATTCTACGTCTGTGTGGGTCTTAGCGGCCTCGATCACTAACGCTCTTGCCAAGTACCGGGCAGTCGCCATTGCGCGCTGTCGCGCGCAAACCCGGACGAGGCGTCCGGGGCTACATAATCCGCTGGTAACTATCCGATTCCGCGCCTTGCTGCCATAATGAAAAAATGGGAAGTGGTTTCTTTAACGAAAATTGGCTTCCGAAGTCCGTCCTCTTACTCAGGACGTATGATCGGCACAAATTTCTCCTCGATCTGATCGCCGGCGTCACGGTCGGCCTGGTCGCGCTCCCACTAGCAATGGCATTCGCCATTGCATCAGGACTCACCCCGCAAGCGGGCATCTATTGCGCCATCGTCACTGGATTTCTTATCTCCGCTCTGGGCGGTTCCAAGACACAAATCGGCGGCCCGACGGGTGCGTTCGTTGTCGTCGTGGCCGGCATCATCGCCGCGCATGGCGTCGATGGACTGTTCATGTGCACCGTGATGGCGGGCGTTCTGCTTGTCATCATGGGACTAACGGGACTCGGCACAGCCGTGAAGTTCATTCCCCGGCCGGTCGTGATCGGTTTCACCAATGGCATTGCGGTTCTGATCGCCAGCACACAGATCAAAGATTTCTTCGGCTTGCAATTAGATAAGGTCCCCGGCGTGTTTTGGCTTCGCGTGGAAGCCCTGGCCCGTAGTTTTCATACACTTTCTTTCGAAGCAACCGCTCTCGCGGCGTTTACGCTACTGACGCTGATCATCTGCCGCAGCTTATCACCCCGCATCCCGGGCCCGATTGTGGCACTGCTTTTCGTCACCGTTGCGGCTTACTTCTTCAAGCTGCCAGTCGAGACAATCGGAAGCAGATTTCATGAAATCCCGGGCGGATTACCGCACTTGCAGGTTCCGAAGTTTCGCTCAGATCTTATTCATGGACTGCTCGGGCCGGCATTCACAGTCGCGATGCTGGGTGCAATCGAGTCCCTCATGTCGGCGGTTGTTTCGGATCGCATGAGCAACGACCGGCATAATCCGAATGTAGAACTGGTGGCGCAAGGCGTCGCCAACGTGTTCTCGCCCATGTTCGGAGGGCTCCCGGCCACCGGAGCCATCGCGCGTACGGCCACCAACATCCGCTCCGGAGCGCAGACGCCGATAGCGGGGATGATCCACGCGCTAACTCTTCTTTGCGTTTTGCTGTTCGCGTCGAAGCTGGTCAGCTATGTTCCTTTAGCCGCACTCGCTGGAATCCTGATGGTGGTCGCCTACAACATGGGCGAGTGGCGGGAAATTCCACAACTATTAAAGCTGACGAAAACCGACATTAGCATCTGGCTGGTGACATTTGCGCTGACAGTCTTCGCCGATCTGACGGTCGCCGTCGAAGCGGGGATGATTCTTGCCGCGTTGCTGTTCATCAGCCGAGTAGCCTCGACTACCACCGTGTCACAGGTCACCGAAGACTACGTGGAAGACGGCCGCGTACACATCCTGCAGGACAAAGACATTCCCTACTATGCGACGATCTTCCGCATCCATGGACCGTTTCTTTTCGGCGCGACTGACAAAATTTCGGCGGTGACGGAGAACATCCACAAGCTTCCACCGGTTGTGATCTTGCGTCTGCGCAACATGACTGCTCTGGATGCAACGGGACTCTTTGCCATCGAGGAAGTGGCCAGGCAACTGCACGCCAACAAACGCACGCTAATTCTCTGCGGTGCGCGTGAACAGCCCTCACAGCTAATCCATCAGGCGGAATTCTCAGAGGTCATCGGAGATGAGAATATCTGCGAAAATGTGCAGGAAGCCCTGCGTCGCGCCGAAGAAGTCTACGAACACCTGGAAGCCAGAAGAGTGCCCGCCACTACGTAGCTCCTGTAGGGGCGGACGCCTCGTACGACCCCGAGACGCTAAGCCCCAGTGGAAGCGGCGTCACTTGTTCCCGCTCTCATCGCACCCTAACAGTCGTCATTGCGCTTCGCGCAAGCCCGGGCGAGGCGCCCGGTCCTACATTTTCAGAAACGGAACAGGTACGACGCCTTCACAAAGAACTGGCGGCCGTCATTGATGTACCCATGGGGTGTCGTCATGATTGCGCCGGTCACCGGATCTTGCGTCAGGTTGCGATCCAGGTTCCCGAGATCGCTGTTATATCCAACATAAATAGCAGTACCGGGATGAATCAGGTAGGTGATCAGGAAATCGGTATTGAAGTTCTTCGTTCGCGGAAGTGTACTGATATCGGGATTCGACAGCACCGCGTTGTACTGCAAAATCAGCCGGGCCGACAGGTTCTTTGTGAACTGGTAGTTCCACTTACTGCGGATGATGTGGTTCGTAACCGCCGTCAGATTCGAATCGCGCTCCCGGACATGCTCGAGCAAATAAGCATTGTCGATGCGCAGACGCCCGGCTGCGTGAAAAGTCACCGTGAAGTTGCCCTGATCCTCGTGTCCCATCGCCGGAATTCCCGACACAGGGTTGTAATTCACGCCCTTGCCAGAAACGAAGAAGGCGGTTACATCAAATTCCTTGAACCAACTTGTGCCCGCTTCAAATCCCCAGAACGGCTGCGGATAAGCGGTGACTCGCGTCAGCGCGCTGTAATCGATCGGGCGCAAGCGAACGTCGTCATAGCCAAATGGATGGAAATCAATATACGTTCCGGCAGTCATGTCCACGCGAAAGCCGGGATAAAAGAAGTAATCGAGTGCAGTCCCGCTGTGATCCCAGATGTTGAACTGCTGCAGCGTTGGGCCGTACGAGATCAGATACTTTCCTTCCGGACGCCAATAGTAGCTGGCTTTGAGCATTTGCTCGCGAAGATCCACCCTGTTTACGAATCCTGTCTGCGTTTCGAAATTGGGACTGTAATCGATGTATTGCGATTGCAGGTTGAGTCGGTGTCCTATGCGTTCCAGATTAAGTTTGTATCCGAGTCCATCCAACTGTGGTGTTCCCGCGATCACATCATGCGTGGAACTTGCCAGTGCCTGCCCCTGCAAGCGCCAGTGCGAATCCAGTTTCATATTCGCGTCAATCCCTCCCACGCGATTGAATCCGCCGGCAAATTCTTTGTCGGTAAAGATTGCGCCAACCGTCGATTGATCCAGAACATCGCGGCTCACCCGGGCGATGGTGTATGTGGCCCGGTCTCCGGCATGTGCATCGGTCGGCGGAAGTGCTTCTCCCGGCGCGCGGTCGTCGCTAGCAAGAACGCCCACAGCCCAGGGACCCGATTTTCCCGTGAGGCGCAATCCAAACTCCGGATGCGCGATGTTGCGCGTAAAGACCGCAATGATCGGACTGGTGAAGTAGTTGCTGTTCTCCAGAAAGAAGGGGCGCTTCTCGGGAAAGAACACGGCAAAGCGCTGGTTCACGGTGATTTGTGGCTGGTCAGATTCGATCTGGCTGAAATCAGGATTGATCGTCGCGTCGAGCACGAAACTGTCATGGAAGATGAACTTCGCGTCCAGTCCAATCTCCGGCTGGAGGGTGCGGTTCTCAAACACAGGATGGCTCGGATCGCGGTCATCGATATCCCGAAACCCACGTAGCAGGCCGTAAGGAATCAATTGAATATTATGAGCGGGCGAAATCTGTTCGATGCCCGTGGCCGTGGCAGCCTGGTTGAAGCGTCCCTGGATTCGATTCGAGATCCGCGGCCAGAACAGGTTTTCGTTCGTGCGGGGAATACTTCTGTTCAGGATGATTCGCCACTGCTGTTTATCCAGGCCCGGAAACCGCAGGCTTTTGAAAGGAATCGTCATCAGCAGCATGTAACCCTGGCTGGTAAGGCGGCCCTCGGAGTTCCACACTGTGTCGAACGACTGATCGAACCCGCTAAAATCAGCAGGCTGCCCATTACCGATCGAACCCTCGGTCCAGAGAGCATCCCACTGGATGCCCAACGGATTGGCCGCAAAGGCGTATCCGCGGCGCGCATCGTTGAACGTATCGATCATGATCTCGGCCGAGTCGTCGGAGAAGATGTCCTCACGCCGGGTCATGCGTGCGCGGATCTTGTCGGGCTCCTTGTCCCAGCATAGGAAAACGGCGTACAGATTGTGATCGTCATACGCGAGATAGACGTCAGTATCCTGCGTGGGCTGTGCGCCATCGGCCGGTTCGCGAGCGATGAATCCAGACACCTTCAGCATGCGCTCCGCGATGTGAGCGGTCGGCCGCATGGATTCGAAGTCAGCTAAAGTCGGCGGCGCTGCGATGCGCGGAATCCGGATGGCGGGTGGCTCTGCGTAAGCCAATAGCCCGAAAAGCAGGATGAAAAATGTGACCTGGAGCAAGACCAGACGTATCTTTGCGAAACTCACGGGGACGTGGAGCATTGTACATGGCTGGCGCACGTCTCCGGGTCAATGAACCTGTGTGGATTGAGGTTCCCGAGCGCCGCCCAGAATTGGACGACGGTCGAGGCGATTGGATAGCGGCGGTTCGCGTGATAACTCCTTATCCTCTAGACTATCTGTGAGGACCGCTCTCCTGAATGATCATCAATCACGCGGAACGTGCTCACAACCACAATTGGGAGCTTGATCCGGTCATCCGGTCGCTGTTGGATACCGATTTTTACAAGCTGCTGATGTTGCAGTTCATCTGGAAACACTTCCCTAAAACCAGAGTCGAGTGGTCGCTGGTGAACCGGCATCCCGCAATTCGGATTGCTGACATCGTCAACATCGAAGAATTCAAAGTTCAGTTACAGCACGTCCGCGGGTTGCACTTTCGCAAATCGGAACTCGTTTGGCTGGCGGGCAACACGTTCTATGGGCGACGGGGAATCTTCGAGCCGGCATTCCTAGAGTGGCTGGAGCGAGACTTTCGGCTCTCCGACTATCAGTTCCGCGTACGGGAAGGGCAGATTCAACTCACCTTCGCAGGAACATGGACCGAGACTACCATGTGGGAGTTGTACGCTCTCGCGATCGTGGACGAACTGAGAACGCGAGCGCAGCTGAAGACATTGAGCGAGTTCGGCCTCGACATCCTCTACGCCCGTGCCAAGACGAAACTGTGGGGCAAGATCGAGCGCTTGCGTGGCGTGCCCGGACTGAGCGTGGCCGACTTTGGAACGCGCAGGCGGCACAGCTTTTTGTGGCAGGAATATGTGGTTGTTGCGATGGCAGCAAACCTGGGCAGCAACTTCATCGGCACGTCCAACGCATTCCTTGCTCACAAGCATGATCTCGAGGCCATTGGAACCAATGCGCACGAGATCCCCATGGTCATGGCAGCGCTGGCCAAGGATGATGCAGAGTTGAAGGCTTCGCAGTTTAAGGTACTCGAATTGTGGCAGCAAACCTACGAAGGAGCCCTTCGGGTGATGCTCCCCGATACATTCGGAACGACACAGTTCTTAGGTAGTGCTCCGGATTGGGTAACTGATTGGACCGGACAGCGCGTCGACAGCAAAGATCCCTACATCGCTGGCGATGAATATATCGCCTGGTTGAAGGCCCGGGGGCGCGACCCGCGCGAAAAATTGCTCATCGCATCCGACACACTCGATGTCGACGCGATTCTGGGTCTACACGCATACTTCGCGGGATCGATCGCGGCGGGAGCGGGGCCCAATGATTTTCGCAGCGCCTCCGATTTTTACGATCGCAGCAAATGGACCAACGATCGCCGGCTTCGCTTTAGCGCCGGCTGGGGAACGCTGCTGACGAATGATTTTCGCGGATGCAGTCCAAATGATGGCGCCGGCTTTGACCCCATAGGACTGATCTGCAAAGTATCCAGCGTCGAGGGACAGCCGGCGGTGAAACTTTCCGATAATTATTCGAAGGCCCTCGGCCCGACTGCGGAAATCGAACGCTACAGGAAAGTATTCGGCACGGCAGGCGTAGCGAATGCTCCGCTGGTTGCGTAGCTCACGGGAGTGTAGCCCCGGGCGCCTCGCCCGGGGTTGTGTGCGAAAGCGCGCAATGCTCTCGTCAGACACTGACTCAGGGCCAGCGTCGCAGCAAACAATCGACACGCGTCGCTTTGCTCCGCGGGGCGGACGAGGCGTCCGCCCCTACACAATTCCGTGCTCCCACAACCACTCCATTCTGTGTCACATTAGAAGTTCATGCCTTCGACTGCAGACGCCAGGGCGGGACGCGCCGCCTTCACGCATCCGGATTTCCTCCTCTTCCAGGTTGCGCGGTTTCTGATCGTCTCCGCAGTAGAAATGCAGGCCGTGGCTGTCGGGTGGCAGGTGTACGAAATTACCAAGCGCCCGCTGGACCTTGGTTACGTGGGCCTTGCTCAGTTTCTTCCGGGCATCATTTTGTTTCCACTGTCCGGACATGCATCCGACCGCTTCGAGCGGCGTACGGTCCTATCAGTGTGCTACGCGGGCTACGCAGTCTGCTTTGCACTCTTGCTCGGCTTGAGCAAACGAGGCGTTTCGTCGATCGTTCCTATCTACGTCATCCTCGTGATGATCGGGATTGTGCGCTCGTTCAACGGTCCGGCGAGCCGCTCGATTTTGCCGCAGCTTGTGCCGGAAGAACACTTCGCCAATGCGGTCGCGTGGAACGCCACGATTTTTCAGGCCGCGACCATCCTTGGCCCGTCGTTCGGTGGAATCGTATATGCCGCTTTCGGAGGGCCGTCTGCGGTTTACATCATCGCAATGCTGACGGCGGTCGGAGCCACAGTTACGACATTCCGCATCAAGACGCAAGAAACTGCGCGTCCGCGGGAGCCAATGACTGTGAAGACGCTCTTTGCCGGCTTGCACTTTATTTGGAATAAGAAACTGATTCTTGGTGCCATCTCCCTCGATTTGTTCGCGGTAATGCTAGGTGGAGCAGTTGCTCTACTCCCGGTTTACGCGCGAGAAATCCTGCACACGGGCCCGTGGGGATTGGGCCTGCTGCGCACCGCGCCGGGAGTCGGCGCGGGATTGATGGCAATCGTGCTGGCGCATTGGCCTCTACGCGGAAACTCGGGGCCGAAATTGCTGTGGGCAGTCGCCGGATTCGGCGTGTTCACGATCGTCTTCGGACTGTCGCGCAGCCTGACGTTATCTCTGATCGCACTTGTTCTCGCGGGCGCAAGCGACATGATTAGCGTCATCATTCGCGCTACGCTTACGCTTTTGGCGACTCCGGACGACATGCGGGGACGAGTTACCGCAGTCGACATGATTTTCATCGGAACTTCGAACGAGTTTGGGCAGTTCGAGTCCGGACTCACCGCACAATGGTTTGGAACGGTACCTGCGGTCGTGCTGGGCGGCGTCGGGACTCTGGTAGTCATAGCGCTGTGGACATGGCTGTTCCCGGAATTACGCCAGGCCGGCGAGTTGAACTCGCTCACGGTTGAGGCTCAATCGACAACAGCCGATCCCGCATAACCAACGACGAGTTATGCCGTAAAATGTCCGATTCCATCACCACAGAGGATCGGATTGATCGAACGCTACTTCCGTCTCAAGGAAAACCAGACCACGGTTCGCGCCGAATTCCTGGGCGGACTCACGACTTTCATCACGATGGCGTACATCGTCGTGGTGAATCCCCAGATTCTCTCCAAGGCAGGAATGCCGGTGGATGGAGTCGTATTCGCCACCTGCATTTCGGCGGCGGCGGCCACTCTGGTGATGGGCCTGTACGCGAATTATCCGATCGCTTTGGCTCCCGGCATGTCGCTGAATGCCTACTTCACATATTCCGTCTGCCTGGGAATGCATGTGCCCTGGCAGACTGCGCTCGGGGTGATCCTTCTCTCAGGAATCTTCTTTCTGATCCTCACAGTCAGCCGAGTTCGCGAACAGATTGTCAACGGTATCCCCGACTGCCTGAAGCATTCCACCGCGGGCGGTATCGGGATGTTCATTGCATTTGTAGGACTTAGGAATGCCAACCTCGTCGTAGCGAATCCGGCAACATTCGTCAGCTTGGGGAGTCTTTCGAATCGCGAGGCGCAACTGGCGTGCGTGGGACTTGCGATCATGCTCATCCTGATGACGCGCAAGATCACGGGAGCCATTCTGATTGGCGTGATTGCAACGACCTTGCTTGGGATCATTCGCGGCATGACTGCATGGCCAGCGCATATCTTGTCGTTGCCGCATCCGGCAGCGACATGGCTGAAGCTCGATCTAAGAGGTGCGCTCCACCTTGGTTTACTGGAGATCGTTTTCGTTTTTCTTTTTGTGGACCTGTTCGACAATGTGGGCACGCTGCTCGGAGTCTGCGAGCAAGGCGGGTTCGTCAAAGATGGCAAGATACCGAGGGTTGGAAGGGCTCTAGTTTCCGACGCCATCGGTACAGTCTTCGGGGCGCTTACCGGAACGTCGACCGTAACCAGCTACATCGAAAGCGCGGCGGGAGTGGCTGCCGGCGCGCGCACAGGCTTGAGCAATATCTTCGTGGCCGGATTGTTTCTGCTGGCGGTATTTTTCACTCCGCTAGCGGCGGCGATTCCTGGCTATGCGACTGCGCCTGCTCTGATTGTTGTGGGTGCGCTGATGACAGAGTCCATCGGCCGCGTGACCTGGTCCGACTTCACCGATGCGGTCCCCGCCTTTGTCACACTCCTGGCGACTCCGCTGACCTTCAGCATCGCAACTGGCCTCAGCCTCGGACTGATTTCTTACACGTTGGTGAAAGTCGCGGCGGGACGGTTTCGAGAAGTGAGCCCCGTGATTTGGATCCTCACTATCCTCTTTATCTTCCGTTACGCATATCTCGCGGCAGAATGATTCTGCTTGTGTGACTGCAGAAGGAAGGCTTACGGAACTGTGACTGTCACCGTGGCCGTGGTGCGGTCATATTGATTCGTAGCGTAAAGCTTATAAGTGGTGGTGGCGGTTGGATTCACGGTCACACTGCTGTCACGAATGGCGCCGGGGCCGGGTGAGATGATCACATAGTCTGCATTACTCACGTTCCAGGACAAAGTTACGCTGCCACCCGAAGACACATGCGCCGCTGAGGCTGTAAAGCTCCCAATAACCGGGGCATTTCCTGTCGGATAATTGGAACTCGTATAAATCGGATTCATCTGCACCACTTCAAACGCCGAAGCGGGTACCGTCTTCAGTGAATCGAGGTCCGATCCCCAGCGGCTGTCGGATACTCCAGTTACATAGAGCGAGCTTCCATTGTCCGCCAGGATCAATCCATAGTGTTTCATTGCGGTGAGGATCACCTGCATCTGCGAGGAGAAGCCCGAGATGTTGTAGCTCGATTTCAGACGCAACCGCATACCCATCGGTGGCGCGCTCGAATCACTCGTATTCCCGGCCCAATGTGACGCAGGTGGAGTAATCGCCGCCCTTGTGCGCGGAAGCGTGAACCGGAAGGCGTGATGAATTGTCCCGGATGCAACTTCGTCATAGCGCACCAATCCGGGGAAAACAGGCAATCCTGCAGCATCAGCAGATGTCCACGTATAGGGTCGCTGCTCATCGGCCAGCAAGTCCCAAACAGCGGTCGCATCGGCGTTCCAGCTTCCGTTGCTATTCGGCGATGCGTTGTAGAGTTCGTAGAGGAAGCAATTCCCGCTGTCGAGCACCAATACATGGCGATCACCTGTGCTCGACGTTCCACCTTCTACCGGAGCATTGGCCGGAACTGGCATGGGTCCGGGATCGCTCTCATCTCCATACGCCTGCAGATTCACAGCGACAAGCGGCTGGTTGCCATCCACCACGACATAAGGAATCCCGTAAGTTGGATCGTTGCCCCAATCCGGGTGAACATTTACTGATCCTACCCAACTAGAGATGATCGAGCCGGAGTTCGGATCAACGGGTGCCGAAGAGATATCGGTATTCCATAAATTGCTTCCGGTGAATGGCACAAATCCGCCGAGGCTTGCGCCTTGACCGGTTGACATGACGTTGCAGGACAGGTTGCCGCCGCCCGTTCCTCCGCCGTTCCCACCGCCGCCCCCATTTCCTCCTCCCCCGCCTCCACTATTTCCGCCCTTACCTCCGGAATTGTTGGACGAATTCGACATCCCGGAGCAGGCTGCAAAAAGTAAGGATGCAAGCAGAAGGGAAAGAGAGGAAATGGTCCGCCAGCTTGAACGTGACCCGTGCATGTCTATATTGTCGGCCACGCGGCGCCCGGCCAACAGAGGCCTTTCGGACATGTCCGGATTCTCCGGCTAGTGTAGGGGCGGACGCATTCGTCCCCCCGGTCGCCGGCCTACTTACCCCGAAGAAGAGTCTTGGCAGCGCCCATGTTGTCGTACTTGTCGTACACCCGCACCACAACGACATGCTCGGAAGCAGCATTCTTCCCAGATTCCGGCACAACCTTGAAGTCGTAGTCCTCGACCTTCGAATCCGCCAGTTGTCCAACCGGCTCGACGTACTTCCAGTCGCTGGCGTCGACAGAATACTCGGCGCGCTTGATTGCCGAGAATCCATCTTCGGCGCGGAAGTGAACGTGAATCTGCCCAGCCTCATTCGTGCCTGTGAGATTCTCAATGCGCGGAGCCGTCGTATCCACTTCAAAGCGCCGGCTCTCGCGTGACACGGTCAGGGCTTCTCCTGGAGAATGCGAGGGTGCATCCGAAGCGATCACCTTGATGGTGTATCCGCCGTCGGGGAGCAAACTGGCGTCGAAGGAATATGCCTTATCGGTGACGTTGTCCTTCAGCAGCAGCCATCGTGACTCGCCATCGCCGCGATAGTAAACCGAGTACACCAGCTGATCGTCATTGTCGTCATGCGCAGTCCATTTGACGCCGATCGAATCGCGGTCATGCGTGCTTGGTATTGGCGATTCAAAATGCGGCACGGAAGGGTTGCTGGAATCCGTACTCGTGTTCAGCGGAGATTTCGGCAGCGGTTGGTACCGCAGTCCCACTTGCACAGTTACATCTTCCACTTCCGGCGCAACATTCTTGGGCAGATAATTCACCGTTACCGAGTCCACTGCCGGATGTGAGCCTCCGTCGTGCAGCACGGCCTTCCACTGCGCATACCGTGCGGGCGGGACGCTCAATTCCCCACCCTTCGTCAAATCAACCTGCTTCCACGGACTCCAGTTGCGGTCGGGATTATCCACGTTTCCGCTGCGAGCCAGCAGATCGACGTTGCCGTTTCCGCGGAAGTCGGCGCGTCCCCATCGCGAGAAAATCTTCGCGTCGAATACATCGCTCTCGTACGACCCTTCCTTCTCAGCTCCGGGCCCGAGCACAAACACTTTTCCCAGATTGCTGGTGACCGCGTAAAGGGCTCCGTTCGGAGCCTTTGCGAAATCGGTGACCTGCGAGGCCGGAGCCTTCAACAGGTCGGAATAGTCATCCGGTCCATCGATCGCAAACACATGCCCGCGGTTTCCTGTGCCGGCCAGCAACTTGTCATGAGAATCGAATGCAAGCGCGTACACGATGTCTTCGCGCGATGTCCAGATGCGCAATGGCGATCCATCGGAACTGATCCGATAAATGTCCGACCCACCCGCTGCTCCTCCTCCAGGAATCGGAAAAGCCGCCATCGTTGCCGGATTCGGCGTCGTGACGATGCCCGGATTTTGTGCTCCCGGCAGAGGATTCGGATTCGCTCCCATGTTGATCATGATCGACGGCGTGCCCGGCGCACCGCCCATGCCAGGCCGTTTCTCGCCGACTCCAGCGGCGTAAATGTTGCCGTCGCGGTCGAGTGCCAGCGCGGTAATCTCTTTCTTTGGCGCGCTGTACAGCACGAACCCTTCACCCGACGGGGAAATGCGGTACACCAGGCCGCTTCCATCGGTACCGGCGATCAGATTTCCCTGCGCATCAAACGCCATCACTCGAATGTGCGTCTCATCGCTCTTGAAGAAAACGGAGTGCTCGCCTTTTGGTGTCACCTTATAGATTTCACCGTGATCGCCCGTGGCCACAAACAAATTTCCTGACTTATCGAGTGCGAGATCCCAAATGTATTTCGTCCCAGGCGCAAAATATTCTGACGAACTCCACGACGGATCCAACGCCGGCTTATTGGTATCTTTGTGTGCATTGTCGGCAGGCTTGTTCTCGCTCGGTGAGGCGGCCGTGTTTTGTCCCGGCTTGTGCTCAATCTTGTAGACCTTGCCATCGGGCGCCGTGGCTGCGAATATCACACCTCCCGCCGCCACGCGCAGAGCCTGCACCTGCAACTCTTGCGGTTGAAAAATGATGGTCGACTTGCCATCCGGAGTAATGCGGTAAACCCGCGCCGGAGATCCGGTGGCAGCGTAAATGTTGCCCGCATCATCGGCCGCGGCCGCCCAGATATAGGTCGAAGGCGTTGCGTAGAGCAGCTTGAACGATGGCGCCAGTTCGAGTCCCCCGGAGTTGCGGATCGCCACTCCGTTGGCCGTGCCTTTCACCAGATCCTCGAATTTCGATTGTTCCCACGTGCGCGTGCCTTCAGCAGCGGCGCGATGGCAAATCGTTGTAACAACGACGGCAAGAAAGAGAGCCAGAGAAACGTAACGTGGAATTCTGAGAGTGATCTGTAAATTCATAGTCGATTGGAAATCCGGCAGTCGGAATGGAATAGCTTCTGCAATGGCCAGTAGCTTCAGGTTAACACGCAAATGGCCAGTATTGCTGCACTTGCATCAAATGCAAAGTTCACCGTCCGAACGCTCCCGCCGTCAGCGTTCCTGGCAATTTTCTCGGTGTTGTCAGCGGCCTTTCTTAGCGAACTCGGCGGTAAAGGTTTTCGGCCAGAGGTCCGGAGCATGAGCAGAGAACTCCTCTCTGCCGTGTTATCGTAGATTTTCATGCACACATCGCGGCAAAAGTTGCTAATGACGCTCGCCCACAAATCATTTCGACTCGGCGAGTTCAAATTGTCATCTGGGGGTACGAGCGACTACTACATCGATTGCCGCACGACGACGCTCGACGCGAAAGGCTCCCGCCTGACCGGCGAAGCATTCCTGGAAGAAATCAAGCAGCGGGGTTGGAAGCCGCAGGCAATCGGCGGGCTCACCATGGGAGCCGACCCCATCGTAGTCGCCGTCTCTGTTGTTAGTGGCGAACTCAATGGCTTCCTCGTACGCAAGGCCGAAAAGCAGCACGGAACCGGACAGCGAATCGAAGGCTATCGCGAAAAAGGCGCCCGCGTAGTGATCGTCGATGACGTCTGCACCACAGGCGCATCAACTGTCCAGGCAATCGAAGCCGCCCGCGACTTCGGATTTGAAATCGTCGGAGTCATGTGCCTGGTTGAGCGCGAAGAAGCCAAGGGACGACCGAATGTTGAGAAAGCGGCAGCTCCGGCACCCTTCATCTCGATCTTCACCTCCAACGATGTGCGGCAACAGCACATCCTGCAAAACGACGACACCGAGCCGAGCATCTTCGCGGTAGCAGCGGTCTGCGAAATCTGCGGCCGGCCAGCAGTAACAAACGCTCCGAGAAAACTCTGCGAAGCGCACAGAATGTAACGGCAGTCCCACAGCCGAAGACCGACGACCGAAGACGAATCTATGATTCAAACCCTCGAATGGACAGATAAAGGCGTACGCTTCATCGATCAGACGAAGCTGCCCACGGAAGAAGTCTATGTAATCTGCAAGACGCACGAGCAAGTGGCCGACGTCATCCGCAACATGGTAGTGCGTGGCGCCCCAGCCATCGGCGTCGCCGCCGGTATGGGCATCGCTCTCGGCGTCAACAATTCCAAAGCCGAAAGCACCGGCGATCTGAAACGCGACTTCGATGCGATCTGCGACCTGATCAGCAAGACGCGACCCACTGCGGTGAACCTCTTCTGGGCGATCCGCCGAATGCAGGATAAATTCGAGCGCATTCGCATCCGTCCCATTCCGCAAATCAAGCGCGATCTCATTGAAGAGGCCCAGCGCATGCACGCGGAAGACATCGCAGCCAATCAAGCGATGGGCCGCCACGGCGCCACGCTCATGCCTAGCGAAGGAGGCGTTCTCACTCACTGCAACGCCGGAGCTCTCGCAACGGCCGGGTACGGCACCGCTTTGGGCGTGATCCGCGCAGCAGTCGAGCAGGGAAAAAAGATACACGTCTTCGCCGATGAGACCCGGCCCTTCCTGCAAGGTTCGCGCCTCACGGCGTGGGAACTGATGAAAGACGGCATCCCGACCACTGTTATCTCCGACAATATGGCCGGAGCCATGATGCGGCAGGGAAAAATCGGTGCCATCGTCGTTGGAGCCGATCGTATCGCGGCCAACGGAGACGTGGCCAACAAGATCGGCACGTATACCGTCGCCGTCCTCGCCAAAGAGCACAACATTCCCTTCTACGTGGCCGCGCCAATCTCTACTGTGGACCTCGCCTGCGCCGACGGAACCGGAATTCCCATCGAGCAACGGAACGGAAAAGAAGTGACTCACATCGCCGGCAAGCAGATGGTGCCCGATGGCGTCTCGGTTGAGAATCCGGCGTTCGACGTAACACCTGCGAAGTACGTGGCCGCGATCATCACCGACAAAGGTGTAGCGCGCGCGCCTTATGGCGAATCCCTCAGGAAGCTGGCCGGGCAGGAAGCGGAAGTCCAACCCTGAGATTGCAGATTGAAGATTTTCGATTGCAGATTTAGAAACCGTGCCGGCACGCTGGTCTCCCAATCTTCGCGTCTCTCGATCAATCTGCAATCTGAAATCTAAAATCTGCAATCAAGATTCACCCGCGTTTGTAAAGTTTGTTAAACGAAAAACTTTGCTCATCCTCCGCTACTTATTCTCCGGGTTCGGGTTGGATTAACCGGTAATCATTAAGTGTTAGTCTGGACCTAAATGCCCGATTTTCTTTTAACGCTTCGTCAGGGGGATGTATGTCGCTACGCGCTCGCCTCGCTCTGCCCGCAATACTCTCAGCACTCGCAGTCTTAGCAGCCTGTGGAGGAGGAAGCAGCGATCCTCCTGTCAATCCGCCGCCCAGCGGAAACTTTAGCAATAGCAACCTGAGTGGGAACTACGTGTTCTCCGTGACTGGAACTGCGGCCGATACCTCCAACGACTTCGTCACAATCATGGGTTCGTTTACCGCGGACGGAAACGGAAACATCACCGGCGGATTTCTTGACCAGAACAGTACTGCGGCGAACGGCTTGATCCTCGACAACATCACTTCAGGCACATATAGCGTCGGTGCCGATGGTCGTCCGGTAGGAAGTTCGAGCAACCCAGCCGGTTTACTGACACTGCAAACGCAGAACTCAGGAGCATTTCAGTTTGACTATGTGCTTACTTCGAGCACGCATGGGCTGCTAACGCAATTCGAGACCTTTGGCAGTGCTAGCGGCAGTCTGGATTTGCAGGCGGATGTCTCACCAGCGGACATCAGTGGGCGCTCCTATGCATTCAACTTCACCGGTGCCTCGGGTTTTGGAAATAGTGTCTGTGGGTTCTCGACCAGCGGCTCTTCCGTGCCTTTTGCTACCATCGGCGCATTTACCCTGGATACAATTGGCACCGTGGTCTCTGGAGTAGAGGACTTCAATAACAATTGCATTTCCAGCGGTTCGACAAACATTGCCATTACCGGCGGTGACATCGATCTCTCAACCTTTCCCGGTACGGCAGCGCTCACAACGGGTACAGGCGGATCGGCGATTACATACACGTTTGACGTCTACCCCATCGATGCCACACATCTGAAGTTCATCGAGATCGACAGCGAACCCATGCTGGTAGGTGATGCATTCACCCAGACATCCGCAATTCCGGCCGGCAACAATGTGTTTACGATGGCGGGTTTCGATATAGACTCTAACGTGGGTGGTCCATTCACTGCCGCAGGTATTTTTGATTTCGATGCGAGCGGAAACATAAAGTCCGATTCGGTTGAAGATATAAACGACGCCCTCGTAAACATCGGCGAAGTTGGCAGTATCACAGGTGGCGGTGCCATTACGGCTATCTCCGCCCCGCTCACCGGCGGACGAACCGAGATCACCTTTGTGACCGGTTTTGTAAACGGGAATAACGGAATCGCATGTTCAAATTGCATCTTCGCCGCATACCCGTCTAGCGGCGGGCTTCAAATGCTGGAAATCGACGATGCTGGAATGACGAATGGCGTAGCGTACTCACAGACCGCAACAACTTTGGCATCTGGAGAGGGCTATGGTCTGAACCAAAGCGGCGTCTTTTTCGATAGCGTCCAACAATTCTCGACTGCGGAAGACGATATCGCTGAATTTACCAACAACAACGGGCATTTCACCGGAATTATCGACGTCAATCAGCAAGGATCGCCCCTTTTCAAGAACAGCTTTTCGGCAGATTACACCGCCGATACAACTGTTGCAGGCCGAGGGTCTGTCTCTCCAAACAGCAATGGATACTTCCTGACTACTTACGTTGTGGATAATTCCACGGCGGTTGCGGTCAGCAGCGACAATACTTTCGTTGGCCTAGGAGTGCTGGCAAAACAAAACTCGAGTGCTAAATCAAACGCTGTGGCGAATCATCTGGCGGTGTTGCGGGGTAACGCGTCTGCTCACATGAGAAACTCGACTGCCAAGAAAGCTTCGCCAACGCACTCATCGCCAATCCACACACAGAACGGTCCCAAGTCTCGATCAATCAAGACTCGGTCCAAGTAAAGACGACGACATAAGGACAATGGCGCGGCAGAAGATTCTACCGCGCCATCTCTCTTGATAGAAATCTTCCAACTAGGGCATTGTTAGCTGAGGCGCGGTGCCTTTAACGCTCTTGGGCGACGCCCTCCGCGCAACGAGCCAGGCCACCACCCGGTACATCAAAAGCATGCCCAGCACCGCTGCGTATTCCAGCGGCTTCTTCAGATCAGCCTTTACCAGCCAGATGTAGTGAATCACCCCCGCGGCTGCGCTGCAATAAATCAACCGATGCAGCACTTGCCACCGCTTCCCCAATTTTCGGATCGCCCACTTGGTGGACGTCAGCGCCAGGGGAATCATCAGCGTGAATGCGGTCATTCCCATGGTGATGAATTTGCGCTTGGCGATGTCGTGCAGCATCTCGTGAACGTCGAAAAACTTGTCGAGCCACACATACGTCATCAAATGCAGGAAACCATAGAAGAATGCGAACAACCCAAGCATTCGCCGAAAACTGACCAGCCAATATTGCCGCGTGACCTTGCGCAGAGGAGTGACCGAGAGCGTCACGAGAAGAAAGATGAGAGTCCAATCACCCGTCGAGTGCGTGATGAACTCAATCGGATTTGCCCCCAGACTGCCATGGAAGCCAAGCCACGCCAGCCGCGCGACCGGCACCAGGCACGCGAGGAAGAGAACGGGTTTGAAGTAACGATGCATGAGAAATCAGGGGCTAGCGACTAGAGGTTAGGGACTAGCAAATGCCCTGAAGAAGTATTCCCTATTCCTAATCCCTAGCCCCTGTTTTAGTAATTCTTCTTCAAATCCATCCCGCTATACAGACTTGCTACCTGATCGCCGTATCCGTTGAACATCAGCGTGGGGCGTTTAAGGAATTCTCCCAGCCGGCGTTCCTTCGCCTGGCTCCAGCGCGGATGGTCCACATTTGGATTCACATTCGCGTAAAACCCATACTCATTCGGCGCAGAGATCTTCCAACTATTCATCGGTTCTTTTTCCACGAAGCGAATCCGCACAATCGCTTTCGCGCTTTTGAACCCATATTTCCACGGCAGCACTAGGCGCAAGGGGGCGCCATCCTGATTGGGAAGATCTTCCCCGTACATCCCGAAGCAAAGCAGCGCCAGCGGATTCATCGCCTCATCCATCCGAAGTCCCTCGACATAGGGCCAGTCCAGCACTTGCCGGCGCTGCCCCGGCATCTGGTTCAAATCGAACAAAGTCGTGAACTCAACGTACTTCGCCTTGCTGGTCGGATTCGCGCGCTTGATCAATTCACTCAGCGAAAATCCGATCCACGGAACCACAATCGACCATCCCTCCACGCATCGGTGCCGGTAGATCCTCTCCTCGGGTGGAGCCATCTTGAGGATCGAGTCAATATCGAGTTCCTGCTTCTTTTCCACCTGTCCGTCGATCTTCACCTTCCATGGCCGAGTACGGAAATTCTTCGCCTGCTCCGCAGGATCGGTCTTGTCGGTTCCAAACTCGTAATAGTTGTTGTAATGCGTGACATCCTTATATGGAGTAACAGTCTCGGTAGTGCTGAACGAACTCTTCTTGATCCCGTCGATCTTGTTCGCCGCCAGTACCGTCGCTGAAGGCAACAACGTTCTCTTCAGGCCAAGCCCGATCGCTGCCGCCGCTCCGGCCATCGCGGCCTCCGCCAGAAACTTGCGGCGATTCAAATACAAGCTCTTGGGCGTAATCTCCGACGAACGAATCTCTGCAGCCTTCTTAATAAGCATGGGAACCCCACCTATCAGTACGAGCCATCCGCCACAAACGGATTGATCTATCTCTCATTCTTTCTCAAATAGGACGCGCGCGGCCAAAAAAAGTTGCAAATGTGTAGCCGCGGACGCATTCGTCCGCTGGGATATGTAGGGGCGGTCGCCTCGTCCACCCCGAGGAGCGAAGCGACGAGTAATCACGGAGTCAAGAATCTCGACTGTAACCAAGATAGAAACTTCTATTGGGTGCCCCATTTCTGGCCGGTTTTGCCAGAAGTGGGGATTTTTAGCCGGAAGCTTTTTACGAAGATTGTGATGCAACGAGGAGCCATGTCCGCTACCCCAGCACTTCCCGAACTTTCCGTGACAAACTTTGCAGAGTGAAAGGCTTTTGCAGGAACGCCGTGCCGCGCTCCGTGGAACCCTCGCTGATGACGGCGTCTTCAGTGTATCCGGAGAGATAAAGCACCTTCGTCCCGGGCCGACTCTCGATCAAGCGCTTAACCATCTCGCGTCCGCCCATACCGGGCATCACAACATCGGTGATGATCAGATCAATCTTGCCGTCATGCCCGGCTGCCGCAGCGACACCGGCCTCACCGTTCTCGCCTTCCAAAACTCGATAGCCCTTCGACGAGAGCGTGTCGCGAACCAGTCCGCGCACCGATTCCTCATCTTCCACCAGCAAAATGGTCTCACTGCCCCCGAGGGCAGCGTGAGGTACGGAAACTGAATGCTTCTCGGCCGCCCCTTCCACCAGAGGCAAATAGATCTGGAACGTGGTGCCCCGTCCCAGTTCGCTCTGCACCATCACATATCCGCCGCTTTGTTTCACGATTCCATATACGGTGGAGAGCCCCAGCCCGGTTCCCTTACCTTTTTCTTTGGTGGTAAAAAACGGTTCGAATATCCGCGACTGGGTTTCTCGATCCATCCCGGTCCCGGTATCACTGACCGAAAGCGTCACGTAGACCCCAGGTCGGATAAATTGCGGGCTCCGCTTATGATGCTCATCCACCGTCATCTGCTCAGTACGGATCGTGAGCCTGCCGCCTGCCGGCATTGCATCCTTGGCATTGACCACCAGGTTCATCAGCACCTGTTCAAGCTGTCCCGCATCGGCGCGAGTGTGTGCCGGTTGTGGTGCCAGAACAGTGAGGAACTGGATGGTTTCTCCAATTAGCGGACGCAGCAGCCGCTCCATATCCTGCACGATGGCGTTGACGTCCACCACCTTCAGTTCCAGAAGTTGCTTGCGGCTGAAGGCCAACAACTGCCGCGTCAATGTTGTAGCCCGGTCTGCCGCGAGTTGAATCGCTTTTCCCTTTTCATGCAGGTCGGTGCTTTCAGCGACTTCGTTGAGAATCACTTCGGCGTACCCACTTATGACCATCAGCAGGTTATTGAAATCGTGCGCCACACCTCCAGCCAGGCGTCCGACGGCTTCCATCTTCTGCGATTGCCGGAACTGATCCTCCAGCGCGCGCCTATCGGTAACGTCCTCCGCGATCGCCTCCAGCACATCGGCAGGCTCATCGGCGCTACTGACCGCGCGGCCGCTGATTCGCACCGTGATCGCGCTTCCGTCTTTGCGCCTCCACTTCACTTCGAATCCATCCAGCCGGCCGCTCCGTCGAAACTCTTCAATCAGCCGCGCATGCTCGTCCGGCTGCTCGAAGATGTCCTTTTCCGGATCGAGCAGCAGAACTTCCTCTGGTGACCCATACCCCAGCATCGTGATCAATGCGGGATTCACATCCAGAAATCGGCCTTCGAGACTCGACCGGTAAATTCCATATACCGAGCTTTGCACCAGCGAGCGGTAGCGCGCCTCCGATCGCCGCAGTGCCTGCTCATTCCGTTTGATCTCAACTGCGCTCGCCAGTTGGCGCGCGACGAATGTCAGGATCTCTTTATCCCGTTCACCAAATCGGATATTTTTCGAGTAGGTCTGCACCACTAGTGCGCCGAACGTGTGATTGTTCACTTTGAGCGGAACGCCCATCCAGTCGAGCGATCGCGAACCATTGCGCGCGACCTCTCCGCGATCCTCCATCGCCTGCAGAACTTCGGGAGTAGCGAGAAGAGGCTCGCCGGTGCGGATCAAATAATCCGTCAAGCCGCGGCCAAGTTTCTTCGCAGCCGGAGCAGAATCCTGTTCGTCCACAAAATACGGAAAGGTCAACAACTCCGTCGCAGGGTCGTAAAGCGCAATATAGAAATTGCGTGCATGCATCAATTCGTCGACGATGCCATGCACGGCCGCAAAAAACTGTTGCAGATCGTGCGCGCTGCTGCTTTTCTCTGCGACGCGGTACAGCGCCGAGCTCAACGCTTCAACGCGCTTGCGGTCAGAAATGTCGTGATACCCGGCATAGAACCCAACCACCTCGCCATCGAGGAAAAGCGGCGCACAGGAGACGGACACATCCAGCAGGGTTCCATCCTTCTTACTGCGTTTCGTTTCCAGCGTAATGCGCTCACCTTTGGCGAGAGACTCTGTCACCCACCGCGACTCGGCGATTCGGTTGGAAGGAACGACAAGATTCTCCAGCGGTTGTCCAACGATCTCCGAGGCAGGATACCCGAACATCTGTCCAAATGTCTGATTCGCCCAGAGCACGCGGTGCGCCTGATCGGCGATACTGAGGCCGTCAGGAGACGCCTCAAACATCTGCTCGAAAAATTTCAGCCGTGTGTCCGGGCTCTCCTGGTGCTTGTGTTCCTCGAAGATTGGAGGTACGCGGCAGGAGGCGTCTGAGCAGGTGTTCTTCGCGGATTCCGCAGTCGTATCGGCGTGGAAGAAAGCAGGCGGATCCCCCTTCTCCAAAGCCTTTTTCAGCTGTTCAGCGCGGGCCAGATTGGCCTTGCCAGACTGGCTGACACGTTCGCCCATTCCGCGGATTCCCCCTCTGAAATGCGCAGTCCACAAGCATCGTAGAACGCGGGGTACCCGCCAGAAAGTTACCGGGGTAATCCGGAAAGAGGAAGGATCAAAAGGGGACCTTGCCAGTCACCTAAGGACTGGACTGGGACAGGTTTTCTTCGAGTGGTACGCCGTCGAAATGTGCACAAACGATTTTGTGCTCCGAGCGAAACGAGCACACTCTCACCCGCTCGTCATCCGTAAAAACCCGCGACAACGAAAAAAGTTTCTCTCTCAAAATAGTTATTTTGTGCTGATTTGACGCGCCTAACTCACAGGTCGCGTCATGCATCTTCCCACATCACATCCGCATCGAAAGAATTAACCAGGTAGTTAATTAGTAAAGAAATGTCAACGGGTCAGGAGGTGACCTTTTATGACTGGAAAGCTGAGTCTCAAGAAACTGGCGGGGGCCTTGCTGGCAGTGGGGCTTTTGAGCGCGACGCTCATGGCGGAAACCAATGCGGCATCCCGCTACGACAATCAACTGCAGAACGCGGTGACGAAGAAGCTGGCTGCGAAAAGTCAGTACAACAATGTAAAGTCATCGGTCGAGGACGGCATCGTCACTTTGACCGGCACAGTCGATCTTTATCAGCGCAAGATGGATGCCGGCAAAATGGCGGGCAAAATTCAGAATGCCCAGGGCGTGCGCAACCTGATCACGGTTGCGGGTCCCAATGTTACGGACGCGCAACTGGAAGAGAAGCTGGCGAAGAAACTGACCTACGTCCGACAGGGCTATGACAGCACATTCGACTACTTCGCTATCGGCGTGAAGGATGGTGTGGTCACGATCGAAGGCCAGGATCGCACCGGCGTGGGCCGCAGCGAAGCGATGGCTGAGATCGCGCTGATGCCCGGCGTGAAAGACGTGATCGACAACGTCTCAATCGCACCGGTCTCGCCCTTCGATGACGGAGTGCGGCTGCGGGCACTGCGGGCCATTTATGGCGATCCTGTGCTGAGCAAGTACGCGATCGATCCAGCGCGTCCGATCCGCATCATCGTGGCGAACGGACATGTCACGTTGTACGGCGAGGTCGATACCGTGATGGACAAGAACGTCGCCGGCCTGCGCGCCAACAGCGTGTTCGGCGCGTTCACCGTCGAGAACAAGCTGCGAGTCTCGAAGGGCTAAGTCAGCAAGCTGAAAGTTGCATTGGGGGGCGGCGAAAGCCGCGCCCCTTTTTTTTCTATTCCTTGCCGTCATCCTGAGGCCCGCGTTTTTGCAACGCCGAAGGAACTATGCAATCGCCGGTGTTGAAGCTGTAGCCTGTCAACGAAATCGAAACGCCTACGACGAAATCACGCACTGGCGATCACTACAACCACGACTCACCCTTCGCCTTAGCAGCGGCCTTCCGCTCTGAAATCCGTTTGTATTCCTCCGCCGTAGTACCGCGAGCCCGCCGCCATTCCACGTACTGCCGCCAGCTGGTTGCGTAATCGGAAAGAATATTCTCCCGGACAGCCCTGCGCCGCACGCCTCCCGGTCGGTCTCTTCGCGCTCGTTCGATCACCTGTTCCGCGGTCGCATTCGCTCCGATGTGAACAATCTTCTTGGTCGGATGAGGGTCGATCAATCCGAAATTCTTCTTATTCGAAACTCCGAACGACGACCAGTCCTCGTAGCGGGTCCATACGCCCAGCCACATATCGGCCTGCGGATGGTTCACTATTTCGGCCACCATGTCCTCCGTAGGATGAAACCACAATTCCAGATCGAGGCGAACCTCAGGAATTTGATAATCGCCAACTAGTTCAAATCCTTCACGGCGCAGAGCATCACTCCAGGCCCCGTACTTCTCGGCCGAAAGCCACTCGACCTTGACCGGCTCAAATGTAATATCCAGCGGTAAGAGTAAATTTGGTCCTTTTCTCGAGAGTCGCTTGTAGAAAGCGTCCCGTCCCGGAGAGCCGATCGGCTCTCGGCCAGACCGCGTGAGATAAAGAACCAACCGCGCACGCCAGTATTCGAAAACAAATTTTCCAATGCCTGCCAGCAACAATCCCGCAGTAATAAGCCCGCTCCACTCCTGCGATGACATGCTCTCCCACCGGATCCGGTCCGTGCCGAAATAGCGTGCTGATAATTCGGAAGCGGCAAGAATCGCCAATCCCCCCAAGAAGGTGAACAGTGGAATCTGAAGCAGTACCCATGCCAATCCCAGCCCGATATTTCGTCGGTCTTCCCCTTCCCGCGACATGGTTCCGAGCCAACGTCCTCGCTTGTCGTACAGAACAGTAATTACTCCAGGATTTCCGAATATCCGCCCCTTGGCGACCAGACGCGCCATATAGAGGCTGCGGTAGGCGCAGCAATATTCGTTGATCGGTTTTCTCGGGACCTCTCCCAAAGCAGTCAACGGCTGCCCGGTGCGAGCATCGAACGTAAACACCGCAGTCTCGCCCGGCCGCATCAGCTCCTGCCATTTCGTTCCACTGATGTCCTGGCCAGGCTTAGGAAATCCTCCAGAGGCAGGCAGCAGTCGGGAGTCGGTGAACATGCACTGATTCTAGGGACCGAAGCCGAATCGCCAACGTTACCTCAGTGCCAGCAATCGTAACGACGCGGAGACTGGCCTGATTCATCGGCCGCCTCCGCAGCGCGGGGCCCTGAATCCTGACCCCTAGATCGCCGGGGTATGCTCGAACGGCGGCTTGGTATAGCGAACTTTTTCCACTTTCGATGACTAGCGCAACGCGCCCCTCCGGGCTGCGGAACGGGAACGGCTTGCCCGTGTATTTGTGCGAGATGGGATCCATCATCTTGAAATCCGAATCCGGACGCCGCTCCACTACCCGTCCACGGATCTGCACCTCTTCATAAGGATTCGTGAAATCCAGGATGGAAAGCGCCACCCGCGGATCGCGCCGCGTATTCTTCGCCTTCATCGACCCTTCCCCGGTACACACGACAAGCCGTTCGCCCTCCCGCCCAATTCACACCGGCACCGATTGCGGAGACCCATCCGACCTCAAGGTAGCAAGATGCGCGAAGTTCGCACGATCAATGAGTTGCTTTACATCTGGAGAAACATTCGTAGGCATGAGCCCCTCCTTGTCTCCGGAATAGATGACGGCAGAGAACACCGACTCGGTTTCATCCCGCACTCTTGTCATCCTGAGCGGTGTTCTTAGCGGCGAAGGACCTATACAGTACTCGGACTGCCAATGCTGTGAACCGACACTCACCGGCGTGTCTTACTCCAGGTGAAACTCTCCGCCACTCCAGTCTTCGGGAGCAACATCGGCGACGGTTTCCGTGAAGTCCCAGCGGTGGCCATAGAAGTCCTGCACATTGTATTGGCGCTCGCCGTAGTTATGCTCTTTGGGTTGCGAGAGGATTACGGCCCCGTTCTTGCGCGCGCGATCGCAGTGGCCGATTGCATCTTCGATGCGAACCTGAACGTGCTGCGACTGGTTGGGCGTCACGTTTCCTTCGGCGATGGTGAAGCAGCCCTCGCCCGCTTTCATCTGGATGCGGTGGTTGGCGATGCGAAGACGAACAGTGAAGCCAAAAGCTTTCGACAGCCACTCAGCGGCTGCGCTGGGATCAGGATAAATCAGCACTGGAATCACCGCGCAAGGCGGCACGGACCGATTGGATCGCATCCCGAAACTCTATCATTGAAACCGAAACGATCACACAAACGCGGGTAGCCCACAGGACGTGATGCGGGTCGTGTGGGTAGACGAAAAAATCTTCACCGTTTCGGGCACGGGCCCATTCGTCTGTCAACAGCGAATCAGCCCTCCGGAGTGTTCAATATTGACCAGATTTTCACCAAGGACTCTCCTTCAGCGCACACTGCGACCAATTTCTCCGGAGACTAATGATGGATGATCACCAGGAAGCTCAAGGTCCGAGCATGGCCGAAAACCGCGAATTTCGCGATGGCGAAAAGATCGACAATCGCAGCCTCCCGGGACAGGACTTGCCGCAAAGTGATGAAGCTTGGGGAAACGAAGCAACCGACTTTGCGAATAGCGTCGAACGGCGCTTTGGAGTCTTTCCTAATTTCTTTCGCCTTGCGCCGGAAACTCCCGAAATCACTTTAAAGCTGTGGTCATTCGCCGAGGCTGCCTACCTCGATAATCCTCTTCCCTCGGTTTTTAAGGAGCGGCTTTTTGTTCACCTGTCGCGCTTTTGCGCAGTCCGCTACTGCATCGCTCGTCATGCCGGCTGCTTGGTGGGACTTGGACGTGCAGCAGGTGATCCGAATGTGCGCTCGCAAAGCGTGCGAGACGTTGTCAGGCTGCTTCGACGGCCTTTTCCACGCGGACAAGAACTTCAGTCGCGACTATCACTGTGCGCAGCCTGCCCGGCACCAATTCCCGAAATGCCCATGCCGGACACGCAGATGGAAGATACCATATTCGTGTTGGCGGGGCATGTCTTCTTGAAGACTTCCGACTACTTAGTGTGTCTGGAAGCGTTGACTCGACTATTTGGTCCCGTTCGCCTGCAATACCTCCTGTTGTTCTTGGCATTTGTCAGGGCGGCACACTACTGGACCGAAACGCATCCTGAGATCAGCTTTGAAGATGACATCAACAAACTACTGGCGACACATGAGGCGCTGGCGGAATGCATCCTCAATGACCCGGAGGCTCATGACAGCATCAGTCAGTCAATTTTGGACGAGCTGCCTGCACTACGCCTCAAGGCGGATAAAGCTGTTGGCTTACTCGCCGCAATCGTAGATTCATCGGATGACGCCATCGTCAGCAAGACGCTGGAGGGCGTCATAACCAGTTGGAATGCAGGCGCAGAGCGGTTGTTTGGCTACACCGCCAGCGA
>Ga0207700_10000228_pt1 | contig 33644 bp, 26 predicted proteins | sample LARL82metaG_FD_184348 | JGI IMG/M metagenome (GOLD analysis project Ga0207700, IMG submission 184348) | Corn, switchgrass and miscanthus rhizosphere microbial communities from Kellogg Biological Station, Michigan, USA - LAR L8-2 metaG... | ecosystem: Host-associated > Plants > Roots >...
GGACTCGTCCGCCGCGCCGTCGCTCGCAGGCGTGATCGACGCGCTGCGGCTGTGGGCGGTCGGACTGCTCACCGCCATCGCCACGCTGTTCCTCACGGTCGCCGGCATCCGCTACGTGACGGCCGGCGGTGACCCGTCGCAGGTGGAGAAGGCGAAGGCGGCGCTGAAGTCGGCGATCGGTGGCTACGCGCTGGCCGCCCTCGCACCGCTACTGGTGAGCATCCTCAAGTCGCTGGTCGGAGCGTAGCCGCGATGCGATGGACCCGACGACGCTTGCTGGCGCTCGCACTCGTCAGTGCAGTTGTGGCCCTCGCCGTCGCGGCGAGTGCCGCGCCGCGCGCCCTGGCTGCTGGGACGCCAACGACGCCAACGCTTACCCAGCCGTCACCCACGCCATCACCCGCGCCGTCTCCGCCACCACCCACCGCCGGGCCACCCGGCCTACCGAAGATTTCATCCCCGGGGACGCCGCCCTGGGGTCTGCCACTGTTCCCGGGAAGCATCACCGTTGAGCCACAACCGTCGACGCCGACGTCGGGCGCGAACGCGACAGACAATCCCGGACTTTTCGACCTTGCGGGCCATGTTCGCCAAGCGATCGACGACTGGTTCCGCTCCGTCGTGCAGTCCGCCCTCGACCCGGTGCTGAGCTTCCTGGGTCAGACCATCCTCGCCACCCCCGGTGTCGCGGACGAGTACCGCGTCAAGGAGCTGTGGGGTGTCAGCGCCGGCATCGCCAACGGCCTGCTCATCCTCTTCGCGCTCGTCGGCGCGGGTATCGTCATGGGCCACGAGACGGTGCAGTCACGGCACGCGCTCAAGGACATTCTGCCGCGGCTCATCGTCGGCGCCATCGCGGCTAACGCCAGCCTTGCCGTCGCAGCGCTGCTGATTCATGCAGCCAACGCTCTCTCGCAGGCATTCCTCGGCCAAGGCGTCGACCCAGTCAACGCGACGGCCGCCATCCGTGACCTCGTCGTGGCCCCGATTGCCACGGGCGGCATCTTCGTCATCCTCGTCGGCCTGGTCGTCGCCGTGCTGACGATCATGCTGGTCTGCATCTACATCGCGCGGGTGGCGATGCTCATCCTGCTCGTCGTCGCCGCACCGCTCGCGCTGATCTGCCATGCGCTCCCCCAGACCGACGGCCTCGCGCAGCTCTGGTGGCGCTCGGTCCTCGGGGTGTTCGCGATTCAGGTGGGGCAGTCCCTCGTCCTCGTCACCGCACTGCGCGTCTTCTTCGACTCCGACCACCATGCCCTCGGCTTCGCGCTCGGCGGCAGCATCGTCGACATGCTGCTGTGCATCTGCCTGCTCTGGGTGCTGGTCAAGATCCCCTCCTGGGTGGGACGGTGGGTCCGCGGTGGCCAGCGCCGGGGTGGCGGTGTCACCGGGCAGATCGCCAAGGCCGCGGTGCTCATCAAGATCGTGGCGGCGGCGCTGTGAAGCTCGTGCGCATCCCCGCCGACGTCGACCGCGACGACGTGCTGCTCGCCGGGCTGACGGCGCGACAACTCGCCATCCTCGGGACCGCGGCCGTCGCGCTCTGGTTGGTCTATGAGGCGGTGCGGGCCGTGCTTCCCCTGCCGGTGTTCGCCGGCCTCGCCACACCACTCGGCGCCGTCGCGGCTGTGGTCGCGCTCGGCCGCCGCGATGGCGTGAGCGCCGACCGGATGGCGCTCGCCGCACTGCGCCAGGTGACGGCGCCGCGCACGCTCGTCGCTGCGTCGGCTGCCGTGCCGCCCGTGCCGGCGTGGGCTGGCGTCAGCGGCCCCCCACCACCGGCTCCACTGGACGTCCCGGTCCAGCGCATCTCTGACGGCGGGATCGTCGACCTCGGAGACGACGGTGCCGCGCTGCTGTGCCGGGCATCGTCGCTCACCTTCAGCCTGCTCACTGAGGAGGAGCAGGACGCGCGCATCACCGCGTTCGGTCGCGTCCTCAACGGCTTGGCCGGTGAGGTGCAGATCTGTGTCCGCTCGGAGGTCGCCGACCTCTCGCACGACGCCGACGAACTGGAGGCGCGTGCCGATGTCCTCCAGCACGCCGACCTGGCGCGGGCGGCACGCCAGCACGCGGCCTTCCTGCGCAGCCTCGGTGACCGACGCGACGCGCTGCGGCGCGCCGTCTTCGTCGTCCTGCGGGAACGACGCGCCGCCGATCCGGCCGGCGTTCTCCAGCGCCGGGCCGAGGAGCTGCGCGTCGGTCTTGCTGCCGCTGGCATCACCCTTCGGGTTCTCGACGCAACGGAGGTCGCCCGGGCGCTGGCGGGCACCTGGGCGCGCAGTGGCGACGTGCCCCTGTTCTCATCCGAGCCGGTGCGAGGGGCGACGTCATGCTGAACCTCCTGCCGCCGCGGTTGCGGTCGCCCAGCGTCTACCGGGCATCAGAGGTCGGCCCACTCTTCGCACCGGAGGGCGTCGAAGTCGCGCCGCGCGACCTGCGACTCGGACAGGAGTGCGTGCGCACCTTCGCCGTGACCGGGTATCCCCGCGAAGTCGGTGGCGGCTGGCTGGAACCTCTGCTCACCTTCCAGGGGCGTTACGACGTGGCGGTCCACGTCCAGCCGTTGCCCAACGCCCTTGCCGCGGATCGCCTGCAGCGGCAGCGCGCGCGTCTGGAGTCGTCGCGCCGGGCGGACGCGGCGCGCGGCAAGCTCGTCGACCCAGACCTCGAGGTGGCCGCGGCCGACGCCGACGACCTGGCGCGGCGGATCGCGCGCGGCGAGGGGCGCCTGTTCAAGGTCGGCCTGTACGTCACAGTGCGAGCGCGCGACATCGACTCTCTCAACGAGGTGTGCGCACGCCTCAAGGCTCTTGCGTCCTCGCTCCTGCTCGACGCGCACGTGACCTCGTTCCGCTCGGTGCAGGGCTGGCTCAGTACGTTGCCGATCGGCGTCGACCTCGTGCAGATGCACCGCACGTTTGACACCGCGGCGCTGGCAGCGTCCTTCCCGTTCTCGTCCGCCGAGATGGCGTCAGTCGGCGGCGTGTACTACGGGCGCAACCTGCGCAGCGGCGGCGTCGTCGAGTTCGACCGCTTCGCGCAGCCCAACCACAACATGGTCGTGCTGGCGCGATCCGGTGCGGGCAAGTCCTATTTCGCGATGCTCGACGCGCTGCGCAGCCTGTACGGGCTGGTCGAGGTCCACATGATCGACCCCGAGGGCGAGTGCGGCCGTCTTGCTCACGCTGTGGGGGGCGTGCCCGTGCAGCTCGGCGCCGCGGCCGTCCGCCTCAACCCCTTCGACCTCTACCTGAGCGATGCTGCCGATGACGCGCTCACGCGACGCGCGCTGTTCCTCCACACCGTCGTCTCCGTGATGCTCGGCCAGTCGTTGGACGCCGGCAAGCGTGCGGCGCTCGACCGCGCCGTCATCGCCGCCTACAACGGCGCCGGCATCACCGCCGATCCGCGTACACATCGCCGGCCGGCTCCGCTCCTGCGCGACCTGGCTGCAGCGCTGCAGAAGGATGACAGCGCGCCCGCCCGTGCGCTGGTCGACGGCCTGGCGCCGTTCGTGTCGGGCACGCACCGCGGCCTCTTCGACGGCCCGAGCACGGTCCAGCCAAGCGGTCATCTCGTCGTGTACGGCCTGCGCGATCTCGCCGACGAGGTGCGGCCGGTCGGCATGCTGCTCACCCTGGAGGCGATCTGGCGGCAACTCGCCGACCCTGCCGCCCGCCGCCGCCGCATCGTGGTGGTCGACGAGGCCTGGCAACTGATGCGCGTGCCGGCGGGCGCGGCGTTCCTACTCCGGCTCGCCAAGACGGCTCGGAAGCTCTGGGCCGGGATGACGGTCATCACCCAGGACATCGCCGACCTGCTTGGGTCGGACGAGGGCGTCGCCATCGTCAGCAACGCCGCCGCCAGCGTCCTGCTGCGTCAGGCTCCCCAGGCGATCGACGCCGTCGCCGAGGCCTTCAGGCTCTCCAAGGGCGAAATCGCGTTCCTACTCGGTGCAGCGACCGGCGAGGGAATCCTGAGCGTCGGGTCGGATCGCGTCGCCTTCCGCGCCGAGGCCAGCCCTGCCGAGCACCGCCTGGTGACCTCCAACCCCGCGGAATTGGCCGAGCTTGACGAGAACGAGGCCATGGCGTGAATCCGAACAGTCCGCTGCAGCGCTTCCTCCATGACCCGAACTCGACGACGTCGGCCCTGCTGCACCAGCTCGCGCACGCCGCTGCCGCGGTCGGTACACGCTTCGGCCCTGTCGTCGGCGCCGGCCTCCTCATGGCCGTCAGTGTCCGTCGGTTCCTGCGCCGCTGGGAGAGCCGCCGTCTGCTCCGTGGCGCACGCTACGTCACCATTCTGGTCCCGCCCGAGGTCGGCGCCGCATGCGCAGTGGCGTTCTGGTCGACACTGATCGGGCTGCTCCGTCCGCGCTGGCGTCGTGCGTTCCTGGGTCAACCCCACGTCGTCTTCGAGTACACCGGGTCGGCGGACGGCGTACGCATCGGCCTGTGGGTGCCGGGAACCATCCCGCCGGGCTTCGTCGAGCAGCACGTCGAGGCGGCCTGGCCGGGATGCCGGACAGCGACCGGGGCGCCGGAACCGCCGGTTCCGCCGGGCGGGCTCGCCGCTGGCGGCGCTCTGCGCTTGGCGGATCGTGAGTGGTTCCCGCTGCGCACCGATCACGACGACGACCCGCTCCGTCCGCTGCTCGGCGCAGCTCGCGACCTCGAGCCCGGCGATGTCGCCGCAGTCCAGATCCTTGCCCGCCCGGTCACCGGGCGCCGAGCGCGCCGAGGCCTGCGCGCCGCCAAGGCGATGCGACAGGGCCGGCCCATGACCCTGGCGGGGCACCTCGTCGATCTCGCGCTCCCTGGCCCACCGCGGCGCGCGCCCTCACCCGCCGATCCGGCGCAGGCGACCGATGTGCGCGCGATCCTCACCAAGGCGGCGAGCCCGGCGTTCGAGGTCGCGGTGCGCTACGCCGTCGCGACGGACACGACGACGCCGTACGCCAAGCGCCGGCTGCGCGGCCGGGCACATGCGCTGGCCTCCGCGTTCGCCATCTACACCGGGCGCAATGGCCTTCGTCGCCGACGCCTGCGCAGGCCCGCCGCCGTGCTCGCGGCGCGCGGCCTCGGCCGTGGCGACCTCCTCTCCGTACCGGAGCTGGCCGCGCTCGCGCACCTGCCTTTCGACGTCGCCGTGCCCGGTCTGGGCCGAGCCGGCGCCAGGGCCGTGTCGCCGCCTCCGGCGGTGGGCTCGACGGGGAAGGTGCTCGGCGACGCGCAGAGCGGACACCGCCGGCGAGTCGCTCTCGCCGTCGAGGATGCGCGGTACCACCTGCACGTCATGGGCGGAACCGGCTCCGGCAAGTCGACGCTCTTGACCAACCTCGTCATCGCCGACGCCGAGGCGCGCCGCGGTGCTGTCGTCATCGACCCAGCCGGCGATCTCGTCCTCGACATCCTCGACCGCCTGCCCGCTCACGCCGCTGGCCGCACCGTCGTCATCGACGCCGAGGACTCACGCCAGCCGCCGTCGCTCAATCCGCTGGAAGGGCCGGACACCGACGTGGTGGTCGACAACGTCGTCGGCATTTTCTCCCGCATCTTCCAGCAGTTCTGGGGACCGCGCACCGACGATGTGCTGCGCAGCGCGTGCCTGACGCTGCTGCGCCGACCAGGCGACGCCACGCTCGTCGATGTCCCCCGGCTTCTCTCCGAGCCGGTGTTCCGGCAGCAGTACACCCTTGACATCGACGACCCCGCCGGCATCGGTGGCTTCTGGTCGTGGTACGACGCCGCGTCGCCGGCCTTGCAGTCGCAGGTGATCGGGCCGGTGATGAACAAGCTGCGTGCCTTCCTCCTGCGTGACTTCGCCCGCAAGGTCATCGGCGAGGCGCGATCGAGCTTCGACATGGGGCGCGTCCTTGATGGCGGGCTCTGCCTGGTGCGCATCCCCAAGGCGCTCGGCGAAGAGACGTCGCGCCTACTCGGCTCCTTCGTCATCGCCAAGGTCTGGCAGGCCGCCATGCAACGCGCCTCGCTGCCTCCTGCAGTGCGCCCGCCCGCGGCCCTCTACGTCGACGAGGCCCACAACTTCCTGAACCTGCCGCGCGCGTTCGACGAGCAGTTGGCCGAGGCGCGCAAATACAACCTCAGTCTCGTCCTGGCGCACCAGAACGTGGGACAGCTCCCCCCACGGCTGCGTGAGGCCGTGTCCGCCAACGCGCGCAACAAGGCGTTCTTCACGATGTCGCCGGAGGACGCCACCGAGTTGGAGCGCCACGTCTCCCCGGTGCTGAGCGCGCATGACCTCGCGCACTTGGGCGCGTACCAGGCCGCCGTGCGTCTTGTCGCCAATGGCGAGGAACAGCCCGCCTGCACGGTGGCCACCCTGGCGGCGCCCGATCCTGTGCCCGGCCGCGCCGAACTCATCCGGCGTCGATCACGCGAGCTGTACGCAGCGGCGCCACGGTCACAGCCGCGCGCGAACAAGGGCGTCGGGCAGGCGACGACCACTCCCGACGATCCCGACGCTCCGCAGCCGCTCCCCACCAGCCTGCCCAGCGGCTCGCGCACCACCCGCGCCTTGGAGGATGCATGACCACTGACGTTCGCCCCATCGTTAACGCGGACCTGCTGCGTTGCTTGCCGTCGCGCCTCACCGACCGCGACCGCTACATCGTCCGGCTACTCGGCGAGCACACCGTATTGACGAGCCAGCAGATCGCGGACATCGGGTTCACCAGCCAGCGCGTGGCAGAGCGGCGCATGGAGCAGCTCTATCGCCTGCGCGTCGTCGACCGCGTGCGCCCGATCTGGCGGCCTGGCTCGGCGCCGTACCACTGGCTGCTCGACGAGGCCGGCGCGGCAGTTGTCGCCGCGGAGCGCGGCGCGGAGGTCAGCGAGCTGGGATGGAACCGCCGACGCGTCCTCGCCTCGATCATGAGCGGACAGCGGCTCGCCCATCTCGTCGGCGTCAACGGATTCTTCACTGCCTTGATCCGTTCGGCGCGAGGAAGCGGCGGGAATCAGCGACTCGCCAAGTGGTGGTCTGAGCGCCGCTGCGCCCGTCACTGGCGTCACCTCGTCGAGCCGGATGGCTTCGGCGTCTGGGTCGATGGCTCGACCCGACTGTCCTTCCTCTTGGAGTACGACTGCGGGACCGAGCGGCCGGGGAGCCGCCTGGCGGCGAAGCTGCCGGGCTATGCGCGCCTCGCCGCCGCCGATTCCTCCGACCTGCGCTGGTGGCTCCTCTTCCGCTTCCCTGGGCGGCAGCGCGAGGAGAACATGCGTCGCGCGCTCGCGGGAGCGGCCGTTCCCGTCGCTACGGCGGTGCTCGTGCCCGGAGAGACGCCGGCTGGCCCAGCCTGGTTGCCTCTGGCCTGGCCGTCGTCAGCGCGGCGGCTGACGCTCGGCGAGCTGGGCGGTGCGACGCCTCGGTGAAGTGGCACCGCAGGGCAACCGGCTCATTCCAGACGGGCGTGGCGATCATGGTGGGGCTGCTGGTGAGCATTCCGCTGCTCGCGGGTGCTGCCGCAGGCGGCCTGATGTCCAGCTTCGGCTTCGACGATGGCGCCGGGATGGTAGCCGCGAGCAGCCCTCAGCCTGTTCCGGTTGCCACCGATCCTCTACCGCCTGGCGTGCCCGACCTCAGTTGGCCGTGGGGCCAGTGCACGTGGTACGTCGCACAACACCGCCATGTGACGTGGGGAGGCGATGCGGCTGACTGGTTGCGGAACGCGCAAGCCGAGGAGGTTGCCACGGCATCGGTGCCAACGGTGGGCGCGATCGTGGTCTACCGACGTGGGTGGCCCTACGACCCGGTTGACGGCCATGTCGCTCTGGTGATCGCTGTCGCGTCCCGGAGCTACCAAGTCGGCGAAATGAACTACGTCGGGCTCGGTCGCGTGGACGAGCGCACGGTCCCATGGCCCGATCCTGCAGCCGAGGGCTTTATACCTTGATGATGAGACGGTTGCCGCGGCTGCATCAGCCCTCGTCCGTGTCAGGCAACCCAGCTTCGCGCGGCTGGACGGCTACCCTCACGCCCAGGGAGTACCGGCGCGTCGTACGATCGTAGGAAAACCAGCAGCGACCGCTGAGCGTGTGCAGAAGGCCATGCCGGCTGGAGCGCGGATAGAAGTTCCGCGACGACGATCCAGTCTATGTCCAGTCCGCGCCATGGCGACTCCACATCGCGCGGACTGGCTGGGTGCAGCATCTACGCCTCGCAGAACCACGAGATCAACCCGCTCACGGGAGCGGAGAGAGGGGGCCAGGTGTCGTCAGTGACACCCGGCCCCCCAGGCTTCAGTTGTTCGCGTTCACAGCCAGCGACCGAGCGCGGCTCGCAAGCTCACATCAACCACGACCCAGGCAGCGAGAACGATCGAGAACCCAGCAACCGTGCCCCAAGACCGGGACGTGCTTGGCTGACGCACCGTGAAGAACGTTGCGCTCGCCACGCCGACAGCGCCCGACGTCAGGATGATGATGCTAACCACGGTGCGCTACCTTCAGCATGTCTCCGCTCCGAAACCTAAACCGAACGTGCCGGCGGCCGTCCCGACTGCTGCTCGGACACCTATTTGGGCAATCGCTCCCGCCCCAGCCGTGGCGAGGCTAGCATACCCAGTTGCCCCCCACCATGCCTTCTTGCAATTCCACTGGTTCTCCGCGCTGGCCGCGGCGGCTAACTGGTTTCCCTTGACGTTGACCAGATCGACATATGAGTGCAGCGTGCGGAGTTCCTGCAAGGCCTCTTGGTACACCGGCGGCACGTTGTCACGGCAGGGTGCGGTCTTGTAGGCGAGGTCCGCGTACTCGTTGAGAAGGTGCATGTACTCGTCAATGGCGGACCGGCAGGCATCAATAGAGGTGCACGATGCAATATCTTGACAGTTGCCCCCGAGGTTCTCGGGGTCTCCCGCGGTGCCGGCGCAGGTGAGCGTCGGCGTCGGCGGGTCTTCCGGTGACACGGGCGGCGACTGCGAGCCGGTGCATTGAACTCCCTGCTCGTCGCAGCCCCAGGCGTCGAGACCGGTGGGGTCCTTGCCGTTCAACGGGTTGTTGTTGACGTACGAGTAGGGCTGCTTGGTCAGCGAGGTCAGCGGGTCACGAGTGAGGAACTGTGCGGTCGCCGGGTCGTAATAGCGCGCGTGCATGTAGTAAAGGCCGGATTCGGCGTCGCGGTACTGCCCGGCATACAGGAGCGGCGTCGTCGTGGACCCTGTCGACGCGATCAGGCTCCCATATGGATCGTACGTAAACGTGGCTACGACGCCACCACTCTGATCAGTCAGAAGTCGGGTTGAACCGATCTGATCACCGAGGTAGTAGGCCACCGCTCCAGTGCTGCTGATCTGCTCGATGGGTCCAGTCGGTCCGTAGATATAGCTGTTCTGACCGTCGGTCAAGAGGACGGGAAGGCCGGCCGATCGATCCCAAGCGAAGTGCGTCGTCAGCGCGGCCACCGTCGAGTTCGCAGCCTGGGCCTTCGATGCTCGCAAGCCGTCCGCGTCGTAGCTATACCCGAAGGACATGCCACCCGCCGGCACAAACTGCGTCAACCGGCCATCCTGGTCGTAGGTCATCGCTGTTCCCGCCCCGCTCAGCCCGGCGCTGGCGATCCGGTCGCCCCGGGCATCGTAGGAGAAGGTGGTCATGCTGGCGGGTCGCAGAGCCACGAGCAGCCCGGATAGCTGGCCCGACTGTCCGAACCCAGCCGTGCGCGTACCGGTGGCGCCCTTGTAGGGATCGATCTGGTCAGCGATCGAAGCGGACACGGCCGGCAGGGTACTCTGTGTCGCGCGAGTCGTCATCCCGGTGGGCGGCGACCAAGTGGCTGCCGAGAAGCTCCCGAGGGCCCCATCCTCCACGACAAGACGATCACCTGGGACCGTCGCCGTGACCGATGGCAGCGCGAGCGACGTACCCGCAGCCGTGCCTCCGGACGACTGGCCGTCGACCGGATTCACCGGATCGACGCCTCGGTAGACCGCGACGATCACGGCCTTCGCGAACTGGCCCGCATAGGGCACCACCACGGTCGTGTCCCCAGCCGTCGCCGTCTTGCGCCAGACGACGGTTTCCCCAGCGTTCGTCCCGCCTGAGGTCGCGGTTCCCACCTGCATGTATCCGGCAGGCGTGAAGGCCGTATTGGTGGCAGACTGCGTGCTCGCGACGATGATCTGGTCACCACTGCTCACTCCAGCCGGCAACGGCACAGTCAACACTGCGGCCGCTCCCCCGTCACCTCCGCTCGTGGTGCCGACCAGGGAGATTCCTGGCCCGGCAGCACTCAGTTGATTGGCCGCATCAAAGGCTTGAGTCGGCCCGGTGGCGAGGAGAACTGGATTGTCCGCCGCGTCGTATGAGTACGCCTGGCCGTTGAGATTGCCGAGCTGGTTGAGAGCCGTGTATCCGTAGCTGTTGCTGCCGGTGATCCCGCCGGCCGCGGTGTCGGTCGTGAGTTGTCCATCGGCATCGCGCGTGTAGCCGAAGTTGGCAAGGGTGGAGCCCGTGTTGAGCTGGTCGGTGATCGAGGTCAATTGGCCGGCATGGTCGTAGGAGAACGACGCCGTCACATTGTTGGGGAGCGCCTCGGTCGTGATCTCCGACTCCGGATCGGGGGTGAAGGTCGTCGTGTGACCGAGCCAGTCGGTCACCGATGTCATGCGCCCGGCGTCATCGTAGCCTCGGTGGATCGTTTGACCATTTGGGTAGCTCAAACTGGTCAAGTGGCCAGCAAGATCGTATGTGTACTGCACGAAGGCGTCGTTGCCATCGCTCGAGAAGGTGAGCCGCCCCAGGGGATCGTAGTCGAATGACGAAGTCCCAGTACCATCGGTCATGCCAGTGCGCCTGCCATCAGCGTCGTACGTCACTTCGGTGACGTTCGGCGTCCTGTTATCAGAATATGTGATCGAGGTGAGCTCGTTGGCGGCGTCGTAGCTATCGGTCGTGGTCTGGTTCTGAGGATCGGTTGTGGTGAGGTGATTCCCTGCGGCGTCGTAAGTGAAGCTGGTCGCACGGTTCAGCGGATCGGTGACAGACGTTACTCGACGAAGCGGGTCGTAAGCGTAGCTCGTCTTGTTGCCGGCGCCATCGATCTGGTCTGCCATCGTCCCGTCCGGGTTGTAGTCGGTGCGAAGGGAGGTGCCATCGGCGCGAAGAACAGCGGTGGGTTCGTTGGCGAGGTCGTACGTGTACTGCGTGACATTGCCGTTCGAGTCGGTGGTTGAGACGAGGTTTCGATCCGCATCGTAGACCGTCACCGACTGGTGCCCCAAAGGATCAGTCGTCACGCGGACATCTCCGAAGCCATCGAGAGCTCCGGTCTGCGGGTCCGTATAGCTGTAGCTTGTCGTGTACTGACTCGCGCAGTTGCACCCAACCACGTTGCCTCGTGCGCTAACCGCCGCAGTCTTCCAGCCGATGTCATTATACGAATAGCTGGTCGTGTCGCCGAGGGGGTCAGCCACGCTCGCCAGGTCGCCATCGGTGTCGTACGTGTACGACCACGTCTTGCCGTCGGGATTGGTCATCGCTGTGATGTCGCCCGGATGGGACGTGCTGCTATACGTGTACGTCGTAACGACGGACCCCGCGCCGCTCGGGGTGGACCGACTGTGCAGGTTGCCCGCGCCGTCATACGACATCGTCGTCGTGACCCCAGTCGGATCGGTCGTTGATGTCATGTCATTCAGGCTGTCGTACGTGGCGACGCTGGTCCGGCCGAGTGGATCGGTGATCGCCACAGTGTTACCGTCGGCGTCGTACGCCTTCCGCGTCATGTTGCCGTTCGGATCGGTCACTGATGCCAATTCGAGCGTCCGCGGATCGTAGGTCCTCGCAGTGGTCGCCGCCTGAGGAGTCCCGTACCCTCGCGTGACCGACGCGGACAGGGAGAACGCATAGTGTTCGACGGTCACGTTGCCCTTGGGATCGGTGATGGTGGTCGTGCTGCCTGCCGCGGAGCGCGGATCGCCCACATATGCGAACGTCGTCGTCCGGTTCGCCGAGGGCTGATTGGGGGCTACCGTAGCGGTCTGGCTCGTCACACGTCCGCCGGCATCGTAGACGTTCGTGCTGGTTGCGCCTCGCGGGTCAGTGATCGTGAGAAGTCGGTGGCTCGCATCATAGGTGTAGTGGGTGCCACCTCCGTTCACGTCGGTCACGTCGGTCAGGTTGCCAGCACCATCGTTGTAGCCGAAATGGACGACGCGCCCGATCGGATCAGTGACGGAGGTCAGCACACTACCGGTATACGCGAGCGTGAGAGCGCGCCCAGCAGGTTCAGTGATGGCCGAGAGCTGGCCGCTTCCGTTGTAGGCATAGCTCGTCGTGTTCCCGTTGAGGTCGGCCGCACTGACGATCTTGCCGACCGTGGAGAACCTGAGTTGCTCCCGGGCCTGGCGGGTGAGGGTGAAAGTGCCGTCAGCATTCTGAACGAGTGTGGCAAGGGTCCGTGGCGCAGCGGGCGTGAAGGTCGAGCCGGTCTTCGTGAAGACTACTTGACTGCCGTTCTCTTGATTGATCGTCACGGCACCGGTTGTCGGGTCCTGGCTGAGTGAGGCCCCTGCATTGAAACTCCAGCCATAGCCGAGCACCCCGGACGTCCCAGCGAGCACCGAATCATAGGTCCGGGCGAACGTCAGTGGTTTGCCCCGAGCCGGGATCGTCAGGTCGGTGACACTCTCCGTGAGTGAGCCGTTCTCAGCGTTGACCGGATCGCCGAAGAGTTGCGCGAGGTCCTGCTCCAGGCGGGCGAGGCAGGCAAGGCAGACATTGCCGAATTCCTTGTCGGTCGGGACGCCGCCCAGCGGCTTGGCAATGTCACCGACGGTCTGTATCTTGGTGAGGAAACCGGCCCCGCCCTCGGTCACGGGCTGAAGCGCAGCGACGATCGGAAAGTCGTCCGAGCTTGTCACGCCGACAACGTATGCATCGCCAGTGGTGTCGACGGTGACTCCGAACGCGTCGTCGTTCTTCGCACCCCCGAGGTACGTGATGTATTGGGGCACCCCGGATGGATTGAACTCGCTCGCGAACCCGTCGGAGTAGGAGCTCTCGTCACCGGGGGACTTCTCCAGAGGATTGACCGTCGGGAAGTTGGGAGAATCGACATGCCCAACGACGAACGCGTCACCATTTGCGTCGACGGCAACGGCGCTTGCCCAATCCTGCCACTGCCCACCGAGATACGTCGAGTAGACGAAGGCAGAGCCTGTCGCGTTGAGTTTGGTCACGAAGCCATCGGCATCTCCGGCCAATGCGCTCTGAAATGCATTGTGGGTCGGGAAGTCCGTGGAGCCGGCAGCACCGGCGATGATAGCTCCTCCTGACGCGTCCACCGCGATTGCATACGCATCGTCACCGCCGGTCCCACCGACGTAGGTGGAGTAGGCAAGCGTGGAACCAGTCCCGGTCAACTTCGAGACGAACGGTTCTTCACGGGTTCCTGTGCTCGTTGGTTGGACAGACCCACTCGTCGTTGGAAAGTTCTTGTCCCATGCTGAGCCGGTGACATAGACGCCACCGGTCGTGTCGATGGCGATGCCCCTGCCGAAGTCTGGCCCTGGCGATCCTCCCAGTAACGTCGAAAATTGGAACGCGGAGCCTGCCGCCGTGACCTCGGATACGACTACCATCGAGTTGTTGGTCGTGGCCGTGAAGGTCCGCTGGTACGCACCTGCTGTCGTTGGGTAGTCCGCCGCAAAGGTCGACCCGGAGACGTACGCGTTGCCGGAGCTATCCACGGCGACGCCGGAGAAGCTGGAGCCCGATGTACTGCCGCCGACGATCGACGAGTACACGATGGAGGAGCCAGAAGGACTGAGCTTGGTGATGAACCCGGCGGAGATGGAGGTCGTCGGATAGCCGCGGTAGGGCGTGGAGCACGAAGGTGGCGCGGCGCCAGGGATCTGATTGACCGTAGGGAAGTTGCATGCGGCGGTGCCCCCGACGACGTACGCGGAGCCCGCTGGGTCGATCGCCAGCCCTGCGGGGTAGTCCCAATTGGGGTTGGTCCCGTAGTCGCCGCCGAAGACCGTCGAGTACAGGATCGTGCTGTCCGTGGGATCAATCTTCATCACGGAAACTCCCACCGGATTCTGTCCACCTCCGCCGGTGGGGAGGCGGTATCCGAAGAGATAGGTATCGCCTTGACTATCGACCGCGACACCGCCGGCGGACGTCCAAGATACGGTGCCACCCAGGTAGGTGGAGAATTGGAAGGCCGGATCGATCACCAACGTTGCGCGATTGTCGCGCCGTTGTACGCCAAAAGTGATGTCGCCCGCTCGGCTCAACTGATAGCCGGCAGCAACCGGGTGGTGCGCCCCGTCCATCCCCAGTTCGTATGCAACAGGTCGGGTCTGAGTCAGGCTGCCGGCAGGTGTGTCCAAGGTCAGATCGCCGCCGCGCGACAGCTCCACGCTGCTCTGTCCGCCCAGCCGGAGGTGGATATGGGTGGCGTCCGCTCCGGGGTGGACGATCCAGTCGTGTTCGATCTGCCCGCCTGCTGTGCCGTAGAAGAGAAGGTCGATACCGGGGTACAGATCCTTGTACTCGATCCTCGCGAATGTCGGCACGTCGGTCTGCCAGCGTGAGGGGTCATTGCCGATGAAGTAGTTGACCTTCCCGGGTTGCTCGGCTATGCCGACGATAGCCGGTGAGGGGTTGGCGCCTACGAAAGACATGCTGACCTCGCCGCGCGCCACCACCTCTGGTCGGCGCTGCGAAGGGCTGGCAACGCTCCGTTGCTGAAGGGCCGATCTGGACTGGTCCGCAGTCCTCGCCACCGAGAGAACCAGCCGGTCGCGTTCCATGAGGACGGTTGACGGCCCGTCGTTGGCGAGAAAGGCGACCTGACCGGGCGCTTGACCCTTGTTCTCCTCGAAGGCCACCGGAACACGGGTCAGTGGGGCAACTTGGTCGAGCGTCGGGGCGGTCAGCCGCGCTGTTTGTCCAGCGGCAGCCGCAGGGAGCATCTGCACGGGCAGCGAGACAACTACGCAGATGCAGACCAGTGGCAGGAAGCCGCGAGACATCCATCGGCGAATGCGCCGCGGGTTAGCCCGCTGCTGCTGCGGTGCCGAGACAGAGGACCTGGGGTGCATAATCCCTCCTTGGGACGTAGGCGCGAGTCGTCGTTTCGCGGGTCACCAGGTTCTGCAAACGCGACGCGCTGGTTCCGTTTGGGCCGAGCCCGTTAGCAGCGGGCTCGGCTCCTCAAAAGAGCCTGTGCTGATTCCCGGGAACCAGGATGGCGCCCGTGATCAGCTAAGACGGTGATGTCGTCGCGTTTCCTCTCCGCCACGGGTACCGCCCCCGCTCGACCCACTCCCTTCCGAGGCTCGGTTTGCCCCGTCCCGTCGAATTATCCAAGAATCGACAGCCGACCTGGCACATGGGGCCAGGCACCCGGACAGTCCGCGGTTGGCTCGCATCATGGATGGACCCGGCACCGCGCAGCAGTCGGTGATGGCCTCCAGGCTCCGGCCCTCTCACACAGGGCGACTGCGCCCGCAGCACGTCGCCCTCGAAGCGGAGTGCGGTCGCGGCGCACGGTGAAGCCTCCAGGGTCCATCGTGGCGGGGAGTGCCGCGGCGGTCTTGCGGCACTCCCCTTACGATTGGGGGCAGGCGGGTGAGGGCCGCCGACTACCCGAGTCGGCGACCCCTTCGGTTGGAGGCAAAGAAGGTCGAGAGGGAGCGGGAGGGCCGCCGGGAGGCACACGCTCTCCCGGCGACCCGATGGGCTACCAGGGCGATGCATCGCCCTGCGAATGGCGGTGCCTTGGACCTTCCCGCCAAGGTTCACGCTGACTCTCCCTTCCGTGTCCGCTAGGCCAGGGCTCCGGCCCCGGCTCCGCCCAGCGGGCGCCGCGAAGTATAAACGGGTACCCGGTAAATTAGCTACATGACGTTTTCCGCCCTGCGGCACCGAGTAGCCTTGACCGCGAGGTCAGATGGTTGGGTGACTTGGAGCCCCCTCTTCCTCCACAATAACTATGGGCTTCGGCGGGATCTCCGGGCCAAGGGAAGGGTTTGATGGACAAGCGCCAGGGGGCGGGCGAGAACGGGTCCCGGGGCCGAGGGCGGCCACCGAAGCTCCCAGTTGTGGCAGTTCAAAGCCGTGCAGAGATGCAGGTGATGCTCGATGAGCACAACGACCTGTTGCGCGAGCGCGCTGCTCACTACCTCGGCCACGACACAGCCGAGGTCGCCGAAGCGGTGGCGCGAACGCGGCTTCGCATGTTGGGCATCGAGAATCCTCATACCGCCCACGGACTCGGCGATGCGTTCCAAGTCCTGCGAGATGTTTGTCGGTTCATCCTGAACCGGCGCGTCCGTGAAGGAACAGAATGGACCCGCAAGCGTGCTGCTGGCGTGCCCGTCGAGCCTCGGCTCGGTCCGTTGGAGGGACCGATACTAGACGCTGTCCGGCAACTGCTTCCTCATGAACAGAAGCGCCTCTTCGACGCCGCGACGCACAAACAGCCTGCTGACATAGCGCGAGAGGAGGGCGTTAGCCCCGCGGTCGTGCGTATGGGGCTCCTTCTGTCACGCCGCAAGGTCCGCGAATGGATGCGGCGAGCGGGGCACGAGCTACCAGCGGCCCTCTTTGTCGTATGTCGCCGGGTTCGTCTCTCCATGGGGGAAGCACTTCATCTGCCGTCGACCGCTGCGCTGGCGCCTGTCCTCATGTGGTCGCTCTTTGGTGGTGCAACGTCGGCCCCCATCCCGACTGTGGCCTTCACGCCGACGGCCGTCACGGTCATCGCCAGTCAGGGTCCACCGGCTCGAGCCAACGGCCAGCAGGTCGCGGCCCCGCGGCCGGGGATAGTTGTCGTCGCCGAACGGGGGCCTTCATCGACGGCACTGCCTTCGGATAAGGTCGCCGGGCGCCGCGCCGCCGACGAGACGCCCGAGGACGTCACGATCAGCTCCGCTGCCACACCACCGACGAGAAACGGCGCCGTCGTGGCTATCGGCACGGGCCATACTTGTGTTTGCTCGGTCCTGCTACGGAGCCTCGACGGTGGCACCACATGGACGGCGACGGACGGCCCACCGACTGACGTCAGCCAGCTCGTGCTGCCCCCGGGCTATCCGAGCGACCCCCGAATCTTCGGCGGTGTGTCGCCGGCCGACGCCGAGGCGCCCTACATCTCGGCGGGCTTCGGTGCCCCGTACCACCGGCTCACGGGACTGCCAGCCGGCCTCGTCGCTACGTCTGCCGACTTCGACCAAGGCGATGAACGCATCTTCTCTAGTGCACTATCTGGCGTCTGGAGCCTACGGCTGGGTACTCACGTCCCGCGACAGGAGATCGCCTACGCTGCCGAGCCGCTGACGTCGAATGCGGTGGCCGCGCTCGCTACGCCATCGCCCGGCGGGCCGGCTGTCCTGGCATGGGCGCCGGCCGATTCGGTCGTGCCCGGCTCGTTGACGACGCCGTCGTTCAACTCCGCGCTGTTCGCATGTTCCGAATCGTGCGTGCCCGAAGGGTCGCCTGGCAACCTGCCGAGGGAACTGGTCGTTGATGCCAACTCGATCATCGCTTACGACTGGACGTCGGTGGCTATCTCCGAGGATGGCGGAGTATCGTTCAAGGCCCTCCCGCTTCCACCCGACGCCGCGACCTTGGCATCAACTGTCGTCGTGGGCCGTTCACTGTGGGTGAGTTACACGCGACGTAACAATGCGACCTCCATCGCCCACCTGACCGAGTCGGGAACCTGGGCTGACGCAACGAATCACGTCGCGCTGCTGGGCACCCATCTAGCGAACCTCGTAGCCGTGGATCGAAACCGTATCCTGGCAGTCCTATTTGGCGCTGGGTATCGGTGCACCTCGATCGGGACCGGAGAATGGCTTTCTCGATGCCCGGCTGCGTAGAGAACAGAGCCGGCCCCACCGTATAGCCACAGAAGGACGAATGAAGGTACGGCGGGGACCGATGCGGGAGAATCGGATTCCACCATGTTACGAACCATGCGCTTGGTGTGCGCGGGCCTCGCTGTCGCTCTGATCGGTGTCGCCATCCCAGCAGTTGGTGCGGCAACCACCACCAGCGGAACTGGAACGTTTACAGGCGCCGTCTCGCTGCCGTCTTTTCCGTGCGGTACCTGCAACAGCGGGACGTTGAGCGGCCAGGTGGCGCTGACGTTATCCGGTATGTCGGCGAGCAACGTGCCTTATACCGCAGCCTGGCCGGCCCCGTTGCCTCCATCGACAAATGTCACGGCTAGTTTCGCCTACAGTGAAAGCTGTCTTGACCAACCGGACGGCACGCCCCCTTTGCAGGGCACAGCAGGCGGAACCTTCAACCTTACGGGTGGTACGGCGATTGTCGGCGGCCAGCTCATGGCTGATGCCGTCCTGACGGGTAACATCAACTGGACTCGCGACGGGCTGGCGGCGAGCATTCAGTTCACGAACCTCGTGATCACCGCAGGGTCGAACAATTCGACAATCGCAGTCAACCTCGCGGATAGCATCGCCGGAGTGACCATAGGGCAGGGGGGAGCGGGCTTCGTGTGGACAAATGGCCCTGGGGTGTGCGGTGGCGTACCCCAGCAGCCTCAGACTGCCGAGATTGCCGGAGTCGCCCTACAGCCAGCGTAATGCAGATGCATATTGGCCCAAGACTTCGGCTCCACCGAAGTCGGACACCCCCTCGCGGAGAGCCCCGCCACGCTGGACCCCGGACGGGGGTCCGAGACGAGGGAAGGTGCTCGCGGCCGACGCCCTTGCTGCCGGCCGCCGGATCGATCAACTTCCAGGCTGGCTTTACCTATACGAACGAACGCGACGTCACCGAGCCGGTGCCGCCACTGCGGGGCTTCGGCGGCGGGTCCTTCACCCTGAGCGGCGGGCTGCTCGTCGTCAACGGGACGCTGAGCGGTGATTCCTCCTGGCAGTGGCAAGGGGGGTCGATGATGGTCGATCACGCTCACCGGGCTCAGCATCACGGGCGGCTCCGGGCCGAGCCTGGTCGCCGTAAGTAAGTCTCAATCTCGACAATCTTGTCGTTGGCGCCGGGGCAATGAGCTTCCTCTGGACGAATGGGCCAGGCACCTGCGCCGTCCAGAACCCATGGCAGACGGTCGATGTTCTGGGGGCCTTCGTGCAAGCGGCGTAGGCCCTGAGCGCGGCCAGGGCACCCGGCGCCAGATCGACGCCTACGCGCCACACCCATAGAACGTGGTGGCCACCGAGGGGCACTTGTTGTAGCTCGCTCTATACCGTAGTATTGTGGCGTTTCGCCGGGATGGCGGGATCGGAGCCTCCGGCACGACCAAGGACAAGGGGTTGAAGACGACGTGAGGCTGGGGGCCGGCAGCGCGCGCTTGCTGTCGGGGTGGCGGCTCCGTCCGAACCGGCGCGCCTTGACGATGGGCGGCGCCTTGGTCGTCCTCATGTTGGCGAGCTGTGGAGGCCCGACCTCGCCGCCGCAGCCCTCTCGGACGCCCTCGCCCGCGGGCACATCGTCGCCATCTGCCGAGGATGGGGCAGTGCTGACCGCCTACCGAGCCGGCTGGGCCGCGTTCGCCGCGGCCGCGAAGGCCGCTGATCCGGCGGCGCCGGGCTTGACCGCAACCATGGTCGATCCGCTGCTCCACTCCGTCATCGCGCAGCTCGTCAGAGAGAAGTACGAGGGCTCGGTGGTCAAGGGTGACGTGACGCTGAATCCACGAGTGGCGTCAATTGCTGGGGGAACGGCGACCGTCATGGATTGCACATTCGACGCGTCAGAGTTCGTCTACAAGGCCAACGGGACGCCCGTTCCGCCCGACACCACACCCCATCCCTCTGGCGTCCGCTCGACGCTCGTCGAGGTAAACGGCGTTTGGAAAGTCAAGGACCAGACCAACGATCCGGGGGCGTGCTCTGCAACATGAAACGCGTTATGCAAATCGTCGTGGTGATCGCGATGACCGCCATGCTTGCAGTGCGTGCAACGCCTGCACGGGCAGATGGAATGACGGAACGTTACGTGTCTGCTGGGCCAGGAGGCGATGGGACCATCGTGGTAGGGGCCGGTTATTCGTCCACGTCGACGCCGACGAACGGTCAACCCGCATCAGTATCGCCAGTGCATTGTACGTACGTAACCGTCGATCCGACGGACGCGTCACTCCTCGGCCCTGGACCGGGGGGATCGACGGACGGAACGTGGATCATTCCCTACTGCACAGGGGAGGGCGACGTCAATCCCATGCTGCCGTACTGGGCGCCCAGCTCGATCGCGCGTGCATCAGCGAGTCCAGCGACAGTAGCTCGTCAAGCCGTGGCCCGGCTGCCATTGCCCGAGGGAATGATCCGTATGTCCCCTGACGCATCGCAGCCGCAGATGGTCAACGAGCGCACGTGGCTGTGGATAGACCCTACGACCTGGCAAAGTCTCTCGGCGACTGCGTCAGCAGGGGCGGTGTCAGCGACGGCGAAGGCGACTCCTGTTCAGGTGATGTGGAACCTGGGAGACGGTGATCGCCTCACCTGCAATGGCCCCGGTGCGCCCTACGACCCGTCGAAGAACGAGGGCGAGCAGAGCACCTCCTGCACATACGTCTGGCCACGCAGCTCGGCGACGGAGCAGGGCGGGATGTTCACGATCACCGCGACAATCGTGTGGCGGGTGACGTGGACCGCGGTGGGAGCGCCCGGCGGCGGGAGCCTTGGGTCAGTGAACAGCCCGCCGAGCCAGGTGTCGGTTCAGGTCACGGAGGGCGACGCCTTCAATACGTCGCAGTAGGTCGGTGACTGCGGGTTCACAGCAGTTGTCGCCAGAAAGGGAGGTTCCACGGGAGTGGCTGCAGCACTGAAGCGGCGGAGAGCAACCGGCGAGCAGACAAAGCCGCGCCTTGCTGTCTCTGCGCGGTGGCGCCCGCGCATCGATCCATTGGGACTGCTGCTCGTCGTCGCCGCGGTGGTCATCTCCGTGACCATCAATGCGCGGAACGGGACGTCCGTGCTGGTGGTGGATCGCGCGCTCCCAGTCGGGCACGTCATCGCGGCCGCGGACCTGCGCCCAGCGCAGGTGACCATCACCGGGCAGAGCTTGAGCCTCGTCGCGGAGGCGGACGAGGGCTCCGTGGTGGGACGTGTCCTTGCGGTGCCACTGGTTGCCGGCGCTCCGCTGCTCCGCGGCGACCTGGGCCGAGCCAGCACCCTGCCAGCCGGCGAGGCCGTCGTCTCCGTGCCCATCGGCGTCAAGCAGCTCCTCTCCCATGTCGGCCCCGGCGACCATGTGCTCGTCATCGACACGGGCACGGCAGTGCCGGGCAGCTCGGCCAGCGCGCCCATGTCGAGCATCACGGTCCCGGCGACGGTCGTCGACGTGCAGATGCCCTCGTCCGACCTTGGCGACACGACGGCGGTGGTGTCGCTCCAACTCGATCGCTCGGCAGTGCAGGACGTCGCCACTGCGGCAGCGGCCGGTCACGTCTCCCTTGCCCTGGTGTCGGCGGCGGGCTCATGACCAGCGTCGCCATCGGCTCGATCAAGGCCTCGCCGGGCGCAACCACGGTCGCGCTCGCGCTCGCCACGGTCTGGCCCAGTCCGCGTCGCGTGCTGCTTGCCGACCTCGACCCCGCGGGTGGTGACGTCGCCCTGCGGTTCGGACTGCCGGCCGAGCCCAACGTCGCCACCCTCGCCGCGGCACGCGGCGAGCTCTGGCCGCAGCATGTGTTGGAGCATTGCCAGCGACTTCCCGGCGGCCTCGACGTGCTGGCATCCTCGCCGCGCGGGAGACGCGTCGTCCAAGCTGCGTTGGCCCAGCTCGACGCCGCCCGCCTCGTCGCCGCACTGGACAAGCCTGCTGGCGTCGACGTGGTCGCCGACCTGGGCCGCCTCGACCCGGACTCGGCGGCGCTGCCTGCGGCCTCGGCTGCAACCGTGACGTTGCTTGTCGCGCGGCCGACCGCGACCGAGATCAGCCACGCGCACAGGGCTCTGTCCGAGATCAGCCGCGTGGCGCGCCGGGTGGCTGTGCTCCTCGTCGGCGAGCGGCCCTACTCCGCCGCCGAGGTGGCCGCGGCTCTCAGCGTCGAGGTGCGGGCACTTCCCGTCGATCGCAGCGCAGCAGCCGCGCTGAGCGGCGACGCGCGGTGGCCCAGACGGCTGGACCGCCTGCCCCTGCTTCGCGCGCTTCGGCAGCTCGCCGTCGACCTCATCGGCGATGCGCACGCATTGCCGGCCGCGCCGGCGCGGGTGGTGCTTCCCCAGGTTGCCGAGGGCCAGCCATGACGCCCGAGTTGCGCGCCCTGGCGCGCGAGATCGAACGCGAGGTGGCGGAGGCCGTGTCCCACGAGGCCCAGCGTCTCTCGGCGGACGGCCTCGCTGCCGCCGTCGACGACATGATCGGCGAGTCCCTGCGGCGGCGGCGTTTGGACGCGCTCCACAACAACCTGCCCTGGCTCGACGCCGATGAGGAGGCCGCGGTGGTCTCGGCTGTCCGCCACGCGTGGGTGGGGTTGGGTGGACTTCAGAAGTACCTCGACGACCCGGACGTGGAGAACATCTCGGTCAACGGCGCCGACGAGGTGTGGATCGAGTACGTCGGCGGCCCCATCATCCGCGGCGAGCCGGTGGCGGACTCGGACGCGGAACTCATCAACCTGGTGAGCAACGCCGTGACGCGGCTGGGCAGCACCGAACGGCGCTTCGATGCCGCCTCCGCTCACGTCACCCTGCGACTGCCGGACGGCAGCCGGCTGTTCGCGGTGCGCGACGTGTCACACCGTCCCACCGTGGACATCCGGCGCCACCGCATCCTCGACGCCACTCTCGACGAGCTGACCGACCGGGGGATGGTCGACTTCCGGGTCCGCGGTCTTCTCGCCGACGCCATGCGCGCGCGGTGCCGGCTGCTCATCGCCGGCCCGCCGGGTGTCGGCAAGACGACCCTCGCTGCCGCCCTGCTCAGTGAGCTACCCCCGAACGTGCGCATCGTGACGATGGAGGACACGCGGGAGTTCCCGTCCGCCGTGGCGGGTCGGAACATCGCATCCCTGGAAACCCGCGACGCCAACGTCGAAGGGGTGGGGGCCATCCGACTGTCGGACCTCGCCCTGATGTCGGCTCGAATGAACCCGGCCTTCATTGCGGTGGGCGAGATGCGCGGCGACGAGGTTGTGCCGGGGCTCAACGCGCTCAGCCACGGCACGCCGGGCCTTGCCACCATTCACGCCGCATCGGCGGAGAACGCGTTTCTCAAGCTCGCCGTCTACGCCATGCAGGCACCGCAGCGGCTCTCGCTGGAGGCAACGATGGTGCTGGCGGCCAGCGCCATCGACTTCGTGATCTTCGTCAACCGCGACGCCGTCAACATCCGCCGGGTCTTGGAGGTCCGCGAGGTCGACGGGGTGGAGGGAGCCACGGTGCGGACCAACCGCGTGTTCGTCGCCGATCCCCTCGACGGTACGACGGAGTTCGTGCCCCCGCGATCGCTGGCCAGTGTTGCCACCCATCCCCGGCGCATCGAGGCGCTGCAATGACCGTCGCCATCCTGGGTGGCCTGATGGGCGGCTACGGCCTGGTCCGTCTTCTCAACGGATTTCTCGGCCGTTCTCGTCGCGCGACGTTTCCTTACGACGTCCGGTTGCGTGACATCGCGGTGCGCGGCGGTGTTGCCCTGGTCGCGGCGTCGGCAGCGGCCGGTCTGACCACCTGGCCGGTCGCAGCACCCCTGGCGGCGGTGGTGGCGCTGGCAATGCCGCACCTATACACAGGCTGGCAGCGGGACCAGCGGCGGGAGGCGCAGGTGCCGGGGGTCCTTGCCTGGGACGAGATGCTGCGCGACGCCATCGCAGCGGGGGCAGGCATCGAGACGGCCATCCGCGCGACTGCGCGTGGAGAAGGCGGCCTCGAGCCGCCGGCCGCCATTGCCGGTGAGCTGTCCGTGCTGGTGGCCCGTCTCGATGACGGGACCGCCCTCGACCTCGCGCTGCGCCTCTTCGCCGACGACGTCGACGACGCCCATGCCGACATGGTGGTGGCTGCCCTCCTCCTGGCCGTCAAGAACCAGGCGGGGAAGCTCGTCGAGCAGTTGACCGCCATCGCCGATGCCCTCCGTGATGAAGTGAACGGGCGCGAGGCCATCGCGACCGAACGCTCGCGGGTGCGCACCCAGCTCGTCATCATCTTTCTCGCGATCTGCGCTGGGCTGGGCTTCTACGCGGTCTACCTGCGCTCCTACCTGCGGCCCTACGGAACCGTTCAGGGACAGATCGTCCTCCTCGTCATCGGCGTCCTGTTCGCGATCGGGGCTGCCTGGCTTGCACACCTGGCCCGACCGTTCCGGCCGCCGCGGCTGCTCACGCCGGTCGCCATGGCCGAGAGGTTAGGAGCCGTCGCACCTGCGACGCTCGTCCTTGCACCGGACGAACCGCGATGAACTCGCTCGCGATCGTCAGCGGCGTTTGCGGCGGGTACGGCCTCTGGCGCCTCGGGCGCGGGCTGGTTCCACGACGCGAGCCACTGGTCAAGGTCTTGGCGCGAGCGGATGCACGGATGAGCGCGCGCCCGATCCTGCGGCCGTCCGACGCCCGAACATTCGCAGCCTGGCTGGGGCGGCGCACTGAGAACGCAGGCTGCGTGCTCCTGCCGTCCGTCGGCGCGGACCTGCGCCTGGTCGGCAAGTCGCTCCCCCAGCACGCCGGTGAGAAGGTCGGCCTAGCCCTCGCCGGTCTGCTTGTGCCCGCTGTGTGGGTCGGCGCCCTCGCCGCCGTAGGCGTGCCCCCGCCCGTTGTGCCATCTGCCATCGTCGGCGTGGGGATGGCCACTGCCGGCTTCCTCATTCCCGATCTCGCCGTGCGCAGCCAGGCCGCGACGCGCCGCCGTGAGTTCCGCCACGGACAGGCGCTGTACGTGTGGCTCGTGACGTCGGCGCTCGCCGGAGGAAGCGGCCTCGACAGCGCGCTGTACGACTGCGCCGCGGTGGGATTCCCAAGGCGGGATGGAGCCGTCGACCCGGGAGCCAGCGGATCGCCGGGCTGGGTGCTGCGCCACATCCAGGCGGCCGTCCACCGGGCGCGGATGACGAGGCAGCCGGCGTGGAGCGGCCTGCGGCAACTGGCGGGCGAGGTTGGCGTCGCCGAACTCGGTGAGGTTGCCACGACGACGGCCCTCGCCGAGGTCTACGGAGCCCGGGCGCGGGAGTCGCTGCGGGCCAAGGCGCAGTCGTTGAGTGTGCGGGTACGGAGCGAACTGGAGCGGCTGGCGCATCGCGGGACGGACGGGATGATCGGGCCGGTGATGTGCTTCGTCCTCGGCCTGCTGATCCTGTTCCTCTATCCGCTGTTCGTCCGCCTTCTCACCACCCACACCTAGAGACGTGCGACCGGACGACACGGTCGCCGAAGGGAACATTCAATGCGAGAGACACTGAGCACCATCATCGCGGCGGTGCGCAAGGCCGCGCGGTTCTGCGCCGACGAGCGTGGCGCCGGAGTCACCGAGTACGTCAGCCTGGCTGTCGGCGGCCTCATCGTCGCCGGAGTCGTCATCACCGTGCTGACGCTCTGGGCCAACGGGATGCTCAAGCCCATGGGCGCGCACTGAGTCACACGCTATGCGACCAGGCCTGCGCCGCAGACGTCGAGGAGAGGTCGGGGCAGTCGTTGAGTTCGTCACGCTCGTCCCCATCTTCTTTCTGCTGTTCGTCCTCGGCGTCGTGCAGGTGGTCATCATGACGGTCGGTGGCTACGTCGCCGCTGAGGCGGCACAGCGCGGCGTCGACGCCGCACGGATCGTCGGCGGCACTATTCCCGCCGGGGCACGGGACGCCAACGACGTGCTGCACTCGCTGGGCACTGACCTGCTGACCGCGCCGAGCGTTCGCCTGACCCGCGTGGTCGTCGACGGCCATCCGGCCATCCACGCCGACGTCGATGCCGGCGTCGTCCAGATCATCCCGTGGCCGTTCCACGTCCACGAGGTGTACGAGGCGCGCGTCGAGCAGGCGACTGCGGAGGGGCCGTAGGTGCGCAGACGCCGAGAACGCGGCGCCGCCGCGGTGGAGCTGACGGTGCTTGCGATCATTCTTCCGTTGCTGTACGCCGTCGTCGTCGCGCCGGGCCGCCACCAAGAAGCCGGCATCAACGTCGATGGCGCTGCATACGCGGCAGCCCGCGCGGCATCGATGGCGCGCGGCAAGTCCGAGGCGCCCCAGGCCGCGCACGAGGCCGCAGTCGATGCCCTGCAGGTGGGAACCGTCACCTGTCGCAGCGTCACCGTTGCCGTCGATACCAGCGACTTCCGGCCGGGCGGTTCGGTGACCGCGCAAGTCACCTGCGCCGTCGACCTCAGTGATCTCACCGGCGCGGACCTGCCGAGCCAGCTTCAGGTCAGCTCGCCGTTCTCCGCGCCGATCGACAAGCACCGGAGCGTCGGACCATGAGGCCGCAGCGTCGTCGCCGATCCGAGCGGGGAAGCATTGTGGTGCTGTTCATCGGGGTCCTCGCCGGCCTGGTCGTGGTCATCACCGCCGAGACGGTCGCCGGTACGATCATCCGGGGCCATGGCCGGGCGCACTGGGACGCGGAGAACGTGGCCCGCGTCGCGGCGCAACAGATCGACGAGCGGCTGTACCACCAGACGGGCGCACTCGCCATCGACCCCTCCGCAGCCACCACCGCGGCGCGGCAATACGTGGCGCACCTCACCGATCCCGTGCAGCTCGGCGGAATCGCGGCGCGGGCCAACGCCGTGACCGTCACCGTCGTCTTGCAGCAGCAGATCGACGCTGGCCCGGCGAGTTTCACCCTGCCGATTGTCGAGACGGCATGGGCACAACTCGAGCGGCCATGAGGAGGCGGACATGAGGTGGATTGTCGTTCGGCTCGCCGTTGGCCTGGCTTCGCTGACCGGACTCGCGCTTGTGGTCGTCGGCTTCCCCGTGGGCATCGTCGTCGCCTTCCGCTCACCGATACCGTCCTCGGCGCCGGCCGTCCATAGCCTCTGGACGGGCCTCACCGACGATCAGATCCGCACCATCGCCGGGTGGGCGTGCTGGCTGCTGTGGTCCGTTGCCGCCGCCACGGTCCTCGAGGAGGTCGCGGCGTACCTGCGCAAACGGGCGGCCCGCCGGCTGCGTATTGCCGGACCGCTGCAGCCCGTGGTCGCGCAGCTCGTCGCCTGGTGCGCCCTCACCTTCGCTCCGGCGCCTCCGCGTCACGTCGGCGTCTCGACCGATCGCCAAGCCCTGACGGCTGTTCTGGCCCGTAGCGGGCCTGCGACCGCGCCGGCCGTGGCTCCGCGGGGGACGAGCGCCCCGGAGCGAGTCCACGTCGTGCTTCCCGGCGAGAGCGCATGGGCGATCGCGGGCGAGGAGGCGCGCGACCCCTCGCGTTGGCCTGAGATGTGGAACGAGGACCGCGGTCTGCCGCAGCCGGACGGCGGACGGTGGACCGACCCGAACCTGATCTACCCGCGATGGCGGCTGCCGATCCCGCCGGACTGGAGCCCGTCTGCGGCACGTCCAGCGGCGCCCACCAACGGAGCGCCCGCAAAGCCGCCTCCTGCCCATGCTTCGCCGCCTGCGGGGGACGACGGTCCACTCGGGCCACCGCGCAGGTCGAGCGAGGGCTCGAGTTCGACCCCGTCGACGGTCCCCCCGAGGCCGGTGCCACACCGGACACCGGGACCGTCCATCGCCTTACCCACGCGGCGGTCGGCGCCGGCCACGCCCCACGGTCCCAGCCCGCGCGGCGGGGTCCTCGACCTCCCCTCTGGTGGTGTCGTCGCGGCCTGGTTCGCAGTCGGGATCGGAACGGCCGTCGCGCTCGGGCGGCTGCATCGCCGCCGCCGCTACCGGCCGGGTGCGCCGCGGCCGGGCCTTGGTGCTCGACCGAGCGAGCGCCTGGGCAGACTTCCGGCCCAACTCCGGCAGGTCCAGCTTGGCGGGTGGGTTGACGACGAGGCCGAGGACCACACCCGCACAGGCGACGCCCCGCCTGCACCGCCGTCGTTCGAGACGGGCCGGCTCGCTCTCGGGGAGGTCGATGGCCGCCTCGTCTCCGTCGACGTCCTGGCGCTCCAAGGGATCGGCGTCGTCGGCGCCGGCGCAGAGGACATGCTGCGGGCGCTGGCCATCGACATCGCGCTGCGCCGCCAGGAATGCGCTGGGCTGCTCCTGACCGCCACCGTGCAGAACAGGCTTGGCCTCGGCGGGCTGGAGGCTCACCCCGGCGTCCGGGTCGCCCCAACCATCGAGGAGCTGCTGCGCGAGCTGGAGGTGGCCACGGTCACGCGGACGGGATTCCTCGACCGATACGGGGCGGCGGACATGCGGTCGGTCCTCGCCGACGACCCTGGGGAGCCGACACCCGTCCTCCTCGCCCTCACCGAGGCGCCGGACTCAGACGCCCGCTTGCGGGCCATCCTGGCAACCGGCCCCCGGCTGGCCATCGGGGCCGCCCTGCTCGGTGAGTGGCGGTCCGGGGTCACCGTCGAGGTCGACGGCGACCATGCCGTCCGCGGGGTGGCCGGAGAAGGGGCCAGGGGCGATCACCTGGGGCTCAGCGGCGCCAGGGCGGTCGCGCTCTCCGCGCAGGACGCACGCGAGAGCGTGGCCGTGATCCGCCAGTCGTACGGCGAGGACGCCGCCGCCGATGGCCTGGCGGTGGGTGAGCCCAGCGAAGCCGATTCGGGAGCGGCGGAGATCGCCGAGGCCTCGACGGGCGCGGACATGCGAGACGCCGCCGACATCGCTGTGCCCGATGGAGCACCACTCTTGTCCGAACCGCCCGTCCTCATCGCGCCCGATGGCGATGCCGGCCCACGGCCTGTTCGGGTTGCCCTCCTGGGCGGCTATCGGATCGACGCCAACGCGACGGGCGAGATCAAGAACGGGCTTCGGGCGAAGGCGCGCGAACTGTTCGCGTTCTTGCTGCTCCACCCGCATGGCGTGACCCGGGACGCGGTTGTCGACACCCTCTGGCAGCACGTCGATGCCGACCGCGCGACCAACCAGCTGTACACGGTGCTCGGCAACTTGCGGAGCGCCCTTCGGACCGCAACGGGACTCACGACGGCGTCGTTCATCGACCGGATCGGCGAGCAGTACCGCGTTGATCCGGCGCTCGTCGACACCGACCTGTGGCGGTTCGAGGCCGCAGTGCTCCGAGCGAACGCGAGCGGAGTGGATCGCGAGGCCATCGCCGGTGCCTTGGAGGAGGCCGAAACTCTGTTCGCGGGCGACCCGCTCGACGGCATGTCGTACGGCTGGGCTGAGCCGGTGCGTGAGGACATCCGCGCCCGAGCCGTGACCGCAATCACCCGTCTTGCCGATCTCCACGAGCCGACTGACCCTGACCGGACCGCCGATGCGCTAGAGGCGGCGTTGCGCATCGATCCCTACTCCGAGACGTTGTACCAGCGCCTCCTCCGGCTCCTTGCCGCCCGCGGGCGGCGCGACGACGTGCGTCGGGTATGGCGACAGGCATGCAACCGGCTCGACGAGATCGACTTGGACCCCGATGAGGAAACGGAGTCGATCGTCGCTGCGGCACTACGGCCTGGGGTCGCCTCGACGAGCCGGGGGAATGATTAGCGGCAGCACCTGTCAGGCATGGTTGCCCTGTCGCCCCGCAAATGGTCTCCGTTCAGGAGACCATCGCCAGCTTGCGCAGCCGCCTGTGGGCCGCGTCCGGACCGCCATCCTTGTACGGCTCGTCCCATTCAATCTCCGGATTGTCTGTAGCCGGTTCTCCGTTCGACCGCGCCAATATCAAGGCACAGTCGCGATCAGTCGCCTTGCCCTTGGTGTCCCCCCAAATCCTGCTCACCTTGTTCTGAACGGGCAGCGAATCTTCAATGACATCAAGCAATCGAAGGCCCGTCTCCTGACCTACATCGTCCCACACCTTACGCGCCAACGGAATCGGTTCCCGACCTGGGCTAGCGACATCACCTATGATGATCACGGCCACACCTGTCTTCGCCAGTATGCGCCGAACACCCTTAAGGAGTAGCCTGCTGAACTCCGCGTAGGACTTGTAGGTATGGGAATGGTCGAGCTTGGCATCAAGCTTCCGCCGACCGGTGCCAGCATCGCGTGATACCCCATCGAGATTGAGCCACCATAACCTGATCCAGTTGGAAGTGCCGTAGTTGACGACCTGAAGATAGGGGGGTGAGGTGAGGACCAAGTCGGCTGAGCCGGCCGGGATCATGCGGTTGCGCAGAAGGGTCGTACCGTCTTGGTGCGCCACGCTGCCGGGAGGTCCCGGGACCTCGTCCAGATACAGCCGAGCCAGCTTGTCTCGCAGACATTCGAAGACATTCTGTTCAAGCTGCTTGAGGTCGTTCGCTTCGATGTACTTTCTGACGTAACCGGGGGACATGCTGAACGTGTTCGGCATGCTGATGCTTAGGTATTGCGAAGATCCGTCGCGTCGGTGTGCTCCGTGGAGGATGCCAGCCACCGCTCCAGCAATCATGAACTCCTCGCGCGACCATTGGCTCTTTGGCCGCCGAAAGAGGTACTCGCGCAGGTAGACCAACTGGCGCAGCGTAGTCGGGTGGTACAGCATCTGTACGTCTTCGGGCGCGTCCACATGTCGGTACATCCGGCGGTTGTACCGTTTCTCTAGCTCGGAGACCACGGCTAAGAGAGAGTCCCACCTAGGGGGGGCGGCTTTGGCCCGGGTCAAGACATAGGCCAACGGATTGAGGTCATTGCTGATCGCCCGCCGGCCTTCTACGCGAGCTTGGAGCGTCGTGGTGCCCCGCCCGCTGAAGGGATCGACAACTAGGTCGTCTGGCTGCGTGTAACGTTGAACGAAATAGTGAACCAGTTTCGCCGGAAACATTCCATGGTAGGAGCACATGGTATGCATGGAGTGGCCCCACCGCGGGGAGACGGCATGCCACAGCGGCCCATGATCCGTATTCCCGCCGTCGATCGAATCTTCTTCGGGTTCCTCGAAGAATGCACCCTCAAGCCAGTCCTGCGCAGCACGATTCATTGCAGGTATGCACTCAGCGAGCGGGCTGCCGTGCGGAGGACGCGGTCGTGAGTTCGCCTTGACACCCAGGCGAGGTGCTGGATGGCTTCTCGGACATCCTGACGACCAGTCGCTCGTCGGACATTCGCCGCTCGCCGCAAGCCTAGATCGCGCTTCAGAGTCCTGACGTCTTCAGTCTCCCGGTAGTACTTTGGGGGCAGCGAGCCGGTGACCAGCTCCACTTCCTTCAGGGGATATGGGGCCGAGTCTCCGCGGCGAGCGCGAGAGATGCGGTCCTGAACCCAGTCCTCGGCCGCATCCCCATCGCTGAAGTGATTCTCGAGGACCTGACGGAGCCCTTCATCGGTGAGCCTCAACCAGGCGAAAGGGTTCGAGGAGGGTATGACCCCCATGTCCATCAGCTCAACAATTTGTGCAAACAAGCCGCCGCGTTGCATCAGGCGCCACAGGCCGGTGTAATTGCGCAAAGTCGCAGGCGATACGCCTATATAGCGGGCGATATCCACCTTGCGCACGTTCTCGGCTTCGTGGAGGTGCTCAACCAGCGTCGCAAGCTGGCTAGGCAAAAGGTCCTGATAGATGTCGGTTTGGTACCGCAGCTCGTAGCGACGCTTGTGGTCGACCAGATACGCAGGGACGGTTCGAAACCGAGAGTCGTCCGACATTCTGAGTGCTTGAATGGCCCGAAGTCGGATCATCCCGTCTACGACTAGGTACTTGCCCCCGGGGAGTGCCGCGACCTTAAGCGGCTCTGCGAGACCGACTTCCTCAATTGAGGCTCGGAGCCGATCCTCGAACTGCTTTGAGGTTCGAGATCGCGCCAGCTCGGCGCTGACCACGAGATCATGCACGCCGACCTCGATCAGCTTCATCGCGCGACTTCCGTTCCGTTGGCCACATCCGAAGGCAGGTGCGTTGGCATCTGGAGGGCAAGCTGGTGAATGCGTTCCCAGGGCTTAGCCCGCGGAAGGCTCGCCAGTGTCCGACAAGCCCATTCGACGAACGCGAGGCGCTGGCCGCGGCAGGCCGGACCTAGCTCCGCCAACGCCCGCCAGTCGATGGCTGTGAGCAACGCATCCATCTCGGCTGCTCGGATGCCATGCGGAGCAATCCGGCTAATCACCTCAGCGCGGTCCTCGGTAGAAACGTGCTTGGCGATTACCGCATGCAAGGCCAGGTTCACGTCTCCGCGCCGCAATGCCGCCACCTCGCCAGAAGAAGCGCCGTCCAGTTGGGCTTCCAGCCGTCGGACGGTGGCAGGAGAAACGCCGAACCGCTTGGCCACCTCGGCCGTCTCCTCTCCCTGTCGGCGGGCGTGGGCGATCAAAAGTGCTCGGTCGGTTGCCCCCAACCTAAGGCGTGCCACGTTCTCGACAAGGAACTGCTGCACCTTCTCCGTCTCGGCATAGCGGTCGTCAACGATCAGAGCAGGGATCTTCTTGATGCCGAGCAGCCGACACGCCAACGTCCGCCCTTGGCCCTTGATCAGGAGATAGTCTCCGGTCCCGTCCGGCGCGCGGCGGACGGTAATAGGCGTCAGCACCCCAAACTGCTCGATCGACCGGCAGAGTTCCCGGTGGCCATCACGGTCACGCTTGCGGGCGAGGCCACCCTCCGGTCGAATCCGGTCGACGGGAAGATCTCGCAGCCGAGGCCGAGGCGGCGGTTCGGGTGGCAACGCTGGGCGACCTCCGTGTGTGGGCGGGTGCCTCCGCGGCGCCCGCGGGGCGCCGTACGGATGTTCCCGCGTCCAGCGGATCATACCCTGACACAGCGACCCATGGCTCGGCCCGACGAGCCCAGTCCACCGAGCTCGGCGAGGGCGGAATTGCGCGGTCGACGGGCCCCTCGGCCAGCTCCTTCCCGGGCCGGGGGCACTATGGCCCGGGGGGGCCCCCCGGGGGCCAAGGCCCACGCCACCCTTAACTCATCCGCCCCCCTGAGGTCTTCTAGGGCCAGACGACGGGCCAACGGCGTCCGTCCAACTGCTAGGAGACCTGAAATGGCCGCAACAACCGTTCCTAACGAGCTGCTGGAGCAGCGCCGACTGGTCGCGACGCTGGAGGCTGAGGGCGGCTGGGACATCATCGTGGGCGCAGCATTCGTCCGCGGCATGCGGGACATCGGATACAAGAGCACGTCCTACGCCATGGCCGAGTTGATCGACAACTCGATTCAGGCCGGAGCCCGCCACGTGGACGTCGTCTTTGGCTACGACGCTGGAGAGAAGCCCACGCAGATCGCCATCATCGACGACGGGGTCGGGATGGAGCCAAAGATGGTCCGTGCCTCCCTCATCTGGGGGGCGGGTACGCGGGCCGGGAACACCGCCGGCTACGGCAAGTACGGGTACGGGCTGCCGAGCGCGTCGGTTAGCCAGTGCCAGCGCGTCGTCGTCTACTCCAAGGTGGGAGGTGGCGAGTGGTACAGCTGCTACCTGGACATCGACGAGATCAAGGAGGGCAGGTGGACCAAAGGCAACCGGCTGGAGATGCCAGGTGAGAGCCAGCAGGTCCCCCCTGCGTTCGTCATCGCCGCGCTCAAGAAGGCCAAGCGCTGGGACGACTTCGAGCACGGAACTGTCATCGTCTGGGACAAGCTCGACCGCATCGACCTCAGGCAGCGGGCAAAGCTCAAGGACCGCTTGATGACGGATATCGGTGTCATCTACCGCAACGTCCTCGTCAACACGCCAATGACGG
>Ga0207700_10000229_pt1 | contig 33559 bp, 33 predicted proteins | sample LARL82metaG_FD_184348 | JGI IMG/M metagenome (GOLD analysis project Ga0207700, IMG submission 184348) | Corn, switchgrass and miscanthus rhizosphere microbial communities from Kellogg Biological Station, Michigan, USA - LAR L8-2 metaG... | ecosystem: Host-associated > Plants > Roots >...
CCCCCCTGGAACCCCCCGGTGGCCTGCGGCCCGGTTCCTCCGTCACCCTGCTAGCCCGGGGGGCGACCCCCCTGGAACCCCCCGGTGGCCTGCGGCCCGGTTCCTCCGTCACCCTGCTAGCCCGGGGGGCGACCCCCCTGGAACCCCCCGGTGGCCTGCGGCCCGGTTCCTCCGTCACCGGGCCGGGGCCCTGCCGGCTGGGGCGGCAAGCCGCCCCAGAACCCTAGTGCTCGCCCGGGGACGACTCAGGACCTAAGAACGTCAGTCGGCCGGGCCTGGTTCCGGTCCGGCCTCTCCGGGGCCCGCGGCCCGGCCGGCTGGCTCCCCGGCCGGGGCAGTGCCGGCTGCCCTGGCCGGCCCCTCCCCCGTGCCGTGCGGCGCGATGGTCTCGGCGCGGTAGCGCCAGAACTCCGGGATCGCCCAGCAGGTCACCAGGGCGGATACCACGCTGAGCAGGCCGCCGGACCAGGCGGCGAACTGCGGGCCGCCCAGCGCCGCCGCGGCACCGGCCTCCGCGTCGCCGAGCCGCGGGCCACCCTGAAGACCGACGAAGATCAGGCTGTTGACCCGCCCCTGGATGGCGTCCGGTGTGACCTGCTGCACGATCATCATCCGGAACACCGAGGAGATCACGTCGGCGGCGCCCGCGAGCACGAGCAGGGCCAGCGCCGCGGGCAGCCACGGCACGAACCCGAACCCCATGATGGCCAGGCCCCAGATCGCGACGCAGATCGCCACCGCCCGCCCGGCCCGCCGCACCCGCGGGATATGGCCGGTCAGCAGCGATCCCGCCAGCGCGCCAAACCCCGCCGCCGCATTCAGGTAGCCGACCGTGGCCGCTCCCCCGCCGTAGACGGTCGTCGCCAGCGCCGGGAACAGCGCCCTGGGCATGCCGAACACCATCGCGCCCAGGTCGATGAGGAACGCACCGGCGAGCGGCGGGCTCGACCTCAGGTAACGGACTCCGCCGATCAGCGAGGCGGCGCTGGCGGGCTGCCCGCCGCCGGCCGGCCGCAGCGCCGGCAGCCGCGCCACGGTGAGGAACGCCAGCGCGAACGCGACCACGTTGAGCCAGTACACAAGGCTGAACCCGGCGTGCGCGATGAGCAGGCCAGCCGCGGCGGGGCCCACCACCAGGGTCATCTGGAACGCCGCGGACTGCACGGACAGCGCGGCGGCCAGGTCGGCCGGTGGCACCAGGCGCTTCAGCGACGCGCGGCGGGCCGCCCAGTCCACCCCCTGGAAGGCCGCCGACTCGGCGGTGCAGGCGAACATCGGCCACAGCAGCGGGTGCGGCAGCATCGAGTTGACCGCCAGCCCGGTCGCGCCGACGGCAAGCAGCAACTGGGTGGCCATCATGACCCTGCGCCGGTCCCACGCGTCCACCAGCGGTCCGCCGAACAGCGAGCCTGCCAGCAACGGGACGAGCTGTCCCAGGCTGACCAAGCCCACCATCACGGTGGATCCGGTGAGCCGGTAGGTCTGGTAGCCCACGGCCACCACGGTGAGCTGGCTGCCCACCGACGCGATGAGCTGGCCGGTCCACAGCCGGCGGAAGCCGGCGTGGCGGCGCAGCGGTGAGACATCCACGAACGCCCTGCCCACAGCGCGCCGGACGCGCCCGGTGTGGGCAGACATGCGAACCTCCGTGCTGATGGCGCCGACGCGCGCATTCTGCCAGGCGCTGCTGGCCCGGGGGGGCGCCCCCCCGGAACCCCCCGCCGGGCCGTGGCCATCGCGTTCAGAGGTAATTCAGAGGCGGCGAAGAGGAGGCGCTGCGCCTGGCTGGCGATGCTGTGGGCATGGACGTCAAGCGACCGGGCCGCCGGCCATGACCGGGATCACCAGCAGCACCGCGCTGTGGTACGCCAGCCGGGCCACCGGGGTGGTGACGCTGCTGCTGCTGACCGCCGTGGTGCTGCTCGGCATCCTGGTCAACCGGCAGGGCCGCCTCCCCGGCCTGCCCGGCTTCGCGGTCACCGGCCTGCACAGGAACGTCTCGCTGCTCGCGGTGGCGTTCCTGGCGATCCACGTGGTGACCGCGATCGCCGACCCCTACGTCACGATCGGCCTGGCCGCGGCCGTGCTCCCGTTCGCCTCCGCCTACAAGCCGATCTGGCTGGGCCTGGGGGCGATCTCCCTGGATCTGGTCGCCGCGCTGATCCTGACCAGCCTGGCCCGCGCCAGGATGAGCCGCCGCGCCTGGCGGGCCATCCACTGGCTCGGCTACGCCGCCTGGCCGCTCGCGGTCGTGCACAGCATCGGCAGCAGCGCCGACGCGCGAAGCGGCCTGGTGCTCGGGGTGCTGGTCGCCTGCGTGCTGGCCACCGTGGCCGCGCTGGCCTGGCGGCTGTCGCAGGCCGCACGGGAGATCCCCAGAGCGGGGCGCGCCGCCGCCGCACTCAACCGCATGTCCGCCAGAAAGGCCGGCCTCCGATGACCGACAGCCTCACCCTCCCGCATCCCGCGATGGCGTCCGGCGTCCCGTCGTCCGTCCCGCCAGGCCCGGGCCTGCCGCGGCTGCTGCCCGACGCGGGTACCGTGCCGGTGGACCTGCGCGCGCACCTGGCCACGCACGGTCCGCTTCGCGCGGCAGGCGGCGGGGACGGCCTGCTGCGCGAGGTGGCGGCCGCCGGGCTGACCGGCCGGGGCGGCGCCGCCTTCCCTGTTGCCCGCAAGCTCGCCGCGGCCGCCGAGGTCAGACCAGCCCCTGTCGTGGCCGGCAACGGCGCCGAGGGTGAGCCGGCCAGCAGCAAGGACAGGTCACTGCTGTGGCTCTCCCCGCATCTGGTGCTCGACGGGCTGCAACTGGCCGCCGGTGCGGTCGGGTCCCGCAGCGCCGTGCTGTACGTGCCGCGCAACGAACGGCTGCACATAAGGCTGGCCGGTGCCATCGCCGAGCGGGCCGCCGCCGGGATGGACGCCGCCAGCGTGGAACTGGTGACGGCCCCGGACAGGTTCCTCGCCGGGGAGGAGTCCGCGCTGGTGAGCCGGCTCGCCGGCCGGCCTGCCCTGCCCGCCTACCGGCCGGTGCGCGGGCTGCCGCGGCTGGCGCCCGGCCGGGCCGCGCTGGTGCAGAACGTCGAGACCCTGGCGCACCTGGCACTGATCGGCCGCTACGGTGCGGCCTGGTTCCGGGAGGCAGGGACAGAGGCGGAGCCGGGCACCATGCTGGCCACCCTGCATCTGGCCGACGGCCGGACCAGCGTGACCGAGGTACCGCTCGGCACGAGCCTGGCAGGTCTGCTCGGCCTGGATGGCGGGCCCGGCCCGGCCGAGGCTGGTGCGGCCGGGCCGGGTGTGCCGAGCGCCTTCGGCCCGGTCCAGGCCGTCCTCGTCGGCGGCTACCATGGTGCCTGGCTGCCCGCCGCGGCGGCGGCGGCCCTGCCGCTGGCCAACGCGGCGCTGCGCCCGCTGGGCGCGGCGGTAGGGGCCGGGGTGCTCGCCGCCCTGCCCGCGGACCGGTGCGGCCTCGCCGAAACCGCGCGGGTGGCCAGGTATCTGGCCCTGGAGTCGGCGGGCCAGTGCGGCCCGTGCTTCAACGGCCTGCCGCGCATCGCCGCCGCCATGGCGCACCTGGCCGGCCCGCGCCCCGACCCCCGGGCACGGGCCGACCTCGAGCGCTGGGCCGGCCTGGTCACCGGGCGCGGCGCCTGCCATCACCCGGACGGCAGCGTGCGGTTCATCCGCAGCGCGCTGCGCGTCTTCGCGGCCGAGACCGGGCTGCACGAGCAGGGGCGGTGCAGCGGCACGGACCCGCGCCCGTTCCTACCGGTGCCGGCGACCTCGCCCGCGACCGAGGAGGACTGGAGCTGACATGGGAAAGCGGTTGCGAGTGGACCCCGTGGCCTGTGCCGGGCACGGGGCCTGCGCGGAGCTCCTGCCGGAGCTCATCACCCTGGACGAGTGGGGCTACCCGATCGTGACGGACCAGCCGGTACCGCACGGGCTGCAGCGGGAGGCGCGCCGCGCCGTGGCCGGCTGCCCGGCGCTTGCGCTGCACCTCGCCCGGGTAGCGTGAGGTGCAGCAATGGCCGCGGAGCCGTCATGGACTGCTGAGGTGACCGAGATGACCGGGCGACAGCCGGGAGCTGCTGCGGCATCCGGGGCGCGGGCCCCGGTCCTGCAGCGCGCCGACGGCACGCCCGTCCGGGTGCTTGTCGTGGACGACGAGCCCAGCCTGGCGGAGCTGCTCGCCAGCGTGCTCCGCTACGAGGGCTGGGAGATCCAGACCGCCAGCGACGGCAGCAGCGCGGTGCGCACCGCCCGGGAGTTCCGGCCGGACGCCGTGGTGCTGGACATCATGCTGCCCGACTTCGACGGCCTGGAGGTGCTGCGCCGGGTGCGGGCCGAACTGCCGCACGTGTGCGTGCTGTTCCTGACCGCGCGCGACGCGGTCGAGGACCGGGTGGCCGGCATCACTGCGGGCGGGGACGACTACGTCACCAAGCCGTTCAGCCTGGAGGAGGTGCTTGCCCGGTTGCGCGGGCTGCTGCGGCGGGCGGGCATCACCCGGGCGCACAGCGACACCGAGCTTGTCGTCGGCGACCTCACCATGGACGAGGAGGCCAGGGAGGTACACCGCGGCGGCGAGCTGATCGAGCTGACCGCGACCGAGTTCGAGCTGCTCCGGTTCCTCATGCGCAACCCGCGGCGGGTGCTGTCCAAGGCGCAGATCCTGGACCGCGTCTGGAACTACGACTTCGGCGGCCAGGCGCACGTGGTCGAGCTGTACATCAGCTACCTGCGCAAGAAGATCGACTCCGGCCGGGAGCCACTGATCCACACGGTCCGGGGCGTCGGCTACGTCCTCAAGCCGGCGAGCTGACCCATGACGAAGGCGGACGCTGCCGCGGGCAGTGGGCGGACCGGCGGCCGCCGCCACTGGCTCGCCCGCCGGACATTGCGGGGGCGGCTGATCGCGGGGCTGCTGGCGCTGCTGGCGGTGGCCTGTGCGGCGGTCGGCGCGGTCACCTACGTGTCCCTGCACGGCTACCTGCTGGGTCAGCTCGACCAGCAGCTCGTGCAGGCGAGCATGCGGTACCAGGCCTGCCTGGGCAACCATCCACCGGGCGGCGACAGCGACGGCGACAACCAGCCAGGGCCTCCGCCACGCTCCCCGTCCGTCTGTGCACAGCAGCAGGAACAGCGGACGTTCAGCGCCCAGATCAGGGACGGCGTGCTCACCGACAACTACATTTCCTACGGCACCTGCACGCTGTCGCATACGGACAAGGTGGTGCTGACCGCGTATACGGCCGACCGGCGGCCGTTCACCAGCGACCTGTCCAGCCTCGGCGACTACCGGCTGCTGGCGGTGCACGACCCGGCAGAGCCCGGCGTCACCTACCTCACCGGTCTGCCGATGACCCAGGTGAACTCCACCCTGGGCCAGGTCGCGACCGTCGAGATCGTGGTGTTCGCCGCTGCCCTGCTGCTCACCGGGATACTGGGCACCGGGTTCGTGCGGCTGTCGCTGCGGCCGCTGCGCCGGGTGGCCGCCACCGCCACACAGGTGGCCGAGCGACCGCTGGCCAGCGGCGAGGTCACCCTGCCGGAACGGGTGCCGGATGCCGACCCCCGCACCGAGGTCGGGCAGGTCGGCTCGGCGTTCAACCGGATGCTCGGCCACGTCGAGGCGGCGCTGGCCCGCCGTGCCGCCAGCGAGTCACGGCTACGCAGGTTCGCGGCCGACGCCAGCCATGAGCTGCGCACCCCGCTGGCCGCCATCCGCGGTTACGCCGAACTCGCCCGCCGGCATCCCGGGCCCGTGCCCGGCGACATCGCGCACGCGCTAGCCCGGGTGGAGTCGGAGTCGGCGCGCATGAGCGTCCTTGTCGACGAGTTGCTGCTGCTGGCCCAGCTCGACGCGGGCCGCCCGCTGGCCAAGGCGCCGGTGGACCTCACCCGGCTGGCCATCGACGCCACCAGCGACGCCCGGGCGGCCAGCCAGGGCCACCGCTGGGTGCTTGAGCTGCCGGACGAACCGGTACTGGTGGAGGGCGACGAGCACCGCCTGCACCAGGTGCTCGCCAACCTGATGAGCAACGCGGCGACGCACACCCCGGAGGGGACCACCGTCACGGTCGCGCTCACCACGAGCGAGGACCCGCCGACGGTGCGGGTAAGCGTGACCGACACCGGCCCCGGTATCCCGGAGGAACTGCAGCCCGCCCTGTTCGAGCGGTTCGTGCGCGGCGACTCCGCCCGCTCCAACGCGGGCACGAGTACCGGGCTTGGCCTGGCCATCGTGCAGGCGGTGACGACCGCGCACGGCGGCAGCGTGGGCGTCACCAGCCGCCCCGGGCACACTAGTTTCGTGATCACCCTGCCCCGGCTGACCTCCGTCGGTGCGAGTGCCTGAGCCACCCCGCCCTGCGTAACGCCGCTGTTCATAGGGCCCGCAGAGGAGCGGTACAGGGCGGGCCAAGCCCAGCCAGGCAACTTGAGAGGCATGAGATCACTTGAGTGCCTGGTGGGTCATGAGTTTCCTTCGCTGGAGCCGGGCCGCCTCCCGCAGGTGGAAATCGTCGTCCCGGTTCTGAACGAGGAACGCGACCTCACGCCGAGCGTCCGCCGCCTGGTGGCCTACCTGGCCGGGCGGTTCCCGTTCCGGGCCGTGGTCACCATCGCCGACAACGGCAGCACCGACGGGACCTGGGCGGCTGCGCAGGCCCTGGCGGCCGAACTGGACGGCGTCCGCGCCGTGCGGCTGGAGCGGCCGGGGCGCGGTCATGCGCTGCGCAGCGTCTGGTCGGCCAGCCGTGCTGACGTGCTGGCCTACATGGACGTGGACCTGTCCACCGACCTGAACGCCCTGCTGCCCCTGGTGGCGCCGCTGCTGTCGGGGCACAGCGACCTGGCCATCGGCACCCGCCTGGCGCGTGGCGCCCGGGTGGTCCGCGGCCCGCGCCGTGAGGTGATCTCCCGGTGCTACAACGTGCTGCTGCACGCCACGCTGGGCGCGGGCTTCTCCGACGCCCAGTGCGGGTTCAAGGCGATCCGCGCCGAGGCGGCACGGCTGCTGCTGCCGCTGACCCGTGACACCGGCTGGTTCTTCGACTCCGAGTTGCTGGTGCTGGCCGAGCGGGCCGGGCTGCGCATTCACGAGGTCCCGGTGGACTGGACTGACGATCCGGACTCGCGCGTCAAGGTGGCCGCTACCGCCCTGGCCGACCTGCGTGGCATCGCCCGGATGCGCTGGGGCTTCCTGCGCGGCACGCTGCGGGTGCCCCGGCTTTCCGCCGCGGCCCCGCCCAGCCCGGCCAGGCCGCTGCCGCAGCAACTGGCCAGGTTCCTCGCGGTCGGCGCGGCCAGCACCCTCGCCTATGTCCTGCTGTACCTCGGCCTGCGCGCGGCGCTCCCGGCGCAACTCGCCAATGCGATCAGCCTGCTGGCCACCGCGGTGCTCAACACCGCGGTCAACCGCCGGTTCACCTTCGGCATCCGGGGACGGCCGGACCTGGCCCGGCACCAGGCGCAGGGGCTGCTCGCGTTCGGCGCCGGGCTGGCGCTGACCTCCGCCGCCCTGGCCGCGCTGCACGCGGCGGTGCCCCGGCCGGCCAGGGCCGCCGAGGTGACCGTGCTGGTCGGTGCCAACCTGGCGGCCACGGTGATCCGGTTCCTGGTCTACCGGCACTGGGTGTTCCGCGGGCACCGGCCCGCGCCGGGCGCCCAGCCCGCGGCCCGGGCCCCGGCGCTCGCGGGCCAGGCCCTGCCGGCGGCCACCGTCCCCAGCCTCGATATCACGACGAATGGACACCACCAATGACCACGATCACCACAGATCCGCGCGGCACGGGCCCGGGCATCCCGGCACGGCGGCCGCGCCTGGCCGTCCTGGTGCAGGGCCGGCCGGGCGAACCCCGCTGGGTCCGGCCGGCGTTGCTGGCCCTGCTCGCGGCGACCGCCGCGCTGTACACGATCGGCCTGTCCCGCAGCGGCTGGGCCAACGACTTCTACGCCGCGGCGGTCCAGGCGGGCACCAGAAGCTGGAAGGCGTTCTTCTTCGGGTCGCTCGACGCCGGCAACTTCATCACGGTGGACAAGACGCCGGCGTCCCTGTGGGTGATGGAGCTGTCCGCCCGCGCGTTCGGGCTGAACTCCTGGAGCCTGCTGCTCCCGCAGGCGGCCGAGGGCGTGGCCACCGTGGCACTGCTCTACGCCACGGTCCGCCGCTGGCATGGCCCGGCAGCGGGGCTTATCGCCGCCGCGGTGGCGGCGCTCACCCCGGTGGCCGCGCTGATGTTCCGGTTCGACAACCCCGACGCGCTGCTCGTCCTGCTGATGACCGCGGCCGCCTACGCCACGACCCGGGCGATCGAGGCCGGGCGCACCCGGTGGCTGGTGCTGGCCGGTGCCCTGCTCGGGTTCGCGTTCCTGACCAAGATGCTCCAGGGGTTCCTGGTGGTCCCGGCGTTCGCGCTGGCCTACCTGGTGGCCGGGCCACCCCGGCTGGGCAGGCGGCTGTGGCAGTTGGCTGCCGCGGCGGCGGCGCTGGTCCTGGCGGCGGGCTGGTGGGTGGCGGTCGTCCAGCTCACCCCCGCGGCCGACCGGCCCTACATCGGCGGCTCCACCGGGAACAGCGTGCTGCAACTCGCCCTGGGCTACAACGGCCTCGGCAGGCTGGACGGGAACGAGACCGGCTCGGTCGGCTTCGGCGGCGGGGCGGGCCCGCGGTTCAGCGGCTCGGCCGGTCTGACCAGGCTGTTCGCCGCCGACATGGGCGGGCAGGTGAGCTGGCTGCTGCCCGCCGCACTGATCGGTCTCGCCGTACTGGCCTGGCTGAGCTGGCGCGCCGTCCGCACGGACCGCCTCCGGGCCAGCACCGTGCTGTGGGGTGGCTGGCTGCTGGTTACCGGCGGGGTGTTCAGCTTCATGGCCGGGATCATCCACCCGTACTACACCGTCGCCCTGGTGCCCGCGATCGGCGCGCTAACCGGCATCGGTGCCGTGGAACTGTGGCGCAGGCGGCAGCACACCGCCGCCCGGCTGGCCCTCGCGGCCGGTATCGCGGCGACGGCGGTCTGGGCGTACCTGCTGCTCGGCCGGACGCCGGACTGGCTGCCGTGGCTGCGCACGGCGGTGCTGCTGTGCGGGCTGCTCGCCGGCGCCGCGGTGCTGGCCATGCCCGCCATGGCCAGGCTGGTGGCCACCGGCCGCGGCAGGACGGCGCTTGCAGCCGTGCCCATCACGCTGGCCCTGACCGCCGCCCTGGCGGGCCCGGCCGCCTACAGCATTGACACGGCCGCGACCGCGCACACCGGCGCACTCCCGACGGCCGGGCCCGCGGTCACCGGCGCGCTCGGCGGCGGCTTTCCCGGCGGCGCCGGGCCCGGGCAGGGTCAGCTACCTGGCGGCGTGCGGGCACCGGGTGGTTCGGGCGGATTCCCCGGCAGCGCTAGCGGTACCGGGCAGGCGCCCGCCCGCAGCGCGGGTGGCGGGGCCGGTTTCCCGCGGGCCGGCGGTACCGGCGGCGCTCCCGGCGCGGCCGGCGGAGCCCGAGGCGGCGGCCCCGGCGGACTGGGCGGCAACACCCAGGTGGCAACCGCCCTGACCAGGCTGCTCGTGCGCGGTGCGGCGGGGTACCGGTGGACCGCGGCGACGGTCGGCGCGGAGAGCGCGGCGCCGTTGCAGCTTGCCAGCGGCGAGCCGGTCATGGCGATCGGCGGCTTCAATGGCACCGACGACGCGCCCACGCTCGCCGAGTTCGAGCACATGGTGGCGGCCGGTGAGATCCACTACTTCGTCGGCGCCAACCAGGCCAGCTTCGGTGGCGGCCGCGGCACGGCGGCGCAGATCACCGAGTGGGTGCGGGCGCATTTCACGGCCAAGACCGTCGGCGGGGTGACCGTCTACGACCTGACCAGGGCCCGCTGAGAGACGGGTACGGCCCGGCCCCGGTACAGGCACCGGGGCCGGGCCGCAGGCGTGATCGGTTAGTTGGCGCGCAGCCAGGTGTCGCTGAAGCTGCCGCCGCCGGACAGCACGGACGTCTGGTCCTTCAGCCGCCCGCTGTTGTCCACCATGTTGATCTGCACCGGGCTGGAGTTGCCGATGGCAGAGCCGTTCGCGGTGGCGTTGCTGAAGTTCACCGTGCCGAAGTTGGCCAGCGGAAGGATCCCGCCGCTGGCGGTGCAGCAGGGCGCCTCGGCGATGACCTCGGCCGAAGAGTTCGCCGCGCCGCTGAGCGACTTGTTGACGGTGTGCTTCCAGCCCTGGGTGATGTCCTGCAGCACCAGCGTGTAGCTGCTGCCGCCGTTGAACGTCACCGACCCGAAGAACTTGTCGCCTGGCCGCACGGTGTTGCTGAAATTCACCGGGAACGCCGGGTACATCTCATACCAGGAGTAGTACACCGGGCTGCCACCCGAGCAGTCCACCTCGCTGCCGGTCTGCTCGACGGTGCTGCTGTTGAAGCCGTCCAGGCCGACCCAGAAGCTGGAATACCTGGTGGCGCTGGTGCAATGCCCGGTCGGCTCCGTCCAGTTGGCCGACACGCTGCTGAAACTCCCCGTGGCCGCGTACCCGGACCAGTTCGTGGACTGGTCCGCGTTGACCGGGCGGCCGTGCCCGGCCAGCGGGCTGCCCGGCCTGATCATCCGGCCGCCCGGTCTGATCTGATGCACCACGGCGGGGGCGTGCGATGCCCTCGCGGCCGCCGCCGCGGGAGCGGTGGCGGCCAGCGAGCCGATGACCAGGGCGACTCCGGCGAGAGGAACGCACCATCTGCGTACCATTCGGGCTCCTTCGTGAGTAGCGGGGACAGTCACGGCGGAACGGCCCGATGCGCGGCCCCGTAACGCCGTGCCTGCATTGGGTCACCGAGACCGTACGATCGCCGTGGTCATCCACTGGCAATGCCTGGGCAAAGCTGTCGTATCTAGTTCCTTCTCCGCAGGTCACGCGGATTCGGTGACGCCGGCCGGACGGCGCCCGTGGCGCACGGCTAGGCCTGGGCGCAGGCCGCGCGGTAGGCGCCCGGTGTGATCCCGTAGCAGCGCCGGAACCAGCGGGTGAGGTGCGCCTGGTCGGCGAACCCGCTGGCCGCGGCGGCATCGGCGAGGGCCGCGCCGCCGGCCAGGGCCCGGCGGGCCGTGCGAAGCCGCAGCAGCCGCTGGTACTCGCTGGGGGGCAGGCCGTAACGGTCGCGGAAGGCACGATAGGCCACGAACCGGCTGCAGCCCGCCGCCGTGGCCACGTCTGCGAGCGTGGCCTCCAGGGCGGCGTCGTCGTGGAGGAACGCGCGGATCCGGTCGGCGGCGGCCGCCTGGTCCCAGGTGGTCAGCCCGGTGGCCGGGGCCGCACGGGGTAGGTCCTGGCGCGGCCCGCTCACGTGGCGGGCGGCGAGGGCGGCCACGGCGGCGAGCCGCTCGGACTGCTCAAGCGGGCTGGCCGGCCCGGTGAGCGAGCGGTGCAGTCGCCGCAGCGCCGCCGCGAGCGCCGGGTCGGCGATCACCGGTTCGGCGAACAGCGGCATGCCCCTCGCGGTCCCGGTGAGGTCGGCGAGCAGGCCGGTCAGCAGGGCCGGTGCCAGGTGGATCATCCGGTAGGTGAAACCGGTTCCGGTGGCGGCGTGACCATCGTGCGGATCGTCGGGGTTGAACGCCATCACCAGGCCCGCCGTACTGACGTGCCCGGCACCGCGGCAGGTGAACGCCTGCGCCCCGGACTCGGTCAGGCCCAGGGAGTAGGTGTCGTGGCTGTGCCGGTGGTAGACGTGACCGCGGAACCGGGCGTGCATCGCCTCGACCTGCCCGTCCGCCGACCGCCAATACCTTGCCCAGTCCTCCGCCTTCTCGCCTCCCACCCAGCCAGTATGCCGCTGCGCCCAGGATTCCGTCGGCTTCCGCTGCCCGGGTGGGAGCGGCGGATCCGTGGGCGGCTGCTATCGGTGGAGCGTCAGGCCGCGGCACACTTTGTCCACGGCGTTGCGCGGCCCATACACAGCGATCCCCACCAGCACCAGATCCTCGGCGGCTACGGCCTGCACCACGGTCCGGTTGGAGTCGTCGTCTCCCGTGGAGAACATTTCCTCGGTGTAGACGGCAGCAGGCATACCGCGGGAAACCGCTCGCTCTCTGACGGCGGCCAGCGCTTCACTATTGCCGGTGTAGACCAGCACAGGCTGCCGGAACATCTCCAGGTAGCGGTTGCCGGAGCCGTCCTCATAGGGCTTGCCCGCGACCTCGTCGATCCCAGATGCGATCCCGCTAGCGAGGAAGGCTGTCACGTTCAATTTCTGCCAGACCGCGAGATCGGAGCGCACCGCTATGGCGATCTTCGTATCGAAGCGCATGTGCCCAGCATCGCCCGCCGACCTCACTCGCGTCTTGAACGCTGGTGCGCGACCCCGGAACCCAGCGCGGGAGTGGACGGGGGTTGCTCTGGCGCGGAGTTATGTCCTCCGCGCCAGAGCCATCCCCCGGCCGCTCCACTCTCAGGAGGCGACACGCGGGTCGGTTGGACAGGCCGAGCAGCCATGCCTAGGATTACTAGGTATGCGATCAGAGAGGCTCAAGGGGCACCTGGACCTGCTGCTGCTGTCCGTGCTCAGCCGTGGCCCCGGCCACGGTTACGAGGTCATCACCAGGCTGCGCGACCGCAGCGCCGGCGCGTTCGAGCTGCCCGAGGGCACCGTCTACCCGGCACTGCACCGGCTGGAGGAGGCCGGCCTGCTGGCCAGCGCCTGGGAAATCGTGTCCGGGCGGCGCCGCCGCATCTACCGGCTCACCCTGGCCGGGGAGGCCGCGCTCGCCGAGCAGTCGCAACAGTGGAACGAGTTCAGTGGGTCCGTGGCCCGGGTGCTCGGCACGCGCACGCCCGCCGCGGTTTTGCCGTGGCGGTCGGCCCTGCCGGGGGTGACGGCATGAGCCGACGCACCCCGGACACGCCGGCCGACCCGGTCGAGGACTACCTGGACCGGCTGTTCGTCACGCTGAGCGGCAGCCCGCGCCAGGTGCGGCACACCCTGGCCGAGGTGGAGGCACACCTGCGCGATGCGGTCGCCGAGGGTGTTGCCGCCGGGCTGACCGAGCCAGCGGCGCAGGCCCAGGCGGTCGCGCGGATGGGCCCGGTACACGGCGTCACCGGCCGCGGGCCCGCGCTGACCCGCCCGTCCATGGCGATGGCCCGCCGGCTCGCGCTCACCGCCGCCCTGATCGGCGGTGCGGGCTTCCTGGCGATCGGCGCAGCCGGGGTGTTCGCCAGGCTGCTGCTCACGGTGAGGGGCGACGCATTCCTGACCGCGCCCTGGCCGGCGGGCAGCTATACCAGAGCGGACTGCGCCCGCTGGCTCGCCGGCGACCCGGGCACGCATTCGTGTGTGACCGCCATGCTCGCCGACCACGTCGGCGATTTCCTGCTGCAGGCGACCGCGGCCGGGCTGCTCGGGCTTATCGCCCTGGCCGCCTATCTCGCGCTGCGGCAGCGGTGGCAGGACCGTGCCACGCTTACCGCCCTGCCAGCGGGGACCGCGGAGGCACTGGGCACCGCGCTGGCCGGGCTGGCCGCGGTGGTGTGCCTCGGCCAGGCGGTGAACACCGAGATGGTGCAGCACGGCATCGGCGCGGGCGAGCCGTGGAGCCTCGGTGCCGCCGCCGCGGTGGCGGCCGTCGCGTTCGCGCTGGCGTTCCGCCGTGCCCTCCGCCGGGCCGCCCCGGGCTGAGCACTCCGTGGCTGAGCGCCCGGAGGCCGGGGCGTCTTGGCCGGGGCAACCGCCGGCCCGTAACCCCGCCGCATGCTGGGCCTGGCGCAATGCCTCGTGGATCCGGGCCAGCAGGGTGGCCTCGGTGAACGGCTTCTCGAGGATGTCCATCTCCGGGCCGTCCGCGCCATGGCTGGCCAGAATCGGCTGGGCGTAGCCCGACATGTACAGCACGGGCAGGCCGGGGCGGTGCTGCTGCACGCCCTCGGCAACATCGGTGCCGAGCATCTCCGGCATGACCACGTCGGTCAGCAGCAGGTCGACGCGGTGGCCCGGGTCGGCGGCGTACTGGACCGCAGCGGGGCCGGTGCGGGCCTGGTGGACGCGGTAGCCGTGACCGGTCAGGATCCGGTGCGCGAGCTGGCGGAGGCTTTCCTCGTCCTCGACCAGTCGGCGGCCTCACGGATCTGGCTGATGTCGGAAAGCACCGGCTTCAGCCGTGTGTCCTGCTGTGCCAGCGAGGTGAGCTGGTCTCCGGTCAGGTTGGTGTAGCCGGTGATGATGTTGATCAGGTTGTTGAAGTCGTGCGCTACGCCGCCGACAAGCTGGCCGAGGCTTTCCAGCTTCTGGGCCTGCTGCAGCCGCCGCTGGGCCCGCTGCTGCTCGGCCTCGGCACGCAGCCTTTCCCTCTCGGCCTGGACGGCGAGGCGCTCGCTGATGTTGCGGATGGTGACGATGATCAGCGGCTTGCCATCGGCGGACAGGCCGCTGAGGCTGATCTCCGCCGGGAACTCGGTGCCGTCGGAGCGAACGGCGGGCAGTTCCATGTCGGCGCCCACCGGGCGGGGCTCGGGGTCGGCGAAATAGCCGGCGCGGTGCGCCGCCTCGATGGTGATCGCCGCGGCTGGCACGAGGGCCTCGATCTTCTGGCCCGCCAGCTCGCCGCGCTGGTAGCCGAACAGGGCCTCGGCCTGCGCGTTGGCGATGGCCACGGTCTGGTCCACGGCGATGGCGAGGGTTGCGTCGGGCGCCGCCTCGAACAGCCGGCGGAACCCCTGCTCGGCGCGCTCACGTTCGGCGAGGGCGCTCACCAGGCGGGTGCGCATGTACTCGGTACTACGCGCCAGGTCGACGAACTCAAGCGGTCCCTGCGCGGGAATGGGGTTGTCGTAGTTGCCCGCCGCGACGTCCTCGGCCGCGCGGCGCAGGGCGGTGAACGGCCGCAGCAGCCAGCGGCGGACTACCAGTACGGCGCCCGCGGTGATCGCGGCGACCAGCACGCACATGGCCACAAGCGCGCTGATCAGCTCGGCCTGTGAATCGAGCAGCCGGTTGGTGACCACTGCCTGCTGCGCGGTGATCATCTCCTGCAGGGCGGCCACCCTGTTCCGCACCGCTGCGGGTAGCCGCGGATCAGCCTTGCTAGGTGAGCTTGCTGCGCAGGTATGTCCCGGCCGGCTTGGTGCAGCGCTGTCAGCTGGGATAGCTGGCCGCTGGTCACGTAGTCGCGCAGGGATCCCTGCTGTGCCTGGTACGCCTTGAGCAGCGAGCCCGCCGTGGCGGCGGCGGGTACCAGCCGCTGTGACAGTTCCCGGCCGGCCGCCCTGGCCCCGGCCGCGGCGGCGAGGGCGATGGCCAGTACCGCCGCCGTGACGATCAGTGCGCATGCCGCCGCTGCGGTTACCCGCCGGCTCAGGCCAGCTCGCCATGCCATGGTTCCCCCGATGCGTGACCGTTTTCAGCGGTCCGGATAGCTACCGCTAGTCATCACACAACTACTTATAGTCTAGGAGTTACCCTGTGCCTACGTTTCGACACGCGCGTCCGCGATTACCCTTGGTGACCGGCCAGGTCCATGAGGTCGTCGAGGATGGCGCCGAAGACGTGCGCCAGCGTCAAGTGGCCCTCGCCGGGCAGCAGGTGCGCCCGGGCGCCCGGGATATGCGCGGCCAGCCACCGGCCATGCGAATAGGGCACCATCATGTCCTGGTCGCCCTGCCAGACCGCCACCGGAGTGCCCGCGCCCACGTCGGCCATCGTGAAGCCCCAGTCCGCAATGAAAGCGAAGTCGTCGTCGCGCCAGCCGGCCACCCCACCGGCCACCGCAGCACGGAACGAGGCCGCCAGGTAATCGGCAAACTCCCCGGTGACGGCAGCCTGGTCGGCCGCAGACACCAGGTCGCCCAGCCCAGCGGTCACATCGGCGGCGGTCATCGCGGCCATCTCCCGCGCGGCGGGCTCCAGGAAGCTGGTCAGAGCCTCCGCCCCGGCCTGGGCTGCCGAGAACTCCTCGATGTTCTCCGCGCCCATGCCGGCCAGCCAATCCAGGCCATCGGCGCCGTAGGGCGCCACACCGGCCATGCTGGCCGCGGCCAGGCAACGGCCAGGAAGCAGGGCGGCGCAGGCCAGGGCGTGCGGGCCACCGCCCGACCAGCCGACGGTCACGAACTCCCCGGCGCCCACGGCGTCGAGAACGGCCGCCAGATCGGCAGCCGCACTGGACACCCGGCGGCCCGGGTCCGGCGTCGAGCCCTCGTACCCGGGCCGGGCGTACAGGACCAGGCGCAGATCACGCTCGGCTGCCGCCGCGGCGATGGCCGGGGCGGCCAGCAGCCCGGCGGGAGTCCCGTTGTGCAGCACGACCGTGAGCCCGTCGGCCGGGCCGGCGGTCAAGGCTTCGAGCTGCCGCCCGTCGGCGGCCTGGACGATCACCCTCTGCTCAGTCATACGTGGACTATAGGGGTGGCCCAGGGGCCCACACGGCCACGGCCCTCGTGACGAAGTCGCGGCGGCCGACCGGCCAGCGGGGTTCCAGGGGGCGCCCCATGGGCGAAACCGCCACGGCCCCCGCGACGAAGTCGCGGGGGCCGCTTAGCCAGCCGGGGTCTACCCGGACCAATCAAAGATCAGGTGCTGTGCAGCCACTTCACGCTGAAGTTCTTGCCGCTGGTGAGCGCGGAGACCGAGTCCTTCGCGCGGCCACTGCCGTTCACCATGATGATCTTGGCGCCGCCGGCGCTGCCAATCGCCGTCCCGTCCACCAGCGCGTTGCTGAAGTGAACGGTGCCGAAGTTGGTCAGCGGCAGGATGCCGGTGGACGAGGACGGCGCCTCGGCGATGACCTCCGCGGAGGCGCGCTTCGCGCTCGCGAGGGTCTTCTTGATCGTGTGCGACCAGCCCTTGGTGGTGTCCTTCAGCACCAGGGTGAAGTGCCCGCTACCGGTGAAGGTAACGGAACCGGTGAAGTGGTCGCCCGGGCTCACCGGGTTGGAGAAGTTCACCGGGAACGCGGGGAACATCTCATACCAGGAGTAGTACTTGGGCTTGCCGCCTACGCAGTCCACCTCGCTGCCGGTCTGCTCCACGGTCTGGCTGCCGAAGCCGTCGAGGCCGACCCAGAAGCTGGAGAACGTGCGGCTGCTCGTGCAGTGGCCCGTTGGCTCGACCCAGCTGGCCGAGATTTTCTTGTAGGTCTTGCCGTGAGCCGCGTAGCCGGACCAGTTCTGGGACTGCAGGGCGTGGGTTGGCCGCCCACGGACGACCATTGGCGCGGTGCCGTGCATGGCAGGCCGGATCAGGTGGATGGTGTGCCCGGCGGTGTGACTGCTGGCGGCTGCGGGGGCGGACGCGGCGAGCGCGCCGCCGGCCAGGGCCAGCCCGGCCAGGGGGATGCACCATCTGCGTAGCATTCGGGCTCCTTCGTGGGTGCGGGAGGCAGTCACGGCGGAATGAGCCGGCTATCACCCTTCGGCCGTGCCTGCGGGGGTCTGCGCGACCGTACGACGGGGCCGGGTAATGGGTGGGTCAATAAGCAGTAAAGCTCTGGTAAGTCATCTCCCATGGGACGACATACAGGCGCGATGCCGGCCGGGCCGGGGCTGGTGCCTCAGGCACGGGGCTGGTCCCCGGTCTCGGTGAACTTATCCATGATCATGGATTCGCCCCGGAACAGCGGGGTGCGCCGCACCCGCTGCTCGATCGAGGCGGCCGACATGGTGTACCCGAGGAACAGCAGCAGCGAGAACGCCTGGAGCAGGATCCACGGCCAGGGCAAGGAGAAGTTGGACAGGTACCAGTCGTTGAGCGCGTGCAGCACCGCGGCGATCGTCACGCCGAACAGGATCAGCGGCACCCGGCGCCGCGGGTAGTTGACCGCGATGCCGATGAAGAACGCGGCGACCCCCGCCCAGATGGCGTGCTGGAACCCGTCGACGAACACCCGGTAGGCGAAGCTCAGCGCGCCGATGACCGCGGCGTTGGCGGAATGGTGCACGGCCGCTGCGGCGATGTGCTCGATGGCGATGGTGGTGTACTGCGACGCCTCCCTGACGCCGAAGGTAAGCCCGGCAATGGTGCCAAGGAACATCCACATCCGGACGTCCAGCTTCACCGAGCGCAGCTTCAGCAGCCCCAGCGCGGCCACCAGGATCGGCAGTGCCTTGGTGATCTCCTCGTTGAACCCGACACCCAGCGCGCCGATGAGGCTCTTGGGGTTGAGTACCGAGTTGATGTTGATCGTGATGATGCTCATCCAGATCATCACCCAGATGACGATGCCAAGCCCGATCAGCAGTTCCCGCTTGCCGTGCGGCTCCGGTGGCCGGATCAGCAGCCAGAACGCCACTCCCCACAGCGGCGCGATGTACAGGCTGTACGCCCAGCCGGGCGTGGTCAGATTCCCCGACGAGGCGAACAGCGCCAGGAAGACCAGTGGCAGCAGTGCGTACGCGATGACCAGCAGCCGCAGGCCCTGGCGCCACCCGGAGTCGGTCAGCCAGCTACGGACCGGGACCAGGATCTGGACCGCGGAGGCCAGCTCGTCCCTGGCCTCGGCCGCCGCACCAAGGCGCGGCGGGGCCGGGATACGCGGCATCGCCGCGGTACCGGACGGCCCGGCCTCGCCCGGCGGCGGGGCCGGCGATGGCGCAGCCGCACCCCAGTCCGCCGGGGGGGACGGGGCTGGGGGTGCCGGCTCGCTGGCGGGCTGGGACGGTTCGAGCCGGACCACGGGGCCGTGCGGTGAGGCGAGCGTCAGCTCCACCGGCTCGGCCACGAGCAGCCTGGTGACCGCGCCACCGCGCAGGAACGTGCCTGCCCGGCCCAGGCCCTCGAACACCCAGCCGTCCGGGCCCCAGGCCAGCCGGGCATGCTGCCTGGACACGGTCGGGTCGCTGACGACGACGTCGTTGTCCGTGCTCCGCCCGATCCTGACGGTCTGGTCCTGCTCGAAGGTGTACCGCTGGCCGTCCCAGCTCACCTGAAGCTTGTTCACCGTTCATGCCTTCCCGGGCGGCCGCACCGCCGTGTGGCGCCCGCCGATGACTGCCGAATCACCCGCTCGCTGGCGGAACCGGCCCGGCCGGCCCGTCCTGCGCGGCGGTGGGAGTGAGCAGCAGCGCGAGGGTGGTGTCGTCGGCACTGCCGTCCACCGAGGCGCACTGGCCCACCTGCGCCTGCAACTGGCTCGCGATCCAGGACAGCGGCCGGGTCGCGATGGGCCCGGCGAGTTCCGCGCTCACCACGCTCTCCCACACCTGCGCCACCTGGGCGTTGCCATACCCGTCCGTCGCCAGCAGGGCCCCGAGCACGGCCGTGCCCGCCAGGTCGACCGCGGCGAGGCGGAACGAATCTCCGGCCCCGTGCGAGCACAGGCTCGTGGTGTGCCGGCCATCGAGCAGCGGATCGCCGGGCACCGCCAGCAATGCCGTGCCGTCCGGGCGGATGCACACGATGTCACCGTCGCCGATCTGCGCCAGCAGCAGCCGCTCCCCCATCCCAATGGCCACCAGCAGCGTCGTCCCGTAGGGGATGGTGGCGTCGTCGCCGCGCCGGACCACCTCCTCACCGCCGGTGAACGGTTCGGCCGCCACGTCGCGGTGTACCGCGTCACGCCACCGCGTGACGATGTCCGGCACCAGCAGCCGCCGCAGTTCCTCCGGCGCCGCGGGCAGGCCGCCCGGGCGGGCGGCGAGATCCGCGGCAGCCTGGCAGGCGATCGACACGGCCAGCCGGGCACCGCGGGCGCTGCGGAAGTGCCTGGCGTGCCCATGCCCGTCCGCGACCGCGGCCACCATGCCAGCGCCGAGCGGGCGGACCTCGACCGCGTCCTGGTTGGGGAGGCCCGCCGCGCGATGCGCCGCGCCGCGCTCGGTGGCCGTGACGGCCTGCCACCGGCTGGCGCGGCCATCCGCGGGAAGGTCAGGATCCAGCGCGTCCATCGTGGTCACGCCCGGCGCCCTCCCGCCATGCATCGAGCCGGAGCCGCTCCTGCGCCGGGCCGGTCACCTGCACCCCCTCTGGTAGTGGCGCACACCTTACCGGACCGGCGGCCGCGGCCGGGCCGGGCACGGTGACCGTGAGGCCAGGCGCCGGGGGGCGGTGCTGCCGCCCGCCGCCCGGCACATGCCTGCTACGGCTCCGGGTCTATCCCGTGCCAGGGCGGCACCTTCACCGTGCGGTGGCCGGGCGTACCGCCAAGGATGATCTTGCGGAGCGCGACGTCGTTGCTTGTGGTGGTCTCGTGCAGGACCTTCTCCGGGTTGGCGATGACCTCGATGTAGTAGGTGCCATCGGGCACGCCGGTGATATCGAAGTTCTGGCCCGCGATCGACTGGATGTAGGTGTCACCCCAGCCCACGGGCATCTCCTCGGCCACCCACAGCGCCGTCTGGAGGCCGCAGGCCCCCTCCAGGCCCACCGAGAACGGCTGCCAGACCGCGTGTGGAAGCAGCAGGTCCACCGCGTCCGAGGGCGCGATGCAGAACCCCACCTTGTGGCTGCGCACCGCGACCGACTTGGCCGAGGTGAGCAGCGCGTACTTCGCGAACTGCTCGAAGTGCCAGTGGTTGTGGCCCTTCTTGCTGTCGAAGCCCATCGTCCCGGCCCTGACCCTGCCGATGACCTTGCCGCCGCTCCAGAAGTACTGGTACGCCTTCATGACCGGCGAGGTGTGCGACCGGAACCCTTCGACGTCGAGCGGGCCGTGGCCGCCGACCCACACCGTGGCCCCGAAGTTCAGGAAGTCGTGGGTCTGCTTGCGCGGGTGGCTCACTCTGATCTGCCAGGCCGGCAGCGGCACCAGGTCAGGCAGCGCCGACGGCGGCGGGTTCTGCAGGGTCGGGACGTCGGCCGGCAGCCGCCGTAGCGAATGCCCGCGCGGGCCGTTCGGCCGCCCCGGGAGGCAGCAGCCGGGAATCGGGCAGCACTTCGGGCCCTTCACCACGGTCACCTTGACGGTGGTCGTGGCGTCGCGGGCCGGGATGTGGAACAGCCGGGTGTACTCGGGAGTGATGGTCCCGGTGACGTGGTACACACCAATCGGGAGCTTGGTCTGGTGGCCGAGGAAGTTGCTCTCGGCCGGGTCGGCGGCCCAGCCCTTCTGCACCCCCCACACCATGCTCAGCGGGAACGGGTCGGTGGGGCATTGCTGCGGGTACGGGCTGGTCCGCGGGCTGCCCGGGCCGGTGCGTTGCGGGTCGTAGGTGTCGGGGCAGAACGGGATCGTCTCAGTGGCGGCCACCTTTCCGGCAGAGTTCCGCACGGTCAGTTTGAGGAACTTGATCAGGCCGTAGTTGAAGCCGCTGATCACGCTCGCGGGCAGCGGCCGGCGCACGGTGCCGCCCGAGGGCGGGTAGATGATCTGCGTGATCGTGATCGGCTCGGTGTAGCTGGCCCGGTGCACATCGAACTGCAGCGGCGAGCCGGACGCCGCTACCCACATGCCCGGGTCGAGGTAGACCTGGCCGCCGAAGCTGTCCAGCGTGATGCTGGGCTGGGCGGCGATCAGCCGAAGTTGCGGGGCGGCGGGGGCTGCGGCCCCGGCGGCCCCGGGTGCCGGCAGGCCGGGCACGGCGAGCAGGGCGACGGCGAGGCCCGCCACCGCCAGAAGGCATCTCTGTTGCTTCCATCGCGGGTGTCGCATGTGGCCTCCAGACGCCCGCGCGACCGGTGCGCACGGGCAACACCGAAAGACGCCCCGCAGCGATGCGGCGTTGCCTGCCCGCCCGGATTCCCAGCCTTCCGGGATTTTCCTCCAGCGGGCGCTCAGGTTCTCCGGCGCGTCGCCATGGGTTTCCCGGCGGACTCCACGGCGTGAGCCGCCGTTCACCTCCGCGGCCTTTCCCCCGCCCCCGCGGTCTGGCACGCTGCGGGGGTGGCAACGTCCCGGGCCAGGAGGGCATCGTGAGCGACGAGCAGATCACCCCAGACGAGAGCAGCGCGGGTGCGAACGGTCCGAGCAGGCGAGGGCTGCTCAAGGCCGGGCTCGTGGCCGGTGCGGTCGCCGGGGCGGGCGGCTGGCGCTCGGCACCCGGGAACCGCGGACGCCACCATCACTTGCGCAAGCCGAACTCACGGCCGTACCCGCACCTGCCCGCGGGCACCGACACGATCCCGCAGATCGAGCACATCGTCGTGCTGATGATGGAGAACCACTCCTACGACAACCGGCTCGGCATGCTGAACCGCCACGGCGCCGACGGCTTCCGGCTCCATCACGGCCTGCCCACCGCCACCAACCCCTACGCCAACGGCGACCTCCAGCACGCCTTCCGCATGCCGACCACCTGCCAGCTCGACGGCAAGCCCGCCCAGGACTGGCTGAACAGCCACATCCAGTTCAACCACGGCCGCAACGACGGCTTCGTGGAATCGGGCAGCGGCCCGGTTTCGATGGGCTACTGGCAGCAGGCGGACCAGCCGTTCTACTACTCGCTGGCGCAGGCGTTCCCCATCGCCGACCGCTACTTCTGCTCGGTGCTCGGCCAGACCTACCCGAACCGGCGCTACCTGATGGCCGCGACCTCCATCGGGCAGGTGGACGACACGCTGCCGAAGGAGAGCGACTACCCGGCGAACGGGACCATCTTCGACAAGCTCGATGCCCAGGGCATCACCTGGCGGGACTACTACACCACGCTGCCGACGACGCTGCTGTACCCGCAGCTTTACCTCAAGAACCACGGCACCAAGGTCATCCCGATCGCGCAGTTCTTCACCGACGCCGCAGCGGGCAAGCTGCCCGGGTTCTGCCTGGTCGAGCCGGACTACGGGAATCAGTCGGAGGAGAACCCGCAGAACATCGCGGCCGGGGAGCAGTTCGCCGCGCAGGTCATCAACGCGGTGATCTCCGGGCCCGGCTGGCCGAAGACGCTGCTCATCTGGAACTACGACGAGCACGGCGGCTACTACGACCACGTGCCGCCGCCGCCCGCGATCGCGCCCGACAACATCCCGCCCGCCGTGCCGGCCGGCCAGTCCACCTACAACGGCTTCCACCAGTACGGTTTTCGGGTTCCCTGCGCGTTCGTCTCGCCGTGGGCCCGGCCGCACCACGTGTCTCACCGGCTGTTCGACCACACCAGCGTCCTGGCGCTGGTGGAGGCCAAGTGGAACCTCCCGGCCCTGACCTACCGGGACGCCAACGCCAGCAACATGCTGGACATGCTGGACCTGCGGCGCCCGGCGTTCCTTACCCCGCCGTCGCTGGCCCAGCCGCTGCTGGACACCGACCCGGGCGCGCTTGCCTGCAACACGTCCGGGCCAGGCGCCATCCCGCCGCCGGGCTCGGTGACCCCGCCACACCACCACCACACGGCGCACGGCCACTAGCATTGCCCGAATGACGGGACGCGCGGAGATCGGGCGGTTCGGGATCTGGCGCAGCGCGAGCCTGGTGACGCCGGAGATCGCCGCGGGCATCGAGCGGCTCGGCTTCGGCGTGCTGTGGCTCGGCAGCTCGCCGGATGGCGATCTGGCCCAGGCCGAGGCCTTGCTGGACGCGACAACCACGCTGATGCTTGCCACCAGCATCGTGAACATGTGGAAGGACCCTGCTGGGCTGGTGGCGCGGTCGTATACCCGGGTGCAGCAGCGCCACCCCGGCCGGTTCCTGCTTGGCGTGGGCGCGGGCCACCGCGAGGCAACGCAGCAATACGGCAGGCCGTATGAAACCCTGGCCCGCTACGTGGACGAACTCGTGGCCGGTGGCGTTCCGCGGGATGGGCTGGTGCTGGCCGCCCTGGGCCCGCGGGTGCTCCGCCTCGCGCGGGACCAGACCGCCGGCGCGATCCCCTACCTGGTGCCGCCCGAGCACACCGCTCAGGCGCGTGCCCTGCTAGGCCCCGGGCCGCTGCTCGCGCCGGAGCACAAGGTGGTGCTGGATACCGACCCGGCCCGGGCCCGTGCGCTCGGCCGGAGCCGGGTGCGCACTCCCTACCTCGAGCTGGTCAACTACACCAGCAACCTGCGCCGGCTGGGCTGGACCGAGGCAGACCTGAGCGGCGGCGGCAGCGACGCGCTGATCGACGCATTGGTCGCGCACGGCGGCCCGGCCGAGGTTGCCGCGCAGGTCACCCGGCACCTGGACGCCGGCGCGGACCACGTCTGCCTCCAGCTCATCACCGAAGAGGGCGCCGACCCCCTGCCCGGGTACACAAGGCTCGCGCCCGCGCTGGGGCTGTGATGCCCGGTCAGCCAAGCCCCGCGGCGAGCGGACCGGCGAACGCGATGACAAGCCCGGACACCGATGTGAGCAGGAGCATCACGGCGGCCAGCGCCAGGCCGTAGCGGGCATGACGGCCGCGCCGTGGCGGGTCGATCAAGCGGTGCACCCGTGCCGAGACCGCGCCGGACGTGACTGCCAGGGCGGGGGCCGGGACGGCAGCGCCGGTGCCCATCGCCAGCAGGGCCGCGACGAGGGCAGGCCGGCCGGTCCGGCGGGCAGCGGCGTCGTCGGCGCACAACTCGGCCAGCCGGGCCACCTCGGCGGGCCCGCGGGTGAATACCGGCACGCCGGGGAAGCTGGCGGCCAGGCCGCGGCTCAGCGATATGAGCAGGTGATGACGCCCGGCCAGGTGCGCCCGCTCATGGGCGAGCACGGCGCCGAGCTGGTCACGGTCGAGCACGGCCAGGGCGCCACTGGTGAGCACGATGGCGGCGGGCCGGCCGGGCACGCAGTAGGCGGCCGGCTGCGGGGCGTCAAGCACCACCGTGGCCCCACCCCCCCATTCCCCCGTCACCGTTCTCCCGGCGCTGCCGTCCACCGGCAGCCGCCTGCCGGTGATCCTGGCCGCCTCCGCGTGCGCCCGGGTGCGCCGCCCGGCCCGTTGCATGGCGCGGCCGTACCGCCAGGCCAGCACGGCGGCGGTCAGCATGGCCGCGATCGCCGCGACACCCAGCGGCACCTCGAAGACCGCGCTGCGGTACACCACCGGGGTGCACGCACGGCCAGCGACCGAGCGGCAGACCGCCTCTGCCAGCCGGGGCAGGCCCGCGATGGCCGCACCGGCCAGCAGCGCCACCGCCGCCGCGGCGCTGGCCAGCACGCTGGCCATCGCGGTCAGCCAGGCGCCCAGCCCGAGCCGGGCGCTGACCCCATGTCTGGTGAGCCGGGACAGCAGCACCGGCACCAACCATGCCACGGCCAGCGTGTAGCCGAACACCAACGCCGCGCTCATCTGGGCCGCCCGCGGGTCAGCCGGCTTACCACGGTGCGCAGCACCTCGGACTCGGCGCCACCCATCTGGGCGACGAAGTGGCTGAGCACCGCCTCGGTATCCCCGCCACCGTCGAGCGCCTCGCGCATCAGCCGGGCGCTGTACTCCTCGCGGCTGGCGGTCGCGGTGTACCGGTAGGCCTTGCCGTCCTTCTCCCGGGCGAGCCAGCCCTTGCGGTGCAGGTTGTCCATGGTGCTCATTACCGTGGTGTACGCGATGGGGCGCTCGTGCCGCAGTTCGTCGAACAGCTCGCGCACGGTCACCGGGCAGGCGTGATCCCACACCATGTGCATGATCACCGACTCCAGGTCGCCAAACCCGCGCATCTCACCTCCCGCGCCGCGGCAGCCAGCCTAGGTGCCCGCCGGCGTTCTCAAGCACTCCCAGCACCATGTTACTGTCTACGTACGTAGACCGTAGATAGTGGGTTCTGTGCACGCGGCCGCACGGCGCCCGGCCACCCGCCGGTGGCCCGACCTGGGGAATGGTGCCGTGTCCAAGGGCAGCAGGAACAGGCAGCAGCAGGCCCGCGAGAAGATCGCGCAGGCCAGAGCCGCCGAAGCGCGGCGCAAGCGGAAGCAGCGCTGGCTGGCCGCCGCCGGCGGGGCCGTCATCGTGGTCGCCGCCGCCGTCGGCATCACGATCGCGGCCACCTCCGGCGGATCTTCCAGCAGCGGCACCGGACCCGGCGGCACGCCCTCGCTGAAGCTCGCCGCGCTCAGCGAGCTGGGCACGCTCAAGCCGGCCCCGGCTTCGGGTTCGACCGGGCCGGAGGGCGTGCCAATTCCCGGCACTCCCCCGCTGACCGGCACCGCCACCAAGGCCACCGGCCAGAAGGTGGACGGCATTGGCTGCGACACCAGCGAGCAGGTGCTGTTCCACATCCACTCGCACCTGACCCTGTTCGTGAACGGCCAGGCCCGCCAGGTGCCGGCCGGCATCGGGATCCCGGACGCCAAGGCGCAGAACACCCCGCAGGGCCCGTTCATCAGCAGCGGCAAGTGCTTCTACTGGCTGCATACGCACGCCGCCGACGGCATCATCCACACCGAGTCGCCGATCCACCGCACCTACACGCTGGGCAACTTCTTCGACGAGTGGGGCCAGCCGCTCAGCAAGGACCAGGTCGGCCCGGCCAAGGGCCACGTCACGGCCATCTACAACGGCAAGCTGTACCAGGGCAACCCGCGTAACATCCCGCTCAACGCGCACGCCCAGATCCAGCTCGAGGTCGGCACGCCGCTGGTCGCTCCGGAGTCGATCACCTGGCCCAACGGCCTGTAACCGGGCGGCGCGGCTCCTCAGCGCTCAAGCCGGCCAGCGCGGGCAGTCACGGCGCCCCAATAAGCTGGGCGGATGCCTTGGGGGATCCAGCGACAGCGCAGGCAGGCGGCGCAGCCGCTGCTGCCACCGGGCACGCACCGCCCGGCCGCGCTGCTGGTGGCCGGGTGCGTGGTGGTGACGGTGTGCCTCGCGCTGGCGTTCGGCCACCAGGCCCGCCCCGACCGGCTGGACGCGGCCGTGGACGCTTGGCTCCAGGGTGCTCTGGGCAGCCATCAAGGGCCGCTGCGGTTGCTCCGCCGGCTGGGCGGCCTGCTCTCGGTGACCGAGCTGACCGCCGCGCTGGTGCTGGCCTGCCTCGTGACGCGCCGGTGGCGCGGGGCCGCGCTGGCGGCCCTGGCCGTGCCCACGGCGGTGGCACTGACCGAGTTCGCCCTCAAGCCCTTCGTCGGGCGGACCATCCGCGGCTACACCAGCTTTCCCAGCGGGCACGCCACCGCGATGTTCGCGCTCGCGGCGACCTGCGCCGTCCTGCTCGCCAACCCGCCACGCCCGCGGCTGCCCCGCGCCGTGCGGCTGCTGCTTGTGGCCGGCGCCACGCTGGTTGCGGTCGCGGTGCCCGTCGCCATGGTGGCCCTGGGCGACCACTACTTCACCGACATCGTGGCCGGGACGGCGGTCGGCATCGGAACGGTGCTGCTGATCGCCCTCCTCATCGATCTGGCCCGCCCGGCCACCCGGGCCCCGCACGGCACTCCCGCCGAGGACACGGCAGCGCTCAGCGCCGGTCGTTTACCGTGACGGTGGCGGCCACAGTACCGGCCGGCCCCACCACCCCACCCCACCCAAGCCGGCCGGCCCCACCACCCCGCCCAAAGAAATCTCGCCAGTTGCGCGAACCGGTCGCCGCCGGCATGCAATAGAGAAGCGATGGACGACGATGCGCTGATCGCTGCCGTGGCCCGCCGCGAGGACACCGCGCTGCGCGAGCTGTTCTCCCGGCATGCGCCGTGGCTGGCCGCCCGGCTGCGCGGCGTGCTGCCCGCCGCCGAGGTCGAGGACGTGCTGCAGGAGACGTTCCTTGCGGTCTGGCGCGGCGCGGCCGGTTACCGGCCCGAGGGCTCGGCGGGCGGCTGGCTCTGGGGAATCGCCCGGCGGCAGGCGGCGCTGTGGCTGCGCCGCCGTGGGCCGGCCGAGTTGCTGCTGCCGGCCCTTCTCGCCGCCGACGGCCGGCATCCGGGTGACCCGGCGCAGGCGGCGTTGTCCCGTGCCGAGCTGGCCAGGGCCGTCAGCGCCCTGGGCCCCGAGGGCGGCCCGGCACGCGAGACCTGGCGGCTGATGTACGTCGAGGACAGGAGCGTGGCCGAGGTGGCGGCGCTGATGGGCGTGCCGGCGGGCACGGTGAAGAGCCGCGCGCACCGGGCCAGGCGGCTCATGCGGGCGGCCCTGCGGCAGCACGACCCGGCGCGGGAGGGAGGCGGGCGATGATCGGCGATGACGATCGGTTCGGCGGGTATCAGGACACGGGTCCGGCCCCCGGTGACGTTGATCTGGACCGGGTGTGGCTGGGCGTGGCCGCGCAGGTGTGGCGCCGCGAGCCCGGGCCGGCCGAGCGGGCGGCCGGGCGGCTGCTGCACTCCCCCGGCCTTGCCCGGGCGCTGGTGACCACCCCGTCGCTGCTGCTCGGCTGGGTGATCGCCACGGTGGTGATACTGCTCGCCGGTGTCGGGTTCACGCTTGGCACGGGGACACCGTGGGTGGCCCTGCTCGCGCCCGCGGTCGCGGCCGCGGGCATCGCCTACGCCTACGGGCCGGGCATCGACCCCGCCTGGGAGCTGTCCCAGAGCATGGCGGTCAGCGACCGGATGGTGCTGCTGGTCCGTGCGCTCGCGGTGTTCGGCCTGAACGCCGCGCTCGGGCTCGCCGCCTCGGCCGCGTCGGGGGCCGCGGCCGAGGTGACGTTCGGCTGGCTGGTCCCGATGACCGCGGTCTGTGCGCTGGCGCTGGCCGCGGCGACGGTCACCCGGTCGCCGAACGTCGGCGTGGCAGCAGGCTCGGCCGGCTGGGTGATCGCGATCCTGGCCAGCCAGGCCGCCGAGGGGCGGTTCACCGCCGCGATCACCGACTCCTTCTTCGTCCTCCCCTACCTGGCGTTCGCGGTCTGCTGCGGCGCGGTCGTGTGGTACGCGACCCGGATCCCGAGAGGAACCTCATGAACGTCGAGCTCACCGAGCTGACCCGTAGGTTCGGCCGCACCCAGGCCGTGACAGGGGTGACCCTCGAGGCCGGGCCCGGCGTGTTCGGGCTGCTGGGCCCGAACGGGGCGGGCAAGACCTCGCTGCTGCGGATGATGGCCACCGTGCTGCCGCCGACCTCGGGCACCTTGCGCCTGCTCGGCCGCGATCCCGGCGGCTACGGCCCGCGGCGGGAGATCCGCCGCCGCCTCGGGTACCTGCCGCAGAACCTCGGCTATTACCCCGGCTTCACGGTGGTCGACTTCGTGGAATACTTCGCGCTGCTCAAGGACATGCCGCCCGGGCAGGTGCCGGGCGCCGTGGCAACCGCCATCGAGCAGGTGGGCCTGGGCGACAGGGCCCGTGCCAAGCTGCGCACCCTGTCCGGCGGGATGCTGCGCCGGGTGGGGATCGCCCAGGCGATCGTGAACCAGCCGGAACTGCTGCTGCTCGACGAGCCGACCGCCGGTCTCGACCCGGAGCAGCGGGTGGCATTCCGCACGCTGCTGCGCGAGTTCGGCCAGCGCGCCACGGTGATCGTCAGCACGCACCTGGTCGAGGACGTCGCCGCCGCGTGCTCGGAGGTGACGCTGATGGACGCGGGCCGGATGGTGTTCCACGGCACCCCGGACGAGCTGATCGCCAGAGGCCAGGGACACGGCATCGGGGACGCGCCGCTGGAGCGCGGGTACAGCGCGGTTCTGGCGGCGGCGCGGTCATGACCGTTACCAGCGCCCCGGTTCGGGCCACGCCGCGGCACGTTCCCCAGGCGGCACCGCGGAACATGGCGCGGCTGCTCTGGGTGGAACTCCGGCACAACGCGATGCCACTGGTCCTGCCGCTGATCGCGGTGATCTTCTGGTTCGACTCCTACCGCATCGCCGCGACCCTGCCACCGCTGTGGGTCGTGCGCCTCTACTACATCCTGGGCCAGGGTCACGCGCTGATCGACTTCGCCCCGTTCGTGGCCGGGGTGGCCGCCTGGATGGGCTCGCGGGACGGCCGCCGCGGCACGGGCGATCTGGTGACGGCCACGGTCCGGCCACGATGGGAGGCTCAGCTCGCTACCTGGGCCGCGACCGTGATCTGGGCGGTGGGCGCCTACCTGGTGTTCATGGCGGTGACGCTGTATCTCCTCGCCCGGCCGATCGCCTGGGGCGGCCTGCCATGGTGGCCGATCGCGGTCGATGCCGTGGGCGTGGCCGCCTTCGCCTCCCTGGGCTTCGCCCTCGGCGCCTACTTCCCTGGCCGGTTCATCGCGCCCATTGCCGCGTTCGGCGGCCTCTTCGCGATGGGGACCTCGTCGCAGATCGGGTTCAGCGCCTCCGGCGGGTGGGCGCTGATCCTGCCGACGATGTCGAACGGCAACTTCGGGCAGGACGCCGGGATCTTCTATACGTGGCTGCCCGATCTCTCGGTGGCCCGGGTGATGTTCTGCGGGGGTGTGGCGGCGGTAGCGGTGGGCCTGCTCGGGCTGCCGGTGAGGGCGGGCGGGCCGCGGCTACGGCGCTCGGCCGCGGTGGTCACGGTGACCGGGGCGGCGGCGGCCGTGGCCGCGATAGTCCTGGCCTTCACCGCCCAGGTGGGACCATACGGCACGGTCATCCCGGCGCTGCACGACGCGGCCAATGACAAGCCGATCCCCTACACCCCGGTCTGCGGACATGCCGGGATCCCGGTCTGCCTGCAGCCGGCCTACCGGCCGTATCTGCCCGACGTGACGACCGCGCTGCGCCCGGTGATCAGCCAGGTCGCCGGGCTGCCCGGCGTCCCGGTCCGGGCCAGCCAGGCCGCTGCGGTCTTCGCGCCCGGGCCGACGGTCGGCGGGCCGGACCATGTGGGCCAGATCGCGATGGTCAGGGGCAGCCCGCCGGTGCTCTACATGCCCCTCGGCACCATCGCGCTGCCTAGTTCGTTCGGAGCGGTCACGGCCTCGTTCGTCAGTCAGCTCAAGGTGGAGTTCGCGCACGCGCTCGTCACGCCCGGCAGTTCCTACGGCAACCCGGCGCAGCAGGCCGTCGAGGCGGCCCTGCTGCAGCACGCCGGGATTTCGCTGGCCGCACAGCCGAAGGCGCTGGGCGACACCCCATGGCCGCTGATGGGCGGAGGGCCGCGCTCGGCGGGCGCGTATCCGCCGCCGGTCGCCGCCGCCGCCCGGCGGTTCGCCGCGCGGCCGGCCGCTGCCCGGCGTGCCTGGCTCGCGGGACATCTGGGCGCGCTGAGGGCCGGCCAGCTCGGGCTGGGACAGCTGCCATGACCACCGCCGGGGTACGCCGGTCAGCGCCGGGAGCCACGCCGACCCCGCTGACCGGCCCGGGCCAGGCCTGGCTGCGCATGGCGTGGCTGTACCTGGTCAGCCGCCACGCCCCGGCCGCGACTGGCCTGCTGGCCGGGTTCGGCGCGCTGCTCTGGGCAGCGCTGCACTGGCACTGGAATGTGGCCGGCGGGTCGGCCGCAGCCGCCGTCTTCCCGCTGATTACCGAGGCCGGAGCCGCCGCGGTCATCGCGGTGACCACCTACGGCCCGTTCGGCGAGCCGGAGCGAGCTACCGGCCGCTGGCTGCCCTACCTCAGGCTGGGCGCGACCGTAGCGCTGACCGCAGCGGCGATAGGCGCACTGGCCCTCGGGTCTACAGGGGGCGTCCTGCCCGGCGGGTACGCCGCCCTGGCCCGCAACGTCGCCGGGATCACCGGAGTCGGCCTTCTCTGCGCGGTCGTGCTCGGCGGGATGCTGGCCTGGACCGGGCCCATGGCCTACCTGGTGCTCATCGAGTCGGCGCTGGCCGCGGGGCTGACCACACCGTGGGTCTGGCCGACCAGGCCGCCGCTGGACCGCGGCGGGGCGATCTGCGCCTCCCTGGTATTCGCTGCCGGGCTGGCCCTGGTCACGATCCGCGGGGTCCGCGAGTCTGTCCGGGACACCGCCACCTAGCCGTGGCGGCTAGCTTGGGACGGTCAGGCCGGTCGGGTTGATCTCGGGCAGTATCCCGGACGCGGCCACCGCGCGCACCGAGGGCCGGAGCATGGTGAGCACCTCCTCGACGCCATCCTCGCCGAGCGCGGCCAGCCCACCGCTCCAGGCGCGTTCGTCGGTGCGCGCCTCGACCGAGTCAAGCAGGGCGCGCCCGTCCGGGGTGAGCGCGAGTTCGGGGCCAGGGCCGAGCAGGCCGCGGCCGCGCAGCACGTCCGCCGCGGCCGCCCACTCCTCGTCCGCCCAGCCGATGCGTGCCCGCTGGATCACCGCCTGCGGGAAGCGGCCGGCCGCGGCCTGCAGCAGGTGCGCCTGCGGCCCGGCGATGCCCTCGATGACCAGTGCCGCGATGTGCCCGTCGCCGCGGTGCTCGCGCAGCGTGGTGGCAAGCTGCCACAGCTTGCCCAGCGGATCACCGGGCAGCTCCAGCGCGGCGTTGGCCGCGCCGAGGGGCCGGCCGGTCGGATCGGCGGCGGCAGCCACCGGGGCCAGCACCGCGGCCGCCTGCCCGCAGGCCCCCGGGTCCGCGCCCGCGGCCCGCAACGCGGCCGTGCTTACCGCGGCACGTGCCTCGAGGCACGCCTGCGGCGTGGTGCGCGACCACGCCTCCGGCAGCGCGCGGGCGACCGTGCCCGGGTGGAACCCGGCGAACATGGCCACGACCGGGGCGGCGGGGACCGGCCCGAGCGGCGCGGCGCGCCACGCGAAGTAGGTCATCCAGAAGCCCTTGAGGCCCTGGGCCATCCCCGTGGACCGTACCTCCGGGGCGAAGTAGGTGACGTCGTGCAGTGTTTCCAGTGCCGCCCACAGGCGGCGGGCGGGATGGGTGGACACGGGCGGAGTCTAACCCGCAGCCGCTACGCTGGTGCGAGGCGCCGGTACATGATGTGCAGACCGACATACCCCTCGGCCAACCGACCACGACGCTTGCCCATGATCACACCGGGAGCACGCACATATTGCCGGGTATACCGTGATCCGGACGGGCGCAAGGTGCCCGCTGGCGCGATCCGGGAGGGCGCATGGGCGACGGGCCGACCGAAATACGCGGGACTTGCGAGCCGGGCTTCGAGCCGGTGCGCGAAGCGTTCGCGGCGAACTTCGCCGAGCGCAGCGAGATCGGCGCCAGCGTCGCGGTGGTGGCCGATGGCAAGCCGGTAGTGAACCTGTGGGCGGGCTGGGCGGACCCGGCCAGGACCCGGCCGTGGCAACAGGACACGCTGACGAACGTGTGGTCCACCACGAAGGCCGTGACGTCGCTGTCCGCGCACCTGCTGATGGACCGGGGCGAACTGGACCCGGACGCGCCCGTCGCAAGGTACTGGCCGGAGTTCGCCCAGGCTGGCAAGGCCGACATCCCGGTCCGCTCGATCATGAGCCACCAGTCCGGCCTGACCGGCCTGGCGGTGCCGGCCAGTGTCACCGACTACTACGACTGGGAGAAGATCACCGGCCTGCTCGCCACGCAGGAGCCGCTGTTCCCGCCGGGCACGGCCAGCGGGTACCAGGCCATCACGTTCGGCTACCTGGTCGGTGAGGTGATCCGGCGGATCGCGGGGCAGACCTGCGGGCAGCTCATCGCCACCGAGATCGCAGGGCCGCTGGGCGCCGACTTCCACCTCGGGCTCGCCGAGGCGGACCTGGGGCGGTGCGCCGATCTGCAGGGCGTGCGGCCGTCCGAGAACGAGCAGGCGCAGCTTGCCCAGGCCTACGCCAACGCGCATCCAGCCGCGCTGGCCGCGCTGCTCAACCCGGCGCTGACCGGTGACGAGGCCAACGAACCCGGCTGGCGGATGGCGGAGATACCGGCCGCGAACGGGCACGCGACCGCGCTCAGCCTGGCCACCATCCTCGGCGCGGTAGCGGATGGCTCGGGCCGGGTGATCTCAGCGGCCACCTTGGAGAAGGCGCGCACCGGGCAGGGCCGGTACACC
>Ga0207700_10000230_pt1 | contig 33539 bp, 34 predicted proteins | sample LARL82metaG_FD_184348 | JGI IMG/M metagenome (GOLD analysis project Ga0207700, IMG submission 184348) | Corn, switchgrass and miscanthus rhizosphere microbial communities from Kellogg Biological Station, Michigan, USA - LAR L8-2 metaG... | ecosystem: Host-associated > Plants > Roots >...
GGGGAGCGGAAGCGCAATCGGTGTCGGTGTGGCGGGCTCCTGCGTGAGAGTCCTGTGCGTGATGCGATGAATCGAGTCGATGTCCGGCCGTCGCACATGCTCCCGACTCAACCGGTTGGCGTGCCCGTGCCACGTTGCCTTGCTTAAAGGATCCAGCAGGCGCGCGAGATCCGGGCGCATATGGGGATTACCAATCCACAAGAGCGCATCCGGCGCTTCTCTTTCGGCGGACTCGAAATCCGCGCTGCGTTCGAGTCCCAGCAGGTTCGCCGCGGCGTCGTCCGCGGCGTGCAAGACCAATCGAGTCTGCCAGCCAAGGGCCGCCGCGGCGTAGCTCAACGCGGCGATGGCGTGTCCGCAATCATGCTGGCAGTAGCGCCATGCGCGCATGCCGTATTTCCACGCTTCGCGCCAATAAATTGAACTGATCCCGATCAGAATTCCCTCGCCCGAAAAAAAATCCGTCCACTGCAGATCATCCACGGCAGCGCGTCGTTCAAGTACGTGATCCCGGCTCAGGTAGTGATAGACCCCTCCGGGCAGGTCGGCCAGGTGCGGGCACAGCAGATAGCTCTCGGTCGGATGCAGATTGCCGCTGGAAGGGTTGCAGCGCAGTGCCCAGCGGTTTGCACCAGAGGATTCCACGCCGACAGCCCGAGCGAGAGCTCGAACAAAATGGCCACATGACCGAGATCGAATCGGCATGCCGGCGGCAGGTCACCCCGACGCAACTCGTTGTAGCGTGTCACCAGGGAGTCCGCGGCCAAGGGCAGCTTGAGTTGCGCCGCGCCGGGAAACTCCCGGAACGGATCTGGCTGGTTCGCCCAGTCGAGTCCCGTTGGACCCGGAGCGTAATGGTTGACGCGATGCTTGCTGCGTTGGTGATACTCGAACAAGCCTTGGCTCAGTTCAGTCATCTTCGCAACCGTTCACGCGTTGCGTTGCCAGTGGAGGCGGCTGCTCGGTGCGACGCTTTACGCCCCCGGAAAAGTAGCGACGAGCTCCTGCAGTTGCAGCTTGGCGTCGTGGAGGATCGACGCCCCGTCGCCGAACAGAAGGATGTCGAAATCCAGATTGAGCAGCTGGCGCACGCTTTGCCGAAGGCGCGTCGGATCATCCATCACCTTTTCGCGCAGCAACCCGCAATGTCCAGGTGGATTGCCGATCACCGCGTCGCCCACGATCAGAAGCTTGCGCTCGGGCCAGTGTAATGCGACCTCTCCAGGAGATTTTCCAGGGACGGCAACGATCGTGAACGGACCCACCGTCTCGCCGACGTTCAATGGCCCATCGATTTCAGCTCCCTGGCTGCGAGCGTGCGCGGCGTCGTCCGGGTGAATGAGCGTCTTGGCGCCAGTGCGCTCGCGCACCAGATTGGCAGCCCGTGAGTGGTTGCGATTGGTGAGCAGAATTTTCATGGTGCCCATCCCGGCAATTTCGGCAAGGCACGCGTCCGTCGGTTGTACCGGATCAATGCAAAGATTTCCTTCCGCGTGGCGAAGCAGATGGCCGTTGAAATCGTACCCGTGGGGTTCGGAGAACCACGCCCAGGTAAAAACGTCGGCGACGATTTCGTTCATGCTGCAGCCTCCCGTCCTTGCTCGCTCGTTGCACCGTGGGCGTGGACATACTGCCGCGGCGACAGCATCTTGTAAACGCCGGCCGCAGCGATGCCAAACGCCATGTGCGCCGCCATGGTTATCCAGTCGCGGGCGCTTCGAACCAAGGAAAAACAGCGGTGAACCCGTACATGTTCATCCCATACACCGCGAGGCCGAATAGGGCTCCGACGAGCAGGGATGGTGCAGCGCGCAGACGCACGATGACCCATGACAGACTCAGGCCGTAGATGATGGAAAGCGCAAAGTGCACAAGTGTCGCGACCAGCATGATCCCTCCGTCAAAGGTCGCGGGTGGGGGCAACACAGCGCGGCCCATAACGATGGCGGCGGTAAAGCGCGCATCCCGGAAAAGGATTGTCGGCAGCACGTCAGCAAAGATCGACCATAAGGCGATCTGCACGAGCGTAGCGAGGATGCCAGCGGCGACGCCGGCGTATAAGGCGGCGCTCCAGGTCACGCGATATTGCATGGCCCTACAGCTGCAAAACGACTGAGAGGACGATCGACGGTGGGCGGCTGACGGCTTCGCGCCCGCGGGGATGCATCGGCCGAACGATGGGATAATATCGGCATGAATGCACCACAAAAGATGTCCCCCCGCGGTCGCTTGCAAGAGCTGCTGGCGATAGCGGAGAGCCAACGCACTGACGCCCAGTGGGATGAGATCCATGAGCTTGAAATTGAGCTCTCCTCCGCAAATCGGCAGCAACCCCTGAACCAAGGCGCTCCGCGGAACACCTCGGCAACTGCCGGCGGTCAACCCAGGCCCCGTGGCGACGCGCAGCACAAGAAGCCGTTCCAGAAGGCCCACAAGAGGCGACCCAAACAGAAATCGCCGTGATGGGTGGTCGTCGTAGTCGCTGCGGCAATAGTTCTGAGCGGTCGAGCCTCTCGGCATCAGGCTGGCGTGGTAAACACCGTCAACACGCCGGTGTAGCCGTAGAGGTGATGCCTCGCGATCTCGCCCCCGGCGAAAAACCCGACTAGCGGCACCTCGCCGAGCGCCCTGCGCACCAGCTGTAGCTCGGCGTGTCGCGCGCCAAAGTGTGGGCCGCCGCGCCCCGAGCAACTGACATAGAGCGCGCCCGCCATGTGCGGTGCCGCGCCGCTCTCCAGTTCGGCGCGGATTTCCGTCGCGATGCGCACCAGATCGAGCTGTGCGGCTTCGGCGTTGCGCGTGCAAAAAGCCAGGCGCATGCCGGCCTCGACCTGTTCGGCGACCGCCAGGACCCGGTGCTGCCGGTCCACACCCACCAGGTGCCGCACGACCGTATCCGCGCCGAATTGTCCGGGCCGCGTCGGCACGTCCTCGGCTGCGGTGATCAAGCCCACCAGCGTGGTGGACAGCGCCTGCGCCAATTCGTCATCCGGTGCGTCCTGGTCGAGTCCCAGATCCTGCAACGCGCAATCGAGCGCGGGCTTGCCGTCCAGGCTGACCACAAAATTGCGCTCGGCGTTGGTTATATTGCGCCAAGGTCCGATCGGCTGGCAGCCTTGGGTCACGCGCGAGATGAGGCCGACTTCCGGGCCGAAGGCCACCCCTGACAAGCCCCCTGTGAATACGCTGTCTGCCACGTGTAGCGTACGGTTGCGCGCCGACGACAGTCCGCCGAACAGATAACCGGTGGCGGTGCGACTGCTCAGCTCGTGCAGCAACTCCTGCAAATCTGGTGTGCTGCCTTCGGCATGGACCAGCGCGGTATGGGCCACGAACTCGGACGAGGCTGCCGGCAGCGGCTGCAGACCCGAGAACAGTTGGAATGATTTGCGCGGCAGGGGCGCGATCATCAGCACTAGGGCCGGCTCGTCGATGTATTCGACACCGCTGGCGGCCACCCCGACACCGACCGTGCCAACCCAAGCCACGCCGGGAAAGCGCAGCCGCAGCTCATCGAAGATCGCCTCGGCCACTAGCGCGTAATAATCGCTCAGATAGCACCAACCCAGCGTGAACGGGGTGGAATCGCCCTGCTGCGCCGCACGCGCGGCGATCTGGGTTTGCAGTTGCTTCTGGCAATCGCCCAGGGCCACGCGCCAATCGGCGTCGGCGGCATGAGCCTGCACAAAGGAACCGAGCGACATCACCGTACCCGCCTCGAAAGGAGAGCAAACTTGGCCCTGGCCGGCAAGGCATTTTTCTATAGGCGCCAAACCTCAGGCAGTGCCAGCTCTACTCTCACTCCGAAGGAAGCAATCAAGTGGGGACAGTACCACCAATCGCCGGCGAGGATAGACGCGGCGCTCGTAGCGCTGCCAGCGCCTTTCGACGCCTCTAAGATCGAACGCGCACAGCGCGCCGTGGCGGAAGCGCAGCGGGCGCTGGTCACGACCGAGGCGACATACATGAAAGCGGTACGCGATCAGCAGGCCGGCGAGGAATTTCGCCGGCGGAAGGCACTGATCGAGGCGCGACTTATGGCCCTCGACACGCGTATGCGGCGAATCGAGGACCAAGTTGGCGTGTGGATGCTCTTCGCGAAGTGCATGAGCAATGATGGGTTGATCGCGCTATCGATCGACGACGCCGGGCCGACCCTCTCGAGCCTGGCGAATGACCTGCTGCTGGCGTGCTACGGCCCCCGGTTCACGGTATCGCTAAAGACCTTGGTCGAAATAGCCAAGGGCGAGGCGCGCGAAGGGTTTGACATCGTGGTGCACGACGCGGAGTCGGGCGAGGCCAAGAGCGTGACGCAGATGAGTGCCGGCGAGCGTGTATGGATCAACGAACGTTTGACGCGGGCCATCGCGCTGCATTTGACGCAGAACTCGGGGCGCCATTACGAGACGAAGTGCTGCGCATCGGCGGCTACACGCAGGAATTCTTCGTATCGCAGACGCCGGAACTCGCCGCCATGGCCGACGTAGTCATCGATCTGGAGCAGTTCAAGAGCGCCCGGCAAGAGGCCGCCAATCCGTTGACTTGATGCGAGGCGCTGAGCAAAACGAGCCAAAAAGTGCTTTACCATCCGTATGGATGGTGCTAAGATGGTATATGGATGCCAAAAAGCGACTTTGAACATCGACCCCAAACCGAAGACCTCGGACTCCGAGAAGATCACCATCAATCTCGGACTGATCGACCTAGGACAGATCGATCTGCTCGTGAAGGAAGGGTTCTATTCCAATCGGACGGACTTTATTCGTACGGCCATCCGAAATCAGCTTGTGGCCCATGCTGAGGCGGTTCGACAGACGATTGCCCGCAAGACGCTCGTGCTCGGACTGCAGCAGTTCTCGCGCAGAGACCTCGAGAGCGTACGCAAGGCCGGGTCGAAGCTAAGGATTCACGTGTTGGGATTGGTCCGTATCGCTGCCGACGTTTCGCCTGCGCTTGCACGAGACACAATCGAGTCGGTGGAGGTCCTGGGTGCGCTGCACGCAAGTCCTGCGGTGAAGGCTGCGTTGGCCGATCGAATCATTTGAAAGGGAACTCGTTCGATGAATTACGCCCTGAGCAAGACGATGCATGAGGCGATGCGCCTGATGCAGACCGGCGATTTGCGCGCCGCCACCGCAGCAATCCAACGGGGTCTAACGGGGGCGGAAGACCGGTCCGCTTTTCACCCAGGGTACGCGGTCAGCGCGCCGGTAAAGCCGTGGATCGATGCGAAGTGCAGGGTGTTGGACATTTCGGATCCTGAGCCGATTGCTGATCATCCGGATCTGGAGCCGCCACGCGAGATCCGCGAGCCCACCGGCGAGCAGTTTCAACAGCATTCATTCACTTGCGCCGCGGGGACGCGTCAGTACAAATTATTCATTCCGAAGGGTCATCCGGGTCGGCAGTTGCCGCTGGTTGTGATGTTGCACGGCTGCACGCAGTCGCCCGACGATTTTGCGCGCGGGACCCGCATGAACCAGCTCGCCGAAGAGGAGGGCTATTACGTCGTATATCCTGCTCAGTCAGCGCGTGACAACCCGACGAAGTGCTGGAATTGGTTCAGACCTGCCGATCAATGCCGTGATCGGGGCGAGCCCGCGATCATCGCCGAACTCACCCGGCACGTCGTGCGGGTGCACCGTCTGGACCTGGCGCGCGTCTATGTGGTTGGACTTTCGGCGGGTGCGGCAATGGCGGTAATTCTGGCGCGTACCTATCCGGATATCTATGCGGCCGCTGGGGTCCATTCCGGGCTGCCGTATGGAAGCGCCCACGACGTTCCTTCCGCATTCGCGGCAATGAAGCAAGGCGGCGGCATTTCCGCGGCGGACAGCAACTCTGCAGACCAGGCACTTGGTGCACCCGTACCTACGATCGTCTTTCATGGTGATCGCGACATGGTGGTGCATGCCGATAACGGCGACATCGTAATTGCTCATTCGATCGCAGGTCTCGGTGATAGCGTATGGGACGGCGGTTTGTACGGTGAAAAGGACAAGCAGGTCGAGCGAGGCGTCGTTCCCGGTGGTTATTCCTATACGCGGACGTTGCTGCGAGACCGGCAGGGTCGTGTCCTCGCCGAGCAGTGGTTGGTGCACGGCGCGGGTCATGCCTGGTTCGGGGGCGATCCTTCCGGCTCGTATACCGACCCCAAAGGCCCCGATGCGTCGGCGGAAATACTTCGGTTCTTCGCGCTGCACCAAATGAAATACGGCAACTAATATTGCGGCATTGAAACGACGATCGGTACCGCGCCGGATTGGTCTCACTACGTCGTTCTTGACCAGCCACCGGCGGACGGTGGACAGGCTACTTGATCCTGACCGCAAGCGGATGTTCATGGCCACGAAGCGCGAGGTGCTGCGCATCGGCGGCTACATGCAGGAATTCTTCGTATCGCAGACGCCGGAACTCGCCGCCATGGCCGACGTGATCATCGATCTGGAACAGTTACGGTGCGCGCGGCCTCGCTCGGCTTCAGGCGCGCACTGACTCGGCAGTTATTTCGCCGGCGGCCATGGCCGGCGGCAACACGGGGTTGGTACTGTGCCAGGTCAGCGGCCAATGATTGGCCGGATGACCCCAGGCGTTGAGCTGGCCGAGCGCATCAAACAGCCCCAGATATTGGTGGTAGTCCACGCCCGGGACATTTTCGCCTACGGGACAACCCAGCGTCACGACACGCAGCCGCTTTGTGCGTTCGGCAGGAAGGGATTGGATCGCATTGTTGATCTGCAAGGCCCCCTTACTGTGTCCGACCAACAGGCGGAACGGGGTCACACGATCTTGGAGCAGGGCATGGAGCGCGTCCGACGAGCCTGAGCCGTAGCGGAAGATCGGCGCGCCGCGCACGGTCGGCTCCTGCGGCGTCGATGTGGCAAGGTTCCGACCGATGCGTGCGGTCTTCGGGGCAGCCATCGCCAGTCCGGTCTGGATGAATGTCTTGCTGCCAAGGAAGTCATGCAGACCGAAGGCGAACCAGCCGCCGAGTCCCTGCAGGACGACGTCGGCGACGCCATAGCCGGGCACGATCGCCAGCACCGGTTTTTTGAGCGCGACCGAGATGTCCCAAGCCAAGGCCGCGCTTCCCAGCGCCGAGCTGCCGACGCCGGTGATCGTGGCAATGTCAACGGTGCGTGTTTCCTTGTAGGGCGACTTAAGGAATCTGTCGACGCTGTGATATCGGTGGACGTAGGGTTCGGTCGTCGCGTCGATCAGGAGCAGTGACCCTTCCGGATTGCTTAGTGCATCGGAATCGATGATCCGCGACGGCAGCTTTTCGTGCTTGGCCCGCATCGGGGCGTCCTTCTCGTGGAGAGCGGCGCGTAGCGTGGAGACGTCGTAGAACACGAAATCGAGCGCGGTATTGAACAGCCGGCAGGAACGCACAGCCGGCTCGACGAGCCAGTCCGGAAGCTCGTAGGACTTGAGCGGCAACTCAGGGATGTCGATCGGCAGAACTTCCCGCTTTGCCATGGGGATTCCCTCGCCTGAAGCGGCCAATCATAGGACTCTTCATGCTGCGGCGCAACACGAATCAAGCCGGGAACCGCGTCGTCCCAGTGCGCAGCCCGAGCACAAACCAGTCAACGCTAAGTCTCAACCATCCTTTATAGCAGCGTGATCTCGGGGCGCAGCCGCGATCGGGACTGCGGTCGTGTCATGGGAAGCGTAGTGCTGGTTGCGGCGATTGGCCGAGTACGTCCAGATCTTGATCTCCTTAATCAGAGAGTATAGTCTCCCATACAGGAGATACCCGAATGGCCGCCTCGACCTATCCCGCAACGCGGTATGAACCGCCTCCAGTGATCGACCTCGCGTCCAGGGCGGAGCGTGAACGACTGAGCCCGTCGGCGCTCAAGGCGTTTTTCAACATCGTCGACCGCTGGGGCGTGCGCGATGAGGATGCACGGCAACTTCTCGGCGGCGTCACCAACGGCCCGTACTATGAGATGAAGAAGAATCCGAAAGGCCGGGTGCTCGACGCCGACAAGCTGCTCCGCATCTCCTATCTCATCGGCATCTTCAAGGCCCTGAATATTCTCCACGCGCAGTTGCTCGCGGACGAATGGGTGCGGCTGCCGAATACCAATCGTATTTTCGTGGGCAGTACCCCGCTGGCATATATGATGAAGGGCGGCGCGCCGGCAATGCAGACGGTGCGGCGCCTGCTGGATGCCCGCAGAGGCGGGATGTGAGGACGCAGCCCGCGACTTCCCTCGTTCGGCGCAACGATACTCACCGCCTGATCCATTCGAAGTACAGCGACGACGGCAGCAGCGTCCTCACACGAATTGCCGAAAGCGACGGGCACCTCGCGGATATCTTCGAGCTGGACAACGCCACCAATGGCCGTCTGCGTGCCGAGAACGACTTGCTGCCCGGCATCGGCGTGCGCGAACTGCTGTTCGGCGTTCCGTACTATCGGGTCGTCAACGCGGCGTTCACTCACGCGCATCCGCTGGGCAGTCGGTTCAATGGCCCGGAACGCGGCGCCTGGTATGCAGCGTTCGAGATCAAGACCGCGCAGGCGCAGGTGGCGTTCCACAAGACCGTGCAGTTGGCCGAGATCGACCGCTTCGAGGACGACGTAACCTTTGACGACTATCGCGCCGATTTTAGTGGCGAGTTTCACGATCTTCGCAGTTCAGGCGAGTGGGTGGACTACCTTGATCCCGATAGCTACGTGCAGTCACAGGCCCTCGCCGAGCAGTTGCTCGACAGCGGCTCGCTCGGCATCGTCTATCCGAGCGTACGTCGCCCTGGCGGTACCTGCCTCGCGTGCTTTCGGCCCGCACTCGTCATGAACGTCCGAAAGGGAACCACTTATCGATTCCGCTGGAGTGGTCACCCGACGCCAACCATAGCTGCCGTCAAACCCAGCTGACCACACGTGCCGATGTCTGCTGCTCGGCGCACGACTCCAGCGAAAGCGAACGGCTGCCAACGCTACGCCCGGAGGGCACGTCAGCGCGTTCCGGGTGGCAAGTCGCCGCGCAGGATGTGGGCCTTCGTCTGGGAATCGGTGAGCCATTCGCATAGCCATGTCTGCGCGTATTCGCAAGGTCCGCTCATGTCGGCAACCCGCTCGATGCCGTTGAGCACCATGCGGTCTGCCTTCATCCACAGCACCATGACATCGCGCAACGGCACGAGTTGATCGGCCTCTGACCTTTGACGGGCCGAGTTCGGACATCAGTTATCGTTGACGGGAGCCGCCGGCTGACCGTTTCAGGCGGGAAGGAGCCGTTCGCTACCGTCGGGCGAAATGGAGCTATCGACCCTGAGCCGCGGTTCGCGTCACTGAAGAGCAGACGTTAGAGAACCACGGGTGCCGAGTGCTGAATGATCATTGGACCCAAGCGGCCCACCCATGGACCGATTCGATGCAATCGTTTACTGAATCACCTCGTCCGCGCGCAGCAGCAGCGGCTGCGGGATCGTAAGGTCGAGCGTCTTCGCAGTATTGCCGTTGACAAGGAGGTAGTATCTTGTTGGCTGCTCCACCGGTAAGTCACCTGGTTTCACCCCTTTGAGGATTTTGTCGACATAGAGCGCGGCCCTACGAAGCATGTCGTCCAGGGTCGGGCCGTACGACATCAAGCCTCCGTCCCGGACATAGAAGCTGAACTCATACATCGCTGGAATGTGGTGTGTCGCAGCAAAATCAATGATTCGCTTGCGATTGATGTTCGTGAGCGCGTCCGATACCAGAAACAACGCGTCGGGGCGTTCCCGAGTCATCGCTGACAGGGCCGCATTGATGTCGTCGGATTCGCGCACGCCGAGCGGCTGGACAGTTACATGCAAGGCGCGCGCGGCTTTCTCGACCTCGCCGTAGCGCAGCGTCATCGCCCGATCATCTTCATTCCAGATCACAGCGACACGCGTCGCGCTCGGCACGGCCTCTTTCAGGAGCCCAAGACGCTTGGCGCTCAACTCGGTGGCCGGATCACTGATCCCCGTAATGTTTCCCCCCGGCCGGGCGAGGTTCGTGACCAGGCCGGTGTCCGCCGCATCGCCTGGCGCAACGAAAACGATAGGGATGGTCGCCGTAGCTTTTTTCGCAGCCTCAGCAGCCGGAGCGCCGGTCGTCACCAGCAGATCAACATCGAGGCCAACAAGTTCGGCGGCAAATCCAGGTAGCCGCTCGCTGTTGGCCTCCGCCCACCTGCCCGTATAGGCTACGTTTTTCCCGTCCACGTAGCCGAGTTCCGCAAGGGCCTGTCGTAATGCGGCGGGTGGAGCGCTGTCCGCTGGGCGGGCGGCGCCGGACAGAAAGCCGATACGCCAGACCTTCGCCGGTTTCTGCGCATGGCTGGCGAATGGCGCCGCAAGTAAGCTGCCGCCAACAGCGAGTATGACTGTCCGCCGGTCAATCATTGAATCATCCCGTTGACGTATGTCAGTCGGACAATATTACGCCTCGCCAAGGTTAACGACTGTGTTACCGCTCGTCGCATACCACTGCCGGCGAGTGGCTGCTTTGAGAGACGAGCCGCTATGAGTGGTTGTGGCCGAGAGCGCTATTTGACGGGTGCCGGTCGAATTGTCGCAATGAGTCCCTCCAGGGTCACAAAAAAGGGAGGTGAGGGGCTCGGACGACGCTTGCCCAGCCGATCTGAGGAAATGCGCTACGCTCCGCTCGTCGGCGTCGGCTATGCCGTTCTGCCCCAAATGGAGGCCCTCGACCATGTTGACTACTTATCCCACTCCTGGACGCGAGGACGCAACGGCGTCCAAGGTCTATTGGATCGATCTGCTACGCCCCACCGAGGACGAGCGCACGCACGTAGAACACAATTATCACCTGCAGCTTCCCACTCGCGAAGAATTGAGCGAAGTCGAGTTGTCGAGCAGAGTATCCGAGGAGAACGGCGTGCTGTTCTTGAACATGCCTACGGTAACTTACATGAGCGGAATCGACCATCCGCCATCGCCGCTAGGGTTCGTATTATCGGAAGACATACTGGTAACCATTCGGTATACCGAATTGCGCGCCTTCGAATCAGTCGTCAAGAAATGCGCAAAGGATGGGGCACAGTTGACCAGCCTTGAGACCTTCACGGCTCTAGTCGATGAGATGGTAGACCTAAGTGCAGATCTCCTGGAAGGCATTGCGACCGAGATGGACGCCATGTCCCGACGCGTATTTTCGCAGTTAGGTAGGCAACGACTACGGCGCCCCCCTTCCAATGATGAACTCGGCGAAGCGCTGAGCGCGGTCGGCAATGCCGGCGAACGCCTGTCACGTATTCGCGACAGCATTTTGGGCTTGGAGCGGATCGTCCCTTATGTGGCCGGTGCAGAACTCAACTGGATTCCGCAGGAAACTAGAATCCATCTCGCCACGCCGCGCAATGATTTGGCATCGCTCAACGAATACCAAACTCACCTTTCCGACAAAGTGCAATTCTTGCTGGATGCCGTTCTCGGCTTCATTAACATCAAGCAAAGCGACATATTTCAAGTACTAACGGTCATCTCGTCGTCGGAATCCCACCCACTTTGGTGGCGAGCATGTATGGAATGAATTTTAAAAACATTCCGGAGCTGAGTTGGGCCTGGGGTTATCAATACGGTCTCGCATTGATCTTTCTGAGCGCAGTCGTGCCATTGCTTTGGTTCAAGTGGCGAAGATGGGTCTAGTTATATTATTTCCGGTGAATGCGCTGAATCTCGCCGACATTGTCAAAGAGCATTGAGCGCTTGACCGCCCCGGCGACCATGCACAGTAATACAAAAATCAGCATCGAAGACCGGCGAATCGTGCGATTCATTTGCGTTGTCTCCTTCGGGAACCCGGCCGCGTAGCGAAACGGGGCTTCGGCGAGTCGTGGCTTGTAAACAGCAAGCCAACAAGTCTAACCAAAGTCGCGCACAGTGTCCGCTTCCGGGACATTTTGGCGACGACACTGATCGACCGCTTGTGGCCAATACTGTTGAAAAACTCCAAATTGTATTCACCGCGAATTCTTGCAAGCGCGCATTGCAATCGACGATTCAGTTGCGGAATCGTCGGAGAGTTGGCTAGAACGTTCTAGGTTGCGCGCAACAGGAAAACGCATGGTCCCCCACGCTCTAAAAGAAGCAACGCCTCTGCGAGCCTGGAATTTTTCGAGCAGCTCCGAAAAAAGAGTTTTTCAACAGTATTGGCCGATCGCCGGCATTGATGCGATTCGACTCAGCGGCCGCTTATTAGCGTACATCGGTCACCGATGCGCGAACGGCCGGGTCGTCCACCGTGCCGCCGTTCGGGGCGGCAGAGCGATTAACCGTGCCCGACCTGCGCGGCCACCCGAAAACGAGTCCAAACTTGAGGTGAGCTTTCCGGCAAACTAACCTGACGAAAGGAGGGTGGGAAGCCGTGAAGCAAAAGCGATTCAGCGTTGAGCAGATTGTTGCGGTACTGAAGGAGCATGAACTCGGAATCCCTGGTACCGAGTTGTGCCGGCGCGTTGGGATCTCCGAGAACACGTTCTATCGCTGGAAGAAGGTTTATGGTGGCCTGCAGCCCAGTGAGGCACGGCGGCTAAAGCAGCTCGAGGAGGAGAATGCGAAGCTGAAGCGGTTGGTGGCCGAGCTGACATTGGACAAGACGATGCTTCAGGATGTCGTCCGAAAAAAATGGTGAGGCCCGCCGCCCGACGCGAGGTTGCGCGTTACCTGCAGCAACGCTTTGAGGTCAGCGAGCGGCGGGCCTGCCGTACGATTGCATTCCAGCGTGCTACGTTGGCTATCGATCCCGTCTCGATCCACGTACGGCGCTTCGGATCAGAATGCGCGACATTGCCTACAGTCGTGTCCGCTACGGTTACCGGCGCCTACGCGTGCTGTTGCTGCGTGAGGGATGGCAAATTAGCAAGAAGGTCGTCTATCGGTTGTATCGAGAGGAGGGGCTTGCATTACGAACCGGCTTGCGACGGCGGCGGCGATCACCGGTCCAGCGTCATGCGAGAACGCTGCCCACGGCCGCGAACCAAGCCTGGACATTGGATTTCGTCTCCGATCAACTGATTGACGGCGCCCGCTTTCGTGCTCTAACAGTACTCGATGTGCATACCCGTCTCTGCTTGGCGATCGACGTAGGTGCCCATCTCCGAGGCGAACAAGTGGTGGCAACGCTTGACCAATTGCGGCTTGAGCACGGATCGCCGATGTCATTATTTTGTGACAACGGCAGCGAGTTCGCGTCGCGCGTGGTCGATTTCTGGGCGTATCAACACAAGGTGCGTATTGACTTCTCGCGACCTGGAAAGCCGACGGACAACGGACACATCGAGGCTTTTAACGGGTCCTTTCGTCGAGAATGCTTGAACACACACTGGTTCCAAAGTCTCGCCGATGCGAAATCAAAGATCGACGCTTGGCGGCAGGAATACAATGAGATTCGTCCTCACCGAGCTCTCAATGATTTAACTCCTGCGCAGTACGCCAGAATTTGCAAGACCAACGCCGGCGGCTCACCCTAGATTTGGTCAAGAACGCGGGAGCTGCGCAAGAAACGGACTTTACTAACTTCCCGGTGGTGTCGTCTAAGGGGTGCAGGTCACCTCGCCCGAAGATGCCCGAGCAACTTACGGCGGTTTGCGGAAATCATAGAGAGTCTATCTACGGCAGCAACGCCTCCTTGCCGATCTCCTGGACGAACTCGCGATGGCGCATCTCGTACCAATTGAGTAGCGTCGAGCCGGGCGACGGCTTGGCCGTCCAGCCGCTAAGAAGGTTGTGCTTCGCCACCAGACCGCGCGCGTGATCCGAGGTGAGGCTGGTGAGAAGGTTCGATTGCGGCTTGGTTTTGATCCATGGGTAGAAGTCGGTGAAGCCGGTGCGTCCGAACGTCCCGAACGAGCCCCGTGACGGCAATACCTTGATGAAGTCGAGCACATCTGACGGGACCACGTTGTCCTGGAAGTAATCATCGATTCCCCCCTGAATCAAGCGCGATAGGCAGACCTTTTCGAGGTCGTCCATCACTGCCGGCTTCTTGTCGCGGGTGAACTCCAAATCGACGAAGACGACCTTCGCTCCGTGATCGGCGACAATCTCCTTCAGTGGGCCGAGCGGCTCGTGGCCCCCCTTTTGCCTTGGCGTTCCGCCGGTCGTCACAGCGTAGATCACGACCTGCGCGGCGCTGCTCGCGGCGAGCGCAGTGTCCACCGCCCAACGGGTTCCGTTCATGGAGTACTTGCTCGATTTCGGCGCGAGTGGATGGTCGTTGTGGCGGTAGAAGGCGTCGAAATAGACGAGGCGCTCCAGCGCGGAGAGATCGACTAGTTTGTTGATGACAGTTAGGTTCACACCGCGGTAGCCCGTACTGTACCCCGCCATGACGTGTACCTTAAAGGCGACATTTTTGAGGGGGACGCGATCGAACAGGGTCTGGATCATAGCCGTCGTAATGCCAATCCCCCACGGTATCTGTCCGTACTCCTTCCAGGTTTCCACCCCTGGCACCGTGACCAGCACCGAATCCTCCGCCGAGGCGAAGAAATCGCACAGACCGAAGAGGTTGACCTCGGGACCGACGCCGAAAAATAGTGTCACCTTGACAAGGCCCTTCTTCTTTGGGGTCGCCTTGGCCGCTGCGTCCAGAACCTTCTTCGACGCGAAGATGAAGTACGTTCGCTTTTCATCGAAATGCTTGCGAACGAGTGCGTCCTTGGTCTTCAGATCTTCGAATTGCTGCGGCAGGATGGTTGCCACCGTCGAGTCATTCAAGGGATTTGTTTCGGAAAGTTCCTGGCTGGCCGTTTTCACAGTCGAGTCGGACGGCGCGCCACCTACGAAGCGGTTGTGCCGGTCGTAGAAGGTGTTCCTCGGATTGGTCATTTTGGCAACGGCTACGTTTCGATTTCCCAGGTAGAACGAGTCGAACAAGAGGTGTCTCTGGGCCGTCGCGGCAACGAACGGACTAGGTGGTGGCGGAGGCGAAGGAGGTGCTGGTGGGGTGGGCACGGGGGTCGGCCGGGGTTGCACCGGCGGCCACACAACTGGCACGATTGGTGGTGGCCAGGGGGTCGGTGGTAACGGCGACGGATTGGGCTGCACGACGACGTACACCGAGCGCGCACGCGGATCTTCACCCGGCAATGGACTATGTCGGAAGCCAACCCCCTCGCCGTACATGCGCAAGCGCGCTGCATCCACCCCAGCGCGAAGGAGCTGCGATTCGAGAAACGCGCGCGTTACAAGGTAGCGGTCCTCGGACAGCACGTCGTCGTGGCGTGCTTTGCCGGTGCGCGACGCGTGCGCTTCGGCGAAAACTTGCCAGCCGCGCGGCGGGCCAGACCGCATCCACTTGGCAAGTCCTTCGAGGTACTGCTTGTGTTCCGGGCGCAGCGACGCGCCGTCAATCTTGAAGTTATGCAGCAAGAAGATGCGCCGGCTCAAATCGCTCGGCACGGGGAACTCGAACACCTTGCTTGCACCCTGCGGGCCGGCGGCCACGATGTCCTGATCGCGCGGATTGCGTCCCTTGCGCCGGTCGTCTGCATCCGACCAGCTCGCGTAGCGGGCGCGCGAGGCGACTGCTGACACGATCCCGCCAGCGGTCGCCGGAGCGGGCAATCCGCTTGCCGATGCCAGCGCGGCTTCGGTGACCGGACCGATGACACCGTCGGGATTGAGCTTATGGCGGCGTTGGAACTGCGCGACTGCCGCGCGCGTTGCGGGACCGCCGCATCCGTCGACGATCAGCTTCGTGCTGAGGACGCGGTTGAGCGCGCCCTGTACCCACTGCATGTATCCCGGCGCCGAGCGGGCGGGACTCGGTGCGACCTCGCCGAGCTCGAACGGTCCCTCGAGCTCGAAGGTGTCCGATTGGCGCGTTTCGGCGCGCGCATCAGCGAACAGAAACGGGCTATCAGCGTGTGGCCAGTCGCGCGCCTTTGCCGTGTGCGGCGCTTCAGCCACCCAAGGCAGCTCCAATGGCCTTTGCATCTCGCCGACAGCCGGTGTGCTCGCGACGCCAATATTGCGTATCGTCTCAATGGAGTCCGCCGGCTCATCATCTGGCAAAGGGTCATCGGCGCCGCTAGGCAGAGGCGCGCCGCAGCAAGGGCACGTCGCCTCGATCGGAATCGGCGATCCTGGCGGATCGTACAACCCCGAGTCCGGGGAAGGATGTGCAGCGGACTTCAGAACTTCCGGTTTCTTGATTGGCTCCGTTAGAGCGATGTTGGTTCCGCCTTTCGCATTAGGGTTTGTCGCGGTGGCGGTCTTGGCGACCGACATGATTTTCGCGGGAGATCCGGCGTGAGTGCCCTTTCTAGCAAAGTAGTCCGCGTACTTTGCGGGAGGTCCCTGCTTGACGAGGCGAGGTGGCGACGAGACACGGCCCCTGCGCAAAGCAACGGCGTTGTCGAAGCCCCTAAGAGCTTCGCCCTTGAGTGAGTTCCGAGCCAAGGCGAGCTGGTGCGGGGAAACACCCGAACGGGCCATGAGGCCTTGGGCGACGTCGAAGCCGTGCTGCCCTTGTTTCGCGAGGAGCCCCCGCGCTTGCCGAACGATGGGCGACAGCAAAGCAATTTTCTGCCCGGCCGCAGCGAGTGGACCACCCACTGCGATCAGACGCGGCAATTGCCCGGTGGCGACGTCTTGAAGCTTCTTCCCCTGACCGAGCGCGACACCGACCTGAGCAGCCGTCCGAAGTTCAGGCGGAAGCCTGTCGATCTGACGATTCGCTTCGGCCAGCAAAGACTTGTCGACCCGTTTCCCTTGGGCCAAATCCGAGGCAATACGAAGACCTGCCTTCAACCCGTCTTTGGCAGAGGGAGGTATAGGAAGTGCAGAAACCGCAATGTCCGAGATAGGCTTACCAGAGGCAGCAGCAAAGGACATCTTTGCCGCGCTCTTCACCAAAGCTCCTCCTGGCAGGGCTCCTGCGGCAGCATCAACCAAGGCTTCATCGATCGGCCTTCCTTGAGCCAAGGTCAGTCCTGCGGAGATAGCGCCTGAAATGCCAGGACCGATTCCGGGCACCAGCGAGATGATGGTCTGAACATAGGGCGCGACCTCTTTGATGTTTTGCACCTGGCTCTCGAAATACCGCGAGGCGACTTTGTCTAGTCGAACCCCCGATATCGCGTTGTCAGCGGCCTGAATCAGGGCTCCGTAGGTGTAGCCGTACAAGCCTTTCAAGCCCGTTCCGATGAGCGGCACTTTGCCGAGCGTGTCTGCGACGGAGCTCGATACGTCTCCGACGGCATGAGCCACAGACTTCACGGCATGGGAAACAAATCTTCCGGCCTTGCGCAGCAGCCCGCCTAAGAACTGGTCGGAGGCAGGCGCGAAGGTATGGGAGGGCGGTGCGATCTCAGCGATGACACGCTCGATTTCGGCTTCGGTGAGCGCGTCAGCCTCGTAGCCTTCGATCCGCTCGAAGAAGCGATCGAGCATCTGTTCGGCCTGGGATGCGAGCGGCGCGAAGTGGTCCTCGAGCAGTCGCTCGCGCATCTCGCTTTCGCCATATTCGACCGAGAGCCGCTCCGCGTCCATCTCCGTCGCCTCCGTGGCGAGCAACTCAGGTGCCACACGAAACGCGTGACCTTTCAAGTCCGTGGCGACCTCCGTGACCGCCGCGACTTCCTGCACCGCGAACGCGGCTTCGTGGGACTCGAAAGGCTTCGTTCATTTCAACACGTCACGTCGCGTGACACTCGCAGCAGCGCCACGAGTTCCCTAACCGTGAAATGCGTAGATAGGTGCTTAAGATGGGTCGACGGCCCCGTCGCCAACAGCGGCAGGCCGGTCGCGTGCGGATCCCCGTGTTCTTCGTCGCGGCCCGTCGCCCCCGACGTCCGTCTGCAGGGCGAGGCCTGACGGGAAGCGTTCGCCCTCGAACGTGCCCGCCCTCTCGCCGGAAGCTTCCGACCAAGTGCCGGAAACCTCCAAGGCGCACCCGCAAACGGCGTCTCGCCGAACTCGCCCGGCGAGACCGCCGTGAGCTCGAAGGCGTCTGGCTGGCGGGTTGTGGCCTGCGCATCGGCTAAGAGAAACGCGCTTTCAGCATTCAGCCAGTCCCGCGCCCGAAAGAACATGCTAGGTTAGCTCGTGAGCACGGCGGGTTTTTTCACAGGCACACGCGCTAGGGGGCGTGCAGCGACCGGACGCTGATGTTCGACGACGCTTGTCGCCTTAAGATCACGACCCGTGGCGAGGCTGTACTGGTCGATCACCACTTCGGCGTTCAGTTCGTCCACTGACCCTAGGTTGTAAAGCAGCGCCGCGCCGGACGCATCGTTGTATGCGCCGCCCTCGATCGACTGCAAAAGGAACGAGAAAGCTTGAGCAAGATCGAACAATGGCTTAGTCCTCGTGTGTGCGGCCATCCCCACGCGCTCGGCCAGCTTCATAAGCCGCTGCTCCGGGCTCGACGCGGTCGCTTTGAGGTCGACAACGGCCGGCGAGTCGTAGCTCACCGCGAGGTGCAGCCAGGACATGACGGCGACCGCGCGGAACTCTTCGCGCGAGAGGTTTCCGTTGAGGCGGCGGGTTGCCATCATGTCGTAGAGACGACGCGCTGCGGTCGCGATGGCGACCGGATCGGTCGGGTTCGCTCCGACTAAGTTCTTGGCGTTCATGATGCCGCCCCACACTTGGCTCGCAAAGGCCTCGAAGGTAGGGAAGAAATCCCGGTTCGACGCTGCGGGCTTGCGGTATGGGTGATCCTTCGCCAGCTCAGCGGCGTGCGAGAGGTCGACCCCCAGCATCCAGCTGTAGACGGTCTGTCGGTTGCCGATTTCGTCGCGGCGCACCCGGCTTGTGGTATTCCAGATCATCGACGGTATCCCGTCGCCGTAGATCAAATACTCGGTGTTACGCCAAAAGTTTTGCGCGGCCGGGCTGGGTGTCTCGAGCTGTTCGGAGAACGCATAGGTTTCGAGCAGGCGCGCGAAGATGTCGAAGATGCGCGTGTTCTCGATCAGGTATGCGTAGATCAGGTGGTCCCAGTTGGTGGGCTGAACGAGGCCCCCTACGAGCGCGACGCCGGGAAGCTGGTCGGGCGGCGTGAACGGCCCGGGACCCGACGGCAGCGAAGGAAACGGCCATTGCTGATTGCCCCCGCCTGGCGGCGGATACGGTCCCCCAGTCGGGAACGTATAGCCCGAATAAAAATCCGTGGCCGAAAGGATGGCGTCGGTCAGCCCCAGTGGCCACGGCGTGAAGTTCGCGCTTGTTGCGTTGTAGCGGTTTCGCCACACCGTCTCAACGAGCGCCGAAATCTGCAGCGGCGTGTACAGGAACAGGCTATCGACGCATTGCTGCGCAGTAAGTCCAGGGGTGGCGGGCGTCGGCGTGACGAGCTGAAGAAACATGATTTACTCCTTCGCGCGATCGCGACCTGGATCTGGAAACTTCGGACGGTTGAAGTTCCCCGCCGAGTCCAGGAGGGCTTGGGGCCAATACTGACCCGGTTGGCGTCCGCACAGGCTGTGATAGAGGCGGCGCACAGCGTGCGCAGTCCGTCGCTGGTCGGCGCTTAGGCGTGTGACGCCCAACCCGTCATCTTCGCGTTCGGGCACTTTGATCTCCAAGATCTCGAGATCAGGGTCCCGCGACGTGCGCTTTTCGCTCATCTTCGGTGCTCCTTTTCGGAATGCGGCGGGTCTCTTTTTCGGCATGTTAGGCGGCCTGACGAGCGCTAGCCTGCTGTCCGAGTTTCACCATCCAGGCTTCTTGCTCTTTGAGAATGTCGCGCCCGAGCTCCGGCTCGGTCGCGAAGCGTAGTCCGGAGAGCGCGGTAAGCCGCAAGCACTCCGTCCAAATCCAATGTGTCGAGGTGAAGGCTGCGGCTCCGGCATCGCGCTGCAGTTGCCGCAATACCGCAGGCGCGACGCGTTGCGGATCGACCAGATCCGCCAGTCGCCGGCCGCGGAAGCACGGAAGGTTGGTCAGCAGCGAAAGCGTTACGACGCGTGGCAAGAGTGGCAGGATGGCATCGATCATCGCTGCGGTGAACGCGTCTGCCCGGGCAACGCGGTGCAGTGACGTCCATGACTCCGCTAACTCGTCCCAGGGCCCCAACCCGTAGAACCGCCGGCACATCTCGACGCCTAGCATCACCCGCAGGTATGCGATCGGATGCGGATCGCCGGGAATAAAGCGGAACGCATCGGCATCGGTGCCTGATATGACGTCAGAGACCGCGACGACCGCGGCAAATCCGGAGTGCGCGAACGCAAATGCGTCTGCGGCGATCTCGCCGGCCCAACTCGCGACCTGCTCCGCGATCTCGGGCCCGTTGGAAGCAAACTCGCGCAGGAGAAGCCGCTGAAAAGCGTCGTTCCAGCCGCTCACCGCCGCGAACTGGTGCCCACACTCGTGAAAGAGCGCTGTCGTGCGCAACCGGTTGTGATAGGTCACTTTAATCGCCGCGACCTGGCTGAGCGAGCCGTCCCACAGTGGCGTCCCGATGCGCAGGATCGCGGCGCCGAGCCCGGGCTTGAAGTACGTGATGACGGGCGGAACCTTCTCGCCGAGGTACTCTAGCGCGCTGCCAATCGCGCGTTCAGCCATCACGTCACATGCGCGCAGCTGCGTGCCGATCTCCGGATTGGTGCGCGAACGCACCGCATCGACAAAGAAATCAACCAGCAGTTCGGTCTTCATGTAGCGATCGCGCAGCCGCGCAACCTGACGATCGAGCTGCTCGAACTCGGGCCGCATCCGCGCGGCGGCGAAGCCGGCACGAACGACGGCCGCCTCGCGCTTGAGCTGTTCGCGCGCTTCCTTCAATTCGCCGCGCAGCGTGACCCCGACTCGGCGTTCGAGGCTGGCCCACGCCTCCGCCGTGGCCGAGGCCTCGAAATCGTCGAGCCGTTCGGCGGCGCCCTCCCAGTGCGTCAGCTGACGCAATACGTGTCGCTTGAGACCTTGCGTCTCTCGATCTGTTGGTGCCATAGCGATCACCTTCATCCGATGGCATAACCTGCGCTAGCGACCACTTCGAAGGCCGGCTCGCCGCGGAGCCACGCCGTGCCCTGTACGCTGCCTGGAACCTGGCCCTTCGCGATCTGCCTCAGAACCTCGATCCCTGGAATGTGGCTCATCGCAATCCGGATCGTGACGCCATCCTGGTTAGATGCGCTAAGCTTGCGAAATTGCTCCACGTTGTTGCGCAGGTACTGCGCCAACTGATGCGACGCCCACCCTGCCACCTTGCCGGATAGTTGCGCGCCGATGGTGGAAAGCCACGGCGGCAAGCGGTGTCCGATGTTCGGCGCCTCGCCGACGATCCGTAGGGCGGGCGGTAAGTGCCGCACCATCAGCGCCGACTTCAACAGCGTCGCCGCGCGCCCGATCAGCGGGTGCACCATTCTAAACGCGTTGGCCGTGCTGCCCGACTTCGCAAGCTCAGCGGACACCCTTTGGGTCAGCGGTTCGCTCAGGTAGAGCCAGAGTCTGATCTCGCCCTTGCGCAGGTTGATCGACACTTCCGAGCGCGCCAGCCGCGCGTGCGGACGCAGCTGGTGCACTCGTCCGCTCGGTGGTTCGACGTAATACAGCCTCTGGCGCAGGTGCAACCGGTGCGGGGTCGAGATCTGTGCGCCGGGCGGTGTCGCGCGCGGCCCGAGGCCGGCGGAGTTCGGACCGAGCAGCGCACCGGCAGCTTGCGGCGTGAGCGGGTGCAGATCCCGCGGGTGAATTCCCTCCGCTCTTGCGATCGACGACGTCGTCGCGCCGGGCAGCACCTGGTAGAGCCGCACGTTGGTCTGCAGCGGTTGCGAGACCGGCACGTCCATACGATCGCGCAGGTGGTCGCGCAACGTCGCGTTGCCGAAGGTCTGCACACTGTCGGCGACCCGGGGCGTGATCGTCACCGGGATGCTTCCGCTGTACTTTGCGTAGCGCTTTCGATGTGTGCCATACGGCTGCCGCATCCACACGCCACGCTGGTCCTGGGTCTCGCGTAGCTCGGGCTTGATGTGCGCGTTGGGGAAATATGTCGCGGCGGCGTCTTCGAATGCCTCGCTCACGGCAGACTCAAGCAGCGTTTCATTCTCGAACGTCGACGGCGGGAACTCGCCGAGGCGATTTACCGTCTCCTCTACGGTTGCGGCGAGCGCCTCAGCGACGAGCGCGCGCGGATCCGCTGCGCCAGCTTCAGCTTCGAGTCCGAATATGCGCAGTCCAGCGTCGGCGATCGCCGGCCCGAGCAGCCCCGCCGCCTGTGCACCGATCATCGGCCTTACCAGACCGGAGAGAAGGTTCCCAATCACGCCAACGAGCTTTGGCCGTCCCATGACCGTGATCGCCGTCTTGGCAACCGGCCAAAGCATTGCGGGCAAGAACTGCTCCATGATGGGCTGCGGCGACTCGCCGGCTTCGAGGCCTTGCAGCTCTCGCACGAGGTTGGCACGCGCGTCGTCGAGCTCGTTGAACGACCGGTCCGGGCCTTCGCCTTCGCCGTAAGACTCGGCGATGTACTCGGCCTCGGCCTCGTCTGGCGTGACCAGCAGCTGTGCCGCCGCGACGTCAAACTCGGCTTCAAGCCGAGCGACATCGACGCCGGCTGGAACGGCCTCCGCCTCGGTCTGTTCGTGGTCCGTCAGTTCCTGCTCATGCGTCTCGCCGATCGCGCGGAACAGCCGGTCGGATAGTTGGCGTGCCATCGGTTGAAGCGCGGGTGGTAAGTTGCCGAGCGCGAATTTGACGACGTGCTTCAAGAGAAAGATGCCCAAGCTCTTAAGTCCTTTGAGCAACGGCCCAAGCGCCAATTTGCCGAGCGCTGCGAGGCCCTTCCCTGCCAAGCTGACCGCTCCCTCAACACCGCTGCGCACTGCTCGCACGGCGCCCGACACCAGCCGTCCGGCCTTCCGCAACAAACCGCCCAAGAATTGTTCTGACGCCGGTGCGAACGGGTTCGGGGCTGGAGCGATCTCGCTGACGACGCGTTCGATCTCCGCCTCAGTCAGCGCAGCTACTTCATACCCCTCAAAACGCTCGAACAAGCGATCGAGCGACGACTCCAGCTCCGCGGCCAGCGGCGCAAAATGATCGTTGAGCAGACGCTCTGACGACACATCGCGTTGCTCGTGGTCGCCGTACTCTCCGGCCAACTGTTCCGCGTGTGCCTCGAGCGCCTCGGTCGCGAGCGCTTCGAGGGATTCACGGAACAAATGATCCTTCAACTCGGACAAGATCTCGGTGAGCGCCGCAACTTCGGGGGTTAGGATTTGTGCCCCGCCAGACTCGAGGGACTCCCCGGTTTCGAACGGGGTCTCGAAATGCCATGGGCCCCATGCAGTCGCTTCGCTGGTTGCTACGGTCTCGTGCTGCGGCTCTTCGTAGCTTTCGTAGCGAGGCTCGACGAATGGGGTTTCAGCAAACGAACGGTCTTCGTATTCGAGTTGCAGCGCTTGTGTCATGAGACGCCCCTGAACTAGCACACATCAATCAACGTATCTGCCCAATCCATCGAAGGAGCCCTGCATGGGTTCCGCGTCGATGCAGCGACTTTCGAGGAGAGCTTCGATCTTCCGATCGGGCAGCCACACGTAATAAGAATCCAGATGCTCGCGAGGGCTTGGATAATTCGAGGAGATGAGGCCATCATCTTTGCTTGCGCGTTACGGTAACCTTCTTCGGCGCACCGTTCGACCTTTATTTCTCGGTGCTGACCGTCGTTCCGGACGCAGCGGACCATTCGTCGACTCCGCGGCGAGCTCATCCACCTCAGTTCCCGTCCTCGGCATATGCGACTTGAGAAATCCATCGATCACCGCAAGTTCTCTAAAGTACGCTTTTTCTCCAGTGCGAACACACTCGATTGAGCCACGCCAGTCCGGTACTGAGCCTTCGTCTTCGTTAAGCTCCCACCATATTCGGATGATGAAAGAGGCTGATCGGTCTCCAAGCAGTGACATGACATAGGCCGATACCTTGCACGCGACGACTACGACAAGCAGCAGTATCCGCAAGCGTCGTCACCGCTTGGTCACCAAGCGATCACAAAGGACTCACAACGACATCACAACGGTCTGCCTGATTGCCATGGTTCTTGCCAGTTGACACGGCTGCGCCGGGCGGCATCACCGCCAGCTGGCCAGGTACACATCGGAAGGCGTAACCCGCAGGTAGTCCATGCTTGCAGTTGGAGAGGCGAAGCACCGGGATTTGCCAAGGTCGTACAGTCGGCGGCAGCGTGCGTGAGCTGCGGCTGGAACCAGCGGCGTACGTGGTGGGAGGAGCCGCCGGCTGCTCCAGCACGCTGCTGTCAGCGGCCTAGGCCGTACGTCCACAGCGCGCGACAGCCGCCGCTGCTGGAGTAGTCGATGATGCGGTAGGTATGACAGCCAGCATTCAGCCAATCGCGATGCCACGCTCCCAAACCCAAAAATCGGGCAGCAGGCGGCGCTGATTCGGGTCGCGAACGGCTCAACGTTCAAGGGCTCACTGGCTGGTACTACACAAGGCTCACTCTCGCCCAGCAGCGATCGCCAGCAGAGAAATTTTGCTCAGGCAACGGGCACCACGGCAATTCCGATCTGCGATCGGATTATTTCGGAAAAATCAACCTGTTGTCTTTACACCTCGCGCCACTCGCCTCAGCTTAGCGACTTTACTTGCAACACGAAAATTCCCCTTGTCATGCCGTGCATTTTGGTGTTGACTACTGCAAGCTGTAGTGGACGACTAGAAGAGCTAACCGACTCGACTTCCCTATGGTGTGGGGGACTGTCGGTAGTCTCCGGTGCATATTTACTGGCTTCAGCCGCCATGTGCGCTTTGGGTCGAGTTTATGATCCTATGGCGTGAGAGTGTTGCGTATGCTTTCGGTCGCTCTCTTCGGATCGATGTCCGTATCGCTGCAGTCCCCGAGCGGTCTCCGAACATTGACGTTGCCCCCACGCCCCGCCGAACTCCTCGCACTCCTGGCACTGGGGCGGGGCCGATTCTTCCTCCGAACTGACATCGCAGAGTCGCTTTGGGGCCATCATGAAGAAGACGCAACTGTGGGCTCTGTCAACACCGCCTTGTGGCGGTTGCGACAGGCCATCGAGCAGATGCCTACGGAACGTGGAGATTTCCTTGTCACCAATCGTCAGGGCGCAGTGGGGTTGAATGGCCGACGGCCCGTCTTAGTCGATGTCGCCGAGTTTGAAGGCCTGACTCGAAATGGCTTGTCGAAGCCAATTGAACAACTCACAGAAGCGGACTGCAAGGCGCTGCGGGACGGCATCGAGCTATACCGTGAAAGTGCGCTTGCAGATTTCGACGACCCATGGGCTCTGAGGCAACGAGAACGCCTTCGCAACACCTATCAAAATGCTGCCGGTCGGCTGATGCAGCTATCGGAACTGCGGCGAGAGTATGAGCGTGCTATTCATTATGCACGGCTGGTTCTCGCGGTTGACCCGCTCCGAGAGGATGTGCAGCGGGACCTCATGCGCTACTTAGTTCACAACGGACAGCGTGCTCTCGCTCTGCGCCAGTTCGAACTGTGTCGCGCTGTCTTGCGGCGCGAGTTCGCGATCTCGCCGATGAATGAAACCATTGCGCTTTGTCGGCAGATTGCGGAGGGCGCTGTGCTGCTGCCAAAACGCCAAACGGGACCGAGCCAGCCGGAGCCCACCGCTCGAGCGGTCTCCGACAAGCATCTGGCACGGCAAAGGGCTGAGCGTTTTGCGATCGGCGAATCAAAGGCGTCGGCCGGTCCAGCGGAGCATATTCTGCTTGCGCGCACCCTGATTGCCGAGGCCGACGACCATTTACAACAGAGTCTAAATCTGGATCGCCGCTGACGTTCGGCACTGCACTAGCCGGCGCCAACGCCGTGACGAGGATCGAAAGGCGCAGCCCAGGCCCGATCTATTCCCATACTCCAAGAGTTTAAGGCCTGGCTCGATGCCCAGGCTCACGCGGTACTGCCCAAGAGCGTGTTGGGCCGTGCGGTGTTCTGCGCGCTCAAGAACTGGGGTGCACTGGTCCGGTACACCGAAGAAGGTTGTCTGGGGCCTGATAACAACTTTGCTGAGCAGTGCCTGGGCCACAAGATAGCGGCGATGGACGGATTTGATCGGCAACGTTCCGATGGACGGCATTACGTCCTTCTTGAACATCCGCTCGACCTCCTTGCCACCATCTTTTCGCCTGGGAAGCCGCCGGGCCTTCCAGTCGTCAAAAGCGTTGGCAACGGTCTGTGGTCCCAAGGCTGCGGCCAGACGGTCCGCCTCGTCCTCGGCTCGCTTGAGCTTTGGACCTCTGGAAAGGCAGTAGCAAGGTAGATGTTCGATAGGCGCCCACTTCCGAGTGTCATTCAACACCGATTAATAGGGGTGTAGCGTACACTCGAGTCAGGGTTGGTGCCCAGGGAGGTGACTGACTTTTCATCTAGCGTCGAGGAGAGCTAAATGACTATCTCGCTATTTCGTACTGCATTCCGCACTGTCTTTCGCTCGTCGGAGACCGGGTCTACCCTAATTGGCAAAGGCGTCTTTTTGTCGACACCGTCAAGACTTTGGCGGGTCACGCGAATCGTTTTCGGCGCTCTATGTTTTCTGCTAGCTGCTACCGTTGATGCGGCGAACCTTCCTACGGTTCCCGCTGTTATGAATTGTGCTGACTTGCTGACTATGGATTTCAGCGCCATTCCTGGAGCAACGACAAAGCTCGACACCGCGGCTGTTGTCGCAACGGCCGTACCGCAACCATATTGCGACGTCAAAGGATACGTTGCGCCAAACGTTCACTTCGAGTTTCAGCTCCCTACGCAAGGGTGGACACAGCGTTTGGTGACGTTGGGCTGTGGCGGCTACTGTGGAAGTCTAATAAATAGCTTCGGGAGCAGCCCTGGTTCGGCCAACGGTTGTCAACGAGTCATTTCCGGTGAGCTCGCGGTGGCTATACACGATGGCGGACATATCGGAGCGCAGAATTTGGCGCAAATTCTTCCCTCGATTGCGGACGGGGCGTGGGCGATTAACGATCCGCAGGCGTTAATCGATTTCTTCTACTCCTCGAACCATAAGACGACGCTCGCGGTAAAGGCAATCATGAAGGCTTACTATGGCCAAGGTCCGACCTACTCGTATTTCGATGGCTGCTCCAGCGGGGGTCGCGCGGGACTGCAAGTAGCGCAGCGATATCCAAACGATTATGACGGGATACTTGCAGGTTCGCCGACTATCGATAACACGGCGGAGAACACATTTCTTCACGCTTGGAATGTGCGCGTGAATTCCAACCCTGACGGTACGGCTATCCTTACAAACGACAAGATTCCAGCGCTGCATGCGGCGGTGATGAGCGCATGTGCAGATAGCAGCGGCATGATCACCGATCCCCGTACATGTCACTTCAATGCCAACGCGATAGTTTGCCCGGGAGCAGACGCTCCGTCCTGCTTAACGCCTGCGCAAGCGCAGGTAGCCAACCTGGTATGGCGCGGGCCCGTAGACGAAAACGGCACGCTTCTGTCACCTGGGGATGAGCCTTATGGGACGGAGCTTGCGTGGACAGGGTCGATCGCGCTGGACAAAGGCGTCGTGTTCAACGGGAACACATCAAGCGAATTCGCATTTTCGAATGACTTTCCGAACTACATGGCAAGATTCTCGCCGCCGACCGGAATAACTAATCAGAACATTCAATTTACGAGCAGTCAGTTTACTTTTCTGGACGCAATGTCCCATCTCAATGACCCCACCAATCCAGATCTGTCCGGCTTCGCCGCACACGGCGGCAAGCTCCTTATGTGGGACGGCTGGGCGGACAATGGGACGTCTCCTTTCGGCACGCTCAACTACTACAATGCCGTTCGCGTGCAACTGGGTACTGCAGCGTCTGGTGTTATGACGCTTTACATGCTCCCTGGCGTCTATCACTGTGCCGGAGGGCCCAATGCAGCGTTGATGGATTTTCTGACGCCGCTCATGAGCTGGGTTGAGGACAATGCATCACCAGGGCGACAAGTCATCACCTATCTCACCAACGGCAGCACGACTTCACCTGTAGCCAGAACGCGCCCGGTCTATCCGTACCCAAACAACACTGCTTACACCGGCAGCGGCGATGTAAACGATGCATCGAACTATGTAATCTCGCCGCCGACCGCTGGCGTGAGCGACGTCCTCAACTGGGCGGGTTTAATGCATTACGCCTCGAGCTGGCAATGGTGGTGCAGTGCAAAAGGCACAGGGAGCAATCTAGATGTAGTGTCGTGCAGTACACAGAAGCCGACAACGCCGTAGAGCGCGGATTGTTCAACGACCTCCCGACGTGGCGGAGTTGGAGCGCGGCAGACATAGGGCCAACCGACAGGTTGGTCCTTTTGTTTGTGCGCCCGGCAGGGCGCACGTACTTGGAGCTGAAAGTCCTCTACACACTCGGCAAGGGAGAAGTGTTAGCCGAACGGCAAGGGTGTCGCGGGCGACTGCGAATCTGGAGGAAGCTGTAGGCAAAGCGCTGGCCTCGCATTAGTCTGCATTGGTAGCGCTCGTACGGCCAACGACTCCCATTAGCGTGCGTGCATTCCTCTGCCCCTGATCCCGGAGTGTCCAACTATTCAGCCGAGGCGTGCGATAGACCGGTGGCATGGGTCCCGCGCCACCTCTGCTGTCGTTTCTGCTGATGGTCGCGGCTGGTTGGGTTCATCGCCATCAACTGATCGTCATCGAATTCCTTCAGGCCGAGAACCGGTTACTCAAAGACCGGCTGCGCGGAAAGTGTATCCGGTTCACCGACGCCGAGCGAGCGCTGCTCGCGAGGAAAGCCAAGGCAGTGGGACGCAAGGCGCTGCTGGAACTTGAGACGATCGTTTCTCCGTACTCTGCTGCGCTGGCACCGACGACTGATCGCCGAGAAATGGACTTTCGTGCACCGGCGCGGGCCTGGCCGGCCAGGGCGCATGCCGAAGATCGGCGCTCTGATGGTGCGCATGGCCAGAAATTCAGCTACGAGGTACTTCTACTAATTGCCCAGCTTCATCCCGGTTGGTAACTCCGTGACCTCCCGCTCCCAGGTCGTGTGCGCGTCGGCATGGTTCAGCGTCGCGGCATAGTTCGCGTAAAAGCTCAAAAAGCGATCGATACATTGTTCCAGGCGACCGTATGCGTGTTGGGCTTGGTTGTTAGGATTGGGGCCGCCAGACGTGTTGTGCTGTCCTGGTCACCGGGGGTCACCCCCGCGTATGCCCAGCCGACGCTGGCCGATCGCGTTGTGACCATCGCCGGCATACCCGACGAGTCTTGGATGCTGCAGATTGGTCGCAACATGATTGATTCACAGTTGGGCGCGCTGCGCGCGAAACAATATCTGATCATCGATCGCGACACGAAATACTCTCATCAATTTCGGCGGCTGATTCGAGACAACGGAACCAAGGTCATCCGTCTACCGCCGATGTCGCCGAACCTAAACGCCTATGCCGAGCGATTTGTACGCTCGATAAAAGACGAATGCCTGAATCGGATGATCTTCGTTGGGCAGGCTTCGCTACGTCGCGCCGTGACGGAATACGTAGATCATTATCATGCCGAACGTAACCACCAAGGGCTAGCAAACCGATTGATCGTTCCCACAGCGACGCAGGCCAACGATGGCGCAGTTCATCGCCGTGCGCGGCTCGGTGGAACACTGAACTTCTACTACCGCCAGGCAGCATGACGCGGTCGTTCGAGATTTTGGACGTCACGGGCGAGCTTGCCATCAAGTTCCGGATGGCGTTGCAGAGCGGCGCGGCTGAAGAATGAGCCAAGTGAAGCTGTGCCAATCCGACTGGTTGGGGTTTCACCCACAACTTCGCGAGTGATATTCGACAACCCACCACTCAACCTCATGGGTCCGGAATTAGTTCTGCAATTCCGAGAGATCATGGCGGCGCTGGAAGCCGACGAGTGCATCAAGGTAGTCATTTTCGAAAGCGCAGTCGAAGGCTTCTTTCTGAACCATTCCGATTTCCTCGCAAGACTCGAGGATCTAACTCGTATCCCCCAGGCTTCACGGGCCTCGAGGCGTGGCCCGACATCCTGGTACGCCTAACGCGCGCGCCCTTCGTGTCGATCGCATTGATCCGGGGGCGGGCGACCGGAAACGGTAGCGAGCTTGCGCTTGCCTGCGACATGACCTCCGTGAGCCGTGAAAAGGCTATTTTGTCGCAAGTGGGAGGTGGGTGTCGGTCTCGTCGCTGGCGGTGGGCCGATGGCGCAATTGCCTTGGATTCCGGGGGTATGTATCGATCGGCTGATTTTCTTTGAGAAAAGGGGGTTCGGTGGACCATTCTGAGCAGAGGCGACAGCAAGGGCGCGTCCGGCCACATTCAGGTCGCGAATACCTAGCTCATTGTGAAACTTGTAGATCGCGAGGAAAGGTAGGGCAGCCGACACCTTCGTCCAATGGACTCGAAGTCGCAATTGCGTTGATATCAACGCACCCCAGCGCGAGCATCGAACTGAGCGCTGGACATCAACCGCATACTGGAGGATCCGATGCTTCGTCAATTGATCGTGGGAGCAGCTCTTGCGGCTGCACTCGTTGCACAACCCTCTCAAGCCGTCGACAGCGTGCGCAACGTCATCCTCGTTCACGGAGCGTGGGCCGACGGCTCGAGCTGGGCCAAGGTGATACCGCTACTCGAGAAGGCCGGCCTCAACGTCGTTGCCGTCCAGAATCCGCTGACATCGTTCGAGGATGATGTGGCTGCGACGAAGCGTGCCATCGCGCTGCAGGACGGACCGGTGATTCTGGTCGGCCATTCGTTGGGCGGCGTGGTGATTACCGAGGCAGGTGCCGATCCCAAGGTGACTGGCCTCGTCTACGTGGCGGCATTCGCGCCGGATGTCGGGGTGCCGGTCGGAGACTTGGGCAAGGGCTTCCCGGATCCACCGGGGAACGCGGAGCTGCGAACCGACGCCCAAGGGTACGTGACGATAACAACCAAGGGCGTTATGGACAGCTTCGCGCCGGATCTCCCGGTGGCGCAGAGAAAGATAGTTGCTGCCACGCAGGGTGCGACGAACAGCTCTGTGTTCGGCGCCAAGGTCAACAACGCCGCCTGGAAAGACAAACCGAGCTGGTACGTTGTTGCCGCCAACGACCGGATGATCTCGCCCGAGCTCGAGCGTCGGTCCGCTGCAGCGATCAAGGCGACGACGATCACGCTTCCTTCCAGCCACGTCGCGATGCTTTCGCATCCTGCGGAAGTGGCGAAGCTGATCATCGACGCCGCCCGCAGTGCGCCGGTCCATTGATGGACGACACGAGTCGCGACGGAGCACAAGCGATAGCGGCGCAGAGGCGCCACCAGGTCTTCCCTGTTCTCGGAGCGGAGGACGTGACCAGGATGGCCCGCTTCGGGGACGCGCAGCGCTTCCGGTCAGGCGAGTTGTTGAAGAAAGCCGGCGAGCGGACTCCGGGGCTCTTCGTGCTGATCGCGGGACGCGTGCTGATCAAACAGCGAAACGGCCTCGGGCAGCGCGTGCCCATTGCGGAACACGGCCCCGGCGAGTTCCTGGGTGAGGTCGGTCACCTCGGAGGGGCGGCGTCGTTTACCGATGCCGAAGCGACGGAGGACGTGGAGGCGCTCCTGATTCCGCCGGACCGGCTACGAGCGCTCATCATCGGTGAGGCAGATCTTGGCGAGCGCATTATGCGAGCGCTGATCCTTCGGCGCGCGATGCTCATCGAATCGGCGTCCAGCGGGCCGGTCCTGATCGGCCGCGCGCAGTCTCCGCAAGTCTTGCGGCTCGAAGGATTCCTGCGCCGAAATGCTGTGCCCTATCAGAAGATGCCTCTAGGTGCGTCCGATAAAACCACCGCCCTGCTGGAGCAATACGGCGCGACTTTGGACGACGCGACGGCCGTCTGCCCCAACGGCGCGGTGCTGGTCAACCCGGACGAAGCCCAGCTCGCCCGATGCATCGGGACGCTCGACATGCGCGATCGCCCCGAGTGCGTCGACGTCCTCATTATCGGCGCTGGCCCCGCCGGGCTGGCCACGGCCGTCTATGCGGCATCCGAGGGCCTCAAGGCTGTCGTCGTGGACAGCCGCCACTTCGGAGGTCAAGCGGGAGCCAGCACCAGAATCGAAAACTACCTCGGCTTCCCGACCGGAATCTCGGGGATGGCGCTGGCCGAGCGTGCGTTCGTCCAGGCGCAGAAGTTCGGCGCCGAGGTCATGATTCCGGTAGCGGCGTGTGGACTGGACTGCAGTTGTACTGACGCGGACCGTTCTCTCCGCTTGCAGATCGGCGATGGCCGCTGGTTAAGGAGCCGCTCTATCGTCATTGCCAGCGGCGCAACGTATCGACGTCCCGCCGTCCCGCGCTTGGTGGAGTTCGAGGGTCGAGGCATTTGGTATTGGGCCTCGGCGATGGAGGCTGTCCTATGCCAAAGATCTGACGTTGCGCTTGTGGGCGGGGGAAATTCCGCCGGCCAGGCGGCTGTGTACCTCGCCGGCCACGCCGCTCGCGTCTGCATGCTGGTTCGAGGGGAGGATCTGTCGAAGAGCATGTCGCGGTATCTGGTCGATCGCATCTCGAATGCGCCGAATATCGAGGTTCTCTACCAAACAGAACTCTGCGCCGTTCGGGGGGATCGAAGCAGCGGACTCCTGGGCGTCGGCTGGCGTAATCGCCGTGACGGAAGCGTGTGCGATCAGGACATCCGCAATTTGTTCCTCTTCATCGGCGCGGATCCGGATACCCGTTGGCTGGAAGGCTGCGGCGTCACGATGGATGCCAATGGCTTCATCCTGACCGGAGCGGATGCGGCTTCGACGGGAGCGCCGGCGCCGCGTCCCCTCGAGACAAGCGCGCCGGGTGTTTTCGCGGTAGGCGATGTGCGCGCGGGCTCGGTCAAGCGGGCGGGCGGGGCGATTGGGGAGGGGGCCGCAGTCGTTGCGCAGATTCACCAGCATCTCGAGTCTCGCAATCGTTGACCGCATTCCCTAAGGGGGAAGCGGACACCGAAGCGAGGCACGGCGACCGCGGGACGCCTCCCGCCAAGGCGTCCTCGAACGTCAGGGGAACCGGCATTGGCCGTTGAAGCGAGGCGAGGATCACGCCAGTCGGCGGCTAAAACACTTCGTCCTACGCCAAGTGCTCCAAGTGCCTGCCTTCCCTGCCGCGCGCGCAGCGCCACTTGCACGACTCCATCGCGGCGCTGCGCTACGAATTGAGCTACGAGCTCATCGCTCGTATCGCACAGTGCCCATGTTGCGGGCGAGAAGCCACAAAACTACTCTTGTGACACAGTAAGACTAAGCAGACTTGTCGAAAGCGCTTGGCTGAGCGGGCGCACCGGCCGGTTCAGCGGCGACACGAATCGAGAAGCTAAACGTGGCTCCCGGCGCATCATTCGGCATCGCCCAAAGGCGTCCCTTGTAGCTCTCAATAATCGCCCGGCAGATCGTCAGGCCGACGCCCATGCCGTTCGCCTTGGTCGTATGGAGGGCTTCGAACAGCTTTGAAGGTACCCACGTTTGATGGACACCTCAATTAGAGCAATACTGACTCGAAGAGGTGTTCGATGGAATACACGCCGCGCAGGAAATTGACTCGGGAATTCAAGCTTGAGGCGGTTCGCCAGACGGC
>Ga0207700_10000233_pt1 | contig 33328 bp, 27 predicted proteins | sample LARL82metaG_FD_184348 | JGI IMG/M metagenome (GOLD analysis project Ga0207700, IMG submission 184348) | Corn, switchgrass and miscanthus rhizosphere microbial communities from Kellogg Biological Station, Michigan, USA - LAR L8-2 metaG... | ecosystem: Host-associated > Plants > Roots >...
TTTCAACCTGCGCACCGAGCGGCTGTTTGCCATCATGCCGCGAGCGCATCGGCTGGCCAAAAAGCGCAAAATCATGCTCAAGGAATTGCGCGACCAGCCTTTTCTTCTGTTGCGCGAAGACCACTGTTTTCGCGATACGGCCATTGAGGTCTGCAAACGCGCGCGCGTGGTGCCGAAAGTTGTTTTTGAAAGCGGCCAGTTCAGCAGCATTCTGGCCATGGTGGGCGCCGGGCTGGGCATTTCCATTGTGCCGGAGATGGCGGTGGAGCAGCGGCCCGATTGCGCCTATGTGGGAGTGGCCGACGATCGTGCGTCGCGCACCATTGGCGTGGTAACTCTCAAGGGCCGATACTTGAGCCGCGTGCAACAGGCCTTTCTGGCGCATTTGCACACATTCTCCCAAAAGGACAATTAGCGGAATTCTGAATTGCGTCCATGAAGTAGCGCGCCTGGCCGCGTTGCGGGTAGCATTCTAAGGTGCGAAACTTTCAGATCCTGTTTGACGACGCTGAACCTTCCCACATCCAACATCCTGCTTTTGCTCCGTATGGACATTTGGGATTTCCTGCCGCGCATAGTGAGCGTCCATGGACTTACGCAAATTTTGTTCAATCGATTGATGGCGTAGCTTCATTCAAGGGGCCGCATGCCGCTGGGTCGGATATATCGCAATCGGCGGAAGATCGCTGGCTGATGGACCTGCTGCGTGCCCACGCTGACGCGATCATCACGGGCATCCACACGCTGGTGGAAGAGACGCTGAGCGCGCCGAAGCTGAATGAAGGCCGCGGCCCTGTTTACCGCATTGAAGACGAATCCTTGCGCGACCTGCGCGCCAGACTTGGGCGCAAGCGCGAAAAGGTAATTTTTGTTACGGCTTCGGGCGGTGTTGATCCGCGCGCGTATCGCGTGTTTGATGGCGACCAGATGGACGCGCTGATACTTACTACCCAAGCCGGAGCGGCGCGTCTGCAAGACCGGATTGGTCCGGAGCGACTGATTGTTTCCGGCCAGGACAAGATCATCGATCTGCCTGCCGCCCTGCGCGTCTTGCGCAAAGAGATGGGCATTGAGCATCTGCTCTGCGAAGGCGGTCCCACGCTTTACGGAAGCATGGCGCGAGCAGGGCTGATTGACGAGAAGTTTGTAACGGTTTCACCGGTCGAGATCGGTTTGCTTGTGCCGCCGGAACAGGACATTACACCAGCGGGAACGGGCACTCAGCTCAACGTGCGACCAACAACATTTATGTTTCCCGGCTTCACCAAAGAGGCAGCTCCTTGGTGGCGATGGATGAGCTGCCGCCGCGTAGGCGACCACCAGTTCAATCGGTATCGAAGAAAAACGGCTCTTTCAACTGATTCACATTGATAACACTGATTGGGAGAGGCGGAACGGAACAAGCCGAAGCGGTGGCTTTAGATGAATTGTCGAAGTCAATTTCGAAGTATGAATGCGGCTGTTGACCGATCACGCCATGGCCCGCTAGAACCTACTTTCTGCCCGCTGCTTCCACGCTGCGCGTTGGGTCTGCACCTTTCCATGTAACATCCGCGGTCGGCCCGTAACTTGAGGGCACTGGTTTTCCTAGAAGCCGGAGATAAACGCTGAGTTGGGTGCGATGGTGGGTGGTATGCAAGACGCGCCGCCAGAAAACCCAGATGCGCTCACGCTGCACGTCAAAAAACGGCACAACTTCCAGCCACCATTTCTGATCGCGGTCCGCCATCCGCACCAACCGAGGCGCACACAGCTCCTGGTTACGCCGCCAAAAACCTTCAGGCGTGAGGTCTTGCGGCAGAAGCGCGGCCGCTTCCGGCTCGCCGCCAAGACCGATGAATTCAGCAAAGAATCGCCGCTCAGAAAGAAGTTGGTGCTTCATGATCTCCAGCACGGTGGACGATTTATCCGCGGGTTTGAAAGCCATGTCTTCTTTAGCAAACTGCCGCCACAGGCTCACCACTTTATTTGTCTCGCTGGCGTACGTATCAAGCAGATGCTGAAAAACCGGATCTGCCGCGCGCGGTATCTGCGCTTCAGGAATCGCCGTGTATTCATATTGCATGGGCATGGCATTGGCCCTCATTAGCCGAATAGCAAAATTTTACGCCTGCGCCGCGAGCGCCTCCTGCACCGGTTTTACGATCGCGGCCGCCACCAGTCCCGCAAAGACGAATCCCATGGCCACTGTGCAGAAGTAAGCCAGCGTATAGCTGCCCGGAAAGCCATACCAGTTCCAGTAAGAGATGTTGGTGCTGATGCCGGCCAGCACTCCGGCGATGGTGATGAAACGCCAGCGCCCGAAGAAGTTTATGATTCGGGTCTGTCCCAGCAACAGCACGGCCAGCAGCACTTGAAGAATGTTGGTCCCAAGTTCCACGGCCAATGCCTTGCCAAAAGAAAATTCAAGCGCCGGGTGATACACCAGGAATCCTGAAGGCCCGGTTTCAACCTTGTGCATGCGCGCGTCCATAGCCGCGCTCTGCTGTGCACGCGTGGCGTTCTCCGGCAGGCCGAGACCAGGAAGGAAATAGAGCCCGTGGTCCGGCATGTTGGCTTTCATGGAACCAAGAACTGCTTGTTCATTAGGAATCTCTTTAATTCCGGCTTTGCCTAGCGGCAATACGTCATGCGCCACGTACGACCAGAAGAAGAAGGCCAAGCCTCCGAGTACGCCCGCCAGCAGCTTCTTTCCCATAAACGTCTCCTTTAATCCCGTAATTACGCAGCCCTTATATTTTCGGGAACCATGCTGCTACGGGAAAGCGCCGGAGTCAATGGCATTGCACGGTAGCTGGCTAGATGGGCAGCTTGGGTTTGCGGGTCGCGTGTCTTCATCGCGACACTCGCGATGAACGTCTGCCTGAAGGCCCGCGATCCGCATAGCGAATCGCTAGACGCTGATACAAGTAGTGGATCAGTTCCAAAACTGACCCACCACTAGCCATTTAGGCAGGTACCAACAATATTCCGAAACTCGCGCCAGAAGCCTGTAATCTAGTAGAGCACCATCATTGATCGGAGTAGCCCTTGGCAGTAGAAACTGAGTCGAAAAAAGTTGATGCAAAGATAGTTGATTCAAAGCCAGTTGATCCAAAAGCGGACACCAAGAAGAAGAAATCCGCCGCCGCTCACCTGAAGTCGGTATGGCCGATGATCGGGGAGTTGGTCCGTCCGCGGCGAGGGCTGTTGGCCCTGAGCTTTCTGCTTCTGCTGGTCGGCAGGCTTTGCGGCCTGGTATTGCCGGCTGCGCCAAAATATTTGCTGGACGACGTGATCGGCAAGCATCGCGCAAACCTGCTGCTGCCGCTGGTGCTGGTGGTGCTGGGCGCCACGTTGATTCAGGGACTGACATCGTTTTCACTTACGCAGCTTCTTTCTAAAGAAGGGCAGCGTTTGATTTCTGAACTCCGGAAGCGTGTGCAGACGCACGTGGGACGTCTCTCACTGAATTATTACGACGCGAACAAGACCGGCGCGCTGGTATCGCGGATCATGAGTGACGTGGAAGGCATCCGCAACCTGATCGGCACCGGATTGGTTGAGTTTTTTGGCGGCATTCTTACCGCCGTGCTGTCGCTGGTGTTCCTGCTGAAATACAACGCAGAGATGACCGGGATCGCTATTGGTTTCCTGGTGGTCTTGATGGTGGCGCTCAGCCGAGCCTTCAAGACTATCCGTCCGATATTTCGTGAGCGGGCGAAGATCAATGCCGAGGTTACGGGCCGGCTTACTGAGTCGCTGGGCGGCGTGCGCGTGGTGAAGGGCTATCACGCGGAAGAGCGCGAATCGAACGTTTTCAGCCGCGGCGTGCAGCGCCTGCTGGACAACGTCTTGAAGTCGCTGACCGCTACCTCTCTGATGGGACTAACCTCCACGGTGGTTCTGGGCGTGGTGAGCGCCATCATCATGTTTATAGGTGCGCGACAGATTCTTGCCGGACACATGACGCCAGGCCAGCTCTTCAGCTACACCATGTTCATGGGATTTTTGATTGCGCCGGTTGCGCAAATGGCGAGCATCGGAACGCAGATCACGGAAGCGCTGGCCGGCTTGGACCGCACGCGTGAAGTGTTAGAAGAGCGCCGTGAAGACCAAGACCCCGAACGCACGATTGTGCTTGGGCATATTAACGGTGCAATCAGTTTTGAACATGTGGATTTTTCTTACGAGCCCGGCAAGCCGGTGCTGGATAACGTGAGCTTTGACGCGCAGCCGGGAACCGTAACAGCGCTGGTGGGATCGTCCGGCTCCGGCAAATCGACGATCATCGGCCTGGCCGCTGCTTTCTATAAACCAACATCAGGGCGAGTGACTGTTGATGGACAGGACCTGAGCCGCGTACGGCTCGACTCTTACCGCAGCGCGCTGGGCGTGGTGTTGCAGGATTCATTTCTGTTTGATGGATCGATCAAAGAGAACATCGCGTTTTCACGACCGGATGCGACGGAAGAAGAAATTCTTAAGGCCTGCCGCATTGCTCACGTAGATGAATTCACTGAACGCTTTGCCGACAAATACGACACCATCATCGGCGAGCGCGGCGTAAAACTCTCCGGCGGGCAGCGTCAGCGCGTATCGATTGCGCGCGCCGTGCTGGCGGATCCGCGAATCTTGATTCTGGACGAAGCCACGTCAAGCCTGGACTCAGAGTCAGAGGCTTACATCCAACAGGGCCTGAAATACCTGATGCAGGGCCGGACGACGTTTGTGATCGCGCACCGCCTGTCAACGATCCGGCAGGCCGACCAGATATTGGTGGTCGAGTCCGGCAAGATTGTTGAGCGCGGCAAGCACGCCGAACTTCTGGCGCTGCAGGGCCGCTACCACGATCTCTATACGCGGCAGCATGGTCTCGAAGAAAACCTATTTCTGGCTCCGGGCGAAGGCGACAAAGTGGAAGAAAAAGGCGGCGGCTCTCGCGGGGGCGGTGGGGGCGTGCCGGATGCCGTGAGTTTGATTCGGGGGCAGGGCTTCTAAGATCGCGGTTGAATTGCACCGTTCGTCCCACACCCGCCCTAGCCCATCACGCCACGTGGGCGCTGCCAGGGTGACCGCGATCACATACTAAATTCTTCGGATGCGCTATTGCTGGTGGGCGGCTATTTGCCGCTGCTCTGGAGGTGCGCCTTGGCCTGGCTCCAGGATTTTCATTACGCATTGCGAAGCTTAAGGAACGCGCCCGGGTTCACGCTGGTGGCGGTTTTGTCTCTGACCCTGGGCATCGGGTTGAATTCGGCAGTCTTCAGTCTTGTGGATGCGGTCTTTTTGCGCTCGTGGCCGGCACGCGATCCCGCTCGGCTGGTGCGCCTTGTGGCTCAGACGCAGCGCGGGCAAGAGGACGACTTCTCCTATCCCGAGTATCTTGACTTGAGCAGCCAGTCGCAGCAGTTCTCCGGCATCGCCGCTTATTCCCGCCATGGCCGCTTGATTGGCCCGCCGACCGACTCAAGATTCATCGGCGCTGACATTGTTTCGCCGAATTATTTCTCCATTCTTGGACTGGCGCCGGCCGCGGGCCGCTTCTTTGACGCCGCCGCGCGACCGTCGGAGGGGAACGCTGTCGTCTTCAGCAATGAAGTCTGGCAGAAGGATTTTGGTGGCGATCGCGGACTGGTGGGGCGGACAGTGATGCTCAGCGGGAGTCCGCATACCGTGATCGGCATCGCGCCGCCGGGCTTTCGCGGGCTGACAAAGCTCTCGCCGAGCGATGCGTGGCTTTCTGTCCTTGATCAGAATCCCAACGCCGCGAGGGGCACGCGTGACTTTCGCGATTATGAACTATTCGCCCGGCTGCGGAACGATGCTTCACCGGAAAAAGCGCGGGCCGAGCTGGCGGTGCTGAGCGGGCAGTATGCAAGCGCATTTCCTGACACGGAAAAGGGCCGATCTATTGTGCTGATCAGCGAGTCGCAACGGCTGGCGCAGGCGCTTTGGCCGGCGCTCTCATTTCTTGCCCTGGCAACGCTGGTCCTGATCGTTGCCTGCGCCAACGTGGCCACGCTCATGCTCGCGCGCGCTGAGACCAGACGCAGGGAAATCGCCGTGCGCACGGCGCTGGGAGCCAAACGTGTCCAGCTCTTTCGCTTGCTGCTGACAGAAGGCCTGCTGGTTTCAGCGGCCGGCGCTGCATTCGGGCTGCTGCTCACATGGATGGGCGCGCGCATGCAATTGCTGTTCGCGCCCCCGGTCTTGACGTTCCACGCCGATCTGCGGCTGAATGCGCCAGTATTGTTCTTCACCACGGCTGTGACCCTGGCGACGGCGGTGGTCTTTGGGCTGGCCCCGCTGGCCGTCTCCGCCAGGGCCGATCTGGTTTCTTCTTTGAAGGTGGATGGAGCGCAGGGAGGCGGCCGCAGCGCCGTGGTGCGCAATCTGTTGGTCACAGTACAGATTGCCCTGGCCCTGGCGGTGCTCTGCGCTACCGGACTGGTGCTGCGCAGCCTGCTCTTCAGCTCGCAGATTGAAACCGGTTTTCAGAAGGACAAGAACCTGGCGTTTTTTACCCTGGCTCCGGGAATCGCCGGCTATGAAGGACAACGGACGGTTTCGCTCATGCAGGAGCTCAGCCAGCGCACAGCGGCCCTTCCGGGAGTAAAGCAGGCGTGCTTCGCGCGCAGGGCGCTGCTCAGCGGCTCAGGCGGCGGAGCCACGGTGAAGGTGTCAATCCCGGGCGAGGCGCCCGAACTCCAGAATGTTCAGATTAAATTCAACGCAGTCTCAGTGGGATATTTTCAAACCGTTGGCACGGGGCTGGTTCGCGGCCGCGACTTCACGGCGGCAGACGCAGCTAGTGCGCCCGTGGTGGTGGTCGTGAGCCAGACGATGGCGCAACGCTACTGGAGCGGACCGCAGGCTGTCGGGCGGCACCTGCTCGTGAACGGCAGGGACGCTGAGGTGATCGGCGTGGCCGAGGACGCGACGATCAACAGCATGCACGAGCGCGCAGCACCATACCTGTATACCGCTTTTGCGCAGTTTCCGAACAATGACGTGACGCTGATGGTAGAAACCGCGAGTAATCCCTCCGCGGTGATTCCCGCGGTCCGCGAGGCGATTCGGGGCGTCAACAAGAGCTTGCCGGTCCTGGACGCGCTCACTCTGCGGCAGCTAATGCATGTGGCCCTGTGGGAGGAGCGAATCTCGGCATTGCTGGTGAGCGCCCTGGGATTAGTGGGGATTCTTCTGGCGATGGTTGGGCTCTATGGTGTGATCGCATATTTTGTTTATTGCCGGGCGCGTGAGATTGGCGTCCGCATCGCCCTGGGGGCGCAACGCTCGCATGTACGCGGGCTGGTAATCCGACAAGGCTGGCGTCTTGTGCTGCCCGGGACCATGCTGGGACTGGCACTGGCGCTGGCTACAACGCGATTCATCGGCCGGTATCTGTACGGCGTCAAGCCAGCCGATCCGGTTTCTTTCGCCGGCGCGGCGCTTCTGGTGATCGTAATTGCGCTGGCAGCGTGTTTTGCCCCGGCCCGGCGCGCGTGCAAAGTGGACCCGATCGTGGCCCTGAGAAGCGAATGAAGCGGAGGCGCCGTGCTAACGGCGATTTCATGACTGAATTCTCAGGCACGAAAATTTTTCCGTGGCCATGTTGATGCCTTGCCCGCCCCGAAAGTCCTAAGAGTAGAATGCGGGTGACCGGCAGAGACTGCCGCTCATGACAAAAACAATGAAACCCTATTTCATCAAGGTTCTTCTCGCTCTTTCGCTCGCACTGCCGGGCTTTGCCCAGACGTCAGCGCCCAAACCCATTGACCTGCTCAAGCAGAAGCTGGAACAGATTTCCGCCGGCGTGAGCGCGGACTGGGGCATTTACATCAAGTCGCTCGATACGGGCGAAGAGATTGCCATTAACGCCGATAAGGTGATGGATACGATGTCGGCCATTAAGATTCCGCTGCTGGTGGACGTGTATCGCCAAGTGGATGCGGGCAAGATCAACACAGCTGATCGGTTTGCCATGAAGACCGCGGACAAGCGCTTTGGCACCGGAGTGCTGCGCACGCTCGACTCCGGGCTGAACCTGAGCTTCCGCGATGCGCTGGAGCTGATGATTATCCAGAGTGACAACTCCGCCACCGACATGGCTTTTGCCCGCGCAGGCGGCCCCGCGCATGTGACCCAGACCATGCACGAACTAGGACTGAATTCGATCACCGCGACCGGAACGAGCTTCGACTGGTTTCGTGCGCTGGCGGAAGCTGGCGATCCCAGCTATGCGAAGTTTGGTCCAGAAGAACTTTTCACCAAGGGCTTTCCTGAGAAGCTTACTGACGCCGACGTGGAGCGCTTCCACTTTGAAGGCAAGCATCCTTTCGGACTTTCCAGCGCGCGCGACATGGGCAAGCTGCTGGAGATGATGGGGACGAACAAGGCCGCCAGCGAAAAATCCTGCAAGGAAATGCTGCGCATGATGGGGCAGCAGCAGATGCGCACGCGCATTCCGCGATTCATGCTGGACGATGTTGAAACGCCGCACAAGACTGGCGATTTCCCTCCGTATATCGCCAACGATGTTGGCCTGATTGAGACGCCAGCGGGACGCGTGGTGGTGGTGTTTTTCTCTGCTCACCATCGCGGCTACTATCAGGAACTGGAAGACGCGATTGGACGCATGAGCGAGCAGGTGTGGGGATATTTCAATTATCGAGGGAAGAAGTAATTTTCACAGGGAGAGCGGAATAGCAGGCATTTGCTAGGTAGGATTCCTTTGTTTGCGCTCGGGACAAAACGAGTCAGTAAGCCAGCAACACCCGGAGATCCCTAACGTTGTTTCTTGTCGGTCCGGTCTGGATTGCATCGCCGAGCTTTTCAAACAATGGGAATGAATTGAAGCCGTTGAAGTGTGCAGCCAGATCGAGCCCGCCCTTCTGCGCGCGATCCAGAGTAGTTCCATCGGCCACTGCGCCTGCAGCAGGGCTGTTGCCGTCAATGCCATCTGTTCCCGCGCTCAGCACCGCGATGTTCTCACCGGCAATTTTCTGCGCGCAGTAGAGAGCAAAGTGCTGGTTACGTCCGCCTTCGCCCGCGTTGGTTTGGACCTTCACTGTGACCTCGCCGCCGGAAATAATGCAGACCTTTGCGACGCTCTTTTTCAACGTCCGCACTCGGTCCAGCAGATAATCCGCCGCACGCGCGTAATCCCAGTCGTCACAGCTGTGATCGATCTCCACGGCAAACCCGTGCCGGGCCGCCGCTGCGGCAGCCGCTTTTTCCGATGTCTCATTCGACAGCACCTTCCACCAGCGCGAGCGCACAAATGCAGCATCATCCTGCTTGGGCGTTTCATCAAGAGCATGCCGTTCAAACAGCTCTCGCACCGACGTGGGAAAATCCGGCAGTATGTTGTGCTCACGCGCAATGCGGTAGCAATCTTCCGCCGTGCTGGAATCGGGCATGGTTGGCCCGGACGAGAGGGAATCGAGCGCGTTCTCGGGCACGTCTGAAACCATGATGGAAACCTGCTGCGCGCCATTTGCGGCCTGGGCCATGCGCCCGCCTTTGACGGCAGAGAGATGTTTGCGTACCGCATTGATCTGCGCGATGGGCGCTCCGGAGTTGACGAGCGCTTTGTATGTCGCGACCAAATCAGGAAGCGTGATCTCCGAGTCCACAGGCTTTTCCACCGCCGCCGATCCGCCGCCGCTTATCAAGAAGATAACCAGCGATTGCGGATTCAGTGCGCCCAGCGTTTTCAAAACCGCCTCAGCCCCGCGCACGGACTCTTCATTCGGCTGAGGATGGCCGCCGGCAAAGTAGCGATACCCAGCAAGCTGATAAGGATGCGGGTTGGGATCAACGATGATTCCTTCCACCGTTGCGCCGACTTGGCGCGCAAGAATTTCCGCCATGCGATGCGCAGCTTTGCCAAACGCAATCGACAAGACGCGGCTATAGGACTTGAGGTCGTAGAGGTCATCGCACACGCGCAGCACGCCACGCTGGTAATGGACCTGGCGGTCAAAAGCTTTTTCAATGCTGGCTTCAGACAGAGCGTGAAGAAAAATTTCACGCGCCGCGGAGCGCATGCTGTGGGCAATGGACATTAGCTGGCTTCCGCCTGACGGCCCGGCGCGAACAGCCTGCTCACCCACGCATGGATCGCCGCCTGCATTTCCGGCAGATGGCCTTCAAAGAAATGGTCGCCGCCTTCTACAATCACCATTTCTTTCGGCTCGGGAGCAGCCTCAACAACTTTTTTCAGGCTTTCAGGCGGGCCATATTGATCGAGCGATCCGCTGACAAAAAGTTTTGGTCGAGTGCAGTCCGGCAGGTACTTATAAGTGTAGGCACGACCTTCGACGCCCACCGGAGTTCCCAGCGATATCAATCCAACCACGCGCTGATCGTCACACGCGACGCGCAGCCCCGTCGCTGCGCCAAAAGAAAATCCGCAGAAGATCATCGGCAGATGAAACGCCGAATCGAGCCAGTTCAGCGCTGCGCGAACATCTTCCTGCTCGCCATGTCCGCGATCATGCTCGCCATCGCTCAGGCCCGCGCCGCGAAAATTGAAACGCAGCACCGGGAAGCCAAAGCCGCTCAGCGTCTTCATGGCATGGTAGACGACTTTGTTGTGCATGGTGCCGCCAAATAAAGGATGAGGATGGCAGACCAGCGCCGCGTGCTTCGCGTCCGGCTGTCCCTGATTCAGCAGGGCTTCCAGCCGACCGGCGGGTCCATCAAGGAAGAAGGATTTGATTCCATTGGCCACATTCTTTTTTACCACAGAGGGCACAGAGGAACACGGAGGAGGGTTGAGTTCCATGGGCGTATGGAACGAAGCACTCGGAAAGGCTAAAGCCGAACAGAAGTCTTTCAGCTCTTATTGTCCCTCCGTGCTCCTCTGTGTCCTCTGTGGCAAAGCTTGTTATCCTGTCCACTGAAGAAATGGACCCCATCGCCCTAACTCGCAGGCTCGTCGACATTGAATCGATCTCCGGCAATGAAGGCGCCGTGGGCGCCGAGCTGTATGAAGTGCTCTCCAACATGGGATACACGACGCACAAAATGCCGGTGGCCCATGAACGGTTCAACGTGGTCGCGACGATTGACGGTCAGAAGCCGGACCTTGTCTTCTCTACGCACATGGACACCGTGCCGCCGTTCATCTCGTCGTCAGAAGACCACGAAAACATTTACGGGCGCGGCTCATGTGATGCCAAGGGAATCATCGCGGCGCAGATCGCCGCGTGCCAGCGTTTGCGCAAAGAAGGTCGCGCTGTTGCCATGTTATTTCTTGTGGGTGAGGAGCGTGACAGCCAGGGCGCCAAGGTCGCAAACGAAAGTCCGCTGGGCAGCCGCTTCCTGATCAATGGTGAGCCCACGGAAAACAAGATTGCCGCGTCATCCAAGGGCGTGCTTCGCCTTCTGCTGACGGCCAAAGGAAGGATGGCGCACTCAGCGTATCCTGAGCTTGGCGAATCAGCCATCGACAAGCTGCTGACTGCCCTGGAGCGTTTGCGTGCCATGGAGTTGCCGGTGGACCCGGAAGCCGGCCCATGCACGCTGAATATTGGGCTCATCGATGGCGGACGGGCCACCAACGTCATTGCCGATCATGCGCGCGCTCAGTTGCTCTACCGTCTTGTTGGACCCAGTGACGCGCTGCGAAAGCAGATCTTGCAAGCCGTTGAGAATCTGGCTGAAGCCGAATTCGTGCTGGAAATTCCCTTCATGAAGCTGCGTACCGTTCCCGGTGTTGAGAGAATGGTGGCCAAGTTCACCACGGACATTCCCGCGCTCAGCAACTGGGGCACTCCTGTGCTGATCGGCCCTGGATCGATTCACGTTGCGCACACCGAGCGTGAATACATTTCCAAGAAGCAGCTTCATGAAGCGGTGGATTTGTATTGCAAGATCGCTCGCCAACTGCTGGAAAATTCATAACCACAAAGGACACGAAGAAATTTATCAAGAGCCTTTTACCACAGAGAACACGGAGGAACACTGAGGTGCGTGATCTTCAGAATACAAATCCTTCGTGTTTCTTCGTGTCCTTTGTGGTTTAAAGAGCCAACGGGCGCTCCGTCCACTGCACGTCCCAGTATTTCCCAAACTTATAGCCGACCTGTGTGAAAATGCCTACGTTCTTGAAGCCAAAAAATTCATGCAGCTTGGCTGAACCATCATTCGGGAGCGTATAGCCGCCAACAATGCGATTGATGTTTTCGCTGGCCAACGCCTCGAACAATCCAGCATAAACTTTTCTGCCAATGCCTTTGCCCACCGCTTCATGGCTGCAATAGACCGTGGTTTCCACCGTTGTGTCATACGCTGCCTTGGGACGGAAACGCGTGGTGCCGGCGTAGCCCAGCACCATGCCGTCTTCTTCGGCGACGACCAACCGGTATCGACCCGTCAAAGCGAATTGCTCAAACCATGCTGTGCGCCGCTCTGCCGTGTACGGCTCAACGTCAAACGTGACGGGTGTATGGATCACGTAGTGGTTGTAAATCTCCGTGAGTCGCGGAAGGTCGGCACGGTTCGCCGGACGAATGCGGACAGTCATGGAATTGACTCCGTATGAAAATGGTTTTGCAATAATTCTAAGCTGGACCAATCGCAGCGGCGCGTTCCGCTTCTTCTCTTTGCTTGCGCAGTAAGCCGGCGCGTCCGTCGTAATGCCAGAAAGCCGGATAAACCAGCGCCAGCAGCCCCGTCCCCAGCACGCAAAGAATGCCGCCGGAAACCACTGACGCGCGAATGCTGAACAGGCTGGCGACAATCCCGGCTTCGGCATTCCCCAGCATTGGCCCGGACATGTAGCTGACCATTTCAATTCCCGCGAGCCGTCCGCGCAGGTGATCAGGAATGGTCTGGTTCCAGATAGTCATGCGAAACAGGCCGCTCACCATGTCTCCGGCGCCGGCAACCGCGAGCCACAGCAGCGCAAGCCATAGACGGTCGGCAAATCCAAAAGCGATGATTGCCAGACCCCAGATTCCGGCGGCAATTGTCACTACCATTCCGTGGCGATGGGCCCGCGCCGACCAGCCCGACGCAACCGACGCGAAAAATGCGCCGACTGATGGGGCCGCGTAGAGCAATCCCACTGATGCTCCGCCGAATTTTGTGGCGATGGCCGGGAACAGGGCCATGGGCATACCAAAGAACATCGCGTTCATGTCGATCAGGTAAGTCCCCATCAGTTCCGGGCGGCTGCGCGCATAACGCAGGCCTTCAACAAGCGACCGCAGACTGGGACGGTCAGCATTCAGCGGAGGCGGCGTGGCCCGCATCATCCAGAGCGCAAAAAGTGAAATCACAAACGTAGTGAGATCGATTGAGTAGGCAACAGCGGGGCCCGCGGCAGTTGCCAGCACTCCGCCGAGGGCAGGGCCAATTACTCCTCCCAGCGTGGTACCGACTGCGCGCAAAGCTGAAACGGCTGGCATCAGTTCTGCCGGCACCAGACGAGGCGTTAGGGCTTCCAGCGATGGCCGCTTGAGGCCGTTCAATCCGGCGATGGCGGTCGCGAATAGAAAAAGTACCCAGACTTGCGGATGCGGTAGCAGCGAGTTCAGGACCAGCAAGGCGCTGCTCACCGCCATGAGCAATTCTGTCATGAGCACCATGCGGCGGCGATCCACGTAATCAGCCAGCGCTCCGCCAACAAACGCCATCATGATGGTGGGAACAAATTCGGTGACGCCGAGCAGACCAACCAGCAGCGATGAGTGCGTGAGCTGGTACATTTGCCACGGCAGCACAACAAAGCTCATCATCGAGCCGAAGAATGAAATCGTCTGGCTGAGAAACAGCAGGCGATAGTCGCGGGAGATCCTGAGAGGCGCGGGATTAATGGCAAACGCGCTGAAAAATCCCTTGTCCGCACCGGCGGAAGGTTCCGGTACGGGATCGGGCTTAAGATGCGCCGGGCTGTGCGGCTGCTGCGTTTCCACTTTTGAAATATAATTTACAAGGCGACCATGGATTCAAAGCAGATCCGCCCGCAATTCAGTAAAAAAATTATGCTTTGCTGAATCCCACCGGGCTCACCGCAGGCGCGATCATCGGCAGGCGGGCAGCGCCAACCAAACCGGCGTCGCCACCAAGCAGTGCTTTGGTAATCATAGTTCCGCGGACAGAGCGGCTGGGTGCATTCCCGGCTTGTTTGTTCTCAGTGGGCGCGGTTGCGCGATAGACAAAAGAATTTCTGCCTACGGTTTCCAGCATCAACGGAGCAAACGCATCCCACGCGCTTGATACTCCGCCGCCAATCACGTACATGGGGAAGTTGAAGATGTTCACCATGTCAGCAATTACCGTTCCCAATGCTTTACCGACTCGCTCAAAAATCGCGCGGGCCTGCGCATCGCCCTGCATGGCAAGGTCAAAGATCATCTTGGAATTAAATTCAACATCTTCTTTCAGGGCGCGGGCCATGTGGGGCGCGTTGCCGCTTGCGATTGCCTCCTGCGCCATGCGCTTGATGGCCGTGGCGGAAGCATATTGCTCCAGGCAGCCGCGGCTACCGCAATTGCACGGATGACCTTCCGGCTCCACGTTAATGTGGCCTAACTCACCGGCCATTCCTGTCATGCCATGCCAGATTTGGCCCTGCATTACCACGCCTCCGCCCACGCCTGTGCCCAGAGTGAACATGCACATGTCATCCACGCCGGCGGCTGCGCCCAGCCATTTTTCGCCCATCGCGGCAGCATTGGCGTCGTTCTCCAATACCACAGTTGTTCTCAAGCGATCTTGAATTTCGTCGCGCACCGGATAGTTATGCCACCCGGGAAGGTTGGGCGACTCGCGCAGCATGCCCGTCTCCATTTCGATAATTCCCGGTACCCCAATGCCGATTCCGGCCAGTTCGCCTGCGCCCCGCTGCTTAGAAACGACCTCCTGAATGGCGACGCACATTTCGTCAATCACCTGATCGCGTCCGCGGGCGACCTGTGTGCTGGTAGTAATTTTGTCCAGTACCTTGCCGTTGCTGTCCACCGCGGCAATGCGTAGGTTGGTGCCGCCCAGATCAACTCCAATGGCTAATCTAGTCATTTTGGATTTTGACTCCTCCGGAAGCGCAGATGATGCCTGCATAGATTAATAGGTTAACGCGGCGATTGCGAGTTTCCGCCGGGCTGTTGAACATTCAAAGCGAACCGTCTATCTTTCCGGCATGCAGATTCAAGGAAAAACCGTAGTAGTGACCGGCGGCGCAAACGGAATCGGGCGGGCGCTCTGCCTCAGGTTCGCCAAAGAAGGCGCAAAATTTATTGCTGTGTCTGACGTGGACGAGGCTAATGGGAAGGCAGTGGCGAATGAAGTCGGCCACGGTGCGGAATTTTTCTCTTGCGACGTCTCGCAGGAAGCCCAGGTAAAAAATCTGGTTGAGTCAGTGAGCAGCGCGGCCGGCCAAGTGGATATCTTCTGCTCCAATGCGGGAATTGCCGTGAGCGGCGGGCCGGAAGCCTCAGACCGTGATTGGAAGCGTAGTTGGGAGATCAATACCATGGCCCACGTTTACGCCGCCCGCGCAGTGTTGCCGCAGATGCTCGCGCGTAAGGAAGGATACTTGCTGCAAACCGTTTCCGCCGCGGGATTGCTGACTTCACTGGGCTCCGCGCCTTATGCGGTCACCAAACATGCTGCGCTGGGCTTTGCCGAGTGGCTGGCGATCACGTATGGCGACCAGGGAATACGCGTTTCCGCGCTTTGCCCGCAAGGCGTGCTTACGAACATGCTGAAGGCAGATCATCCCGGCACAAAAATGCTGGTAGCTGGAGCGATTGAGCCTGAACAGGTGGCGGATGACGTTGTAAAAGCCATGGCCGAAGAAAGATTCATGATCTTGCCGCATCCTGAAGCGGGAAAGTTTTTTCAGAACAAGGCGAACGATTATCAGCGCTGGATAAGAGGCATGCAGAAGTTGCAGAGGAATATTGAGACGAACCAATAGTTTTGTTTGAAACTTCTCAGCGGATTCTTTCTAAAATCTCGAGCGAAGCGAGAGATCGCATGACCACAAAAACTTTAAAGGCCATTCGAGAATAAGGTCCGAGAAGCTAAAATTCTGCGCATAGGGATCTCTCGCTTCGCTCGAGATTTCAGAAAGAGGCCAACCTCGGGATTACAGAGAAAGCTATTTCTGGCACTTTGGGCAATAGTGCGTCCCCCTACCGCCGACAACGATCTTCTTGATCGGCGTTTTGCAGGTCAGGCAGGGCTTGCCGTCGCGCCCGTAGGCGCGGTGCTGGATTTGGAAGTAACCGGCTTCACCATCAGCATCCACGTAATCAGAAATGGATGAGCCACCGGCGGCAATTGCCAGGCGCAAAACTTTTTGCAGTGCCGCATGCAGCTTGCGCAGCTCGGATTTCGTGAGCGTATTGGCCCGGCGGCGCGGACGGATATGCGCCCGGAACAACGCTTCATCGGCATAAATGTTTCCCACGCCGTGCAGCAGCTTTTGATTGAGCAGCGCGGCTTTGACCGGCGCTTTGCTGGCATGAAAAAGTCGCGCGAACTCCTCGGTATCTATACTCAGCGGCTCAGCACCCGGCCCACTGAAGCCTGCCTGACGTACTTCCAGCCGGCCAAAGCGCCGAGGATCGACGAACCGCAGCTCACGTCCTGAAGCAAGCCTGGCTACCAGGTGCGTGTGTTTGGGAGTCTCAGCTTCCGGCTTGGCAACAAGCATTTGCCCCGTCATTCCCAGATGCACAATCCATTGGCGGTTGCCAGCGGAATTGCCAGAGCCGAGATCGAAGACGATATGCTTTCCCACGCGACGCACGCGTTCTACTTTGGCGCCTTCCAGAGTGGCGGAAATCTCAGCGGCAGGCGACTTGAGCGGCTCAGGCTTGCTGCCAAGCCAGACGGAGTCAATACGGTCTCCGGCCACGCGCTTATTCAGCCCGTTGGCAATGGTTTCGACTTCCGGTAATTCTGGCATTGTCTTCTATTGATGAGAAATCCTTCGCCTGCGGTTCAGGATTTCGGGTTGCAGGCTTCCGCTCGGCTACGTTTCGCTCACGCTGCCGAATCGGTTCAACTATGCAGGCTGCCACAATTCAATAGTATTTCCCTCAGGGTCATGCAGCCGAGTGAAGCGCCCGATCTTGCCATAAGTTTCCGGATCTTTGACCTCAATTCCTGCCGCTCGCAGCTGGGCCACCATTTTGTCCATGTCATGCACGCGAAAGTTAATCATCCAGGCCTTGTTAGGGTCCCCGAAATATTTGGTCGTCTCAGGAAAGGGAGTGAACGAGGTAGGCCCGGCTTCTTGCTGCCAAACGGTTGCACCCTCGCTCGTTGGTGTGAGCGAAATTCCCAGGTGTTGCTGGTACCACTGCCCCAACGCTTTGGGATCATGCGCGCGAAAGAAAAACCCGCCAATTCCGGCTACTTTTTCCATTTCCGTTCCTCCCGATTCATGTTTAGCAGCTTCCTTGACAGGCTGTGCGGGGTTCTGTGGCGCCATGGCTAATCCATGCCGCGGCAGAATGAAACTGGATCCGAAAGCATAGGACAAGACTTGAAGTAATTTACGCCTCTGAAAACTCATTCCATCCTCCTCCCGAGACTTTTGCAGGCCATCATACGTTACCTAAGGGGATGGAATTCTGAAAGGATTATGTATGATTCCGGCCAAGACTCCTGGATTGAAGCCCGCCCAATAGCAGTTACAATGGGAATCGCCACGGGAGGCATTTGAAACTCTTCGATAAAAAAACTGCTCAGGCTTTGATGACCGTCCTGGTCTTTGCCTTGATACTCATGTTTTTGTATGTGGCCTGGCGCGCGATCATCGCGTTCCTCTTCGCGATTTTCTTTGCTTACATTTTGGCGGCTCCCGTTTCAAAGTTGCAAAAGTGGCTGAGAGGATCGCGTCCGGCGGCCATTGCCGTGGTGTACCTGCTGTTTGCGGGATTGATGATCTTGACTTTCTCTCTCCTTGGCCCGCCGGTAATCGGGGAAGCGACCAAACTGGTGCAACAAGCCCCGGAGCTGGAAGCAAAACTCAGTTCAGGCGACCTGTTGAAACAGCTGGGCGCAAGGCACGGCTGGAATGGCGCGATCATGGAGGGAATCAACCACTATCTCGACAACCACAAAGGTGAACTGATCGGCGCGACGCAAAATTTTGTTTTGCGCGCGGTGAAGAGCATTCAAAACACGTGGTGGCTGCTGCTGGTCCCGATTCTGGCAATTTTCTTTCTTAAAGATGGGCACGAGCTAAGCCAGAGCATCATCAATTCGGTTGAAGACACTCGCAACCGGCGCATGGTGGCGGAAACAGTGCAGGAGATGGATTCCATGCTGGGGCATTTCATCCGGGCCCAGCTAGCGCTTGCCGGAATCGCCATGGTGGTGGTGACTTTTGTGCTTTCGATCATGCGCGTGCCGTACGCCTTCGCTCTGGGACCGGCAGCCGGCGCGCTGGAATTCATCCCGGTAGTGGGGCCAGCGATTGGTGGGCTGCTGGTGCTGGGAGTGGCGTTGCTCTCCGGTTACGGACATTTCTGGTGGCTCCTGATATTCATGCTGGTGTGGCGATGCATTCAGGATTACGTCACCTCCCCGCGCATTATGGGAAACACGCTGGAACTGCACCCGCTGACCGTTCTGTTCGGCGTTTTTGCCGGTGGAGAAGTGGCAGGCGTGATCGGAGTGTTTCTATCGATTCCTGTACTGGCGACGCTGAGAATTCTCTGGCATACGTGGCTGCTGTATCGCAAGACGGGGCAGAAGAACGCGGCGTAAGGGGCGGGCCCGCTCTAGCTACTGTGATTTGGAAAAGATCGAATCCAAATCCAGAGTGAACCCGATGCTACCCCTCACGTCTTTCTCTTTGACCAATTCAGTTCGATTTGAGTATGTAAAAGAGATTGGTATCTTGATGCCACTTCCCTTTACTGGAATTGTCAATTTGCTTTGAAAGAGGCCAATGTTGCCGGTACGGGCGATAGTTACATCATTGACCTTTACGGTTTGCCCGAGCGGCTCTTCCAACAGAGAAAGAAAAACTCCCGAAAATGTGAGCGCCGGACTTCCTATATTTTGAATTTCAGGTAAGTGCATGTCTGCCTGTCCAGAAAGGCGATAATCGCGGATCGAGCCGTGAGTGGAACCGCCAGGAATGGAATTAAACAAAGTGAAAGACCCATTTGCCGTAAGGTCGGCTCGCTTAATGAAAGGTGCATCCACAATAAGGGTTACCGTCGATAGATCCGGAATCGCCCCCTGTGTCACCGGGGCATTGTTCGCCATTGTTGTTCCGTTGGGTATGGCATTGGACTGCTTCACAAAACTGTAGTCGAGCGAGACAACAGTGCTCGCGCTAATGGCGTTGAGTACAGCAGATTTCGCGTTGCTATAGGTTTCCATTGAAGCAACTGCTTTATCCACCGCAGGCTGTAATTCTTTCTGAAATCTCCGTTTAAACTCTTCTAATCGGTCTCGCATGGTGTTATCCAGAGCGTCTGGCTGCCCGCTTTCCATCGCAGCATTGATGGCATCAATTGTTCCCTTTTTCCATGCCTTGTATTCGGGCAGATTCTGGACTTCCTCAGCAAAATCGAGCATTTTGTCAGAGAATTCTTTCTCATGCTTTTGTACAAAAGCGGCCCAGCGCGCGCGATTGTGAGGATCTCTAGGGTCTCGATGGTTCCGGATATCATAGTGCACGGAAAACCCGGCAAACTGACTCGGGTTGCTCGCGTTTGCTGAAGTGGAGTCACTCGCGCTGGTGCTTTGCGAAGCATTGAAAGACACTCCAAATGAAATCTTGCTAAAAACATATTTCATGAATGGATCATCTGATCCCATCTGGTAGCTCTTCAGATAGTCCTTCGCAACAAAGGCTTTGATCGCATTGGCTACATTACCCCGAAATGTGATGACGTTACCGGAAACAGATTGGGTTAATGCACCATGCTCAACGGCAAATCCAAACAGCCACGGAACGCTGGCCTTGTCTACTGCGGAAGTGGAACCGTTGCTTTGAGCGCCATTGCCTGTTTCTTTATCCAACCGGTTGGCTTCAAGATCAAAGAAGAATGGCTTGGACTCCGTTGCCAGATACTCGACGTAGGGATTGACGCTATTGAGCAGAAAATTGGCGGCTTGAGCCGGCGTCTTTTTCGCCCGTGTAAGAGTGGGCCCAAAAAAGACTTTGAACGGATCGCTTTCTTTGGTCGTTGTATCGTTTGCCGGATTAGAAGGCGGTGCCACCGTGGTTGGAACGGCCTGTGGCGATGGCGAAGGCGTTGGCGAAGCTTCTTGTGTGGCCGCACTAACGCGAAAGGCTAGCAGCAGGATGCATAGCAGGTATCCGACCCTGTTCATTACGTGCCCTCCAAACAAATTCGTATAACTTGTTAACCCACGATGAAGTGATGTTTCAGAGCAAGCGCTGGCGGGTCAATCGGGACGACAACCTGACCTCCCTGATTCCCGGATACGGTCTCATCATAGTGATCAGCTGGATCCTGAAAATCAAACGTAATGACAAAATCGACTGTTGCTCCTGAAACATTCGGCGCCTGGAATTTCCTGACCTCAATCAGCCCGTTTTGTTCCGTACTGAGCCAAGCGGCGCCATCGATTCGGGAAAATGAAGCTAGATAAGGATCTTGATTCTTTTCAACCTTAATTGTGATGATCTCCGATTTGTCAACCATATAGTCTGGGCCTTGCTGTCGCATCCTGATTCCCCCTTCCTTCACCTAAGGAATTACTATTGCCCATCTCAGTAGAATGATCGTAGTTCGGATGTGGCTGTCGCTTAGGGGCTGCTCCCCCAAAAAAACAAATTCAATTAATGATCCCAACTAGTTTGAACGACAGTACAGCACATTTCCCTTCAGATCGGCAGCTCTTTCTTAGTTACCAAATGGTTGCATGCGGTGACGGAAAGAAAACGGAGCACCGGCAAGGCCAGTGCATCGGCAAGCCGGTCGCGCGCTCTCTTCCCTACACATCCCCGACACTGGCTGTATAATCGAGCGTTCGCAACTCTTTTTTTGAGGCTTTAGGCAATGGCAATATCAGGAATCGCGGCGATACCCGCGTTGAAAGAAGTTTATACGCAGCTTAAAACGCGCATGGACAAAGCGGTGGAAGATTTCCGCGCCAACCTGGCTGCGGCGCGCACCGGCCGCGCCACCGTAAACATGCTGGACCCGGTCCGCGTGCCTTATTACGGATCTGAAATGCCGCTGAACCAGGTGGCCACGGTGCATTCGCCTGAATCGCAATTGCTCACGGTGCAACCTTACGATCCGGGAATCATTGCCGATATTGAGAAGGCGATTCGCTCCGCGGGACTGGGGCTGAATCCGCAGAACGACGGCAAGTTGATTCGCATCCCGGTGCCACCGCTGACGGAAGAACGCCGCAAAGACATGGTGAAGCATCTGCACAAGATTCTGGAAGACCATCGCACGGCAATTCGCAATGTGCGCCGCGATGGCAATGAAGCGATCAAGAAAGCCATGAAAGACAAGAAAATTTCTGAGGATGAAGAAAAGAAAGCGCTGGATGAAGTCCAGAAGCTGACCGATGCCGAGATCAAGAAGATGGAAGAAATGGGCGCGGCCAAAGAAAAAGAATTGATGACCGTCTAGAAGTGACGACTCTCTAGAATTTAGTTGCGAGACGAAATAAAGGCCCGGCATTCGGGCCTTTTTCTTTTTGGGAACTGTCGACGCCTTGATCAGTGTGGCAGTTTTTTCCAATCATCCAGAATTACCGGTTTGCCGTCGCGAACCACGGTGGTATAGATCTGGTCAAAGCCCTTGTGCCGCGTGGGACTGTATTTCAATATCAGTTTTGGTCCCAGTCCGACATCTTTGTTCTGGATGGATTCCAGTGCGGTAATCAACTTCTCTCGAGTCAGGTCCTTACCGGCTCGCTTCAGTCCTTCCACCAGCACCATGGCATCTACAAAACCTTCCAGGCTTACAAAGCTGGGCTGCTCGTTCGGGTAATAGGTTTTCAAAGCTTCGCGATAGAGCGCGACTGTAGGAAAGTCCGTGCGCGTATAAGGCGGAACAACTTGCGTGATGACCGTACCCTCCGCGTCATTGCCGGCTTCAGAGATGAATTTCTCTGTTCCCACAAAAGATACGGTAAGGAAGATGGGATGCCATCCGGTGGCATGGGCTTTCTTGATAACTTCCGCCACCGGCGCGTACGGACCAACAATCAACACGGCCCCCGGATTCATGGGCCGCACGGCGTTCAAGCCTTTTTCAACGTCGAGCGTGTTGCGCGGGAAGGTGCCCATCCCGACCGGTGCGGCATTATGCTTCTTGAGCGCCAACTGCAGGCCGCTGAGCACCGCCTGGCCGAAGGCGTCGTCCTGATAGATCACGCCGATCTTGTGAATGCCCAGCGCGTTCCAAAGATTGTCAACCTGCTCGCGGGTCTCATCGTAATAAGAAGCGCGGACGTTCATCACATAGTGCTTCAGCGGAGTGTAGAGCATTTCTGCGCCGGTGAAGAGCCCAACCACTGGAACTTTATTCGCTTCCGCCAGAGGAACGTACTTGGCCGCTGTCGGCGTGCCAACAAAAAATCCCGCGCTAAAGACGCCTTCTTTTTGTAGCCGCTTGAAGCAATTTTCAGCGTTAGCCGGCTCGTAGCCGTCGTCGAAAGCGAGTAACTGTATTTTGCGGCCAAACACGCCGCCATCAGCATTCACGTTCTTGAGATATGCCGTGGCACCCACAATCGTCTGCCTGCCCAGGAACTGTGCAGGGCCATCCAACGCAGAGCAGGAGCCAACCAATATCTGATTGTCACTGATGCCCGGAGTTTTCTGTGCCTGAGCAGCAATGGACGCCAAAGGGATCAATGCAACCAAATTGATGAGCTTGCGCCAAAATATGTTCATACAGCACCTTCTTTTGCGTGACATGATCTGGCCACGCATCCCAAAATGGAACGCAAAGCTTGGAACACGTGCTATTGACGGCCGGTGAGGGCGGTCAGGGCTATAGTACCTCTGTTTCAGCGGTTTGAAGCGGTTTGTACGGGCGCTCCACTTGACTGCGCAGATTCATGCTGCGCAGGCGATGCTTTCGCGTTAAGCGCGGCGTGGGTTTGAGCCGTCGAGAGATCGGACTGGCCACAGCATGTGCTTCTTTACATCGGATGGCAGTTGGTGCCAGAATGTCCGCCTCCGATCTTTCTACGCGTGGCATCATGCCCACCAGCGAACCTACTCACGGAGAACCACCGCCACGGCAATCTTTGCTGGTCCGCATAGTCATTGCGTTGCCGAACTGGGGTTTGCGCGTCCTGCTGTGGTTCCTGTCGCGGATCATCTATCGCGTGAAGGTCCTGGGCAAGGAGAATATCCCTGGCAAAGGCGGAGCGCTGCTGGTTTCCAATCACATGTCTTTTGTGGACGTGGTATTGATCAGCGCGGCGGCCAATCGTCCTGTACGTTTTTTGATGTTCAGCGACGTTTACAACTTTCCATTTATAAAACCGTTTGCGCTGCTGATGCGCGCCATTCCGGTTCCCACGGAGATGCGTCCCCGCGACATCGTCCGCGCTTTTCGGGAAGCGAGCGACGCGATTCGCGCAGGGGAACTAGTGTGCGTGTTTGCTGAAGGCCACATTACCCGCACCGGTTCCATGTTGCCGTTCCGCAAAGGCATGGAGCGGATCATTCGCGGCCTGGATGCGCCTATTGTCCCGGTGAACCTGCATGGCGTGTGGGGAAGCATTTTTAGTTATGAGCGTGAACGGTTCTTGTGGAAAGCGCCGCGGCGCATGCCATATCGCGTGACCGTGAGCTTTGGCGCATGGCTTCCTTCGACAGCGAACGCCGCGGAAGTCCGGCGGTCGGTCCAAGCGCTGCAGGCCGCAGCATTTGATGCAGACCGCGTGGCCCGCTACACGCTTGATCGCGCTCTGGTGCACACGGCAAGGCGCTACCCGTTCCGCTTCTGCATGGGCGATGCGCGCTTCCCTGAAGTGAGCTTTGCCAGCATGCTGATCAAACTTATCTTTGTTACGCGAAGGCTACGCTCGCAGTGGAAAGATCAGGAGATGGTGGGTGTGCTGATGCCGCCCTCCGTCGGCGGGGCGCTGGTGAATTTTGCCGCTGTATTGCTGGGCAAAGTTCCCGTGAACCTGAATTACACCGCCAGCACTGAGACTCTGGAATCGTGCGCACGACAATGCGGCCTAAAGACGGTGGTCACGTCAAAGCTCTTTCTGGAAAAGCTTGCCGCCATAAATAAGATTGAGGTGCCCGGGCGGTCGATATATCTGGAAGATGTGTTGGTGAAACCTAAATCCAGCGAGAAAATTCTTGCGCTGCTCATCGCCGTGTTTCTGCCTTATGCCCTGATCAAGCGGGCCGTGGGCGCACAGAAGCGCACGACCAATGATCTGGCGACGATTATTTTTTCCAGCGGCAGCACCGGCGATCCCAAAGGCGTAATGCTGACGCACCATAACGTGCTGGCCAACATCCGGCAGATGACGCAGGTATTTTCTTTTACCAGCGACGACAAATTGATGGGCGTGCTGCCGTTCTTCCATGCGTTTGGCTTTACAGTGACTTTGTGGCTTACCGCAACGTATGGCGTGGGCGTCGTGTTCCATCCCAGCCCGCTGGATGCGCAGATTATCGGCGAGCTGACGCGGAAATATCGCGTGACGTTCTTGATTACCACCCCGACTTTTTTGCAGGCCTACACGCGCCGTGTTCCCAGAGAAGATTTTGCCAGCCTGCGATGCGTGCTGGTGGGCGCGGAAAAACTTCCAGAACGGGTGGCGCGCGCGTTTGAAGACCAGTTTGGCGTTCGGCCTCTGGAAGGTTATGGCTGCACGGAATGCGCGCCGGTGGTGGCGGTGAACATTTTTGATTATCGCGCTCCGGGCATCGTGCAACTCGGCGCGCGTCAGGGAACCATTGGACATCCCTTGCCGGGCATGAGCGTGCGCATTGTCGATCCGGAAACAGGACAGCCCCTGCCGCACGATACGCCGGGCATGCTTTTAGTGCGTGGGCCTAACGTGATGCAGGGATATCTGGGGCGTCCGGAAGAAACGCGCCAGATTTTACAGGACGGGTGGTACACCACGGGCGACATCGCCGCGGTGGCCGATGATGGCTTTTTAACGATCACGGACCGCCTGAGCCGATTCAGCAAGATTGGCGGAGAAATGGTCCCGCACGTAAGAGTCGAAGAGAAATTACATGAGCTGGCGGAAACGTCAGAGCAAGTCTTTGTGGTGTCAGCAGCTCCCGATGAAAAAAAGGGAGAGCGGCTGGTAGTGCTGCATACTCTCACCAACGAACAACTTGCACCTGTACTGGCAAAGCTTGCATCGTCCGACCTTCCACCGCTGTGGAAGCCGCGCAAAGACCAATTCTTTCACGTGGACGCTCTGCCGATCCTGGGAACCGGAAAACTTGATCTGCGCGCTTTGAAAACACAAGCCAGCTCGATGGCAGCCGCCACTGTTTAAAATTCCTGATCTGATCAAGAAAAACATTGAAGTGTGAAATTGCGCGCGAAATCGCAAAATAGGCGGGGCCGGGGGCACGGAATTTGCGCGGAAAGGGATGATAGGGGCCAATCGCCACAGTGGCTACCAGACGGTTTGCAGGAGAGGGCTTGCTCGGAGTTTTTCGTCATGCGTGATTAACGCCAAGCCTTCGGACCGGGCGGTTGCAGCAATCAGTCGATCTGCTGGGTCCCTTGGAAAATCGGAGGGAAACTGGGCTGAGATCGCAGCAATCTCTGCCGTAATCGGCTTGATCACCAAGCCCTCACTCAACAAACGCACCGACGCTTCGACCGTTCCGTATGCCTGGATGCGTCCCCGCGAGAGCAACATCGCCAGTTCCCATAATGTGATGTCAGCAATGGCCAGGCCACCCTCTGACATACCTTTAAGAATTGCCGAGGAAGCAGCTTTCGACAGGCGCTTACTTTCAGCTACCGCCCAAACCAGCACGTGAGTATCAAGCAGAATCACCGCAGCGCATCCCAGGCATCGAGCGGTTCGATCGGGGATTCAATGTCGCCTACGATTTTTACGATTCCTTCAAGACGCCCTAAAAATTCACGGGGAGCTTCTTCTGCCGGGACAAGCTTGGCCACGGGGCGGCCACGCTTGGTGATCAACACTGCTTCCTTGGTCTTCTGGACGCTATCCATCACCGCCAGGCACCTCGATTTGAACTCGCCAGCCCCCATTTTCTTCATGGTTATATTAATTAGTCCATGGTCATTATAGCATGACCATTACCAAGGATTAAAAACGCGAGAGAATTTTGACAAATTGAAACCATATAATGTCCCTATGAAGAAGGTCGTTCACGCCGTTTGCTCACACGATTGCCCTGACGCCTGCGGAATTCTGGTTACCGTGGAAGATGGCAGGGCCACGCGAGTTCAAGGTGATCCCGCACATCCGGTAACGCGCGGCTTTCTTTGCGCTAAAGTCACGAAATATCTTGATCGCGTTTACTCGCCCGATCGAGTGATGCACCCGATGAGGCGCACTGCCCCTAAGGGACAGGGCAAGGGCGATGCCAGCGACTTCACGCGAATTTCATGGGATGAGGCTCTGGACGAAATCAGCTCGCGCTTCAAGAAGATTTCCGCTGAATTTGGTCCCGAGGCGATCCTGCCTTATTCCTACGCTGGCAATATGGGTGTGCTGAGTTATTCGGGAATGGCGCACAGGTTCTTCCATCGGCTGGGGGCTTCGCAGCTGGACCGCACCATCTGCGCTTCCGCCGGCGGCGCAGGCATGGTGACTGTCACCGGACGCAACGTTGGGACGGAACCGCAACAGTTTCGCGATTCCAAATACATTATTGCCTGGGGCGCAAATATTCACGCCACCAACGTGCATCTGTGGCCGTTCATTGCGGAAGCGCGACGCAACGGCGCCAAGCTCGTTGTAATCGATCCTTACAGAACGCGCACGGCGAAGAGCGCTGACTGGTATCTGCCCATCAATCCCGGAACGGACGTTGCGCTGGCGCTGGCGATGATGCACGTGATCATCAACGAAAGACTCTTCAACGAGGATTACGTCAGCAAGTACACGCTGGGCTTTGAGCAACTGCGGCAGCGCGTGCAGGAGTATCCGCCGGAAAAGGTGGCTGCGTGGACGGGAATCAGCGCGGATGACATCCGCAAGTTGGCGCGAGAGTACGCCACGGTGCGGCCAGCGGTAATCCGCGTCAACTACGGCGTGCAGCGCTCGCAAAATGGCGGTTCCGCGATACGTGCTATTGCCATGCTGCCCTGCATTACCGGTTCATGGGCTGAAGTTGGAGGCGGAATTCAGCTTTCCACCAGCGGAGCGTTTTATCTGAACATGCAAGCGCTGGATCGCCCCGACTTAATGCACAAAAGCCCGCTGGGCCGCGCCGCGCGCGTGGTCAACATGTCCGAATTAGGCAAGGCGCTGAATACTTTGAGCGATCCGCCGGTGAAAGCGATTTTTGTTTACAACTCAAATCCAGCAGTCGTTGCGCCGAACCATAATGATGTGGTTCGCGGCTTCATGCGGCCAGATCTGTTCACGGTTGTGCATGAGCAGTTCTTCACGGATACCACCACGTATGCCGATATCGTTCTGCCCGCGACCACGTTCCTTGAGCATAAAGATCTGAACAAGGCTTATGGCCACACATATCTTCAGATATCGAACCAGGCGATTCAACCGCTGGGCGAGAGCAGGCCAAACACTGACGTGTTCCGTGAGTTAGGGCAAAGAATGGGGTTCACCGACGATTGTTTCCAGCAGACGACTGACGAGGTGATTGACGCGACGCTCACCAAACCAGAGAACCAGCAGATTCCCAAAGGCTGGGAGCGCTGGATGGAAGGCATGACGCGCGAGCGGCTGGAAAAAGAAGGCCACGTGAGGCTGAACCTGGGAGACGGGCCGTTTCTGCCGTTTGCCAAAGGCGGTTTCGCCACGCCCAGCGGAAAGGCGGAGCTTTACAGTGAAAGCCTTGCGGCCCAGGGAATGGATCCGGTGGTTTCATTCGTCCCGGCTGAGGAATCGCGCTTGTCGGATCGGGCGAAAAGATTTCCGCTGGAACTGCTGGCGCGCAAGGCCGATAACTTTCTCAACAGCTCATTTACGAATATTCCATCCATCCAGAAGATGGAGCAGCCGGAGCTGCTGGAAATCAGCACCGCCGACGCCGAGCGCCGGAACATTCATGAAGGCGATTGGGTTCGGGTTTTCAATGGCCGCGGCGAAGTCAGGCTTCGTGCCCATGTAAATGGTGCGGTGCAGCCTGGGGTCATTGCCGCGCGGCTGAATGCTGCGCGCTTCGCGCCAGACGGTAATAGCATCAACGTCCTTACCTCGGAGACGCTTACCGATATCGGCGGTGGAGCGACGTTTTATTCCTGCCTGGTGGAGGTTGAGGCGGGCGCACGGCCGGAATCTAACGGGAAAGCGGCTGCAAAACCCTGAGCAGGCCAAGTCGACAGGCGTTCGCAAAGAATCTTACAATCCCGCTGGAAGCCCTCGCTCAGTTCCGTTAAAAAAAGTTGCAAGATCGGCAAACTGGTGCGTTCCAGAGATCGAGGAGAATACCGCCTAAAATGAGTGGGCAAGACTCCGTTTTCAAAAAGGCCATGATTTCCGCCATAAGCTAATCAACCAAAGCACGAGATATCTTTAAGCAGCCGGATGATTTCCGGAAAGACAAACGTGAGAACAATGTGTGGGTTTGAGAGATTTTAGGGTGAGGGGAATGTCCAAGTGGCACTTCGGCGGTAACTCCCGTATAATCTTGCTTTTCCCACCTTGTTCTGAGGGTAGTCATATAGCTCCGTCGTTAATTCAGGAAACCAGTTCCAAGCATGTCGCGCGGATCGGGCCCTTAGGGCTGATCCTCTGTCTGTTGCTTTTGGCATTGGTTCCAAAGGTCCTTGCCGCGCCGCAAACCGGCCAGATCATTCAATCGATCGATATTACCGGCAACCGCCGTATCCCCACGGAGACCGTGAAATCCCGCATTTACACGCGTGAGGGCGATGTCTATGACGAGGCGGCGCTGCAACGCGACCTGCGGTCGGTGTGGAACAGCGGCTATTTTGAAGATGTACGAATGGAGCGCGAACAGTCCCCCAAGGGCTGGACCATCCACATTTATGTCCGGGAGAAGCCGACGATCCGGACCATCGAGTATCACGGACTTAATTCAGTTTCACAAAGCGACGTTCTGGAGCGGTACAAGAAAGTCAAAGTTCCGCTGACCGTGGACAGTCCTTACGACCCCACCAAGGTCATCAAGGCCAAGGTGGTGTTGCAGCAATTGCTGGCCGAGCATGGCCGCCAGTTTGCCACCATCAACATACAGGTGCAACAGGTGCCTCCGGCATCGGTTTCCGTGACGTTTAACGTGAAAGAAGGGCCAAAGATCAAGGTCGGCAATATCAAGTTTGTGGGCAACAAGCACGTAAAGAGCCGCACGCTACGGGCCGCGATGAAGAACCTGAAGCCGATCGGCGTTCCCCGGTCCATCTTCCTGGAAAACATTTTTGCCCGGACCTTTGACGCTTCAAAGCTGGAAGAGGACGCGGAGCGCGTCCGCGAAACTCTGCAGACATATGGTTACTTCCAGGCGGTGGTGGAAGATCCCAAGATCCAACTGCGCGACACTTCTTCGAAAATGCATATTCCTCTAGTCCAAAAAGGACAAGGCAAGGTAATGGACATTACCGTGCCCATTGAGGAAGGCGATAAGTACAAGCTCAAGGCAATCAATTTTACGAACAATAAGGCCATTCTCAACAAGCAGCTGCTGCGAAGCGTTTTCCCAATTAAGGACGGAGAGACGTTCAACAAGCAACTGGTCGGCAAGGGCCTGGACAACCTGCGCAAGGCCTACGGCGAACTCGGTTATATCGATTTCACACCGGTACCGACGACTGAAATTGACGATCAGAAGAAAATGATCACCCTGAATATTGAGATGGAAGAGGGCAAGCCGTATTTTGTCCGCCGGATCGAGTTCCAGGGAAACACTACAACGCGCGATCGCGTGATCCGCCGTGAACTGCTGGTGCAGGAAGGGCAGGTCTTTAACAGCCGCCTGTGGGACATCAGCGTGCTTCGCCTGAACCAGCTGAATTATTTTGACGCGCTCAAGCCGGAAGACGATACGGAACGCAAACTCGATACGAAAAACGGCACCGTGGATCTAACGGTAAAAGTCAAAGAGAAAGGCAAGAACAGCATTGGCCTTACGGGCGGCGTGAGCGGACTTGAAGGGTCGTTCATCGGCCTGAATTATGAGACCAATAACTTCCTTGGCCTGGGCGAAACGCTGCAGGTACAGGCCAATGTCGGCAGCCTCTCCCGCGTGCTGCTGTTCGGCTTCACCGAACCTTATATGTTTGACCGGCCCCTGACCTTGGGGTTCACGGTCTACAGCCGCAGGTTTGATTTCAACCAGGCACGCCAGGCATCCATCAATGCCGGCCAGAACATCAACCTTCCGCAGTCGGTGCTGAACCAGTTATTGAATTACAACCAATCCAGCACGGGATTCACGGCTTCGTCGAGCTATTTGCTGGGACATTCTTTCAAGCGCGTGGGCCTGACTTATACGCTGGACAATACGACGATCAACACTTTCAGTGATGCGTCACGCAACCTGTTCCAGACGCTGAATTTCCGCAATATCTCCGGGCCGGATGCTCTGAAGGGCATCGTTACAAGCTCGTTGACGCCGTCATTTGGCTTCAGCACCATTGATAGCCCAATCCGCCCGCATAAAGGCAAGAGCCTGTTTATTTCCAGTGAAGTTGCCGGGCTGGGCGGCAACGTTAAGTTCTACCGGCCGCTCATCGCTTTCACCGAGTGGAAGCCGCTATACCACCAGAACACTTTGGGCGTGCGCCTGCAGGGCAGCTTCATCAATGGCTTTGGCGGGTCTGAAGCGCCGCCTTACCAGCGCTTTTATATGGGCGGAGAAAATGATTTGCGCGGCTTTGACGTGCGCACCGTTTCCCCGTATGTGTTCGTCAGCACGGTGCAGAATTTCCAGATCACCAACCCTGACGGAAGCCCGGTGCCGATTGATCCGACGAACCCCCGGCGTGGAAATATAACCGTTCCCTTGCCGGTGAATAACATCACACTGCCCGGCGGCGATACTCAGTTTGTGGCAAACGCCGAGTACAGAGTGCACGTTGTGGGACCGGTAACGCTCGCTCCGTTCGCCGATTTTGGCATGGACTTTGTCACACGGCCCTCACAGCTTAAGGTCAGCTCAGATTCCCTGACGCTGCTGAACAGCACCGTTTTTGGCTGCCCCGCGATCGTCAATTTCCAGTGTTCCGGAGGTCAGCCCTTCCCATTCAGTGGAGACCTGAAGCCGGTTGAGGGCACAAACTACGTGCCGCGCATGTCCACCGGACTGGAGCTACAGGTGCTGTTGCCGATCGTGCAACAGCCGTTCCGTATTTATTACGCGTACAATCCGCTGACCCTGAATACCACGGTGCATTCTCCCAGCCCCATTTCGCGGAGCATGTTCCCGGTGGGTTCAGTGGGCGATTTTAGTTTTCAATCCGCGATTTCCGCGCTGGCGCCAGATTTTCGCCTGCAGGAACCGCGAAAGACGTTTCGATTCACCATCAGCACCACTTTCTAAAGGAAGTGATTTGTTTGACGCTGGCGGAGGCCGCAACCTATAATTTAGGTACCCGTTCCCACCGCAGATTTCACGCACTCATTGAGCTGCCCTCGTGACCGTGTATCGCGAAGAATAGTTACCTGAGAACCACCAAGGAGTCCAATATTTCATGGCAAGATACATCAACACTCGCGTCCTAAGTCTGGCAATGGTACTGGTCTTGGGCATTTCCGCCGCTCGCGCACAGGCGCCCGCCGCGGGCGCTGCCGCCGCCAACACCAAAGTAGGCATCGTCAGCATTCAAGACGCTATTGCCAATACCAATGAAGGCAAAAAAGAACTGGAAGCCTTACAGCAAAAATTTGCTCCCAGACAGGCGGCATTGCAGACGCAGAATGACGAACTGGAAAACCTGAAGAAGCAGCTCCAGGCCCAGGGTGACAAGCTGAGCGATGAAGAGCGCAACAGCCGCGTCCGCAGCGCCACGGAGAAGCAGAAGAGCCTGCAGAGAAGCGCTGAGGATTTCCAGAATGAAGTACAGACAGCGGAACAGGAAATCCTGAACCGGCTGGGCAAAAAGATGCTGGATGTTTTGGAGAAGTACGCCAGAGAGAATGGCTTTGCGGTGGTGATGGACGTTTCCAACCCGCAAACTCCAGTGCTGTACGCGAATCCAGGAACCAACATCACCAAGAATCTGATAGAAGCTTATAACGCAGAATCGCCGGCCTCGGCGCCTGCCGCGAAACCAGCGGCAACCAAGCCCGCGGGCGCTGCTGCCACACGGCCTCCCGCTTCAGGCGCAGCTACGCCAAAGAAGCCGTAAACTTCCGGCGTTGATGGAACTCACGCCGTAACTAAATCCAAGGAGCACGTAAAAAGCATGAGCATGGCACAACTCAAAAATCTGGCGCTAGGTGTTGGCCTGAGCGCCGTACTGGGCACGTTTGCGTGCGCACAGGGCGCAGCGGCGCCAGCAGCGACCGCCCCAGCCGCTAGTCCCTCATCTGCAAGCACCCCAGCGCCTACGGGACCTGTACCCACCAAGATTGGCGTGGTCAACATTCAACAAGCCATCCAGGAATGCGCCGAAGGCAAGAAGGAAATTGACGCGCTGCAGCAGAGGTTCTCTCCCAAACAGGTTGAACTCAAACAATTGAGTGACGACGTGGAGAACCTGAAAAAGCAATATCAGGCGCAAGGGGACAAGCTGAGCGATGAAGAAAAGAGCAGCCGGGCCAAAGCTATCGATACCAAGCAGAAGGCCCTGCAGCGCAACTATGAAGATGCGCAAGCCGAATTTCAGCAGGCAGAGCAGGACGTGATCAATCGTATTGGGTCAAAAATGGTGAACATATTGGAGAAATACGCCAATGCCAACGGCTTTGCCGTGGTGCTGGATGTTTCCAACCCACAGACGTCGCCTGTGCTGTGGGCAACACAAGGCACGGTGATCACCAAAGAGTTGGTTGATGCCTACGACAAAGAAAACCCAGCAGGCGCGACCGCGGCCAAGCCAGCCGGCGCCGCAAGACCACCGGCCCCTCGCCCGGCGGCGACTCCTGCTCGTCCGGCAACAGCTTCTCCGACACCGAAGAAACCGTAATTGTTCCTGAGAAATTACAAGGGCCGCCTGCGCAGGCGGCCTTTTTATTTTGCTTGCAGCGGAACTTCGCCGTGGCTCGCCGGTGTCAAATCACTTCCATGGAGGTG
>Ga0207700_10000234_pt1 | contig 33281 bp, 29 predicted proteins | sample LARL82metaG_FD_184348 | JGI IMG/M metagenome (GOLD analysis project Ga0207700, IMG submission 184348) | Corn, switchgrass and miscanthus rhizosphere microbial communities from Kellogg Biological Station, Michigan, USA - LAR L8-2 metaG... | ecosystem: Host-associated > Plants > Roots >...
GCGTTGGCGGACCCCGTGGTGCCGGGGCGATGTCCTGACGTGGTGCGGGTGCAGGCAGCGGAGGGACCGGAGCCTCGTGCGGCAAGGATTGAACCGATGGCGCGGCTTCGCGCTGCGCGGGTTCGAATGCACGGTCGATGCCCGGCGCGACCGGAACGTCGCGCAAAGGCGCGGGAGCGATAGGCGCAGCCGGCGGCGAAAGCGGAGGCGGCGCCACGACCGGCTCCCGCTCGACCGGCACGGGCGTCGGGAGCGTGGCTGGCGGCGCGTACGGTTTCGGCACCTCTTCGGGGGCGTCGAGATTCAATCGCGGCACCGATTCCGCAGCGGGCTGCGGTTCGGGTTCCGCGGCGCTGGGTGGCGAGGGTGCAGGTGCCGGGGACGGCGCGGGTGCGGGAGGTGGCGCACTCGATGACGCTGGTGGAGGACGTGCCCTGGCTCGCGGCGATGACGGCGGCGTTGATTCGCGTCTCGCTGCGGCCGGAGGCGTGGCGGACGGTTCGGGAAGCAAAGCACTGCCCGGCGTCGCGCTGGGCGCTCCAGGCGAAAGCCTGAACGCGTCGCCGCGCTCGCTGCTTAACGCGCGCAGGTCGACGTTGAGCGAATCGCCGAAGTCGCGATCGCGTCGCGCGCCGCTGTAGGTGGCACTCCCGAACAGCACCACGATCCACAGATGCAACAGCATCGACAGCACGATGAATCGAAACAGCTTCGGCTCATCGAAGCGAAGCGTTTGAGGCGAGCGGCGAAGGGGAATGCGCGCGATCACGGGTCTGGTGCGGGTCCGAAGCTTCAACGGGCGCGTGACGCGGCCCTCTCACTGCAGCTCGGATCACGCAAAGTCCACGAGCGGTCGGCTGCATCGCGATTCTGCCACGCCTCGCTTCGGCCCGACGCGGGCATTTGCTCTGCATTCTCATCGTCCGATCAGTTTCCCTCAGTTCCTCATTTCACTCAGTTCCCTTTACACTTCGCGTTTCATCCGTCGCCGCTCTTCGAACGGACGTCACGACCTCCGGAGGAATTCATGAAAACCGTTGCTCGCTGCGGCATCGCTCTGGCCGCGCTCACCTTTGCGACGTCGAGTCTTGCCGACGTCGCCGTGCCCGCGCCAGGCACCAGCCCGCGCGTCGATGCGATCAAGAAAGCAGGCGTGCTGCGCGTCGGCGTCCTGGCGAACGCGCCGTGGCTGGTCGAAAACACGTCCGGATCCGGCGAGGCGTGGAGCGGGCCGGCGTGGCTGCTGGCCAACGAGTACGCCAGGCGCCTCAACGTCAAGCTCGAAGCGGTGCCCGTGAGTCACGAGACCAAGGTCCCGGTGCTGGCGTCGAACCAGGTCGACATCTCGGTCACTCCGCTCGCCGAGACGCCCGACCGCCTCAAGGTGGTCGACTTCATCATCTACTCGAATACCAGCGTGTGTATGTTCGGCAGCGCGTCCAATCCGAAATTCGCCGCGGCCAAGACCGTGGACGACCTCAACCAGCCCGGGATCACCATCGCGTACTACACGGGCGGCGGCGAGGAAGGGTGGGTCAAGGAGCGCTTTCCCAAGGCGCAACTGCGCGGAGTGCCCGGTTCCGGCACCGCGCCGGTCGAAGAGGTGATGGCCAATCGCGCCGATGCGGTGCCGATCAACCGCGTGCCCTGGGTTGCGATGGGCCGCAAGCTCAAGCAGCTCGCGGTGCTGCCCAAAGACAACAACTGCCAGAACAGCACCGAAAAGGCCGCGCCGGTCGGCATGGCCGTCGACAAGAATCAGACGGCCTTCCTCACCTGGGCGCGCGCGGTCGAGAAGGAGCTCGAAGCGAAGCTCAAGGCCGACGAGGCGAGGGTCGTCGATACGATGAAGTAGCGACCGCGGCGGCCCGACGGTGGAGGGCGCCATACGCCGGGAGACCTCGCCGCATGGACTTCGATTTTTCCGTCATCACTGAGCACTGGCGCTTTCTCGCGTCGGGGATCGTCGTCACGCTGGTGTTGTCGGCGGTGTCCGGGGTGACCAGCATTGCCGCTGGCTTTGTCGTCGCGATGCTGCGCCTGTACGGACCGCGCTGGCTGCGTCCGCTGGTGGTGCTCTACATCGACTCTATGCGCGCGATTCCGGTGCTGGTGGTTCTGGTCTGGACTTTCTTTGCGCTGCCGATCGTGAGCGGGCTCACGATGCCGCCATTTTTCGCAGCGCTGATCGGTCTCACCGTGCATCTGGCGGCGTACGTCGCCGAGATCGTGCGCGCCGGCGTCGAATCGGTGCGACCGGGACAGACGCGCGCGTCGCTAGCGCTCGGCATGTCGCGCGCGCAGATCGTGCGCCGGATCGTGCTGCCGCAGGCGATCGTGCGCATGCTGCCCGCGTTCGGCTCGTTGCTGTCGGTCACCATCAAGGACACCGCGATCGCGTCGGTGATCGCGGTGCCGGAGCTGATGCGGCAATCGGAGACCCTCGCCGGACAGAGCTTCCAGCCGATCGAGGTCTATACCTTCGCGATGCTGGTGTATTTCGTGATCCTGTTTCCGGTCACGCGCGGCGTCGATCTGTTCTACCGCCGCGTCGCGCACCTGGGGCGGTCATGAGCGTCAACACCCCACCGCGCCGCCACGAGCGGCTCAATGCCCAATGCGCTGGAGCGCGTGGCGCGAAGGCAGTCCAATGAGCTTCGACTGGAGCGTCGTCTGGTCGCATCGCCAGGAATTGCTGGCGGCAACCGGCACGACCATCGTGCTCACGTTCGCGACCATGGCGATCGCGGTGCCGTGCGGATTGATCGTCGCTGCTCTGCGCCTGTATGCGTGGGCGCCGGTGCGCGCGCTCGCCACCGCGTACGTCGAGCTCTTTCGCAACCTACCGCTGATCCTAGTCGTGTTCTGGGCGTTCTATGTGCTGCCGATCTCGACCGGGCTCGGCCTCTCCCCACTGGCGACCGGCCTCGCCGCGCTGGCGCTCAACGTCACCGCGTACAACGCCGAGACGTTTCGCGCGGGCATCAATTCACTGCGCCGCGGACAGGTCGAGGCGGCGATGGCGCTGGGCATGAGTCGCACGCAGGCGCTGCGCCGGGTGCTCGTGCCGCAGGCGCTGCGTCGTGTGTTGCCGGTGCTCGCGAGCACATGGGTATCGCTGTTCAAGGACACATCGCTGGTGTCGGTGATCGCGGTGAGCGAGCTCGCCTACGTGACGATGCAGATTCGGTCGCAAACGTATCGCGTGCTCGAAATGCTGACCGCGATGGCGGCGATCTACTGGCTGCTGGGCTATCCGCAGGCGAAGCTGGTCGACTGGATGCAGCGACGCTTCGCGGTGACCGAATGAGCGCCGCCGGGCCCCCCGAGGCGCTCGCCCGCCTTGGGTGGGAGGTCGCGCAGCGACTTCGGGGGAAGACGGATGAGCGCCGCCGGGCCGCCCCAAGGCGCTCGCCCCCCTTGGGGGGAGGTCGCGCAGCGACTTCGGGGGGAGACGAATGAGCGCGCAGCCGCAGCCTGCCGTGCGCGCGATGGCGGCCACTCCGCTGATCATTCGCTACCGCGGCGTGATCAAGCGCTACGGAACGTTCGAGGCGTTGAGCGGGGTCGAGCTCGACGTTCACGCCGGCGAGGTGGTGTGTCTGATCGGACCTTCGGGCTCAGGCAAGTCGACGCTGCTCCGTTGCACCAACGGTCTGGAAAGCATCGATGGCGGCGATATCGAGTTCGAGGGTGCCGCGCTGCCGCGCGACGAGCGCGCGCTGCGCGCGGTGCGCACGCGCATGGGAATGGTGTTCCAGAGCTTCGAATTGTTTCCGCATCTGAAGGCGATCGAAAACGTCGCGGAAGGACCGCGCACTGTGCTGCGAATGGATGCCAGGGATGCGACGGCGCGCGCGAGCGCGATGCTGGCCAAGGTCGGTCTCGCCGACAAGGCCGCGAACTATCCTTCGGCGCTGTCGGGCGGACAGCAGCAGCGCGTCGCGATTGCGCGCGCGCTTGCGATGCAGCCCGACGTCATGCTCTTCGACGAGCCCACCTCGGCACTCGACCCGGAAACCATCGGCGAAGTGCTGAGCGTGATGAAGACGCTGGCCGACGAGGGTATGACCATGGTCGTGGTCACCCACGAGATGAGCTTCGCGCGGCGCGTCGGCGACTGGGTGGCGGTGTTCGACGCCGGGCGTATCGTCGAGCAGGGTCCGCCCGCGCAGATCTTCGACGCACCGCTCACCGAGCGCACGCGCGATTTCCTGGGGCACCTCGGCTGGAGCGGCTAGGGCTTGGACAACCTCTAATCTTCCAGCAGGTACGAGCGGCTGTCCTCGAAAAAATGCGCGCCGGCGTCCGAGCGTACCGCGGTCCCCACCCCGGAAGCGGTCAGCACTTCCAGCAGCAGCGCGCTCGCAACGCCGCCGTCGATGATGTGCACCGAGCGCACGCCCTCGCGCACCGCGTCGAGGGCAGCGCGCACGCGCGGCACCATGCCGCCCTGGACGATGCCGTCGCGCAGCAGCGCTTCGGCTTCGGTCGCGGTGATGATGTAGACGATCGATCCGTCGCGACCGTGCACGCCGGCGATGTTGGTCATCAGGATCAGCTTCTCGGCCCGCAGCGCGCGCGCAAGGCGCCCCGCGAGCAGATCGGAATTGATGTGATACGCGGTGCCGTCGGCGCCGACGCCGATGGGCATGATCACCGGCACGAACTCGCGCGAAAGCAGCAGCTCGATGAGTCCGGTGTCGATGCTCTCGACGTCGCCGACGAAGCCAATCTCCTCAGCGCTGATGCCCTCGATACTGCGCTGTCGCGCGTGGATGAACCGGCCGTCCTGGCCATCGAGCCCAACTGCGCGGCCGCCGTGGCGGTTGATGAGCCCGGCGAGTTCCTGGTTGAGCTCGCTAAGCGCCATCTCCACCACCGTGAGCGCGCGCTCGTCGGTGACGCGCACGCCGTCGCGGCGCCGCGCCTCCATGCCCATTTGTTGCATGAGCTCGTCGATGCGCCATCCTCCACCGTGCACTACGATGGGCTTCATGCCGACCAGGCGCAGTAGCGCGATGTCGCGCGCGAATCCTGCCTTAAGCACCGGATCGGTCATCGCCTTGCCGCCGAAGCGCACCACCAGCGTCTTGCCGTGGTACGCGCGGATGTAGGGGAGCGCCTCGGCGAGAATTGCGCCGCGATTGACGGTGGCCATGCGTGGTCCGGTCCTTCAGGTCTGCATGGTTTCGATGTTCTGATCGGTGGCGATCGCGCTTTCCTGCAGGACCTCGACGGCATAGCCCGCGGCGACCCAGGCGTCGAGCCCGCCATAGAGCGGACGCACGCGAGTGAAGCCATGGCTCATGAGCCTTTTCGCCGCGTGCGCTGCGGAGGATTCGTTGGGGCAGGTGCAGTAGAGAACAATGTCGCGATCACGCGGAAGGTCCTTTACGTGCTGCTCCATCGCATTCAGAGGGACGTGGCGCGCCCCCGGGATGCGGGCAGGCTGCATGCCGAGCGCGGTCGGCGAGCGCACGTCGACGACGACCGGACGCGCACCCGATTCCATGAGCCGGTAGAGCTCGTCGACGCTGATGCGCGCCATGCGCAGCTTCGCGTAGAAGCGCCGGCGTTCCCACCACTTGTAGGCGGCGTAGGCCAGGAACAACGCGACGATGACGACGATTGCCCTGCTGCCGAAATCCTGGGCACGAGCGATGAGGTATTCGACTTGGCGCCCGAACAGCGCGCCCCCGCCGACACCGGCGGCGACCCAGAGCGCAGCGCCGATCCCATTGAAGAACAGGAACGTTGAAATCCTGATATGCGTCGCACCCGCCAGTGGCGGAGCGATCAGCGACAGGCCGGGTACGAACTTGGCGACGACCAGCGCGTTCATGCCCCAACGCTCGAATCGCGACTGCGTCTCGCTGACGCACGAGTCCGGGGTCAGCGAGATCCGGCATAGCGTCTTCATCACGCCGTTGCCATAGCGTCGGCCGATTGCGTACCAGATCGAGTCCGCCAGGAGACATCCGAGCATCGCGACCAGGAACACCAGCACGAGCGAAAGCTGTCCGCTCGCTCCGAGGGCGCCCGCGACTACCAGTGTCGGAATGGCCGGGATCGGAAGCCCGATCTGCTCGACGAGCACGTTGATGAATACCAGCAGAAGGCCATATTCACTGAGCAGGGCGACGAGGTCGTGCGTCATGTTCTTGCCGATCGCGGGGTACGGCGCAAATACGCCCTGCCATCATAGCCGACCCCGGCGCAGCTCGCGCGCGAGGCCCTGTCCACCGCAGGTGGTAAGTTGCTGTCCACCGCAGGTGGTAAGTTGCTGTCCACCGCAGGTGGTGAGTCGGTGTCCACCGCGCGTGCGGTGACGGCGTTATTGTGCTGACGTAAACTTGATGCGTGACCCGCGGCTCGCGGGAACACAACGGAGATTCGGCGCAAAGGACGATGCCAGAGCTCGACGAATGGTCTTTTCCCAGCGACCTGCAGCCGCGGGCGAGCGAAGTTTCGTTCGACCTCGCTGAGGCGCTGCGCTCGCTGGTACTGATCCGCGCCGAGATTCCGGAGAATGCGTTCACCGCGTCGGTGCTGGGCACCGAGCGCGTTGGCAATGGCGTGGTGATCGGCGAAGATGGCTTGATCCTGACCATCGGGTACCTCATCACCGAGGCCGAGACGATCTGGCTGCACGCGCACGACGGCAGCGTGATCGCGGGTCACGCGCTCGCCTACGATTTCGCCACCGGTTTCGGACTGGTGCAGCCGCTCGGACGCATCGGCGCGCCGGCGCTCGCGCGCGGACGGTCCGCGTCGGCAGCAGTGGGCTCGGAAGTCCTCGTGCTCGGGCACGGGGGCCGCTCGCACGCGCTCAAAGCAGGCGTGTTCGCGAAGCGCGAATTCGCAGGTTACTGGGAGTACCTGCTCGATGAGGCGCTGTTCACCTCGCCGGCGCACCCGCAATGGGGCGGCGCCGCGCTGGTCGCCAAGGACGGGCGCCTGATCGGCGTTGGGTCGCTGTTCGTGCAGGAGGCGATCCAGGGCAGCACGGTGCAGGGCAACATGTTCGTGCCGATCGATCTGCTCGAGCCGGTGCTCGAAGACCTGCTGCGTTTCGGAAGAACACGGCAGACGCCGCGACCTTGGCTGGGCATGTACACCGCCGAGAACGAAGGGCGACTGGTGGTGGGAGGGCTGGCCAAGGGTGCGCCTGCCGAGGCCGCCGGCATTCGCCTGGGCGATGTCGTGCTCGAGGTCGACGGTGCGCCTGCGTCTGGACTCGCGGACCTGCTGCGCAAGACGTGGAGCGTCGGCGCGGCCGGCGTCGAGGTGCCGCTGACCATCGGCCGCGAAGCCGAGGTCAAGCACATTCGCGTGCGTTCCGCCGATCGTCACGATTACCTGCGCAAGCCTGCACTGCAGTAATGCTCACCCGCGCCAGCCTCGCGTCGCCCAGGCCGCTTCAGGGCCCGGCGACCGCGGTCTTGTAATCCCAGCCGCCACCGAGCGCCTTGGCGACGTCGATCACCGCCAGCCGGACGTCGCGTGCGGCGACGATCTGCAGCGATTGCGCCTGCAGCAGCTGACGCTGCACGTCGAGCACTTCGAGGTATGGCGAGTAGCCCGACGTGTAGCGCAAGTCGGCGAGCTCGAGTGATTTCTGCAATCGGTCCGTGCGCTCGGTTTGCGCAGCCAGCGCGTCGCGCGTGGTCTGGTTTGCCGACAGTGCATCGTGCGCGTCGCGAAACGCCGACTGCACCGTCTGCACATAGCGCACCACGCTTTCGTCGCGCTGCGCGGTCCGCAGCTCGACGGTATCGTTGATGAGCGCGAGCCCGATCAGGGGTTGCACCAGGCCGGCTCCGATGCTCCATAGCAGCGCCGGGCCGCTGAACAGGCTTTTCATGACGTTGGATTCCGAACCGAAGGCGCCGGTGAGCGAAAGCGACGGGAAGTAGTCCGCGCGCGCGACGTCGATACGCTGGTTCGCCGCCGCGAGCTGCTTTTCCGCATCACGGACGTCGGGGCGGCGCTCCAGCATTTCCGAGGGCAGCTGAGCCGGCAGGTCGGGCACCGCCAGCAGCCGTACCATCTGCACATCGCGATCGAACTTCGGCTCGAACACCTCGCGCGGTGAGCGCCCGAGCAGCACCGCAAGCGCGGACATGTTCTCGCTGACCGCGCGCTGCGCGACCGCGACGTCGGAGGCGACTGCGGCGCGCTCGGCCTGCGCGGTCGCAAGATCGAATTCGCCGATCACGCCGGCGTTGAAGCGATCGGTCTGCAGCACCACCGTATCGGTGCGCAGGCGCAGTGTGTCACTGAGCACCGAAAGCTGCGCGTCGGACGCGAGTAGGCGGAAGTACGCGCGCGCGACCTCGGCGGCGACGACGGTGCGCACGGTTTCGCGAGCGAATTGCGATGCGAGCAAGTCGTTCTGCGCAGCCTTGGTCGCGGTGCTGTATTTGCCCCACAGGTCGACTTCGTAAGACGCGTTGAGGCTGGCCACGAAGTCGTTGCCGATTGCCGGAACGCCTGCAGGGATTGGGATGGTGCCGACCAGCGTCTGCCGGCTGCGCGCGGCGTTGAATCCCGCGTTGAGCTGCGGCAGTTGCCCGAACTGTACGATCTTGTACTGAGCGCGCGCCTGATCGACGCGTGCGATCGCGGCGGCGAGATCTAGGTTACGCGCAAGTGCTTCGTCGACCAGCGAAGTGAGGGTCGGATCGCCGAAGGCGCTCCACCAGCGCTCGAGCGCAGGATCATTGGCGCTAGTCTTGGGAAGATCGAGGACGGGTGGCGCGGTGGGTGTGGTGCTGCAGCCGGTCACGCCGGCCGCGAATGCGAGCGCAAGGGTGAGTTTACGCAAGTTCGTCTCCAGGCTTGACGATCGGCGGATGGCCGGGGGTGTGCGGCGGCTCGTGGCTCGCCGTCTGCAAGTGCCTGACTTCGTCGATCAGCTCGTCGTGCGAACGGCGCTCGATCAGCCGTCGCTCGACGATGGCCCGATAGAACAGCGGCACGAAGAACACCGCGAGAAAAGTGGCGGCCAGCATGCCGCCCATGACCCCGGTGCCGGTGGCACGGCGCGCACCGGCGCCCGCGCCGGTCGAGATCGCGAGCGGCAGCACGCCGAGGATGAATGCCATCGATGTCATCAGGATCGGGCGGAAGCGAAGGCGCGCGGCCTCGATCGCCGCCGCCGACGGCGACAGCCCCTCGTGGTTCTTGAGCACCGCGAACTCGACGATAAGAATCGCGTTCTTCGCGGCCAGCCCAAGCAGCGTGACCAGTCCGATCTGGAAGTAGACGTCGTTAGTCATGCCGCGCAGCCACGTCGCCGCCAGCGCACCGAAGGTACCGAAGGGCAGTGCGAGGAGCACCGACAGCGGCAGCGAGACCTTTTCGTACTGTGCCGCGAGAATCAGGAACACCATGATCACCGCGAGCCCGAGCGCGAAGGTCGACGCGCCGCTGGACTTCTTTTCCTGGTACGACGTGCCGCCCCAGTCGTAGCTGAAATCAGCGGGAAGGACCTCGCGCGCGATCTCCTCCATGTGCGCAATCGCCTGCCCCGAGCTCACCCCCGGTGCACCAGACCCCAGCAGCTTCACCGCCGGGAGGTTGTTGAACCGGTCCAGCGCGTCGGGCCCGGACGAATATGTCACCGTGGCCACCGACGAGAGCGGAATCATCTCGCCCTTGGTCGAGCGCACATAGACGGCGCCGATGTCGTCGGGCCGGGTGCGGTATTGCGGCTCGGCCGACATGAGCACCTGCCAGGCGCGTCCCGACTTGGTGAAATCGTTGACGTAATAGTTGCCCAGCGTCGCCGAGAGCGCGTTGTACACGTCCGAGATCGGAACTCCGAGGGTCTTCGCCTTTTCGCGGTCAACCTTGACCGACAGCTGAGGCACGGTGGCGCGCCACAGCGTCTGCACGTAGGCGAGCTGCGGATCGCCGCGCGTCTTGGCGAGGAACGCCTGCGTGACCTCCGACAGGCGCTTCGGGTCGCCCTCGCCGCGGTTCTGGATGTAGAACTCGAACCCGCCCGCTGTGCCCAGGCCGAAGATCGCCGGCGGGTTGAAGGCAAGCACCAGTGCTTCCTTGATCCCGGCGGTCTTGCCGTAGAGTTCGCCGACCAGCTGCGCCGCAGTCACCGTGCGATCGTCCCAGGGTTTTTGCGTGACGAACAGCGTCGCCGCGTTGTTGCGAAAGCCGCCGCCGATGAAGTCGAAGCCGGTGAAGGAAACGATGTCGAGATTGTTGGGGTTGGATCGGATCGCCGCCTCGACTTGTTCCACCACCTTGAAGGTGCGCTCGAGCGTCGCGCCATCCGGGAGGATGACGGCGCTGATGTAAAAGCCCTGGTCCTCGTCGGGCACCAGGCTCCCGGGCGTGATGCGCCAGAGCCCGATCGTCAGCGCGACCATGCCGAGAAAAAGTACCGCGGCGAGGACGCCGCGCCGGAGCATGAAGACGACACCGTCCCGGTAGTGCATGGTGATGCTCGTAAACCAGCGGTTGAACGCCGCGAAAAAGCGATTCGGCGGCTCGTGCGGCTGCAGGATCATCGCGCACAGCGCGGGCGAGAGTGTCAGCGCCACCATGCCCGAAATCACCACCGAGATCGAGATCGTGACCGCGAACTGGCGGTAGAGCTCGCCGGTGAGTCCGCCGAGGAACGCGATCGGCACGAACACGGCCGTGAGCGTGAGCACGATCGCGATGATCGGGCTGGTGACTTCGCGCATCGCCTTGATCGCCGCGTCTCGCGCGGAGAGCCCGTCCTCGCGCATGTGGCGCTCGACGTTTTCGAGCACGACGATCGCGTCGTCGACGACGATGCCGATCGCGAGCACCATGCCGAACAGCGTCAATGTATTGATCGAGTAGCCGAGCAGGTAGATGCCGGCGAAAGTGCCGATCAGCGAGACCGGCACCGCGGCGAAGGGAATCATCGCGGCGCGCCAGCTCTGCAGGAACAGGTATACGACCAGGAACACCAGCACCATCGCTTCGCCCAGCGTCTTCATCACCTCGCGGATCGATACCTCGACGAACCGCGTCGTGTCGTAGGGGATCGCATAGGTCAGGCCTTCGGGAAACCGCTGCGCGATCCCGTCCATCGTGACCTTCACGCTCTTGGCGACCTCGAGCGCGTTGGCGCCCGGCGCCAGGAAAATGCCGACCAGCGTCGCCGGGTGCCCGTTGTAGCGCCCCATGAACTCGTAGTCGCGCGAGCCGAGCTCGACCCGCGCGACGTCGCCCAGCCGCACGATCGAGCCGTCGGCGTTGGCGCGGACGATGATCGCGTCGAACTGCTTGGCATCGGTCAGGCGGCCCTGCGTCGTGATCGTGTAGACAAGGTCCTGATTGTTCGCGATCGGCGACTGCCCGATCTTGCCCGCGGCGAACTGCGCGTTCTGCTCGTTCACCGCGGTGATGACGTCCGCAGGCGTCAGCTTGAGTTGCGACAGGCGATCGGGCTTGAGCCAGATCCGCATCGCGTAGTCCTTGGCGCCGAAGATCTGCACATTGGTCGTGCCAGGCAGACGCTTGAGCTGATCGAGCACGTTGAGCGTCACATAATTGGACGTGAACAGATCGTCGTAGCGCCCATCGGGAGCGTAGAACGCAAGCACCTGCAGGAAGGCGGAGCTGCCCCGCTCGACGGTTACGCCCTGACGGCGCACTTCCTCGGGCAGGCGAGGCTCGACCTGCTTGACGCGGTTGTTGACGTTCACCGCCGCGATGTCGACGTTGGTGCCGATATCGAACGTCACCTGGATTTGCACGGTGCCGTTGGATTGCGACGATGAGCTCATGTAGATCATGCCCGGTACGCCGTTGATCGCATTCTCGATCGGCGAGGCGACGGTCTGCTCGAGTGTGGTCGCCGACGCTCCCGGATACACCGCCTGCACGGTGACGACCGGCGGTGCGATCTCGGGATACTGGGCGATCGGCAGTGAGCGCGTCGCCGCCAGCCCGGCGAGTATGAGGAACGTCGAGATGACGATCGCGAAGATAGGCCGGTCGATGAAAAAGCGCGAAAACATGAGGGGGCGTCCTGTCGCTTATTTGCTGGCGGGGGCGGAGGCCGGGGCTGGCGCTGCGCCGGCGGCGCCAGCAGGCGCTGCGGCGGCGATCTTTATCGGCGCCCCGGGCTGCAGGCGCGCGATGCCGTCGACGATGACTACGTCCCCCGCCTTGAGACCCGACTCGATCTGCCACAGGTTGGTCCCGTTGCTGTCGACCCAGTCGCCGACGACGACCGTACGCTGCGACGCGACGTCCTTGCCGTCCTTGTCCTTGGCAACGACATAGACGAACTTGCCCTGCGGACCGTCGAGCACCGCCACCTGCGGAACCGCGAGCGCGTTCTTGCGCTGCGCGCCGCGAAGGACGACGCGCACGAACTGACCGGGTTTCAGCGCGGCGTCGGCATTGGCGACTTCGGCGCGCATCTCGTAGGTACCCGTGGAAGGATTGACGCGGGTGTCGGAAAAATTGATGCGACCGCGCCGCGGAAAGGTCGAGCCGTCAGAAAGTTTCACACTGACGTCGTAGCCGTTGTCCCTGGGCAGCACGAGTTGCCCGGATGTCACGGCGCTAGTGAGCCGCAGCTGCTCATTCTCCGAAATATTGAAGGCGATCCATATCGGATCGGTCTGTGAAATCACCGTGAGCAGCGTGTCGTTGGCGGTGACGAGGCTCCCCTCGGACTTCATCGCGCGACTCGATAGCCCGGCGATCGGCGCCACGACCTTGGTGTACCCTAGGTTGAGCTTGATTTCGTCGACCTTCGCCCGCGAGGCCTGCACCGCAGCCGCGGCGAGCTCGGCGTTGGAGGCGGCATCGTCGGCTTCCTTCTGACCGATGGCCTTGCGCTCGGCGAGCGGGATCAGGCGAGCGCGTTCGCGATCGGCCTGCGCTTTCTGCGCGCTGGCGCGGGCGAGATCGGCCTCGGCGGCATTCACCTGCGATTGATAGAGCTTGGGATCGATGATGAACAGCGGCTGCCCCATCTTGACCGGTGCCCCTTCCTGATAGAGGCGCTTCTCGAGGATGCCAGTCACCCGCGCGCGTACCTCGACGTCCTTCGAGCCCAGCGTCTGCGCGACGTGCTCGAAGGACACGGGGAAATCCTTGGCTGTGACCGTCATCGTGGTCACTTCGGCGGGGGGCATGCCGAATGCGCCGGGAGGCGGGGCTTTTCCGCAGCCTGCCGCCAGCAAGCCCGCGGCAAGCACGCAAGTCAGACGGACGACGCGGAAAATTGTGGTACGGCTTACCATCGATGAACTCCTGAGTACGCGGAGGGAAATGCCTGCGACTTGCAATGTTCCGAAATGTTACATACAATCGCGGATGTTTGTAAAGCATTTTTATTTTTCGATCCTCGACCGGACAAGCTGTCCATGGCACGGAAGACCAAGGAGGCCGCAGCGATCACCCGTGAGAGCTTGATAGATGCGGCGCAGGTTGTGTTTTGCAAGTACGGCGTCACGCGTACTTCGCTGGCCGAGGTCGCGGCAGAGGCGGGGGTCACTCGCGGCGCGGTGTACTGGCACTTCAAGAACAAGGCGGACCTGTTCAAGGCGATGTGTGCGCGCGCTACGCTGCCGCTCGAGTCGATGCTCGAGGCAACATCGCGCGCCGATCCTGACAACCCGGTGGGTGCACTGCGCAACCTGATGGTCGACACGTTGCAACACCTTGCCCGCGATCCACGCACGCAGGCAGTCTTCGAGATCGTCTTTTCCAAGACCGAAGCCTGCGCCGAGCTTGGCCAGGTCGCGCAGCGCCGCGACGACGAGCGTTGCGAATGCCTCGCGCAGGTCGAGATTCTCGTTCGTCGAGGCGTGGAGTTGGGACATCTTCCCGCGGATACCGATCCCGCGGTGACGACGCAGCTGCTGCAGTCGTGCATGGGCGGGATCATGCGCGAATGGGTGATGAACCGCGGGGCGTACGACCTCGAGAGCGCAGCTCCCGCGATGGTGGACTGCATCGTGGCCGGACTAACCACGCGTCCGCCACGACGCAACGAGCGCGTTCGCCCGCGCGTGCGCGCCCGTTCCACACAGAGCGCTTGAGCAGGGGAATCGCGTCCCTCCACGATGTGATTTAATGTTCGCGGGCGCGCCGCAACGAATCGGCCGCAACGAGGAGAGTGTCAGTGCGGGGAATCGGCTGGGTGGTGGCGCTCGTTGCCGCAATCGCAGGTCACGGCGCGTTCGCGCAGACCCCGGCGCCGACGCCGGTGCGGGTGATCACCTTCAACGGCGGCTGGGATCTTCCGCTGTGGGCGGCGCAGCGGCAGGGTTTTTTCGAAAGTAACGGCGTCGACGTGCGCGTAGCCTACACGCCTTCGTCGGACGTGCTCGTCGCCGGCCTGTTCGACGGACGCTACGACATCGCGCTCGCGACGATCGACAATTTCATCGCGTACCAGGAAGGGCAGGCCGACGTTCGCATCGCCGACGCAACGACCGATCTCGTCTCGTTCATGGGAGGCGACGGCGGATTTCTTTCCGTGGTCTCGGCGCCGGGCGTGAAGACCTTCGCCGACCTGAAGGGCAAAACGCTGTCGGTCGATGCGATGGGCAACGGCCTGGCGTTCGTGCTGCGCGAGCTGCTCGCGCGCAACGGCGTGCGCGAAACCGACGTGACCTTCGTGCGCGCGGGCGGAACGCCTAATCGCTACCGCGACCTGATCGCCGGCAAGCATGACGCGACCCTGCTGCGAACGCCCTTCGAGCTGCTTGCGCAGAACCGCGGCTTCAACGTGCTCGCGATCGCATCGTCGCTCGGCGCCTACGAGGGCACCGTAGGCGCGGTGCGCCGATCGTGGGCGCGCCAGAACGAGGCGACGATGATCGGATTCCTGCGCGGCTATCGCAGCGGCGTCGCCTGGGTTTGCGACCCTGCCAACCGCGATGTGGTCGAGGCGCTGCTGGTAGCCAACATTCGCGATATGACGCCGGCGCTCGCTCGCCAGTCCTACGACCTGCTTGTCGCGCTCCAGGGCGGGCTCACCCGCGACCTCGCCCTCGACGTCGCGGGGATTCGCACGGTGCTCGCTTTGCGCTCGCGCTACGCAACGCCGCCGCGCACACTGGATGATCCCACCAGGTACATCGACACCAGCTACTACGATAAGGCCTTCGGCAAGCGATGACCCGGTGCTGAACGAACGCGGTTCCGATCCACGTATCTCCCGAAGCGGCGAGGCGCATGGCAAAACCGAAAGCGCATGAACCCAAAGTCGTCCGCCTGGACGACATCGACCCGCACTACCGCTGGGACCGTCCGCTGCCGGCTCCCGGCCATACGCAGGTCGATTTCGAGGAGCGCATCAATTTCCGCCGGCTGCATGACTACCGGCTGGCGCGCACGCGCGCCGCGCTTAGCGCTTCGGGACTCGGCGCGCTGCTGTGCTTCGACCAGCACAACATCCGCTACACCACCAGCACCGTCATCGGCGAATGGGCGCGCGACAAGCTCACGCGCTACTCGCTGCTCACCGGCAACGGCGATCCCTACATCTGGGATTTCGGCTCGGCGGCCAAGCACCATCGCCTGCACGCGCCTTGGCTGCATCACGATCACTGCCGCGCCGGGTTGCTCGGATTGCGCGGCGCGGTCGGCGGCGACATCACGCTGTTCCGCGATGCCGCGCGCGAGATCAAGTCGATCCTCGATGCAGAAGGCGTCGGCAACATGCCGCTGGGCCTGGACGTGGTCGAGCCACCGATGCTGTTTGAGCTGCAAAAGTTGGGCATCGAGGTACGCGACGGCCAGCAGACGCTGTTGCAGGCACGCGAGGTGAAGAACATCGACGAGCTGACGCTGCTCAACATGGCCGCGGCGATGGTCGATGGCGTGTATCAGGACATCGCGGAGGCGCTCAAGCCCGGCGTCAAGGAAAGCGAGATCGTTGCGCTGGCGACGGGCCGCCTCTACGGCATGGGCTCCGATTGCGTCGAGGCGATCAATTCGATCTCCGGCGAGCGCTGCAGCCCGCACCCGCACAATTTCACCGACCGGTTGATCCGGCCCGGCGACCAGGCGTTTTTCGACATCATCCAGTCGTTCATGGGCTATCGCACCTGCTATTACCGGACGTTCAACGTCGGACGCGCCACGTCCTCGCAGCGCACGGCGTATCGCAAGGCGCGCGAGTGGATGGACCGCACGATCGAGCTGCTCAAGCCCGGCGTCGGATCCGACAGGATCGCGCGCTCGCTGCCTAAAGCGAAGGACATCGGCTTCGCGAGCGAGATGGACGCATTCGGGCTGAATTTCTGCCACGGTCTCGGGCTGGGTTTGCACGAGCGGCCGCTGATCTCTCGATTGAACTCGTTGAAGGAGCCCATCGAGCTCAAGGTGGGCATGGTGTTCGCGGTCGAAACCTATTGTCCGGCGAGCGACGGCATTTCGGCGGCGCGCATTGAGGAAGAAGTTATCCTCACACCGTCAGGGCCGAAGATCATTTCGCTGTATCCGGCAGAAGAACTGCCGATCGCCAATCCGTATTAGTGGCTGCGAAGGACCATCGACGGATGGATAAGAGCGCGCTCAAGCTTGGCTGGATCGGCATCGGCAGGATGGGCCACGCGATGGCCGAGCGGCTCGCGCGTGCCGGCGCAGACCTGACCGTGTGGAATCGCACGCGCTCAAAGGCCGAGTCCCTTGCCGCACACGGCGCGAAAATTGCCGACGGGCTGGTCGACCTGGCGCGGTGCGACATCGTGTTCTGCATGGTATCCACCTGGGACGACGTGCGCGAGGTGATCGTCGGCCCGGCGGGGCTGCTTTCCGGAGCGCAGGCCCCGCGCCTGATCGTCGAGTGCTCTTCGATCTCGCTGGAAGGGTCGGCGGAACTGCGTTCGCTGCTGGCGGCGCGCGGCGTCCAGCTCCTCGCGGCGCCGGTGTCGGGCAACGCCAAAGTGATCAAGGCAGGCAAGCTGTCGTTCGTGTGTTCCGGTCCCCGCCGCGCGTTCGACGAGGCGCTGCCCTACCTGAAAATGATCGCTCCGTCTGCGAGCTGGGTGGGCGAAGGCGAGCTCGCGCGCATTGTCAAGATCTGCCACAACGTCTTTCTCGGTGTGGTGACGCAATCACTCGCGGAGATCACCGTGCTTGCGCAAAAGGCGGGCGTGCCGCGCCACGCTTTTCTCGAATTCATGAACCAGAGCGTGATGGGCTCGGTGTTCTCCCGCTACAAGACGCCGGCGTTCGTGAACCTCGACTTCAAGGTGACGTTCACGCCGGCGCTGCTGCGCAAGGATCTCGACCTTGGGCTTGATGCCGCACGGCGCCACGAGGTGCCGATGCCGCTCGCCTCGCTCACGCGTGACGTGGTGCAGACCTTGATCGGAAATGGGTTCACCGAGCAGGATTTTGCGACGCTGCTGATGCTGCAGGCGAAGGCGTCCAACGTGGCGCTCGAACCCGAAAACGTGGCGATCGACGATGGATTGTCCTAGGAACGCAAGGAGGCAGTGATGAAACTCATTCGCTCAATGGTTGCCCTGTGGCTGGCGGCGCTGTGTGTGCCGCTGGCGCTGGCTCAGAGCTATCCGAACAAGGCGGTGCGCCTGATCGTGCCCTTCACGGCGGGTAGCGCCACCGACATTCTCGCGCGCACCTTCGGACAAAGCCTTTCCGAAACGTGGGGCCAGCCGGTGATCGTCGAAAACCGCCCCGGCGCCGGAGGCACCATCGGCGCGGCGGTAGTCGCCAAGTCGCCGCCCGATGGATACACGCTGCTCGTGCACTCGGCGGCGCAGGCGTACAACGCCTCGATCTACACCGATCTTCCCTATGACACCTCGCGCGATTTCGTCGACGTCGTCCCGCTCGCCGGACAGCCCAACGTGCTGGTCGTGTCGCCGGCGCTGGGCGTGAAATCGGTTGCGGAGCTGATCGCGCTCGCGAAACAGAAGCCCGGCGCGCTCAATGTCGGATCGGCGGGCACCGGTAGCGGAACGCATATCAATGCGGAGAAGTTCAAGCTGGCGGCCGGCATCGATGTCGTGCATGTTCCCTACAAGGGGACGCCCGAGGCGCTCAATGACACGCTCGCCGGACGCGTCAGCTTCTTTTTCTCGCCGATCTCGGCCGCACTGCCCAACGTTCGCGAAGGCAAGCTGCTGGCGCTGGGCGTGAGCACCGCCAAGCGGTCGAGCGCGCTGCCCGACGTGCCGACCATCGCCGAGTCGGGACTTCCCGGATTCGACTACAACCTCTGGGTGGGTGTCTTCGCGCCCGCGGGAACGCCTCCGGACGTCGTCGATAAGATCCACAAGGACGTCGATCGTGCGCTACAGACCCCTGACGTCAAGCAACGGTTGGCGACGCTCGGTGCCGACCCTATGCCGATGACGTCGGCGGAGTTCTACAAGTTCGTGCAGGGCGAAATCGCCGACTCGGCCAAGGTCATCAAGGCTGCGGGAATCAAGGTGCAATAGGTACCGATGGCGCCGCGCGAGCCACCACGCGAGGGGCCCCGCGCGGAGCGTGGGGCTCGAAGGCAAGGCGAGTCGCGGCAGGTGCGCCTACAAGAGGTGCGCGCACCTTATCGTTGGATTGAGGAGGCGCCGGACGAGCGCTCGGTCTTCGATTAAGATAGCAGCCCGACCGGCGATGAAGCCGGCACCCGCATCGGCGCTGGAGTGGAGGAGATGAATTCGAGCCTGGACACGTTCCCGAGGCTGTTGCTCGAGCATGCGCGCGTGCGCGGCGACCGCCCGGCGACGCGCGAGAAGGACCTCGGTATCTGGCAGACGTGGACGTGGGCCGCGGTCGCCGCCGACGTGCGCGCGCTCGCCTGCGGTCTTGCGGCGGAGGGCTTCCGCCGCGGCATGCACCTCGCGATCATCGGCGACAACCGGCCCCGCCTTTACTGGTCGATGATCGCTGCGCAGGCGCTGGGCGGCGTTCCGGTGCCGATGTATCAGGACGCGCCAGCGGCAGAATTCGCCTACGTGCTCAACGACGCCGAGATCGCCTACGCGGTGGTTGAGGATCAGGAGCAGGTCGACAAGATGCTGGAATCGCGGCCCGCGGTCCCCTCGCTCGCGCACATTTTCTACGACGATGCGCGCGGGCTGCGCAACTACGAAGGCGTGACGGCGCTCGATGTGCTCATGGAAAAAGGGCGCGCCTTCGATCGCGCGCACCCGGGCTTTTTCGACACGGAGGTTGCGAAGGGCCGCGCTGAGGATGTGTCGGTGATGCTGTACACCTCGGGGACCACCGGCAAGCCGAAAGGCGTGCGGCAAACGCATCGCGCATTCATCGTCGCGGCGCAGGGCGGTGTCGAGTTCGACCACCTCGTCGCCGACGACAGCATGCTTTCGTATCTGCCGATGGCGTGGGTCGGCGATCACCTGTTCTCGTACGCGCAGTGGCTGGTCGCAGGTTTTACCATCAACTGTCCGGAATCCGGCGACACGGTGATGACCGACCTGCGCGAAATCGGACCCACGTACTATTTCGCGCCGCCGCGCGTGTTCGAGAACCTGCTCACGCAGGTCATGATCAGGATGGACGATGCGAGCTCGATCAAGCGCTGGCTGTTCGCGCACTTCACAGGCGTCGCCCGTCGGGTGGGTTCCGACCTGCTCGACGGCAAGCCGGTAAACGCGATCGATCGCGCGCACTACGCGCTTGGCAACGTCATGATCTACGGGCCGCTGCGCAACGTCCTGGGCATGAGCCGCATTCGCGTCGCCTACACTGCCGGCGCGGCGATCGGTCCGGATCTTTTCCGCTTCTACCGCTCGATCGGGATCAATCTCAAGCAGCTCTACGGGTCGACCGAGACCTGTGCTTACGTCTGCCTGCAGCCCGACGGCGGGGTGAAGTTCGACACCGTGGGCATTGCGGCACCGCGCGTCGAGCTGCGCATCGCCGCTGACGGCGAGGTGCTGGTGCGCGGCCCGATGCTGCTCAAGGAGTACTACAAGCGCGCCGATGCGACTGCGGAATCGATCGATGCAGACGGTTACTTTCACACCGGCGATGCGGGCTTTGTCGACAACGCCGGCCAGCTCAAGATCATTGATCGCGCTCGCGACGTCGGCAAGCTCGCGAGCGGCGCGATCTTCGCGCCCAACTATATCGAGAACAAGCTCAAGTTCTTCCCGCACGTCAAGGAAGCGGTCGTCTTCGGCAACGGACGCGACGCTGTGTGCGCATTCATCAACATCGACCTGGGATCGGTCGGCAACTGGGCCGAGCGCCGCGGGATCGCTTACTCGGGTTACACCGACCTGGCGGCCAAGCCCGAAGTCTACAAGCTCATCGGCGAATGCATCGAAAAGGTCAACGCCGAGCTGGCGGGCGAGGGCGCACTCGGCGCCTCGCAGGTCCGCCGTTTTCTGGTCCTGCACAAGGAGCTCGACCCCGACGACGACGAGTTGACGCGCACGCGCAAGGTCCGGCGCTCGTTCATCGCGGAAAAATACGCCGTGCTGATCGACGCGCTGTACAGCGGCAAGACATCGCAACACATCCGCACGCAGATGCGCTTCGAGGACGGCCGCTCAGGCATGGTTGCCGCGGATCTTCATATCGACGACGCGAGAACATTCGCCGCTGGCGCCGCGCAGAAAGCTGCATGAGCGCGCGCCGCTTTCCCGAGCGCCGCGTCGCCCTACCCGGCCAGAGCGCACAACGCGCAGGCTGTGCGATCGTCGCATGACGGCAATGAGCGGCGGGCGCAGCATCGGCGGGGCGATCCTGGCTCTCGACAACATCACGCTGTCGTTCGGCGGTGTGAAGGCGCTCACCGGAATCAGCTTCGACGTCCGCGAGCACGAAATCCGCGCCATCATCGGCCCCAACGGCGCTGGCAAGAGCTCGCTACTCAACGTGATCAACGGCGTCTATCACCCGCAGCAAGGCACGATCACCTTTCGCGGCGAGGCACGCCACGGCATGAATGCGCACGACGTTGCGGCGCATGGTATCGCGCGCACCTTCCAGAACATCGCGCTGTTCAAGGGCATGAGCGTGCTCGACAACATCATGACGGGCCGCAATCTGAAAATGCACGCGAGCGTGATCGAGCAGGCGATCTACCTCGGACGCGCACGGCGCGAGGAGATGGAAAACCGCGCCATGGTCGAGGCCGTGATCGATTTTCTCGAGATCCAGCACATTCGCAAGACGCCGGTCGGCCGCCTGCCCTACGGGCTGCAGAAGCGCGTCGAGCTGGCACGCGCGCTGGCCGCGGAGCCTTCACTGCTGCTGCTCGACGAGCCGATGGCCGGGATGAACGTCGAAGAGAAGCAGGACATGTGCCGCTTCGTGCTCGACGTCAACGAACAATACGGGACGACGATCGTCCTCATCGAGCACGACATGGGGGTGGTCATGGACATTTCCGATCGCGTCGTGGTGCTCGACTATGGCAAGAAGATCGGCGACGGCACCCCCGACGAGATCCGCGGCAATCAGGCGGTGATCGACGCTTACCTGGGCGTCGCGCACTAGCCGGCGCCCTCAGGGACCACGGCGAATGTCATTCTTCTTCGAAGTGCTGATCGGTGGCCTGCTCTCCGGCGTGATGTATTCGCTGGTCGCACTGGGCTTCGTGCTGATCTACAAGGCATCCGGCGTATTCAATTTCGCCCAGGGTGCGATGGTCTTCTTCGCCGCGCTCACCTACGTCGGGCTCCTCGAGCACGGGCTCTCGCCGTGGCTCGCTGCGCCCGCGACGCTCGCGATCATGGTCGTCCTCGGGCTCGCCATAGAGCGCGTCGTGCTGCGTCCGCTCGTCAACCAGCCGCAGATCACGCTGTTCATGGCGACGATTGGCCTCACGTTCTTTCTCGAGGGTCTGGCGCAGATCGTGTGGGGCGCCAACGTACGCGGCCTCGACCTCGGACTGCAGGACGAACCGATGCAATGGCTCGCCGACTCGACCGGCATCAACGTCTCGAAATTCGACCTGGTCGCGGCGGGGGTCGCGGCTTTCATGGTGACGCTGCTGGCATTGTTCTTCAACCGCACGCGGATCGGGCGCGCGCTGCGCGCAGTGGCCGATGATCATCAGGCAGCGCTCGCCGTCGGCATCCCGCTGCAGCAGATCTGGGGCATAGTGTGGGGTGTGGCCGGATTCGTCGCGCTGGTCGCCGGGCTGCTGTGGGGCGCGCGCAACGGTGTTCAATACGCGTTGACCTTCGTCGCGCTGAAGGCACTGCCGGTACTCATCCTCGGCGGCTTCGAGTCCATCCCCGGCGCGATCGTCGGCGGGCTCATCATCGGCGCCTCCGAAAAACTCGCCGAAGTGTACCTCGGACCGTTTGTCGGCGGAGGCATCGAAGGCTGGTTCCCGTACGTGCTCGCACTGCTGTTCCTGCTGGTCCGGCCCGAGGGCCTGTTCGGCGAAAAGATCATCCGCCGCATCTGACGCCGAAAGCTGCCGGAGCCGACATGTTCTATCGCGAAGCGGGCCAGTTCAAGCTGTCGTACAACGCCGACGCGGCGATCTTTCCCATCCGCCAGGACCGGATCGCGATCGCGGCGATCGCGCTCATCGCCTTCGTCGCGATTCCGTTGCTTGCGACGCCTTACGCCTTCACCGGGATTCTCATTCCCTTCCTCATCCTCTCGCTCGCGGCGATCGGGCTCAATATCCTCACCGGGTATGCGGGTCAGCTCTCGCTGGGCTCGGCGGCGTTCATGGCGGTCGGCGCTTTCGCGTCGTACAACTTCATGTTGCGCATCCCTGGAATGCCGATCCTGCTCGCATTCATCGGCGGCGGCGTCATGGCGGCGCTGGTGGGCATCCTGTTCGGCCTGCCCAGCCTGCGCATTCGCGGGTTCTATCTCGCGGTAGCGACGCTGGCCGCGCAGTTTTTCATTCTCTGGTTCCTGACCAAGGTGGGATGGATCACCAATTACAGTGCGTCGGGCGTGATCACCGCGCAGCCGATCGTGATATTGGGCTACGAGTTCAACACGCCGTCGGCGAAGTATCTGCTCGTGCTCTCGATCGTGACACTGATGGCGTTGGCGGCGAAGAACATGGCGCGCGGCAATGTCGGCCGATCGTGGATGGCGGTGCGCGACATGGATGTCGCGGCGGAAGTGATCGGCATCCGGCTGATGCGCGCTAAGCTGCTGGCATTCGCCGTGAGCTCGTTCTATTGCGGCGTCGCGGGCGCGCTGTTCGCCTACGCGTATCTAGGCACGGTCGAGCCCGAGGCGTACAACCTCGACCTGTCGTTTCGCATCCTGTTCATGGTTATCATCGGCGGCGTCGGAACCGTGCTCGGGTCGTTTCTCGGCAGCGCGTTCATCACGGCGCTACCCGTGTTGCTGAGCGTCACCGTCCGCTTTCTGGACAGCAGCATCGGCCTGCACATCCCGGAAAGCGCGATCTCGAATCTCGAGCTCATGGTATTCGGCGGCCTCATCATTTTCTTCCTGATCGTCGAACCGCACGGACTCGCCAGGCTTTGGCAGATAGGAAAGGAAAAGCTTCGCCTTTGGCCGTTCCCGCATTGACTTGGATCAGAGATAGCGCAGTTAACTCGTTTCGCAGTGCGTAACCCATTGACAGGGATCGCGAATTCACCAATGCTCCGAGCAGGTTCCACTTGGTTCGGAAATGTCTGGTTAGGAGGAGAAGCATGAAGGCAATCAAGCTAGCAATTGTCGCGTTTGCGCTGTCGGTCGCGGCCAGTGCGGTTCTGGCGCAGGACGAGCAATTCATACCGGTCCTTTCGTATCGCGTGGGGCCGTCTGCCGCCGGCGGTTCCGGCTATTACGGCGGCGCCATCGATTATTGGACGCTCGTCAACATGACGGGCGGCATCAATGGCGTGAAGCTGAAGTGGGAGGAGTGCGAGACCGAGTACAACCCGTCCAAGGGCGTCGAGTGCTACGAGCGGCTGAAGAAGAAATATGGCGGCGCAACGACCGTCGAGCCGTTGGCTACTGGAATCGCCTACGGCCTGTTCGAGCGTGTCGCGCAGGACAAGATTCCGCTGACGACGTTCGGGTATGGCCTGGGCAGTTCCGCCGACGGCCGCGTTTACGACTGGGTTTTCCCGCTGGGCACGACGTATTGGGACCAGATGGCGGCGATGATCGCGTACCTCGGGCAGAAGGAAGGCGGACTCGACAAGCTCAAGGGAAAGAAAATAGCGTTCCTCTATCATGAATCGGCGTTTGGCAAGGAGCCGATTCCCGTGCTCGACGCATTAGCCGCCAAGCTTGGCTTCGAAACCTTGAAGATTCCCGTTGCACCCCCCGGTCAGACGCAGGAGTCGCAGTGGCTGCAGATCCGGCAGGCCAAGCCGGACTACACCATCATGTGGACCTACGGCGTGATGAGCACGGTCGCGCTCAAGACCGCGGCCAAGACCGGCTACCCACGCGACAAGCTGCTCGGCGTATGGTGGGCGGGGTCGGAGGAGGACGTGATTCCGGCCGCAGACGCGGCCAAGGGCTACGTCAGCGCCTCGTTCACGGCCACCGGCACCAATTTCCCGGTGATGCAGGACATCAAGACCAAGGTCTACGGCGCCGGCAAGGGCAACCTCGAGGACAAGTCGCGGCTGGGCAACGTCATGTACACGCGCGGGGTCGTCTACGGCATGATCGTCGTGGAAGCGCTGCGCGTCGCGCAGGCCAAGTACGGCAAAGGCAAGGTGATGACGCCGGAGCAGCTGCGCTGGGGCTTCGAGCACCTCAACCTGACCGAGGCTCGCATCAAGGAAATCGGTGCCGCGGGACTCTTCCCGCCGATCAAGACGAGTTGCGCGGATCACGAAGGCTCGGGCATGGTGAAGTTCCAGATGTGGGACGGCACCGGCTTCAAGCAGGTCACGCCTTTCATGACCGGTGACCGCGACATGGTGCGCAAGATGGTGGAGGAAACGGCGGGCAAGTACGCGACCGAGAAAAAAATCACGCCGCGCGATTGCGGGAAAGAGCTCTGATGTGCCGGGCGCGCCTCCGGCGGTCCGGAGGCGCCACCAACCGGCGCAGATGAACGCTGCCCCAACCGCGTCCATGGTCCCCTTAGGCGCCGCCGCATCCCCGGCATCCGCGGCGATCTCGGTGAACAACATCGAGGTCATCTACGATCACGTCATCCTGGTGCTCAAGGGCGTCTCGCTGGAAGTGCCCGAAGGCAAGATCGTCGCGCTTCTGGGCGCCAACGGCGCCGGCAAGACCACGACGCTGAAGGCGATCTCCAACCTGCTTCGCGCCGAGCGCGGCGAGGTGACCAAGGGCACCATCGAGTTTCGCGGGCAACGCGTCGACCGCCTCACGCCCAACGCGCTGGTGCGCCTGGGCGTGTGCCAGGTGATGGAGGGACGCCATTGCTTCGCGCATCTGAGCGTCGAGGAGAACCTGCTCACCGGCGCGTTCACGCGTTCGTCCTCGCGTTCGGCGACGCGCGAAGCGCTGGAGCGGGTCTATCAGTATTTCCCGCGCCTGAAGCAGCGCCGCACGAGCCTCGCCGGATACACCTCCGGTGGCGAGCAGCAGATGACCGCGGTCGGGCGGGCGCTGATGGCGCAACCGTCGATGATCCTGCTCGACGAGCCGTCGATGGGTTTGGCGCCGCAGATCGTCGAGGAGATCTTTGACATCGTTCGCGACCTCAACGCCAAGGAAGGCGTGAGCTTTTTGCTCGCAGAGCAGAACACCAACATCGCGCTTCGCTTCGCGCATTACGGCTACATCCTCGAAAATGGTCGCGTGGTGATGGACGGCGCGGCGGCGGACCTCGCGCAGAACGAGGACGTGAAGGAGTTCTATCTCGGATTGTCGACTGCGGGACGCAAATCGTTTCGCGACGTCAAGCACTATCGCCGTCGCAAGCGCTGGCTCGCGTAGCGTCGCCGCGCATGGCGGCGCATTTCGACACGCTGGAAACGCGCGATCCGCAGGTGCGCGAGCGCGCGGTATTGGCGGCGCTGCCTGCGCAGGTCGGCTTCGCCAAGGCGAACGCGCCGGCCTACGCGCGCCTGCTCGAAGGCGTCGATCCCGCGCAAATCGTTTCGCGCGACGCGCTGTCGCGCCTTCCCGTCGTGCGCAAGTCGGAGCTGGTCGAATTGCAGAAGGCATCGCCGCCGTTCGGAGGATTTGCCTCCAGCGGCTGGGGCGACAGCGCACGGCGTGCGCTGCGCGTGTACGCGTCGCCCGGGCCGTTGTTCGAGCCCGAGGGTACCGCACCCGACTACTGGCGCCTTGCGCGCGCGCTGTTCGCAGCGGGGTTTCGCGCCGGCGATCTGGTGCACAACTGCTTTTCGTATCACCTGACGCCGGGCGGTGCGATGCTCGAGTCCGGTGCGCAGGCGCTCGGTTGTACCGTGTTGCGCGGCGGGACAGGGCAGTCCGAGCAGCAGGTGGCCGCGCTGGCCGAACTCGGCGCCTGCGGCTACACCGGCACGCCGTCGTTCCTGAGAATCATCCTCGACAAGGCCGCCGAGCTGGGCGTCGCGCTGCCGCGGCTGCGCAAGGCGCTGGTCTCCGGCGAAGCCTTTCCGGCAACCGCGCGCGACGCGCTGAAGGTGCGCGGCATCGACGCCTACCAGGTGTACGCCAGCGCTGATCTGGGCTGCATCGCGTACGAATCTCCGGCGCGCGAGGGCCTCATCGTCGATGAAGGCGTCCTGGTCGAAATCGTGCGCCCCGGGACCGGTGATCCGGTGGCTCCTGGCGAAGTCGGCGAGGTCGTGGTGACGCAGCTCGCCAACTTCGATTACCCGCTGTTGCGCTTCGGCACAGGCGATCTGTCCGCGATCCTTCCGGGTGTCTCGCCGTGCGGGCGGACCAACCTGCGCATCAAGGGCTGGATGGGGAGAGCCGACCAGACCGCGAAGGTGAAGGGCATGTTCGTGCATCCGTCGCAGGTCGCGGAGGTGGTGCGCCGGCATCCGCGCGTCGTCCGTGCGCGCCTCGTCATCGACAATCCCGACGGCATCGATCGCATGACGCTGCATGTGGAATGCGCCGGCGCCCCGCCGGACGTCGATGCCATCGTGGCGACGCTGCGCGACGTGACCACGCTGCGCGCTGACGTGCAGGTCCATACTACCGCGGCGCTCGCCAACGACGGCAAGATCATCGACGACGTGCGCAAGCATTGATTCGCACGCACCGAGTCACGCATGCGCACGCGGCGCGTGCTACGATGACCAGGCAACCGCTCGAGATCAGACATCATGGCCAAGTCTGCGACACCTCCAGGCGATCCTCTCTCCCCGCTGACCGAGAAAACCCTGCGTGCCATCGCCGCCGAAGGTGTCGTGCGCAGTTTTCCCAAGGGCGCCATCCTCATCAACGAGGGTGACACCAGCGAGTCGCTCTATATCGTGCTTTCCGGACGCGTGAAGGTCTTCGCCAGCAACGCGGCCGGCCGCGAAATCGTGCTCAGCTTTTTCGGTCCGGGAGAGTACGTGGGCGAGATGTCACTCGACGGAAGCCCGCGTTCGGCCTCGGTGATGACCGTCGAGCCGACCACCTGCGCGATCGTCACGCGCGCGAGCTTCCGTGACTTCCTGCTCGCGTATCCGGAATTCGCGATGCACCTCATCGGCAAGCTCATCCAGCGCGTGCGCACGACGACCGAGAACGTTAAGAGCCTGGCACTTTCCGACGTATACGGCCGGCTGGTGCGGCTCATCACCGCGCTCGCGGTCGAGCGCGACGGCATCATGATCGTCCCGGAGAAGCTCACGCAACAGGACATCGCCGAGCGCGTCGGCGCTTCGCGCGACATGATCAGCCGCCTGCTCAAGGACCTCGTGGGCGGCGGTTACCTCATGATCAAGGACCGCACCATCACCGTGGTCAAGAAACCGCCTGCCGGCTGGTAAGCGCGGCGCGCACTGCGCGCGGTACCTGTCCGCGCGACGTGAATGTTCGACACGCTCGCGCCTGAATCGTCGCTGTCGTCCTTTCTCGCCTGTTCGTAGAGTGCAGACATCCGGCCGCATGCTGCGCGTGCCGGAAGAGCGCATCGAACGTTATCGGGCGAAGCGCTTCCCAGGATTGGCGCAGCGCGAGGAGTCAGTCATGTCGAACAGCAAGGATCATCGAGAAACCAGCGGTGGCGTTTCCGCGTCATTGCGCGCGGCAGCGGTCATCGCGTTCATCGCGGTGCTCGGGCTCGTCGTCGTTTCCTTCGAGTCGCCGTGGGTGCGTGTCGCGCCCGACCAGCCGCTCGCCAGGACAGCGGACAGTCCGGCCCCCGCCGCGGCCGAGCCCACGCCGCCGGCGGCCGATTACTTCCCGTCGCACTTCGGCGCGCCAAAAGCGGCGGCCGACGAACCGGTGCAGGCGTTCTGAGCGTCCGGAGGCCTGCTGGGTGGCAGCGAGCCAACGCGCTAGATGCCACCCATGCAGACGTACTTAATCTCGACGTACTCGTCGATGCCGTACTTGGATCCTTCACGACCCAGGCCCGACTGCTTCACTCCGCCGAACGGTGCGACTTCGGTGGTGATGAGACCGGTATTGACGCCGACCATACCGTATTCGAGCGCCTCGGCGACTCGCCAGATGCGGCCGATGTCGCGCGAATAGAAGTACGACGCCAATCCGAACTCGGTCCGATTGGCGAGCTCGACGACCTCGGCGTCGCTCCCGAAGCGGATCAGCGGCGCGACCGGACCGAAGGTCTCCTCGCAGAATATTTTCATCTCCGCGGTGACGTCGGTGAGCAGCGTCGGCTCGTAGAAGTTCCCGCCGAGCGCATGGCGCTTGCCGCCGACGACGACTTTCGCGCCGTGCGCGGTGGCATCGGCGACGTGCTCCTCGACCTTGTCGAGTGCGTCGTGATTGATCAACGGACCCTGGGTCACGCCGGGCTCGGTGCCCGGCCCCACCTTGAGCGCGCGCACGCGCTCGGCGAGCTTCGCCGCGAACGCATCGTAGACGGTATCCTGCACGAACAGCCGGTTGGCGCATACGCAGGTTTGTCCGGTGTTGCGGTACTTGGAGATGATCGCGCCTTCCGCCGCGGCGTCGAGGTCGGCATCGTCGAACACGATGAACGGCGCGTTACCACCCAGCTCGAGCGAGATTTTCTTCACTGACGAGGACACCTGCTTCATGAGCAGGCGGCCGATCTCGGTGGATCCGGTGAATGAGAGCTTGCGCACCAACGGGTTCGACGTCATCTCGCCGCCGATGGCTTTTGCATCTCCAGTGACGACGTTGAGCACGCCGGGTGGAAATCCGGCGCGATGCGCGAGCTCGGCCAGCGCCAGCGCCGAGTACGGCGTCACCCCGGCGGGCTTGATCACGACCGTGCAGCCAGCGGCGAGTGCCGGCGCCACCTTGCGCGTGATCATCGAGGAAGGGAAATTCCATGGCGTGATCGCCGCGCAGACGCCGACCGGCTCCTTGATCACGACCAGCCGGCGATCGTTGCCGATGGTCGGGATGACGTCGCCGTAGACGCGGCGCGCCTCCTCGGCGAACCACTCGGTGTAGCCGGCGCCGATGGTGATTTCCCCCTTCGCTTCGGCCAGCGGCTTGCCCTGCTCGGTAGTCAGCAGCAGCGCGAGGTCGTCGAGGTGCGCGAGTTGGAGCTCCGACCATTTGCGAATGATGGTCGAACGCTCCTTGGCGGTCCTGGCGCGCCATGCGGGCCATGCCTTCGCTGCGGCTTCGATCGCGCGTCGGGTCTCAGCAGCGCCCAGGTCTGGGACTAATCCGATGTGCGCCCCATTGGCGGGGTTGGCGACGGGAACGGTTTTGCGTGAATCGGCGTCGATCCACTTGCCGTCGACGTAGCATTGCTGGCGCAACAGTGCGCGGTCCTTGAGCGCGATCGGCGATACGCGCTCTGCGGTGTCGGGTGTCATGGTGATCTCCTGCGAACAGCGACGTGGAACCTGCAAGTATATCGCTCTGCCGGTCACCCCGACCTCCGTCGCAGTGTGACCAGCGTGACTCCGGTGAGCACCAGTGCCGCGCCGGCGAGCTGGACCGCGTACACCGGCTCCGAGAGGATCCAGTAGCCCAGCGCGATGGTGAACACCGGACCCAGCGAGCCGATCAGCGATGTGCGGTCGGCCCCCATGCGCTTGATCGCCTCCGCGATGAGAAAGGTCGGCAACACCGTCGACAAAAGCGCCATCGCCAGGGCGAGCAGCTGGATGCGAAACGGCGCCGCCAGCGCGGAGAGCGGTCGCGTTGCCGCGAACTGCCCCATCACGAACGCGGCTGAGATGAGCATCGCCCAGGCGATGAAGCGCATGCTGCCGAGCCGCGAAATCACCGGACCTGCGCCGACCAGGTAGAGCGAATAGCAGAGCGCGCTGGCGAACACCAGCGCTCCGCCGACCGCAAGAGCGTGCGCATCGCCGCCGAAATTCATGTCATGCGCGAACACCAGCAGGATCCCGCCATACGAGAGCGCCAACGCGATGACGGTTTGTCCGTGGATGCGCCGGCCGAACAGCGCCGCCGAGAGCAACACCACCATGGTGGGATAGAGAAAGAGCACCAGCCGCTCGAGTGCCGCGGTAATGTATTCGAGCCCGAGAAAATCGAGCAGGCTGGAGATGTAATAGCCGATGAAGCCCAGCCAGGTAAGGATCCACCAGTCGCGCCTCGAGATCGGCACCGCGGCACCGCGCGAGGCCCACCACGCCATCACCGCGAACATCGGCGCCGCATAGATCATGCGCAGCGCCAGCAGCGTCACCGCGTCCACGCTCGCCCACGAGTACGCGAGCTTGACCAGGATCGCCTTGAACGAAAAGCCGAGCACGCCGACGATGGCGAGCATCGGGCCGAACAGATTGGTGCGCTCGGGCGAGGCCGTCGACTCCCGCGCCGCCATCAGTCCCAGCGTACGAGGCCGAAGTACGACGTCGCGATGATGATTGCGCCGAAGGCGATGCGATACCACGCGAAGGGCACGAAGTCGTGATGCGCGACATAGCGCAGCAGCCAGCGCACGACCAGGAACGCGCTCACGAAGGCGGTGATGAAACCCACGACGATCATCGTCACGTCGCTGCCGGCAAGCAAGGCGCGATTCTTGAGCAGTTCGTAGCCGGTCGCGGCGAACAGCGTCGGGATCGCCAGAAAAAACGAGAATTCGGTGGCGGCCTGCCGCGACAACCCGAAGAGCATCCCGCCGATGATGGTCGCGCCGGAGCGCGATGTTCCCGGAAGGAGCGCCAACGACTGCGCTAGGCCCACCTTGAGCGCGTCGGTCCAGCGCATCGCGTCGACGCTTTGTATCGACACGACTGCGGGATTGCGCTTCACTCGTCGCTCGGCCCACAGGATCACGAACGCGCCGACGATGAACGCCGCCGCTACCGGCAGCGGCGCGAACAGATGCGCCTTGATGGCGCTGCCGAAGGCGAGCCCGAGCAGCGCGGCGGGCATAAACGCGACCAGAAGATTGATCGCAAAACGCTGCGCGCTCGCATCGGACGGCAGGCCGCGAATCACTTTCCACAGCCGCGCGCGGAATTCCCAGCATACCGCCAGGATCGCTCCCGCCTGAATGACGATCTCGAAAAGCTTCGCCCGCTCGCCGGTGTAGCCCAGGAGCGAACCAGCGACGATGAGATGCCCGGTCGACGAGACCGGAAGGAATTCGGTGAGGCCCTCGACAATGCCGAGCAGGGCCGCCGTGATCAGGTTCGGATCGCTCAAGCCGTGCGCTTGCTCAGCGCGGCGAGCACCTGGTTGAGCATCTCCGAATGATTTTCGGGAACCTGCCCGGTCGGCGTAAGCCGGTTGATGAGCTCGGGGAGGACCTGCGCAAGCCCTGAGCTCGCGTCGGAGTGCGACATGCCCACCTGCTCGGCGATCTGCCCGATCGTTCCGCTGCCCAGGATTTCACGCAGCTGGTTTCCGTTCATCGGAAGGTTCTGCCCGGCTCCGACCCACGAGTCGACATGATCGGTCAGGCCGCCGTGCTGGAACTTGCTGATGATTCCGGGGAGTCCGCCGTTTTGCTGGATGACCTGAAGAGCCATCGCCACCAGCGGACTCTGCCTCTGCGTGCCGCCGCCGCTGCCCATCAGGCCGCCGAGCAATCCGTCGAGCATTCCCATCGGGTGACTCCGATTCGTGTTGATCTGCGAATTATACGCCGTCACCCTGCGGGAGCCGCTACGGGCGCTGCGGAAAGATCCAGAGATCATCGGGGGGAAATCCGAGCCAGGAGCGCGCGTCGGCGCCGAGCTCGCCGTAGGCGCGAAGACGCAACGCGCCCAGCTTGAACAGCTGCTCCCGGCGATCGCCGAGAAACATGTCGGTGACGACTTCGACGGCGACGCAGTTGTCACCCGGGGCATTCGCAATGCGCGTGCGCTCGAGGCGGATCAAGGCGGTGGCGGAATCGCCCGGCTTCAGATCGCCCCTGGTCGAGCCCCACAGCCGCCAGCCGTCGCCTTCGATCAGCGCGCGGCCATCGCTTACCTGCGCGACTTTACCGGGGAGATGGTTGTTGCTGCCCATGAATTCCGCAGTGAACAGCGTTTGCGGCCGGTTGTACATCTCGGTGGGCGTACCCTGCTGCTCGATCCTGCCGAAGTTCAGAAGCAGAATCCGATCCGACATCGCCATCGCCTCGGTCTGGTCATGCGTCACCACGAGGGCCGAAATGTGCAGGCGCACGATGAGCTCGCGCAGCCACGCACGCGCTTCCTCGCGCAGCTTGGCGTCCAGATTGGAGAGCGGCTCGTCCATGAGCACCACGGGCGGGTTGTACACGAGCGCGCGTGCGATGGCGACGCGTTGCTGCTGCCCACCCGAAAGCTGATGCGGGAGGCGCTTCGCGAGCGCGCCCAAACCGAGGTTGGTCAGCGCCTCGTTGACGCGCTTGTCGATGTCGGCGCCGCTGATCTTGCGCAACCGCAGCCCGTAGGCTACGTTCTCGAACACGCTGCGATGCGGCCACAGCGCGTACGACTGGAACACGAGGCCGAGATTGCGTCGTTCGACCGGCAAGTCCACCGCTCGCGCGCTGTCGAACAGCACCGAATCGCCGATCGCGATGCGTCCTTCGCTGGGCTGCTCGAGTCCGGCGACCGAGCGCAGCAGCGTGGTCTTGCCGCTGCCGGAGGCACCCAGGAGCGCGACCACTTCGCCTGGAGCGAGCGTCAGCGACACCCCCTTCAGGATGGGATTGTCGCCGTACTTGAGGTGCAGGTTGTCGACGACGAGCTCATTCATGCAGGCGCACTCCGAAGCGCAGCGCCACGGCCAGACCGACCGCGACCAGCGCGATGTTGATCAACGAAAGCGCGGCGACCTGGTCGATCGCGCCAGCGCTCCACAGCGACACCAGCATCGAG
>Ga0207700_10000238_pt1 | contig 32837 bp, 32 predicted proteins | sample LARL82metaG_FD_184348 | JGI IMG/M metagenome (GOLD analysis project Ga0207700, IMG submission 184348) | Corn, switchgrass and miscanthus rhizosphere microbial communities from Kellogg Biological Station, Michigan, USA - LAR L8-2 metaG... | ecosystem: Host-associated > Plants > Roots >...
CGTCCACTTCCAGGACCGCGAAGGACGCGTCCCGCGCCTGGCCGAGCGCCGTCACCAGCCCCGCCTCCATGTTGGCGCCGAACGCATTCGACGCGACCTGGCCCTTGGACCCGAGCGCGGCGGCGATCAGCCGGGTCGTGGTGGTCTTGCCGTTCGTGCCGGTCACCAGGACGACCTGCCGGCCGGCGGCCAGCATCGCGAGCAGGCCGGGCTCAAGCCGGAGTGCGATAACCCCGCCGATCACCGATCCGTCGCCCCGGCCGGCCAGCCTGGACACCTGCCCGGCGGCCCCGCCGATCGAGGCGGCCAGGCGAGCGCGCAACGGTAGTTTGCTCATCGCCGCCGATGCTATCGGGCGCCCGGGGCCGGCTCGCCGGACGTCAGCGCGAACCCCTCGCCGCTCTCGCCGGCGATGAACCGGCGCGGCCAGGAAAGTACCGCCTCGAGCCAGTCGCAGACACCCATGTCCGCCGCGGCCTGCGCCAGCTGAAGACCCGGATCGCGGCCCACCATCACGGCCGCCACGTCGGCCAGGAAGCCACGCTGATCATCGTCGCCGAGCAGCAGGTTCCACGCGACGCGCCGGTTCGGTTCGAGCTCCATGGCCAGCGGGTCCCGCCGCAGCTCGCGCACCCGCTGGCCGACGCGCACGCCGGCCCGCACGGCCGGCGGCCCCGCCGCGCCGGCCAACTCGAAGTCCGGCGGCCCCGCCGCGCCAGCCAACTCGAAGTCCGGCGGCGGCGCCGGGTCGTAGGGATCGGGCTGCGGGCCGCCGAACGGGCAGATGCGCTCCACCTCGTGCAGCCACCGCAGCGGCCCGGCCACCCAGCCCGGGCCTGCCCTGGCGCCGGGCGGCGTCTGGCCGGCCAGCACGCGCAGCGCCGCCGACGAGGCGCTCGCCGCCAGCCGGCCCGGATCGTAGCTGCCACGCAGGCTGGCCGCCCGGACCCCGACCGACCTGTCGATCAGCGTGCCGAGCGCGCACTCGCGCAGCCTGGCCTCCAGCCCGGACCACTGGCGCCGCAGGCCGGGCGGCACCGCGGGCAGGCCCCGGTTGGTCAGGAAGGCGAGCACCAGCGTCTCGGTCCAGACCCGCAGCCAGGCCTGGTCGGCCGCGGCGGACAGCAGTTCGGCACGGCGCAGCTCGACCAGGGTGCAGGCGCGACCGGCCGAACAGCTCGGCCCGCAGGCAGCGCTACGCCGGCCGGACAGCGGCGGCGCCGGCCCGCCGCAGGCCCGCTCCCTGGCCTCGCCCAGCGGTACCCGGATCCGCAGCGGCCGGTCCATGCCGTCGGCGAACACCGCGGCCACGCCCGGCTCCAGCGAGACCACCTGCCGGGACTGCTCGCCGTCCAGGTTCATGGCCGCGCCGACGACCTGCCGGTCGTCGGCCGCGGGCAGCCGGTGCACGATCTTCAGCGCGGTGTTCTTCACCACGTCCGGTACGAGCTTGGCCGGAATCTGCTCGGCCACGATCATGCCCTCGCCGTAGGCGCGGATCTCGGCCAGCATCCCGGCGAACAGCTCGACCGCGTGCGAGCCGGCCCGCTCGTCGCCGCGGTTGCGCAGTAGCCTGTGCGCCTCCTCGATGACGATGACGTGCCGCAACCCGGCCGGCCGCTCCCGGCGGGCACGCAGCCGCAGGTGCTCGACCAGCCTGATGATCAGCGTACCCATGAGGAACGCCTTGTCCTCGTCGTTGGCCACGTCCTCGATGGCGAGCACCACGCTGCGCCGCAGCAGCTCGCCGATGTCGGCCGGGTGGCCGCCCTCGAAGAACCGGCCCGCCGACCCGACACGCAGCGATCCCAGCCTGACGTTGACGAAGCCGCGCACGTCCGCCTGCAGCTCGGGCCCGTAGCCGACGGCGTCGATCACGTCGAGCGCGGCCCGCTCCAGCTGGGCCAGGGTGGGGACGGCCGGTTCTACCGTGGCGCCAGGAACGCCCCGGCCGGTGACCGCGTCCCAGCCGGCCTCCTCGTACACCCGCTGCAGTGCCTGCGACATGATCTGCGGGAACGGCTCGTCGGCGCCGAAGGCCGCGTGGAACAGGGCGCGCACCATGTCGATGTGCGCCTGCACCGGATAGCCCGGCTCGGGCGCGAGCGGGTGCACCGACAGCGGCACCGCCCGCGGGTCCGTCGGGTTGATCACCGTGACTTCGGTGATCCCCTCCAGCCGGCCCGCCATGGCGGCGTACTCGGACTTGGCCGGCTCGATGGCCAGCCACGGCAGCCCCGCGCGGCTGCACTGCTCCAGGATGTGCCGGACGGTCTGGGACTTTCCCGCTCCGGTCGCCCCGGTGACGAACGCGTGCCGGTTCAGCGTCGACAGCGGCACCCGGAATGCGCCCGCCGGCCTGTCCTGGGGATCGAGGATCGCGCCCACCTCGATCACCGGCGAGGCGGCCCCGCGCCGGTCCCGGCCGTCGGTCTCGCTGGTGACGTCGAAATAGCCGGGATCCAGCACTCGCAGCCCGGGAACCTCACGGCGGGGCAGCCCGGCCAGCGCGGCCAGCGCTCCGGCCGTGGCCACGAAGGGGGTGGCCGCGCCGTCGGTCGCGTTCTGCGCCCTGACCGCGAGCGCGGCGGCCAGGTCGTGCGGCTCCAAGCCGCTGCGCAACCGGTAGGGGTGCCTGCTCAGGTCCACCGACCCCACCAGCACCGGAGCGATCAGACGCAACTCCTCGGCGGTGGCCGCGCCGGCCAGCACGCGCACGCTCCACAGCCCGGCCTCGCGGAACGTGTCGAGTTCGGCCATCCGCCGCTGGGCGCGCTCGACGTCGAACCTGGATCGTTCATCCTCATACCGGCGGAGCACGTTCAACTGCGTGCGCAGCTCGGCGACCTCGGCGTCGATCAGCTCGGTCCGCTCGGCGATCACGAGCCAGCCGAACTGCCGGCCCATGAGCGTCACGAGGGTCGACTCGAACAGGGTCGGCCGGCCGGCGGGCTCCCCGCCGTCCGGGCGACCAGGTTCGGCCAGTGGCGGCGCCTGCCGCCCGGGGCAGCAGGTCCAGACCATCCGGTCCAGCTCATCCCGCCAGTCGTCGCCGATCACGACGCCGCGTGCGCCGCCCGGAAACAGCAGGCCCGGCGACTCGCCGGACTCAGGCTCCGGGGCCGCGCCGGGCAGCGCCCCGGCGTTGGTGATCAGTTCGAGCGGGGCCCCGGCACCGCGGGAGAGCCAGCCGACGGCAAACGCCCGGCCGCTCCCGGCGGCACTGAGCACCGCGGGCAGGACGGCCACGAAGTCGGCCTCGGGCGAGTCGGCGCCGGCCGGAGCCGTGATGGCCAGGATCCTGTGCCACGGGCCGGCCAGGCTGTCCCCGGCCCCCGTGGTCACCGTCGCGCTCTGACCGCCCACGAGGTGTGCATACCAGGCCGCCAAGCCCGGCGCTACCGGTATCGCCATTGCCCCGGGTATCCGCCCGGGAAGAGGCTCAGCCGCGTCGCTTGCGCCAGTCCAGGCGCTCCGGCGGCGGGCCGAGGTTCGGCGGTGGCTGCGCATCGCCGGACCGCCAGCTCACCGGCACCCGCGCGGGTCCGCCGGCCGGGCCTGCCGGGGCCTGCCGGGGCGGTGTGGCGGGCGGCGGCGGCCGGCCGCCGGGTGGCTCCTGCGCGCCGTTCCTCACCTCGTCCAGGGTCAGCAGGGTGGCGGTCGGCAGCCCGATGATGCCGGGGTTCGCGTCGGCCATCACGACCTGCCTGCCGCGGCGGGACGCCGTGGAGATGATCACCGCGCTCGGCGGCAGCTGCTGCAGTTCGTGCTGCTCGACCAGGAACTCCCGGGACCGCTGCGCGGTCCTGGCCAGCGAGTCGTTGCTGCCGACTGCCCGGGAGGTGCTGACCCCCCACGCCGTGCTCAGGTTGATCCCTTCGGTGATCGATTCGGAGTCGCTGGTACCGCTGGAATAGCTTCGGTCCCCGCTTCGCGACGAGGTTTCATGACCGAACGGCGCCGCGATGGACTCGCGGCTACGGCTGCGACCACGGCTGCGGCCTGATGTCTTACTCGTCGTGGCGGAGGTGGACACCGAGTCGGCGGTGCCGACCGTGCTGGTGTACGAATCGCCGACGGTGTCGGTCACCGACGTACCCATGGTGTCGGTGAACTGGGTGAGCACGAACCGGTGCTCGGTGCCGATCTGCTCGCTCGCGATCCTGGCATCCTCGGCATTACCGAGGCGCATGAAGGCCAGCGCGGCGTTTCCCCGGCCCAGCCGCTCTTTGACCTGAGCCGGGATCGAGCGGTAGGCGAGCAGCAGGCCCGTGCGGGTGGTCTCGCAGGCGTCGCACAGCCGGTCGATCACCTCGCCGCGGAGCTTGTCCGCGCCGGCCAGCATCAGCGTGTGCTGCCAGGGCCGGCCCACCGGGGCCTGGCGCAGTATGTGGGTGAGCGCGGTCACCGCGTAGGTGCCAAGCACCTGATTGCCGAACACCCCGGCCCGCCGGTCGGTGCAGATCACCCGCAGCCTGCTCGGCGCGAGCGAGGCGGGCGCGACGCCGGCCTGATCCAGCTTCCGCAACCGCGATTCCATTGCCCAGGCCCGGGCGATCACCACCCGGTCGGCCGCGCCCCGGCCGAACATCCCGCTGATGCGTTCCAGCTGATCGGCGGTGAGCAGCCCGAGGCGGAGGTCATCCCGAGGGTCGCCGATCTGTCCGAGCGCTCGGAGGCCCGCGGTGACCTGGGCGATCGTCGCGTTCGGCCCGAACGCGTCGATCAGGCGCTCTAGGATCGCGTTGTCCTGCGCGACATCGCCGGCGCCTTCGTCCTCGCTCACGCTGACGACCAGGGAAAGCACGTCGGCCAGAGCCTCGCGAGACAGGTCGCCGCTCAAGTCCAGCCGGGGCAGATCCGCGGGCAGCACCCAGACCAGCGGGGCGATGCCGGATCGCTCGGCCACCGCGAGCAGGTCCTTAGCCACCGCGCCCTCGGACACGTCCACCACGGTCAGCTCGCCGCCCGCGGTGAGCCGGGACGCTCCGACCACGGTGAACAGCGCGGACCAGCCGGAGAGCGTGCCGCCAGCCAGATCGATCCGGTCCACCTTCGCCGGCAGCGAGACCGCGTACCACTGCGCCTGCTTCTCGTAGGCGTCGCGCCGCTCCTGCCAGTCCTCGAACCTGCGGGCATGCTCCTCCTGCCAGGCGAAGAGCCGGCTTTCCTGCTCGTCCCGGATCTTGTCGAGTCGCTGCTGCTCCTCATCGACAGATGACCGCAGGACCTGCTCACCCTGCCAGATGCGCTGCACGGCCAGGCCAGCACCGACCAGGCAGGCGATCGCACCCAGCCAGGCGATCGCCGCATTCAGCCAGCCGGCCGCCCAGACCGCGATCAGCAGGCCGGCCAGCACCACCGCGGCCCCCCCGGCCAGCTTCAGCGGCCGGTCGAGCAGGTTCTCCTCACGGCGCTGTGCCGCCACCCAGTCCGGGTTGAGCTGCTCCTGCTCCGGGGGCGTGGGCCGTTTAGGCTGCGGACCGGGATCGGGGTGCAGCAACGCGTGCTGCCAGCCGAGGTAGATCCGGTCCGGCCGCATCCGGCCCGGGACGCGGGATCGCTGCAGCCGGCGGAATTCGGGTGGCGGCTGCAGGTCCGGCGGCCGGCCGGGTGCGCGGTCACCGCCGCGCTCGCCTCTCGCGGTTGGCGCCGTCACCTCCGCCTGCCCTTCTGCCTGGGGCCCGCACGCGTGTCCCCGCCCGCCGCGACCGGCACGGCCAGATCCGCACCTGGGGCGGCGGCCGGCCGTGTGCTCAGCCGCCTGGCGGGGTGCCGCGCGATCCGGGCCGGAACGGTCAGTCCCAGCGTAACCAGCCGGGGCCGCGGCCTCCGGACAATCAGGACATGCTCCCCGTTATCCAGCCTGCTCAGCGAGCGCGCCGCCACCACCGGCTTGCGGATCAGCCCGTACGGGCCTAGCTGGCTCAGCGGCCCGGCCGAGTCCGCCGGCGCGGCGCCCACGGCGGCCGCCGATGTCGTCGCGCGCACTGCGGCGGTGGCTTTCGCGCGCACCGCCGGCCTGCCCGCGGCCGGAAAGTCGCCCTCGCCGGCCGGGGCGAACTTCTCGCCGGTCAGGCCGGCGAACCGCTCGGCTGCCGCTGGATCGGTCACCCGGTGCAGCACGAGCACGTTGACCTGGTCGGCCAGCTCCTGGACCCGGGCGGCCGCCGTGGTGGTCAGCAGCGCGGGCAGCCCGGCCGCCTCGCCCCGCGCGACCAGGTCGCCCAGCGCGGCCGGGGCCAGGCCGCCGCACTGGTCGAACCAGGCCAGGCCGTCGCCTGGCACGCCGATCCGCCGCAGCTCGGAGCAGACCGCCAGCACGTCGCGCGCGACCAGGCTGGCCAGCGTGGTCGCCGCCCGGCCGTGGACCGCGGCGTCGATCGAGAACAGCGCGACCGCGCGTTCCCGCATCACCCGGCCGAGGTCCACCCGCGGTCCCGGCGCCGGGGCGAGCCACCGGCCGAGCGCGGACGCGCGCAGTTCGTTGAGCTGCTCGGCCAGGGCGGCGGTGATGCGCGGGTCGCCCTCCAGCAGCCCAGCCGACACCTTGACCCGCTCGCCGAGCGCCTGCCGCCGGGGATGGTAGCCCGGCACGTGCTCCATCCGAGCCCGCAGCGCGGCCGGGCTGAGCAGGTGCACGACCTCGTCGAGCATGGCAGTGCGCGGATCGCCGGGAGCGGCGTCGGCCACCGCGAACAGGTCGGTGAGATAGGCCGCGCAGCTGCGCCGGTACTGGTCGGAGACGCCGGTCCAGTCGACCATGCCCATGACGAGCGACGTCCGCCTGGCAGGCTCGCCGGTGCGGAGCGGGTCGTAGTAACGAGAAGCCTCGCCCGGGAACCGGTACAACGGTGCCCCGGTGGACTCGCACAGCGCGCCGAACGAGTCGGCCAGCCTGCGGCTGCCGTCCAGATCGACGGCGATCACCGGCTTGCGACGGCGGATGGCCGCGTGCACGATCTGGAAGCTCGTGGTCGTGGTCCCGGAACGCGGCGAGCCTGCGCACAGCACGCCGCCTGTGACCTCGGCCCAGGACACCGCTACCTCCCAGCCGGTAGCGGCGTCCAGCCCGAGGCACGCGCCGTCCCTGGTGACCACGCCGCCCGATGAGATCAATCGGGTCAGGTACGCGCGACGGCACCAGGTGACCAGGCCGGGACGGTAGCCGGGGAGCTTCCATTCGTCGGTGTGCAGCCAGGTCAGCCACGCCACGAAGGCGGCTTCGGCCGCCGCCAGGATCAGCGCCAGCGGAAACTGCCGCGGCAGCCAGTGGCCGATGCCGGCGTAGGCCGCGCCCAGATGCCCCAGCCTGCCGGGATGCTGGCCGACCCCGCCGAGGTAGGCCGCGATCTGCGCCGGTCCCTGGCCGAAACCCGCGGCCGCCGTGGCCGGCCCGATGGCCAGCACCCAGACCAGGCCGACTACCGCCGGGACCGCCAGCCATACCGGCCGCCATCGGCTCAGCCGGGTGATGATCACGAATGCGGCGGCCAGGATCAGCGTCAGCTGGGCGAAGAGCAGATGCGCGACGACGGCCAGCACGACGCAGACGGCGATGAGCTCACCGCGGCGGGGGACGTCCCCGGGGATGAGATATCGGCCGGGACGCGGCATGTGCTCGGGCCCGGTGACGGCGTCGGCTGGCATAGGCACTCAAGGTTCCCAGTCCGCTGCGGTCTGTGTCCAGATAACCCTTACGGGCGCGGCAGATCCCGGTGCACCAGGCGAGGCGCCTGGGGGAACGTCGGGATCGTCAAGGCTCCCAGTCCCCGGCCGTCCGGGGCCAGATGCCGTCGTCGCCGATCGCGACGGCGGCGGGCGGGCCGTCGGGGGACTCGATCACGACCCGGAACCTCTCGGGCCGCAGGACCGCGGTGGTCAGCGCGATCGGAACGCCGGCAGACGCATCATCGAACCTGACCGTCACGTTGACGGCCGGCTCCCCCGCGGCCAGCCGCAGGCTCCGGGCCACCGACGGGGCTGGCGGTTGCAATTCGAGGTACATCCCGCCCGGACGCGGCACCGGTATCGTCGTGCGGTCGGCATCGGGGGGGCGCGAAGTGGCCGCGGGCTTGGCCGCGAACTGTGACATTCTCAGCACGTCGGACAGCACAGGCGGGGCTTCGACGAGGAACGAATGCCCTTCGGGCAGATAGGTGGCCGAGTAGGCGACCGGGGACCCCGCGGACGTCCACAGGCAGCGGATGACGCACACCGGGTCGCCGGGGGAAAGCCCGAGCGCCTCGCCGATGTCCTCGGGCACTCGCCGCCACGACACGTGCCTCGACGCGCAGTCGATCTGCATGCCCATCGGATCGATCGAGGCGCGCAGCTCCGGCAGGCCTTCCAGCCTGATCAGGTAGTCGGCCGGGCTGGCCCGGTACACCTGGCCGTCAGGGAGGCGGCGCAGCAGGTGCCGCGCCGACAGCTCGTCGATCGCGGCTTCCATCTCGGCCGGGCTCACACCATAGCGGCGGGCGAGCGCGCTGCGCCGCGGCAGCCGCCAGCCCGGCTCGTGGTGGATCAGGGCCGCGGCCACCCGATCCGCGAGGACCTGGGACGCCGACCGGCCTTCGCCCGGCTCGCCCGCGGTGCTCTTGGTCGCTGCGTGCGCGACCGTCCAGCCATCATCGTCCCCCCGGCGGCCTTTCATTCCGCATAGCGCCGGGAAGTCGCGACGACCACCCGGCCCATGGTGACGATCAAGGCGGCGGCTGGGCTGATCAGGTGGCCGGCCGGGGCCGAGCCGCCCGCATCGACTGCCATCGGCACCATGTCCCTCGCTCAGGTCGCCGCCGTGCCACTGGAGGCTGGTTGAAGATCCGCCCGTCGGCCACAACCTTCCTAGGCAGCGGAGGTTTCGCGCGGCTGAACCCGGAACGCGCTGGATGGCGAAGACTAGGTGAACGACAGGGAAAGCAGCCCGGTGACGGCGCCGACCCGAGGGACGGCGCCGTCACCGGGCAAGGTCAGCGGGAGATCAGAGCGCCAGCTCCACCGCGGCGAGACGGCCGGTGTCGGCGGTCACCGACTGGTCCCCGCTCAGGCCACCCGGGGCGAGCACGCGGACCGTCCAGGTACCGGGCGCGGCGAAGAACCGGAATCCCCCGTCCGAGCCGAGCGGCACCTCGGCCACGAAGTCGCCGCCGGAGTCGAGCAGCCGCGCGTACCCGGTCGCCACCGGGGCCCCGTCGTGCGTGACCCGCCCCTGCACCACCGCCTGGTCACCCACGTCCGCGGGGGCACTGACGCCGCCGGCCGGAGCGCCGCACCCGTCGCTGGCGGTCACGAGGCCGCCCCCAGCTCGATGGGGACGGCGACCAGCGACCCGTACTCGGTCCACGAGCCGTCGTAGTTCTTGACGTTGGGCTGACTGAGCAACTCGTGCAGCACGAACCAGGTGTGCGCGGAGCGCTCACCGATCCGGCAGTAGGCGATGGTGTCCTTGCCAAAGTCGACCCCGGCCCCGCTGTAGAGCTCGCGGAGCTCGTCGTCGGATCGGAACGTGCCGTCCTCGTTGGCCGCCTTCGACCAGGGGATGTTGCGCGCGGACGGGATGTGGCCGGGCCGCTGCGCCGACTCCTGCGGCAGGTGCGCCGGGGCGAGCAGCTTGCCGCTGAACTCGTCGGGCGAGCGCACGTCCACCAGGTTCCAGGTGCCGATCGCCGCCACGACCTCATCGCGCAGCGCCCGGATGGAACTGTCCGGGTCGGACGCCGTGTAGTGGGTGGCGGCCCGCTTCGGGACCTCGGTGACGAGCTCGCGGGATTCGAGCTCCCACTTCTTCCGCCCGCCGTCGAGCAGCTTCACGTTGCGGTGCCCGTAGATCTTGAAGTACCAGTATGCGTAGGCGGCGAACCAGTTGTTGTTCCCGCCGTACAGCACGACCGTGTCATCGTTGCCGATGCCCCGCTCGGACAGCAGCGCCTCGAAACCCGCCTTGTCCACGAAGTCACGCCGGACATGGTCCTGCAGGTCCTTCTGCCAGTCGAGCTTGATCGCGTTGCGGATGTGGCCCTTGTCGTAGGCCGCGGTGTCCTCGTCCACCTCGACGAGCACGACATGGGGATCGTCTCGATGTGACTCCACCCAGGCCGCGTCCACGAGGACGTCAGAACGGCTCATGCCTGAACCTCCTTGTCAGGTCCGGTGGACAGCGCCCTCGCGGCCGCCTGTCCGGATTCGTTGGATCATCAGATACATCTCGCAGCCTAGGCAGAAGCCGAAGGCCGCGTTGAGGAAAGCCGCGGCGAGCGCGGCCGCGGTCGCCGCCATGCCCAGGACGGTGACACCCGTCCCGTACCCGATCACGCCGATCACGCCGAAAACCGCGCCTATCCCCTGGGCGAACCGCGGCGGCGGCTCCGCCTCCAGTTCCGCGGGCGGGCCGAGCCTGGGCCTGATCAGCCAGCGGAAGACCATGCCGTACGGGGCGAAACGCAGGCCGAGCGCCGCCCCCACGGCAAAGACCAGAGTCTGCGCGGCCAGCAGCCATCCGCTCCCGGTGATCAACACCAGGGCGAGGACGATCGTGGAGACGACGGCGGCGAATCGCGCGCCTCTCGGGTCAATGCCCATCTGCTGTGCTCCTTTGCCCTGGCCAGGGCAACCGGGGGACGGTCTCGTGTCTAACCTATAAGCCGACCGGTAAAGTCGGGAATTAGCAGAGCGCCGCCGCCACGCGACAGAAGTCCACGGCGCGCCGCCTGGTCAGCACCCGCATCCCCGGGGAAGCCACGTACCAGATGCTATGTGCGCCCCGCTGACCTGTCACTTCCTTAGTCCCGTAGGTCGTGCCCGGCACTGCTCACCTCGCCCGAGGGTATGGCGTCGCCCAGCGCCGCCAGCAGGTCCGCCTTGCGCGGCTGGCCGCTGGCGCGCCGCGCGATGCGCCCGTCCGCGCCGAGCACCAGCACCGTGGGCGTCCGGCGGATGTCCAGCCGCCGGACCAGGTCCAGCCGGCTCTCGGCGTCGATCTCGACGTGCGCGACCCCGTCCACCAGGCCGGCCACGTCGGCCAGGATCACCCTGGTGGCCCGGCACGGGGCACAGAACGCGGTAGAGAACTGAACCAGGGTCGCGCGCCCGCCGAGCGGGTGCCCCAGCTCCGCCTCGGTGAGAAACCGTCCGGCGCCGGGGCTGTGGTCTGCGGCGGGGTCTGACGCGGCGTCATCAGCGGCCGGGGCGGCGCCGGAGCGCAGCCGCCCGTTCCTGGTTTTCCAGATCATCCCGAACGCACTCGCCGCAGCCAGGACGGCAACGCTGACCAACAGGCCGGTGACCACGCCCGGCTACAGCGCGAGCCGGGCACGATACATTCCCGGGCCGGCCCCGTGGCCGGACGGACCGGTTCCCGGTCAGCTGACCCGTACCTGGGCGAGCATCCTGCTGCCGGAGGTGAGCTCGAAGCGGCTCACCTCGTGAACCTGAGCCGCCGACACGGTCGGGTACCAGCTGGCCTTCCACTCGTTGGCCACCCTCCAGCTGCCCGCCGGCCACCGCTGCCCGTCCTCGCCGATGACCCAGAACTCGCAGGTCGTGCCAGCCGGGATGCCGTCAACCTTGACGTCCAGCCGGATGCCCCCGGGGGTGCCGGCGTACTTGACCTCCATGTGCGCGAGCGCATTCGCACTCTGCACGTTCTCCCAGTGCAGGGCGGACGAAGTGGCGGCCGGCGGGTTAGCGAGCCGGATCGCCCCGATGGCCGCGCCCGCCGCGATGACCGCCACCGCCGCTACCGAGACCAGGCTCCGCCACCGGCTGACCCGGCGCCGGTGGGCCGCCTTGGCCAGCAGCGGGGTGAGGACATCCGCCTGCGCGGGCTCCGCGTCCGGGTGTTCGCCGGCCTGGGCCCGTTCGGAATCAAATTGCGTGATCTGCTCGGCCTCTGGGAACGGCACCCGGCCAAGCAGCGCGGGCAGCCCGGCCAGCCCGGCCAGCTCTTCCCGGCAGTCGGGGCAGCTGGCCAGGTGATTGTCGACGACGGAGCGCTCGGCGGGGTCGATGGCCCCGACCACATAGACGCCGAGCAACTGGCGGACGTGCTGGCATTCGGTCATGTTCACGGTGCCAGCCCCCTTTCCTCCAGCGCCAGCTTGAGCGCCTTGAGCGCGTAGAACGTGCGCGATTTCACCGTGCCGGCTGGGATGCCGAGCTCGGCGGCAGCCTCCGCTACCGAACTGCCTTTGTAGTACGTCTCGAAGAGCACCCGGCGGTGGTCGGGCCGCAGCGCGGCCAGCGCGTCGGCGACCGCCCACGACTCGAGCGCCCGGTCCACGTCGTCCGCGGCCGGGCGCAGGCCGAGAGCGGCCTCGCCGACCTCCTGCGGGCGCGCCCGCCGGGCCCGCTGGCCGTCAATCACCAGGTTTCTCGCCACGGTGAACAGCCACGGCCGGGCCGGCTGGCCAGCCACCGCCTCGGGGTGCTGCCAGGCACGGAGCAGTACTTCCTGGACCACGTCTTCAGCTCGCTGCCTGTCTCCTGAAGTCAGATACATCGCGTACCGGAGCAGGGGCCCGGCATGCTCGGCATGGAGCGCGCGCACGACTTCCTCGTCCGCGACATGCCCCTGACGAGCAGCCTCACCCCGACCGGTCACATCCATAGAACGTGCCAGGCGCAGCATCGGTTCACATAACGATTATCCGTGGGCAAAAGCCACGTTATGCCCGGCCACGGCGATCACCAAGCCGTCGCGCCCGGGGTGCACGGCCGTGACGGACAGGTGCAGCGGCAGCTCGCCCACCCGGATCACGGACGTGAACCGGCTGGCGAGCGCCCCCGCGCTGACGCCGTCGACCGTGATGTGCTCAGGGCTGACGCTGATCCCGGACTTGGTCACGCCGAGCCTCGCTATGCCCGCGATGGTGCCGAGCGGCGTCTTCCCCGTCACTCGCAAGCTGCTGCCGTCGCCGCTCAGGGTGATGCCGCCCGGTAGCCGCCGCTCGACCTGCGAGTACGGGATGAGGGCGGTTCCCGTCGCGTTGGTGGCGGTCACGTCCGCGGAATTCTGGCCGAAGAGCAGGCTCAGCGGCGCGTGCACCCCGGTGAACCGGGCGTGTATGTCGCGGACCTGGACCCCGTCCGCCTTCGCGGCGTTGATCGAGATATCGATCTCCTGGTAGTTCCCCGATGCGACCTGGGTGAGGAACGGGAAGCCGTGCACGCTGACGTCCGGACGGGTGGGCAGGTCATACGCGCTTTGCACCCTGGCGCCGATCTCCCGTTCGGCGAGCAAGACGCCGGCCCGGTCGATGGCGATGAGCACCACGATGAGCAGCGGGATCACGATCAGTAGCTTGCGCATCGAGACCCAACTCTAGGCGCTCGCGGTCGCTGGCCGGGCCGTCCGGGCGGTCCGCGCCATCCCATGCGGCGCCCCGCGGGATGCCCGTCATCCCCCCGCGAACGGGGGCAGCACCTCGATGACCGCAGCCTCGGGCAGCACGACCTCCTCGGCACCGCCGCGACCCACCGCCGAGCCGTCCACAAGGAACGACGAGCGGTCGAGCACCGCACTGAGGCGCGGATCGTGCCCGCGGCGAGCCAGCGCGACAGCGATCGCCCCGGCCAGCGTGTCCGCGTCGAGGGTCTCCTCCGCGACGCCGGCGGCCTGCTTCGCGGCGGCCCAGTAGCGAACGGTCACGTTGGTCATGTGGGCTATCCTCCATTGCGACGGGATCCGGGCGGCGCTGCCCCCGGGTCTTTGTGCGTTTGCGCCGGAGGTGATCGCGGTTGAGCGACCTGCTCCTGCTCACGAACGCCCTCGAACCGTCGGCCGAGATCGTGCCCGCCCTCGGGCTGTTGCTGCACTCGGTCCGGGTGGCCGCGGCCGAGGCCAGCGCGCTGATCGACGCCCCGCCGGCCGACGCTGTGCTGGTCGATGCGCGGCGGGACCTGGCCCACGCGAAGAGCCTGTGCCGCCTGCTGCGCACGACCGGGCTTGACGCGCCGCTGCTCGTGATCGTGACCGAGGGCGGGCTCGCGGCCCTGACCGCCGAGTGGGGTGCCGACGACGTGGTCCTGCACACCGCGGGGCCCGCCGAAGTGGAGGCCAGGCTGCGGCTGGCGATCGGCCGCCGGGCCGGCGGCGCCCCCGAGGTGCCGGACGAGATCCGGTCCGGCGACCTGGCCATCGACGAGGCCACATACTCGGCCCGGTTGCGCTCCCGCCCGCTCGACCTGACCTTCAAGGAGTTCGAGCTGCTCAAGTTCCTGGCCCAGCACCCGGGGCGCGTGTTCACCCGGGCCCATCTGCTGCAAGAGGTCTGGGGGTACGACTACTTCGGCGGCACCCGCACGGTGGACGTACACATCCGCAGGCTCCGGGCCAAGCTCGGCCCCGAGCACGACGCGCTGATCGGGACCGTCCGCAACGTGGGATACCGTTTCGTCCCACGGAAGGCTCTGGACACCGAGCCGGAGACGGAGTTGAGGGAGACGGGCACTGCACGGGCCGACCGATGAGATCACCCGCCTCACCGTCACCGGGCAGCTTGAGGCGGACCAGGCAGCCGAGGTCATGCGCCTGGTGGATGCGGCCACGGAGGCCGACGGGGTAAGCCCGCTGTCCGAGCACGTACGGCTGCACCTGCGCTACGGCGGCGACCCGCGGGCCCGCAACGTGCTGCTCACCACGGCCGGCCGGCTCACCGGTTACGCGCACCTGGATCCGACCGACCCGGTCGAGGGGCCGAGCGGCGAGCTGGTCATCCATCCGGCGTATCGCGGCCGGGGGCAGGGCCGGGCGCTCCTAGAGACGCTGCTGACCGAGGCGGACGGGCACCCGCTGCGGTTGTGGGCGCACGGCGACGTCCCGGCGGCGGGCCGGCTGGCCGAGGCCGCAGGCTTCGAGCGGGTCCGGGCGCTGTGGCGGATGGACCGGACACTGGCCGAACCGGTGCCCGAGCCGCACTACCCCGACGGCGTGACGGTAAGGACCTTCGTGGTCGGCCAGGACGAGGATGCGTGGGTGCGGCTTAACCGGCAGGCGTTCGCGCGGCACCCCGAGCAGGGCGCGTGGACCCGGGAGGACCTGGACCTGCGTGAGCGGGAGCCATGGTTCGACCCGGACGGCTTCTTCCTGGCTGAGCGGGACGGGCGGCTGGCCGGCTTTCACTGGACCAAGATCCACGGCGGCAACGGGGAGGGCTCGGGCCACGGGCACGAGACGATCGGCGAGGTCTATGTGGTCGGAGTCGATCCGGGCCAGCGCGGCACCGGGCTCGGCCGGGCGCTCACCCTCACCGGGCTGCGGTACCTACGATCCCGGGGCCTGTCCCGGGTCATGCTCTACGTGGACGAGGCGAATGTGCCCGCGATCAGGCTGTACGAGTCGCTGGGCTTCGCGCACCGGGACACCGACGTCATGTTCCGCCACCCGTAACAATCGCGTCGCCCGGGCACGGTCCACTCCCAGCACGCGGTCAAGCTCGTCGGCCGTCAGCGGCCGGTCGCTGGCGGCCACCGCGCTCAGCACCTCTGTGTAGAGCTCGATCTCGTCCAGTGCCACCCGGTCGTGGACGCGAAGATCGACTTGCTCGGCCATCGCGCCACCTCCTCCCCGAGCGACCCTGCGGGCGCACGGCCCGAAGTGGTCATGACAACAGGTTATGACGCGCCGAGTCCGGCCCGCATGACCCATCAGAGTCATTCTCGGACTACCCTCGAATGGTTCTGCCGTGGTTCTAACCGCACTCGGCTGAGTTATGTCCGGGAACTACCGTTTTTTCCGGGGGGAAGGGGGATACTCAGTCGTTCGGTTACGCCTACGGTGGTTCAGGGCAAGAGTCTGGGCGCAAGACCCCAGCGGCGATGCGCCCTCCACGACGACATCTGAGGCGACCGACGAGATGAGCGAAAACGCAGACGTAGTCCCGGGCCTGGAGCAGGACGACCAGTTCGAAATGCAGATGCGCGGCTACAGCCGCCGCCAGGTGGATGAGTTCGTGGCTCGCTCTCGCAGTCACGCGCGGGACCTTGAGGAACGCCTGTCCCGCGCGCAAGACGAAGCCGGACGACTCCGGCTTGACTTGTCCAGCGCGCGGCAATCCGCGTCGGGCGGCAAGGCGCACGAGGAGCTCAGCGACCGCATGCGCCAGATACTCAAGCTGGCCGACGACGAGGCCGCGGCGCAGAAGACCCGTGCGAACGACGAGACCGCCAAGTTGCGCTCGGACGCGCAGAAGGCGGCGGACCGAGTCCGGGCCGAGGCCAAGGAGCAGTCCGACCGGATGCTGACCGCCGCGCAGGAAGAGGCAGAGCGCACCATCGCCTCGGCGCGTTCGGACGCGGAGAAGTCCCGGAACAACGCGCGGGCCGAGGCCGAGCGGATGGTCTCGGAGTCCCGCAAGAACGCTGACAACACGATCTCGGCGGCGAAGGCGCAGGCCAGGCAGACGCTGGACGAGGCCACCGCGCGGGCCAGCGCCATCCACGATGGCGCCGAGCGCCGGCTCGACCTGCTCAAGAACCGGCACGCCGAGGCTATGCGGCGGCTGACCGAGATCCGTGATGTGGTCACCGACCTGGTCGCCCACGATGAAGCAAAGGGCACCGTGGACGAAGAGGTCGACAAGACGGTCGCCAGCACGCTCCACCAGCGGGGCGAGGCCGGGAAGCCCGCGGGCGTTCCGGCCGCTGCCCCGAGGGGTACGCCCACGGCTCCGGCCGGGCAGCGGCCGGTCGGAGCCGCTGGCCAGCGCCCGGCTGCCGGCCAGCCCGCGGGCGCCCCGCCGGGGAGCGCCCCGCCCGCGAGCGCCCAGCCCGCGAGCGCCCAGCCGGGGAGCGCCCCGCCCGGGAGCGGCCGCTCCGCGGGTTCCCCGTCACCGGGCGGCTCAGCCGCCGGTGCCCAGCCCGCGGGTGCGGGTTCGGCCCGTCCGTCGAGCCCGGGCGGAGCCGCGCGCCCGGCGAGCCCGGCGAGCCCCGGAGGCGCCACAGGCCCCAGGGGCACCGGGAGCCCTGGCGGCGCCAGCCCGGCCAGCCCTGCGGGCGCCAGCCCGGGCAGCCCCGGGGGCGCCAGCCCGGCCACCCCGGGGGGCGTAGACCCGGAGACCGGGACCGGACCGGGCGGCCCGGGTACCGGGCAGCAGCGCGCGCGGCACGCGGCACCGCGCGGTCAGGCCGGGACCACACCCGGATCAACGGCCGGGGACCGCTCATCGCCGCAGGACAAGCCGGGCCCGGGCGGCCCCGGCGGGACCAAGCGCGACGCCGAGGACCCCGACTCGACAGGTGACGTTCGGTTGATCATGCCGTAACTCCGCAGTCGTTACGCCCGGCCGACCGCGTTGGTGCGACCTCTACACCCGATCCGGCCGCGCCGGTGCCGTCGTTGCGCCCGGCCGGCCGCGCTGGTGCGACCGTATACACCCGATCCGCCGCGCCGGTGCCGTCGTTGCGCCCGGCCGGCCGCGCTGGTGGTTTGTTCACCCTCGGCCGGCGCTGTTGCGGCGGGCGGGGCCGTCCTGGCCATCCGCGGTGTCCTGCCGCCCCGCCATCCCGTCCAGCCGCTGCAGGATGACGCCCTCCCGCAGCGCCCAGGGGCACAGTTCGAGTTCTTCCAGCTCGAACAGGTCCATGGCTGCATCGGCCACGATCGCGCCCGCGAGCAACTGCGGGGCCCGGGTCGCGGAGACGCCGGGAAGCTGGGTGCGCTGTGCGGTTTTCATCTTGGCCAGCCGGGACGCCCACGGAGTCAGCTCTGTGTGCCGCAGGTTCCGCCGGACATAGGACCCCTCGCCTGACGGCGCCGCCCCCGCGATCCTGGCTAGCTGCCGGAATGTCTTCGACGTCGCCACCGACTGGTCCGCCCGGCCGTTGCGGAGCACCTCGCTGGCGGTCCGCGCGATCTCGGTCCGTACGTGCTTGCGCAGCTGGCGCACCTGATTCGCAGACGGAGGGTCGCCGGTCAGCCAGTCGCGGGTCAGCCGGCCGGCGCCGAGCGGAAGCGAGATCGCCACATCGGGTTCCTCGTCGATGCCGGACGCGATCTCCAGCGAGCCGCCGCCGATATCGACCACCAGCAGCCGCCCCGACGACCATCCGAACCAGCGCCGGGCGGCGAGGAACGTCAGTCGCGATTCGTCCTGCCCCGTCAGCACCCGGATGTCGACCTGGACGTCCGCCCTGATCCGGGTGAGTATTTCCTCCCCGTTGGCCGCCTCACGGACCGCGGACGTGGCGAAGGGGAGCAGGTCTTCCACCCCTTTGTCCTCGGCGATCTGCAGCGCCTCGCCGACGAACTGCCGCAGCTGCTTCTCGCCGCTCGACGTCAGCCGGTCGCCGTTCTCGAGGTGATCGGCCAGCCTGAGCTCGGCCTTGTGCGAGAAGGCCGGCAGCGGCCTGGCTCCGCGGTGCGCATCTACTACCAGGAAGTGCACCGTGTTGGAGCCGACGTCGAGGACACCGAGTCGCATAATTAGACGCTACTCATCCGCAGCTGGTCATGGGGATCATGCGGCGACCGCACCGCCCATCCGGCGCACGATCTCCTGCAGCAGATCCGGCGACGTGCCCATGTTCAGCCGCACGAACCCCCGGCCCTGCTCGCCGAAGCCGGTGCCCGAACTGACCGCGACCCGGGCCCGGTCCAGGAAGCTCGCCGCTGGATCCACGGCACCCGCTCCGTCCGCGGCGGCGGCCAGCGGCCGGCAGTCCAGCCAGGCCAGGAAGCTCGCCTCGGGCGGCAGATAGCCCACCGAGGGCAGGTGCTGGGCCAGCAGCTTCGCCAGCAGCATCCGGTTCTCGTCAAGCTGGCTGCAGACCGCGTCCAGCCAGGGCTCGCAGTCGGCGAAGGCGGCCTCGGTGGCCAGCACGCCCAGATGGCTGGGGAGCAAAGCCTCCCAGCGCCGCTCCAGCGCCGCGGCCGCCTCATCGGCGCCCACCACGGCGAGACCGCACTTCAGCCCCGGTATATTCCAGCCCTTGGAGGCCGAGGTGAAGGTGAAGGTGCGCCGGGCCAGGCCGCCGTCCAGATCCACCGAGAGGAACGGAATGTGCCGCGCACCCGGCAGCGCCAGCGGTGCGTGGATCTCGTCCACGATCAGGACCGCGCCGCGGCGGGCACAGATGTCCGCCACCGTGTTCAGGTCGTCGCGCGACCACACCCGGCCGGTCGGGTTGTGCGGGCTGCACAGCAGGTAAGCGGCCACGTCGTCGCGCGCCAGAGCCGCGTCCAGCGCGCCCGGGTCCAGCTGGAAGCGGCCGCTGGCGTCGCGGGCCAGCGGCGCCTCCACCACCTCCCGGCCCGCCTGCCGGAGCCGGAAGAAGAACGGCGGGTAGACGGGCGGGTTGATGACCACGCCGGAACCGTATGGAGTTACCTCCTGCAGCACCTCGGCGATCCCGGTCATCACGTCCGGGGCGGCGTACACGCGCCGCGGGTCTGGCGCCCAGCCGTATCGCCGGGCGGCAAACGTGGCGTACACCTCACCGAACCCGAGCGGGTGCGGATAGCCGCAGTCACCCGCCGTAATCGCTTCCCGGACCGCGTCCTTGATCGGCTCGGCGAGGTCGAAGTCCATCTCGGCCACCCACGCAGGGAGCACGTCGGGCGGGTACTCGGTCCACTTCCAGCTGCGGCGGCGCCGCAGCCCCTCCAGCGAGCAGTCCCCCAGCAACCGGTCCACGCCCCTGACCGTATCGCCCGCGCCGGCCGGGCCCCTGCTCCGGGCGCCCGGATTCCCCGTCACCCGGCCGGGCGCGCCACACTGGCTGTCATGAACAGCACTGAAGGGCCAGGCCAGCCCGGAAAGCCAGCGGACATCGAGCACCCCGAGGCCGGACGCGGCCTCGGCGAAATCTGGGAACGGCTGCTCAGGCTGGAGCGATCGGTCCCCGGTGAGCTGCGCCATCTCCCCGCGGAGGTGGGCAAGGAAGCCGTTCCCGCCTGGCGGCGGGTCACCGAGGGTGAGACCCGCTGGCAGGTGAGCCTGGCCGTGGCCGTCGCGATCCTGCTGCAGCTGCCCGTGTCGGGTCGGCTGGCCCTGGTGCGCCCCACCTGGCTCCTGCCGGTTCTCGAGGCGCTGGTGGCGATCGGGCTGGTCATCGCCAACCCGCGCCGGATCAACCGGCAGTCGATGGTGTTGCGCTACACGAGCCTGACGCTCATCGCGCTGATCAGCCTGGCCAACGCCTGGTCCGCGGGCAGGCTCATCTATGAGATCGTGCACAAGGGCAGTGGAACCAGCAGCGCCACCACTCTGCTCGTCACCGGCGCAGCCATCTGGGTCACCAACGTGATCGCCTTCGGGCTGTGGTACTGGGAATTCGACCGGGGTGGCCCGGTCGCGCGGGCGCTGGCCATCAAGCCCTATCCGGACTTCCTGTTCCCGCAGATGACGAGCCCGCAGCTGGCCCGGCCGTCATGGGAGCCGATGTTCGGCGACTACTTCTACCTGTCGTTCACCAACGCCACCGCGTTCAGCCCGACGGACGTGATGCCGCTGTCCCGCTGGGCCAAGATGCTCATGCTGGTCCAGTCGGCGGTTTCGCTGCTCTTGGCGGCGCTAGTCATCGCCAGGGCGGTCAACATCCTCCGCTAGCCACACTGGGCGCTCAGGAAACAGCCGCCGACGACCCTAGCCCGGGCCGTTGCTGCGCGGAGGCCGCCCGGGCCGGCGCATCGCCCCGGCTCGGCTGGGCATCCGCCCCGCGTCGGCGAGCGCGCGGCGCAGCAGGAATTCGATCTGGGCGTTGGTGCTGCGCAGCTCGTCGGCCGCCCACCGGGCCAGGGCGTCGTGTACGGCCGGGTCCAGCCGCAGCAGGATGCTCTTGCGTTCGCTCACTGGTGCCGCGCTGCCGTCACTGGTAGAGCGAGCCGGTGTTGACCACCTGCTGGGTGGCCTGCTCGCTGCACAGCACCACGAGCAGGTTGGAGACCATGGCGGCCTTCCGCTCCTCGTCCAGCTCGACGACCTCTTCGTCCTTGAGCCGCTGCAGGGCCAGCTGCACCATGCCCACGGCCCCCTCGACGATCCGCTGCCGGGCGCCGACGACGGCATTGGCCTGCTGCTGACGCAGCATGGCCTGGGCGATCTCCGGGGCGTAGGACAGCCGGGTCAGCCGCGACTCGATGATGCTCACGCCGGCCGGCCTGACTCGATCCGCGATCTCGGCCGACAGCTGCTGCGTGATCTCCTCCGCGTTGTCGCGCAGCGACAGCTCGCCGCCGCGGCTGGTATAGGGATAGCTGGACGCGACGTGCCGGACCGCGGTTTCGGTCTGGATAGCGACGAACTTCGCGAACTCATTGACCGCGTAGAGCGCCTTGGCCGTGTCCTCAACCCGCCAGACGACCACCGCTGCGATCTCGATCGGGTTGCCGTCGGCGTCGTTCACCTTGGCCACCGCGGTCTCGAGGTTACGGATCCGGACCGACACCGGCCGCCGCCGGGCGAACGGGTTGACCCAGTGCAAACCCGGGGCCCGGATGGTGCCGCGGTACCGGCCGAAGAGCTGGACCACCCGCGCCTCGCCGGCGACGACCGACGTCAGGCCGTGGAAGGCCAGCTCGGCAGCGATCACGAGCAGGACGGCGAATATGATCGCCGTCACCGGGCCCGCGCCCCCGGGGCCCTCCGCAAAGCCGAGGACGAACAGCCCGATCGCGATCAGCAGCATCGCGATGCCGGCCACGAGGACGCGAACTCCGGGCCTTGACCAGGCCTCGGTCTCGGTGACCTGCCGAGAGGCCAGCTCCTGGCCCGGCCTTGCTGGGACCTGCACGCTCACGGCCACCACCTCCGATTGACATGCCTGATATTACATGTCTAGCATAATGATATCAGTTTAAGGCAGCAACAACATCCGCCCGTGGCGGGACGCGAGCAGCGCGTCCGGACGGGAGGATCCGGCGGGAGGCAGTCATGACCAGCCCGGGAAGCGCGGTGGAGGTCGCGCATCTCCGCAAGACCTACGGACCGGTGACCGCGGTCGATGACGTGTCGTTCTCGGTGGCCAAGGGGGAGATCTTCGGCATCCTCGGCCCGAACGGAGCCGGGAAGACCACCACCGTCGAGTGCGCCACCGGGCTCCGGTCACCGGACTCGGGCACGATCAGGCTGCTCGGCCTGGACCCGCACGTGGACCGGGACGAGATCCACGAGATCGTCGGTGTCCAGCTTCAGGCCAGCGCGTTGCCGGCCAAGCTCAGGGTCGGCGAGATCCTCGACATGTACCGGTCGTTCTACCGCGACCCGGCCGACATCAGCGAGCTGATCGAAGTGCTGGGGCTGGCGGGGAAGCGCGCGGACTACTACCGGTCCCTGTCCGGCGGCCAGCGGCAGCGGCTGTCGGTCGCGCTGGCGCTCATCGGACGGCCGAAGATCGCGGTGCTCGACGAGATGACGACCGGCCTGGACCCGCAGGCCCGGCGCGACGCCTGGGAACTGATCGAGAGCGGGCGCGGGCGCGGGGTGACGATTCTCCTGGTGACGCACTTCATGGAGGAAGCCGAGCGGCTGTGCGACCGCGTGGCGCTGATCGACAACGGACGAGTTGTCGCGCTGGACGCCCCGGCCAGCCTGGCCGCGCGAGCCAGAGACGCCAAGAGCGTGCGGTTCCGGCTGTCGGCGCCGTTCGATGACCGGCTGCTGACAGAGCTTCCCGAGGTCTCGCGGCTGGAGCGCGAGGGCGCCGACGTCATCGTCACCGGAACCGGGGAGCTTGTCAACGCGGTGATCCTCACCCTGGCTGTGGCCGGCGTGACCGCCCGCGACGTGCAACTCGATTCGTCGAACCTCGAGGACGCCTTTGTCAAGCTCACCGGGAGGCACCCGCACAAGGAAGGAGCAATGGCATGAGCTCGCTCGCCCAGCCGCTGCCAACCCTGGCGCGGCGTACCGCGTTCGGCAACATCGTGCTCAACGAGGCCAGGCTCAGCTGGAGGCGGCCTGTCGGCCTGATCGGCGGCATCGGGATCCCCGTGCTGCTGGTGGTCGTCTTCGGCGAACTGCCCTCGTTCCGCCAGCACCCGGGGAGCCTGGGCGGGTTCACCGTCTTCGATCTGTACGTGCCGATCCTGGTCGTGTTCAGCCTGGCCATGCTCGCGCTGATGGGCCTGCCGATTCCGCTCGCCTCCTACCGCGAGCTGGGGGTACTGCGGCGCCTGTCGACCACCCCGGTCCCCCCGTCCTGGGTGCTGGCCGCGCAGGGCGTCGTCCAGCTGTGCGTGGCCGCGCTGAGTCTCGTCGTGATCTTCGTCATCGGCGTCGCCGCCTTCGGGGCGCCCGCCCCGAAGAGCCCCGCCGGGCTGGTGCTCTCGGTTGCGGTGTCCATCGCCGGGCTCTTCCCGATCGGGCTGATGATTGCCGCGATAGCCAGGACCGCGAACGGCGCGAGTGTCATCGGCCGGCTGGCGTTCTTTCCGCTGATGTTTTTCGCCGGCCTGTGGCTGCCGCGGGCCATGATGCCGGGCGTGCTCGTGGACATCAGCAACTACACCCCGCTCGGCGCGGCGGTGGAGACGATCCAGGACTCGATGCTGCAAGGGTTTCCCCCGGCCGCCCCGCTGCTGGTGCTGGCCGCATACGCGGTCGCGTTCGGCTTCCTCGCGCAGCGCTTCTTCCGCTGGGAGTAGCGCGACAGCGCCCTGACCCCGGTCGGCCGCGGTTGCGGCCGGCCGGGAGCGCTGTATCTGCACGCGCGTGTCGTAACGTCATACCCGGAAGGGAGAGCCGATGCCATACCTGCATACCGTTCCGCCCGAGGACGCGGCGGGCGAGGTCAGGGCCATCTACGACCAGGAGCTGGCCGCGCGGGGGTACGTCGCGAACTACGCGCGCGCGTTCAGTGGCCGACCCGAGGTGTACGCGGGATGGATGGCGCTGAAGGACGCGATCACGTCGCAGATGGATCCCCGGCTGTATGAGCTGGTGACCGTGGCCGCGGCCACAGCGATCAGGTCGAGTTATTGCAGCCTGGTCCACGGGCAGATCCTCGCGACCAGCTACTACCCGGCCGAGCAGGTCGCGACCATCGCGGCGGGCGAGCCGGGCGACGCGCTGGATGCGGCTGACGCGGCGGTCGTCCGGTTCGCGCAGAAGGTCGCCCTGGAAGCCGAGAAGATCACCCAGGAGGACGTAGACGAGCTCCGCGACCTGGGAATCTCCGACACCGACGTGTTCAGCATCATCGCCGCGGCCGCGGCCCGGTGTTTCTTCAGCAAGATGCTCGACGCGACCGGGACGCTGCCCGACGCCGTCCTGCACGACGTACCGGATCGGCTGCGGGACGCCCTCACGGTGGGCCGGGAGATCGCGCCGCAACCGTGACCTGTGGCCGTAGGATGGCACCAGCATGCGGATAGCGGGGTCAAGATGACAACTGAGATTGGATCGGGGCAGGATTCCCGTCCGGCATCGGGAGCGGTAGTGCCGCGCGATGCGAGCGAGCCGGCCTGGCTGGCACGGCTGGACCGGCTGGAGGGCCGTCAGCGTCGCATGATCGTCGTGGGTGTTGAGCTGGCCGCGCTGACTCGTTACCTGGCCAGCCGCCGGTTCATTGGCAGCGTGATCGTCGCCGTCGTCGGCGTGCGGGCGCTGGCCACCATCGGGAAAGAGAGCCAGACCCGCACCGTGGCGCGGGTGGTGGCCTGGGACCGGGCGCGGGCCGAACGCGAGCTGAAGTCAGCCCGGCACAAGCGGCGCGCGAACACGTAACGACGCAGACCCGGGCCAGGGTGTAGCGGCCGGAAGCAAGGGCCTGATCCGGGCGCGCCCGGCGACGGTCAGGTCTGACCTGCCGTCTTCGCCGGAGCGCCCGGCGCCGGGGGCCTGCCGATCAGCTCGATCAGCGCGAGCACCACCAGCAGCAGCACGACCAGCAGGATCACCACCGCCACGGTGGGATGCCCCCAGAACACGAAGATCAGCGCGAACAGGCCCAGCGCGGCGATCCGCAGCGCCTGCCGGTGCGCGTACGTCCACTCCCCCACCGGCCCGGTGGACACGCCATGCCGCTCGCCGCGGCCGCGGATCCAGCTGAAGCCGGAACGGAACGCGCCCCGGGTCTTGACGGCCGTAACCGACGGACCAGACAGGAACGCCCCGGCCGCCACGACCAGGCCGACCACCAGCAGGGTCCGCAGCGCGGTCTTGATGAACCGGACGAACGTGTCGTAAATGACCGAGGCGGCATCGCTGGGCAGCACGCTGGCGGGCACCGAGTTCAGGTAGATGGTCCGGGCGATGGCCAGGCCGATCGCCAGCACCAGCATGGAAGCGGCGAACCCGAGTCCGGCGCCGATCAGCGCGCGGCGGTGCCGGCGGGCGACGAATACACCGAGCCCGATCAGCACCAGGGCCAGGATCGGCAGCACGATCTTCAGGTCGTTGATCAGCCGGTACAGCGTCTGCGCCTTAGTCAGATCCTTGGCCGAGAACAGGGCCAGCGTGGGGTGGATCGGCGGCAGCTTGTTGATCAGGGTGAACCCGCGCGAGGCCAGGTTCTGCTTGACGATCTCGATGAACGGGGCCAGGTCGATGGTCACCTGGTCGTTGACCACCTTGACCGTGGTCCCCTGCCCGGACAGCGCCTTGACCAGCGTCTGGTGCGCGACCGTGTTGACCTGGACCCAGGCCTTGGCAAACCGCGGCCCGGTCACGATCTTGTGCACCGTGCTGTGAATGTACCCGTCCACCGCGCTGGTGATCGACGGGCTGAATGACTTCAGCAGTCCGCCTAGCCGGGTCAGCCCCCTGTCCTGCAGTAGCGTGGCGGCTTGCCCCGTCACGCCGGTGACGTTGAGGTGGCTGGTGATCGCGGTGCTGACCTTGTCGGTGAGCGCGTTCTGTACGGCTGGCTCGTGGATCAGCGGCTCGATGTTGGCGATGTACCGGCTGGTGTCGGAGACCTGGTTGGCGGTCCACACGGCGACCACCGAGACCGGGGCCAGGATGCAGCCGATCACGATCAGGACCGTGGCTACCGGTCCCCGCCAGCCTGGCCGCCGCCGGCGGCGGGGTGCCGGCCGGCCCGGCCGCTCACCTTCCCCCTGCTGGCCGCGGCCGGGTGGCTGGCCCTGCTCGCTCTCCTGCGCAGGCGGGCGTGCCTGCTCAGGTTGCTGCGGCTGGCCGGCGACCGGATCCCCGGTTAGGTCGGCCGGCCGGTCATCGCCGTCAGGCACGGTCTGCCTCTGGCCACATCGCGCTCAACCTGACCTCCGGACCCGATCGTCCGCGGGCTTGTCCCCCGCTGGGGTTCACGCTTCTCCGACCGGCCTGAACGCGCCTCACCCGGCCTGGGTGAATCAGGCCCGGCTGCGTTGAGCTCGTCCAGGCTCGCCCGCCGCAGGCGAACCTGCTCACGCTTGCGCCGCGGTCCGGCTCCCGGCCGGTGCCTGGTTCCGGCCTTACTGATGGTGACGCGCGGGGCGCATGAGCACGCGCCAGATGACCACCCGCAGGCGCCGCACCGCCGCGAGATGACTGGCGTCACGGAGCACCCGCCTGGTCCAAGGCCCGTTCAGCGCCTGCCACTTCAGCCGGCTGACCGCCTCCCGCGGGCCACTCGGGCGCTCCCATCGCCGGACCTGGAGGGTCTTCTCGAGGTACAGGCGATGCAGCAGCTCCGCGGCGGCCGACACGGCCGCATCCGCCAGCTGCCCGGCTGGCTGGTCGGCGGGCCCAGCATAGGATCCGGTCGCAGGTCGCGGAATGAGCTCGTCAAGATCACCGATGATGTCGTACTTGGCATCGCGCAAGCCTGCCACCAGGATTTCCGATTGTTCCCTGGCCCATGCTTCCCGATGCGGGGGGAGCCCGAGGCGAAGCTGACGCGGCCGGGACCGCAGGAGGTCGAGCGCGAGAATCCGCTTGATGTCCCGGGTATAGAACCAGTACGGCACGTCCTCCGGCAGCCTCTCGTTGAACCGGCGCAAGAACTCGGCTTCCGGCACTCCCAGCGAGGGATTGACGCGCGCTTCGGTGAGGTCGATGCAGCCCGGGTCGATCCCGAGAACGGACGCGAATCGTACCCAGAGCAGCTCAAGCGGGCCGCGCGGCGGGACAGTGATCACATGCACGTGGTCCGGCGGGATGTTCCGTGACCACATATCGAGGGTGGCCAGCGTGTCATGGACCGTCCAGAACCATGATCGTCTGCGGCGGTCAGCGGCCGGCTCGGCGGTGATGACGCGATCGAGCCACTGTTCCCACGGAACCGTTCCGCGGCACTTGACGCTCTCCTGCCATTCGGCGGGCAGCACGCTCGCGAAGTCGCGCACGGTCAGGATGATGTGCACATCGGCGGAAGCCAGCGGTCGCAGCGCGCGGCCCGCTTGCTCCGGGTTGCACGCCACCAGGATCTCGTCCGAGATAACGGCGGTGCCGCGAGCCCGAAGCGCCTGGCCGGTCAGGACGTCCCACTCGCCAGCCCATGGATCAGCCGGATCGGAAGGCGCCCGCTGAGCCTCGCGCACATCCCGGCTGGCACGATTGTGATCTTGATGGTTGTAGCCCGGCAGCGTGACGCCCCGTGCGGCTAACCGGGCGCGGTTGCTCCACAGCGAACTCTGCAGGTACGACGTTCCGGTCTTTGGCTCTCCGATGTGCAGGCAAACGCGGGGAGCGCGCGAGTCCTCGGCCCGGTCATTCCGGCCGAACGAAACCGGGTCTGGCGCATCTCGCGATGTCAACCTGCTACCTGATTCAGCTGGCGCACCAGTGCCTCGCAGCCATGGTCTCGCTAAAGGTGAGCAAAGACAGGGCAATGGTACTGGGCGACGACTCATTTGGTGCGCCGAAACGCGCGATCGCTACGGGACTACTGGGCCGGCTGGGGCAGCCGGGACCATTCGGCCTTGCTCACCCCGCCTCCCATGAGGCCGGGGGCCCGGTCAACCCCAGTCGAGGTACTCGTTAGTGCTGTAGCCGCTGGAGGTCCATTGCCAGATCACCCCGCGGTCCTGCGCCTCGCTCGCGTCCGCGGCCAGGTAGGTGCCGTTCCCGTTCGGGCTATTGCGCAGATTGAGCTGGGCGACGTCCTTGGAGTTCACTCGCACATTGCCCGCGACGGCCCACCGCTGGTGCGGGTCGGTGGTCCTGTTGCACTGCCACTGAATGATCTTGCCGCGATTTTGCGCCTGGCCACCCTGCGCATCCAGGCACAAGCCGGTGCCGGCATTCCGCAGCACCGGGTTGAGCGAGGATGAGCCCTGCTGCACGTACCACTCCTTGTAGACGCTGGCGTGGCTGCAGTGATACTGCCAGATAGTGCCGCCGTTCCGCGCCTGGCTGGCATCGGCCGCCAGGCATAGGCCAGTCCCGGCATTGCGGAGCGTGACTTCCAGGTGCGCTACGGCTGACTCGGCAGCGGAAACGTAATTCGTCCAGGCGCCGTTGTAGCCGCTGCCGCAGCTGGTGTCGTAGGTCTGCCACCAGCAGAAAGTATTGCCGTCGTGGTAGACATACGCCCATGCCGCGTCGCCATTGCACTGCGCGTTCTGGAGGCAACTTTCGGTAACGCGAGGCCAGTAGCACTGCTCGATCTGCCACACCCCGCGTGAGGCGCAGCTGCCCGAGCCGTTCATCGCGACGGGATTGCATCCGGACTCGGCCATTCCGATTGCCACGGCCACCACTATGGTGCGGTAATTCCCGATCTGTGTTCGGGTGAAGCTATCCATGGGGAACCCGGCTTCGTACGCCGCGGTAGCGCAGGTCGAGCCGACCGCGGCCGTGATATTGCGCAGGTTCGGCATGAGCTTAGGAGCCGGGATGACGCGCGATGCTATGACCGGCGTCGGCGATGACTCGGCGAAAGTCGAAGCAGTCCCCACGCTGGCCGTTAAGAAGAGTGCCCCGGCGCCGCAGCCAGCCAGAACGGCTACTGAACGGCGCGCCCATCGTCTTCCTTTGCGTGTCCTTCTGATTGGCCCGGACCGCAGGTCAGATGGGCTGGTGGCCCCTTGTTGCTGACCGAATATGCGCATTGGGGTCCCCTTCCAAAGGCATGGCGGCCTACGCTAGCGGATGATCTGCGAATTATCTGTGACGTTGATCACGTAATTTCTTTACATGCATTGCACGGACTGACTGGTTACTGATCGGTAACGCCGCATCTAGCTGGAAAATCGGCGCGGAACGCCGTACCCGCGCGCGAGCTTCGGCAGCAGCCGGATAATTCCGCAGCTGGCTATATACGGCCGGCCGTTATCGCGTCAGCCGTACTCATCCGCGCGACATCATCTCGATCGGCTTCGTCTTCGTGCGAGCAGAGGAGTTGCCGCAGTGACTGTCCATGGTTTCGGCACCCGAGGCCATGCGGCATGAACGGATCGATATATTCATCGAATCGACCACCCTGCGGTGCGTGTACGAGCTGCGCACTAAACACGATTTCTCGCATTTGCTTCAGTAGATCAGCGTCGGATCCCCGGAGAGCCTGGTCGCTGCGCTCATGCCACCGCCGTTTCGTGTCCGATCGGTGCGTCAGGTGTGGAACCGGTTGGGACCACGCGGTGCGCGTGAGTGACTATTACTTGTACTTGCCACGGTGGGCATGTCCTGTTCACCGACATGATGGAAGATATTCCCGGGGTGGTTAGCCGGACCTTCTGGCTGGTCGTCCAGACGGCTCGCGCTGGCCGCCGCACTACCCCAGCTTGCCGGCAGGCCTGCTGCGTGCGGGCTACCGGTCGAGGGGAGATGCTCCCTGATGACGACCGCAGCCTCGGCCCCGGCGCCGCACGCTGGTGAGGTGCGCACGCTGCACCTATCAGAGTTGATCAAACGCCCGGTCACCGCCCGGGGCGGTGAGCCGCTGGGCCGGATTTCCGACGTGGTCGTCCGCTTGCGCGGCTCTGAGCTGCCGCTGGTCATAGGCGGGGTGGCCAGCGTCGGGGGACGGCAGGTGTTCGTGCCGCTGGAGCAGGTCAGCTCCTTCGACGGCGAGGTGCTCCAGCTCACCAGCGCCCGGCTTGACCTGCGTCAGTTCGAGCGGCGACCAGGTGAGGTCCTGCTGCGCGCGGATGTGCTGGACCACCGGCTTATCGACGTCGAAGCCGGGCGGCTGACCAAGGCCGTCGATGTCGAGCTCGAACGGCGTGCGGGTGACTGGATAGTCACCGGCGTGGACACTCATCGCCCGCGGCGGCGCCTGTTCGGGCGGGGTGCTCGTGATTCCCGTCAGCGCGCGTTCCGCGAATGGGACCGGTTCGAGCCGCTGATCGGACACAGCGCAAGTGCCGTGCTGCGCGGGCCGTTCGCCCGCATCCGAAGACTCAAGCCAGCTCAGATCGCGGACCTGCTCGAGGAGGCGTCCAAGGCGGAGGAGACAGAAATCCTCGGTCAGGTGCACGCCGATCCCGAGCTGGAAGCGGACGTGTTCGAAGAGCTGGCTGAAGATCGCGCGACTCGCCTGCTGGAAGCCCGGACCGACGGCGAGATCGCGGAGGTCCTCAGCAGGATGCGCGCCGATGACGCCGCCGACGCGGTCGCCGAGTTGCCCCAGCACCGCCGGCAGGCCGTGCTCGACCGCATGCCCGCGGGCCAGCGCACCAAGGTCATGACCTTGCTGGGGTTCAATCCCACCAGCGCGGGTGGCCTGATGGGCGTCGATTACCTGGCGCTGCCGGAAGATGTCGCGGTCAGCGACGCGCTGGATGCGGTCAGGCGGTCAGGCACGCTCCAGCCAGAAGCGCTCACTAGCATTCATGCGGTCGACCAGCAAGGCCGATTGCAGGCAGTGGCCAGGCTCGTCAGCCTCCTCCAGGCCGACCTGGGCGCCAGGCTCGGCGAGGTGTCCGACGCTGACCCCGTCCGGGTGGGCGCCGACACCGACCTGGTGGACGTCGCGGTTTTGATGAGCGACTACAACCTGATCACGATTCCGGTCGTGGACGACCACCGGCACATGATCGGCATCATCACCGTAGACGACGTGCTGGAAGCGACCCTGCCGGAGGACTGGCGCCGACGCGAGGCCGCACAACCACCTGATGCCCACGCCGGAAACGGCGCATGACTCGCCCCGGCAGCGAACAGCCACCAGCGCGGCAGAGCTCCGAGCCCGCCCCCGGCCCTGAGCGCGGACCGCCGGCCACCCCTCCGCGACGCCCAGAGCCCGGGCAGCAGACCCAGCAGCGGGATCCGGCGTCGGCGCAGCCGCGCCGGGAATCGCGGCCGGGCGAGCGGCAGGCGGCGCTGACCCGCCCGAGCGCGGTCCTCGACGAAACGCACCCGGGAGACATCGAGGGCGCGCTCGGCCGGATCCGGGCCGGCGAAGAATACAGCAGCACCTGGCGGCGGCGGCTGGTCACGTTCCTGGCCATCGTGGGCCCCGGGTTGATCGTGATGGTCGGCGACAACGACGCGGGCGGTGTCTCCACCTACTCCCAAGCGGGCCAGAACTACGGGTACAGCCTGCTCTGGGTCCTGCTGTTGCTGGTGCCCGTGCTGATCGTCAACCAGGAGATGGTGGTGCGGCTGGGGGCGGTCACCGGCGTCGGGCATGCCCGGCTGATCAACGAGCGGTTCGGCCGGTTCTGGGGCTGGTTCAGCGTCGGTGACCTGTTCCTGCTCAACTTCCTGACCATCGTCACCGAATTCATCGGCGTATCGCTCGCACTGAGCTACTTCGGGGTCAGCAAATACATCGCGGTCCCGGTCGCCGCCACCGTCTTGGTGGCCATCACCGCCAGCGGCAGCTTCCGACGCTGGGAGCGGGCGATGTTCTTCTTCATCATTGCCAGCCTGGTGCTGATCCCGCTGGCGTTCATGTCCCACCCCTCCTACACCGCGAGCCTCTACCACTTGTTCGTACCCGGAGTCCAAGGCGGGGTCAGCTCCGACGCGATCTTGCTGATCATCGCGATCGTCGGTACCACGGTCGCGCCGTGGCAGCTGTTCTTCCAGCAATCCAACGTGATCGACAAGCGGATCACCCCCCGCTTCATGCCCTACGAACGGGCCGACACCGTCCTGGGGTCGTTCGTTGTCATCATCGGGGCGGGTGCCCTGATCGTGATCGCCGACTACGCGGTCCGCGGCACGCCCCTGGCTGGGCACTTCACCGATGCCCTCGGGGTGGCCGACGCGCTCAAGCAGCACAGCGTCGTCCTCGGCGCCTTGTACTCCATCGTCCTGCTCGATGCCAGCATCATCGGGGCCGCCGCGGTCACGCTGTCCACCAGTTACGCCTTCGGCGACGTGTTCGGCATCAAGCACTCGCTGAATCGCAGCTTCCGCGACGCCAAGCAGTTCTATGCCAGTTACGCTGCCCTGGTCGTGGTGGCGGCGGGGATCGTGCTCATTCCCGGCGCCCCGCTCGGGCTGATCACCACGAGCGTCCAGGCGCTCGCGGGCGTGCTGTTGCCGAGCGCCACCGTCTTCTTGCTACTGCTGTGCAACGACCCCGAGGTGCTCGGCCCGTGGGTGAACCCGCGCTGGCTCAACGTACTGGCCGGCTTCATCCTGGGCGCGCTGCTGGTCCTTTCCGGCGTTCTCGTCGTCACCACCGTGTTCACCCGCTGGCACGCCGGAACGGTCGCCATCTGGCTGGCCATTGGCCTGGCGGCCGGCGTTGTGATCGCCGGGCTGTGGCTACGGATCGTCCAGGCCCGCCGCGGCCCGGTCCCTCGCCCTGCCCCGGTGCCGCGCGAGCAGCGCAGCACCTGGCGAATGCCGCCGCTAGCCCTCCTCAAGCCGGTGACCTGGTCACCGACCACCAAACTCGCCATGATCGTGCTCCGTGGCTACCTGGTCATCTCCGTCCTGCTCCTGATCGTCAAGGCCACCCGGATCGGCGGCGGATGACCACCCAGCCGGCAGCACGCCGCAGGCCCGCAGCCTGGCCGGGCCGATTGGGGCACGTTCGCGAAGAGCGCGGAAGCGTAG